>Ga0255348_1000716_pt1 | contig 12154 bp, 8 predicted proteins | sample CBST25v5metaG_FD_189945 | JGI IMG/M metagenome (GOLD analysis project Ga0255348, IMG submission 189945) | Peat soil microbial communities from Stordalen Mire, Sweden - C.B.S.T-25.v5 | ecosystem: Environmental > Terrestrial > Soil > Wetlands > Peat | place: Sweden: Norrbotten County, Stordalen... | reverse complement strand
CGTACCCAATTCAAAAGCCCGCCGGCAATCATCGGGAAAATGTTCTCTGCGACTGGCAGCCTTCTTTTCTTCATCAAAACGATCCTGGTCGATCTTCGAGTAATCGTCGAACTGATAGGTGTCGAAGCAAAGCAACGACTCCGAACTCCCGAAGATTCTCTTCAGAAACATTTCATTACGAGCGATGCCCTTATCGAACCCGCTCTCCTTCAGCTGCTTGTCTGTCGTATTCATCGTGTAGATGAAACCCGTCTGGATCTTCCTGGGGAAAAGGGTGGGCGCCGGTTCGTCGGCTTTCGCATAGCGATAATACGGAAACATCAAACGTTCCATAAAGGATTTCATCTCTCCCGAAACCGCCCAGAAGTAGATGGGCGAGCCCAATATCAGGACGTCGGCCTTCTCGACCTCTTCCAGAATCGGAGTCAGATCATCCTTGATGGCGCACTCTCCGTAGCTCGGGCCGCCTTTGATCTTGCAGCCAAAGCAACTCTTGCACCCCTTGAAATCAAGATCGTAAAGATGGATAAGCTTTGTCTCCGCCCCCTGTGATGCCGCCCCTTCAAGAGCTTTTTCGAGCAATGTCGCGGTGTTCCATTTCTTACGCGGACTTCCGTTAAACGCAATCACTTTCATCGACTTCTCCAATTCTGCTCATTGTCTGCGCAGGAACAGGGTTCCCCCTGAGGCATTCGGCTGCTACGCCGCTCAATTAGGTGAACGATCTCCGCTACGCGTTCAGCTCAGGATAGTCCGTGTAGCCGTGCGGACCTGGCGCAAAGAAGGTGGTGGGGTCGGGCGTATTGAGAGGCGTATTTCCCGCGAAGCGGGCCGGCAGATCGGGGTTGGCGATGAACAGTTGGCCAAAGGCAACTGCGTCGGCTTCGCCCGACTGGATGACCTGATCTGCCTGCTTGTGAGTGTACTTCTCATTCACGATGTAGACCCCACCGAACTCCTTCTTGAGCTGCGGACCAAGACGGTCAGGCCCAAAATACTCGCGAGCACACAGAAAGGCCAGTCCGCGCTTGCCGAGTTCACGCGCAACGTAGCTGAAGGTGGCTGTCGGGTTTGAATCGTGCATATCTTGTGCATCGCCGCGTGGCGCCAGATGCATTCCCACCCGCTTGGAGCCCCACACGGAAACCACCGCATCCGCTACTTCCAGCATCAGTCGAGCACGGTTTTCGATCGGACCGCCGTATTCGTCTGTGCGATGGTTGGAGCCATCCTGGAGAAACTGATCGAGCAAATAGCCATTGGCTCCGTGTATTTCTACGCCGTCAAAACCGGCCAGCTTCGCGTTCTCCGCTCCGTTTCGATAGGCCTCGACAATGCCGGGAATCTCAGACCTGTTGAGTGCACGCGGCGTTACATACTCGGTCAGGGGCCGAACCAAGCTTACATGGCCAGCGGGACGGATTGCGCTGGGAGCAACCGGGAGTTCGCCTCCCAGAAAACGTGGGTCCGAGATGCGGCCCACGTGCCATATCTGCATGAAGATGCGGCCTCCCGCTTTATGAACGGATTCAGTCACTGGCTTCCAGGCCCCAACCTGTTGGGATGACCAGATGCCGGGGACATTCGCGTAGCCAACGCCTTGCGGCACAACGGGGACACCCTCGGAGATGATCAGCCCGGCACTCGCACGCTGGGTATAGTACTCAATCATGAGCGGTGTAGGAACGTGATCGGGCGTGCCGCGCAGGCGGGTAAGCGGCGACATGATAACCCTGTTCGGCAACTCAATCTCGCCGATGCGGATTGGATCCAATAAGGAAGGCATAAGGCAAATAGTCCTCGATGAAATTTGATGACAGCTTTTCTGGATCTATTATGGCGCCAAAAGCAGCTGCGAATCTTGAAAGGTCCGAGCAGAAGGAAAGATGTACCTATTCCAGGACAGGCCTGACCTCTCTTCGGGCCTGGAACCGAAGTCGAGCGAGATTCCCTCTCATCCAAATGCAAGCAAGTCAGAGACAAGGCTTGCTTGCGAGCGGAACCATTTCCATTCGGCTCGTCATGCGAACATATAGATTCCCGGCCGTGAGGAACCTGTATCAGATTAGTTTCTAGCGTCCCTTGCCGCCGATGTGGCCGCGCCCATCGCGCACTTCATTTCCTTTGAAGTGGGATACCTTATCGAGGCGCCTTGAGGGTTCTGCTCTCTCGCCCCGCTGTGGCATTGCACCGTTATAGCCGTGCTCGGGATGGAACCGATTATTCACATGTCCGCGAAAGTTATCGGAGCCATGAAACCATGGGCCCGCGCCAATGAAGACACCACCGTTAAACCATTCCGAGCCATAATATCCGTATGGCGCGCACCCATATGGGGCGCTGTCATAGTAGCCGTAGGGACATTCCGGCGCAACTCCAACCTCCACCGCAATCTGAGCCACCGCTCTCGGAGCGGTTGCAACCATGAGGCATACACCAACAGCCGTTAACACAAGAAACTTAAATCCAGTCATACGTTCTCCTAACCTCGCAGTGCCGTTATCTAACAAGCCTGTCTTCGCTAACGTAGGAGCGTCGGGGTACCCTCGTCTGATCAATTCAAACCACATACTTGTGGGAAGGCTAGCTCGTTGACATCTACCTCCGCTACCTCCGCCTCGCAAGCGTAAAAGCACCCGTAGAGCAGAACACGCATGGTGCGTGAACGAAATAATTTATGAACGCAGGACTTTCGGCCATCAGGCCGGGAGCGTGAGCGTTTCTGCTCAGACCTCGCGGGAGCGAGCAGCCGAAAATTAGCAACGGAAGATACGGCGCGGGAGAGCGTCATCGACGTCGTGCAGCACAAACTAATCACCGTGGTCGACTTGAAGCCGAGTGCGAAAACACAATGACATTCTTGTTTCAGAACCGCACGATCTGGACCGCATGACAGCGTCTAGAAGAAACCGAAGCCATGCCCTACGAGAGTATTAACCCATATGATGGCAGAGTCCTGGAGACATTCGAGGAACTCGCGGACGAGCAGCTTGAGAGAGCGATTCAAACAGCTGCAACCTGCTTCGAGACTTGGCGCCACACGACGTTCACCGAGCGTGCAGCCGTGGCCACGAGAGCAGCCTCACTTCTGCGCACCCGGATCGACGAGTTCGCTAGCCCGGTCACGCTCGAAATGGGCAAGCTTATCGCGGAGGCTCGCGGCGAAGTCGAGCTTAGCGCTGACATCATCGACTACTATGCCAAGAACGCCGAGCGCTTTCTGGCGCCGGAACACCTTAAGCTGAGTTCGGGCCAGGCAGAGGTCGAAAGCACCCCTCTCGGCGTACTTTTCGGGGTCCAGCCCTGGAATTTCCCCTATTACCAGCTCGCGCGTTTCGCTGCGCCCAACCTGATGGCAGGCAATGTGGTCATGGTGAAACACGCCGGGTGTGTGCCGCGATGCGCTATCGCCTTCGAGAAGCTGTGGCTTGAGGCCGGCGCGCCAGCAGGCGCCTACACCAATTTGCTGATCTCGCACGCTCAGGTCAATCGCGTGATCGACGATCCACGAATCAAGGGTGTGGCACTGACAGGTAGCGTGGAAGCCGGGAAGAGCGTCGCTGGGAGAGCCGGTCTAAACCTCAAGAAGTCGACGATGGAGCTTGGCGGAAGTGATGCCTTCATCGTGCTTGAGGATGCCGACCTCGATAAGACAGTCAAGTGGGCGGTCTGGGGCAAGATGAACAACACGGGCCAGTGTTGCGTCGCAGCCAAACGCTTCATCGTCGTCGAAGAATTAGCCGACCGATTTCTCGACAAGTTCCAGAAGGCGCTGACCGCACTCAAGCCGGGAGATCCGATGGACGAGGCGACGACCCTCGGCCCGTTGTCCACAGAAGCGGCCTTGGTACAGTTGCTTGGCCAGGTCGAAGGAGCTGTTGCAAAAGGCGCCACCGTGGTCATGGGTGGAAAGCGCATCGATCGCCCGGGCGCCTTCATGCAGGCAACGATCCTAACGGACATCAAGCCTGACAATCCAGCTTTCAGAGAGGAATTCTTCGGACCGGTCGCGCTGTTCTTCAGTGTCAAGAACGAAGACGAAGCAATCGCGCTTGCCAATGACTCGGACTTCGGTTTGGGTGGCTCGGTTTTCACCAGGGACATTGCGCGCGGCAAACGCGTCGCAAGCCGCATCGACACGGGCATGGTGTTTGTCAATCACCCAACCTGGACGAAACCGGATTTGCCTTTCGGAGGAATCAAGGATTCAGGCTACGGGCGCGAACTCAGCAGTATGGGTATTCAGGAGTTCGTGAATAAGAAGCTGATCTGCGTGGCTCCAATCGACGCACCGGCATAGACAGTTCGACCATTCCGACACGCGTTTTGGAATGGTGGCAGTCGCGTCAACGGAGATGGTGATGAATGAGTGCAAATAGCGTCGTAGCCCCCGTCTTGTCGAATGAGCCAGAAAAGCCGGCTCAGGCCACCCCCACTGATGGACTCACGAGCACTGAGGCGCGTAGCCGTCTTGAACAGGACGGCCCGAATGCGATGCCGGACACATCTGTTCATCCGCTTCGCAATGCACTGGCAAAGTTCTGGGCTCCTGTTCCGTGGCTGCTTGAAGCCGCCATCGTGCTTGAGCTCGTGCTGGACAAGTATTTGGAAGCCGCGGTTATTGCAAGCCTGCTGATCTTTAACGCGGCGCTTGCCTACTTCCAAGAGGGCCGCGCTCAAGCCACACTGAAAGCTTTGAGATCTCGCCTCGCGTTGAACGCCTCCGTCCAGCGCGATGGAGTCTGGAAGACCATATTAGCCGAGGAGTTGGTGCGTGGCGATCTGGTAAAGCTGTCGCTGGGTGGTGTGGTTGCGGCGGATGTGCACATTATCGATGGGTCCGTCCAGCTCGATCAATCGATGCTCACCGGAGAATCCTTGCCCATAGAGGCTGGCGCCGGGACGGATACCTACGCCGGGGCCTTGGTGCGGCGCGGCGAAGCCACTGCAGAGGTAACCGCTACCGGCGTTCACACAAAATTCGGCCGCACGGCCGAACTGGTTCGAACTGCGCATGTTGTAAGTTCGCAGCAGAAGGCTGTATTACGCATCGTCCGTAATCTTGCGATTTTCAATGCGGTTGTCATCCTCACGCTCGGGACATATGCCTACATCCATGCGATGCCGTGGAGCGAGATCATTCCACTATTGCTCACGGCGATTCTCGCAGCGATCCCTGTGGCGCTGCCTGCAACCTTCACTCTTGCCGCGGCACTTGGTGCGCGTGCTCTCGCCAAACTTGGCGTCCTTCCCACGCGACTCTCCGCAGTCGATGAAGCTGCAACCATCGATGTGCTCTGCTCAGACAAAACAGGGACGCTCACAAACAATGAGCTTTCCGTAGCAAGCGTTCGGCCGATGCCGGGCTTTGACGAAGCTCATATCCTCGGATTGGCGGCCTTGGCAAGTTCCGAGGGCGGCCAGGACTCCGTTGACGCAGCGATTCGCTCCGCGGCTACACACAAACCTGCATCCGGCATGCCGAAACTGGTAAAGTTTGTACCGTTCGACCCAGCAAACAAGATATCCGAAGCCACGGCAACTGATACCAGCGGCGTCCTACAGCGCATTGTTAAGGGGGCTTTCACAGTAGTCGTCGGCCTCACAACTCCGGCCCCTTCCGCCACTACGATTGCCGATGAACTCGAGAAGCAGGGTTACAGAGTTTTGGCCGTAGCCGCGGGACCACCGGATTCCATGCAGCTTGCGGGTCTTATCGCACTCAGCGACCCGCCTCGCACAGACTCGGCTTCTCTCATTTCGGAACTGACAACACTGGGCGTAAGCACCGTCATGGTCACCGGCGATGCGCCTGCTACAGCGGCGATTGTTGCACATGCCGTGGGCTTGAACGGCGCCGTCTGTCCCGCAGGACCACTGCCGGACCGCGTTACCCCAAAGGACTTCTCTGTCTTTGCGAGCATCCTTCCGGAAGGAAAATACGATCTCGTCAAGGCATTCCAGAAAAGTGGGCACGCGGTCGGAATGTGTGGCGACGGAGCCAACGATGCACCCGCGCTCCGTCAGGCGCAGATTGGAATTGCCGTATCGACGGCGACCGATGTCGCCAAGTCCGCTGCAGGCGTGGTCTTGACCGAGGCTGGTCTTGGCGGCATTGTCGCCGCTGTAAAAGAGGGCAGGGTCACATTTCAGCGCATCCTGAGTTATGCGCTGCGGTCCACCATCGCGAAGATTACGCAGGTGCTCCTATTAGCCATCGGCCTTGTGATGACGGGACATGCCGTGTTGACGCCGATGCTCATGGTCATCGTGATGATCACCGGCGACTTCCTCGCGATGTCGTTGACCACCGACCGGGTGCGGCCGTCGACGATGCCTAACGCATGGAGAATCGGCAGGATTACGATAGCAAGCGCCATTCTCGCCCTGTTCTTTTTGGCGTTTTGTTCGACGATCCTCGCCATAGGGCAATTCAAACTGAGGCTCAGCGTAAGTGAAGTGCAAACTCTTGCTGTCGTCGCGATCATCTATGGCAGTCAAGCGATGATGTACGCCATACGGGAGCGTCGCCATCTATGGGGACTCCGACCGACACTATGGGTCATATTGTCCTCTGTTGCGGACATCGCTATCATCTCCACGCTGGCCGTTCGCGGAATCGCCATGGCTCCGTTACCCTTCACCATTGTCGCCTGTGAATTCGCAGCGGCGCTCGTATTTGCGGCAATCCTGAACGGAGTGAAGATCCCTGTCTTTGCCCGTCTCAGCCTTTCATAAAATGTTTACGCAACGCTCGTACAACAAGATCGTGAGGCGTGCAGATCGTTCCATCCGTTCCGGAGGAGATGTTCGCATTCACTTGCGAAGAAAAATAGAATGAAGGAGACCGAGGATCGGTTCGTCGTTATCTGCTGATTGTCGAGTGCGCTCTATGTTTTCTAACTCCCACCAAGTTGAGGGGGAACACTGTGAGTAATCCAAATGAAGTCACTGCTCCGCCCAATGATGAAGGGACCAACGAACTGGCAGAGTTGGCGCTGAACCTGCACTGGTCCTGGAACCATGCTGCCGACGAACTGTGGAAACGCCTTGATCCCGAACTCTGGGAGGCCACGCAGAATCCGTGGGTCATTCTGCAGACTCTTTCGAGAGAGAAGATCGAGGCCGCACTGGAAGAACCAGAGTTTCACCAGCGCCTCAACAATCTGCTTCATCAGAACAGAGAATCGTACAGTTCGGACGCATGGTTCCAGAAGAAGCATGCCGGCAGCGCGCTCACATCCGTTGCCTACTTCAGCATGGAGTTCATGTTGAGTGAAGCGCTGCCCATCTACTCGGGCGGACTTGGCAATGTGGCGGGCGACCAGATGAAGGCTGCAAGCGACCTAGGGGTTCCCGTAGTTGGAATCGGTTTGCTCTATGGCCAGGGCTATTTTCGGCAGGACTTCGATTCCGAAGGCCGTCAGCAGGCACTCTATCCAGTCAACGATCCAGGACAATTGCCAATTCGGCCTCTGCGGCATCCAAACGGCGAGTGGCTGCGACTACAAATTCAACTTCCCGAAGCGAAAATCTGGCTCCGCTGCTGGGAGGTGTCTGTTGGAAGAACGAAGCTGTACTTGCTCGACACCAACGATTTCGCCAACACTGCTGCTCACCGCGGCATCACCAGCGAACTCTATGGCGGCGATGCGGAGATGCGGCTGAAACAGGAAATCGTTCTTGGCATTGGCGGATGGCGCCTGCTACGGGCGGTCGGTCTCGACCCCGAGGTGTGCCATCTCAATGAAGGTCATGCAGCGTTTGCCGTGCTCGAAAGGGCACGCAGCTACATGCAGGATCATTCAACATCGTTCGATCTAGCCATAAATATCACGCGAGCGGGGAATCTGTTCACTACACACACTGCGGTTGCAGCCGGATTTGACCGCTTTGATCCCGAGCTTATCCGCAGATACCTCGGTCATTATGCAAAAGATGAACTTTCCATTTCAATTGATCAGTTGCTCGCGATGGGACGACAGGACTCTGCAAATGCCTTGGAGCCTTTCAACATGGCTTTCCTTGCGGTCCGTGGTAGCGGCCAGATCAATGGTGTGAGCAAGCTCCACGGAAAAGTGAGCCGGCATATCTTCCAGCCGCTTTTCCCGCGGTGGCCAATGGAAGAAGTACCCATCGGATCAGTCACCAACGGTATTCATGTGCCTACGTGGGACTCTGCTGCAGCCGATGCACTTTGGACTACTGTCGCCGGCAAGAAACGGTGGCGCGGAGATCGCGCAAAGGAAGATGATGTTCGTCAACTCACCGACTCCCAGTTGTGGGACATGCGCATGGAAGGGCGAAGAGCGCTGGTCAATCAACTCCGCAAACGATGCGCGGGCCAGCTTGCATCGGAAGGCGGGATCCCGTCGGATGCCGAGTTCATCTTCGATGAAAACGTGCTCACGCTGGGATTTGCACGGCGCTTTGCCACGTACAAGCGTCCCAATCTTCTCCTGCACGACCCTGAGCGGCTGGTGCGTCTACTGTCTAATCCGCAGCGCTCGGTTCAGTTGATTCTCGCTGGAAAAGCTCATCCCCAGGATCTTCCGGGGCAGATCTTGATCAAGCAGTGGAAGGATTTCATTCGTCGCCCTGACGTCCGTGGCCGTGTTGCCTTCCTAACCGATTACGACATGCTGCTGGCGCAGGAGTTGGTTCAGGGTATAGATCTCTGGATCAATACACCCCAGCGTCCGTGGGAAGCTTGTGGAACAAGTGGGATGAAAGTCCTCGTCAACGGCGGTCTGAATCTTTCTGAACTGGACGGCTGGTGGGTTGAGGCCTATACCCCTGAAGTCGGCTGGGCAATCGGTGACGGACGAGAACACGGCGACGATCCGGCATGGGACGCCACCGAGGCTGAGGCTCTCTATGCCCTGCTTGAACAGGAAGTCATTCCCGAGTTTTACGAGCGTGAAAACAACGCCCTGCCCGCAAAATGGTTGGGACGCATCCGCGAGAGCATGGCACGCCTCACCTCGGAATTTTCTGCAACTCGCGCCATCCGCGAATACACCGAAAGCCACTATCTGCTTGCTGCTTCTGGCTACTCTGAGCGTGCAGCCACCGATAGTGCGCTCGGCATCAGTCTGCTCCAGTGGCAACAGAAACTCGCACAGTCTTGGAGCACGGTGCACTTTGGCAGCGTCGACGTCGAAACGCAGGACGGGCAGTATCTTTTCCGTGTCCAGGTCCTTTCAGGAGATTTCAATTCCGAAGAACTAAGAGTTGAAATTTACGCGGACCAGATTGCGGGAGGCGTGCCGATCATTCAAGCCATGACAGCCTCCGGAACCTCTGCGGAAGCGGGCGTGCTGAACTTTACGGCTCAGGTCCCTGCAAATCGTCCGCTAAATGAGTACACCGCGCGCATTATCCCCCGCCATGCGAATGCTTCAGTACCACTCGAAGCCGGGCAGATTATTTGGCAACACTAATGGGGCGGGACAAGATGTAGACCTTCAGCCCTCAGAATTTAGAAATGGCGGCGCACTGCCTGATGGACGGTAATGGCAGATCTGGCACAGTAGAGTATCGCGCGGTTAAAGCTCCGCATCCTGGGCTTTGTCCGGCTTCGCAACCTCTGCAGCCACCTCTTCGTCGTGCCGGCGCTTTGTCGCGGAATGCTCGTCAGCCTCTTGGGAGAGTTCGTGAGATGTCAGGTGATCTGCTTTGTCGTGAGAAGCAACACCGGCGACATGGATGTGCTCCGCAAGGCCATGGAGTTCAGCGGCTCGATCATGTGTACTCTGTGGCATGGTCTTCCCTCTTGGATATGAGATACGAACAGCGCCCGATGACAATACTAGTTTTCCATTCTGCAGAGTGTTGCGCTGAGCAATCGGATACATTAACTGGAATGCTTTGCGATCTGATTTTGGCGATCGACCCCACGCAGGAATGAGGAACGATCCAGCGTTCGGACAGATGCTCAGTCCCGAATGCTGTAGACTCCGAGCCACTAAGCCAGAATCGTCACCCAATAGGCTTATTCTGGGTTGTGATTCCTCAGAATTCGGCGCTTTATACCTTTGCTTCCGGCGGGTCTGCGACACCTTCTAGCGGCAAGCGATCCGGCAAGTCGAACCGTGCCACGCCGATCCGACAATCGGCCATTCCATAATAGACATCGAAGCGGTCCGGTAAGCCAAGATCGTCACGCCTGTCGATGCCGGTGGGGAAGACAACGTTGGCGATGGTCCCGTGACGCTCTTGCGGAAGTTCCGACGAAAGCACCGGGTCTGCCGAACGGTAGCGAATCACCAGTGGATGCTCCTTTGAGAAGACCATCACTCCTGCGGAGTAACACAACTGGTGCCCATTCGTATCAGGAACTTCGACTTCGCTGACTCCGTGATAAACGATCAGCCAGCCATGTTTGGTGAGAATGGGCGGAGTTCCGCCTCCAATCTTGAGCCGCTCCCAAGTAGAGACAGGAGCCGCCAACCGGTGATGAAAGGTAAACTTTCCAGTGCGAAATGGTTTGCGATCGAGTGTCATCTGGCAGTATGAAATCCAAATGCTTTCCCTCTCTATATCTACGTCACGAGTCGCAGCATCGCAGGCAGTTTCTTCGGGGCGCGTGCCTGGAAAGAGCGGGCGGTGAAGCATGGCAAGTTCCGGCTGGCCCGATGGATCGGGAATGACGGCAGGGAAAAGGCTGGCATCCTTGTCATCCACATTACTGAACTCGACGCCTTCGCCCGGCGCAAAAGTAGCAAGTCCCAAACGCTTCCAATGGAAGAGGTCTTGCGATACAGCCAGTGCAATCCTCGGGCCATGGGAAGACCACGCCGTGTATGTCATCAGGTATCGTTGAAGTGGTTCGATAAACGTGACCCGAGGATCCTCACACCCACCGCTGCCATCCGGCCGCAACTCATAGTCGGCCTCCGGCTCAAGTGCTATACCCAGTCTTTCGACGCCAACCGGATCGCCGGCTTGATTGAAGCTTACCCGCGCAATCCCGATGCGCGAATAATTCCCGGCTGCAACTAACCGCGGGAAGAGGTAGAGTTCCCCATCAGAACCGCGAACAGCGGCTGGATTCAGCACGCCGTCTACCTCCTGAGGGTTTCCAGGCTCTGGTTCCATCACAATCCCCAGACGGCGCATCTTGAATTCACTCATCCGCACTCCTCAAAGACTTGCACTTGGGACCTCAAAGGAACGCACATGGTGATTATCGTCCAAACACGCGATGATCGCTTCGATTACCCGCTTGGTCTCACTCGGGCCTCGAACTGGAATGGAGATCACGCCAGCCTGTTCGGCGGGGTAGTCGTTTCCTCCCACAAACAGGGCATCCCCTACATAGATCATTTCCTGAACTGAAATGCCAAGGATGTCGCGTAGCTTTCCAATTCCATAAGCCTTATCAATGCCCGGTTTGGTGATATCGATGGATGTGGCACCGCCGATTCGGACCGAAAATTCGGGGATGAGAGTATCGAGCACTGCTTTGATCTTCTTCCGCTTGGCGAAATCCGAATCCCATCTTTCTTTCTCTTCCAAAGGGGCCTGCTGCCCTAGCGCCGAATACGTCACTTGGCTCCCCCGATCTTCAATTGTCTCTCCCCAAGTCTTGTCGACGCGAAAACCCGCGGTTTCGATTGCACTCTTTACGGAACTTACGATCCTCTCCTTTTCAGCCGCGGTGAAATCTTCTGAATAGAGTTTCTTCCACGCTCCTGCGTATTGAAAGAATTCCGTTCCACAGGTGGGAAGGATCGACAGCTTTGCCAGACGATCGTCCTGCGGAAGTTTGGAGAGCATCTGCTTTTCAAACTGTAGCCAAGCTCCTCCGGAAATCACGGCTACTTTGACGACTCCCAACAACTCATGCAGGAGTGACAGCATTTCGGCATCAAGAGACGACTTGCTTGCCGCAAGTGTTCCATCCAGATCAAAGACAATTAGCTTCTTCATGCTTCATCCACCTCAGAACTCTTGCGGTCTCAATTCAGGTTTCCGGCTACTCGAATAACCTTCGAGGTTTGCGTAAGAGTCTTGGTAACGACGGAAGGTGGAAGCAAGGGAACACTCAATTTCCGGTAGCTGCGGGCAAGGGCTGTCGCGGATGCCCGCGCGGAACCCACGCCAAATCGCCGCTCAGCACGTAAACCGCAAGCGCCGCAAACATGAAGAC
>Ga0255348_1000706_pt1 | contig 12229 bp, 17 predicted proteins | sample CBST25v5metaG_FD_189945 | JGI IMG/M metagenome (GOLD analysis project Ga0255348, IMG submission 189945) | Peat soil microbial communities from Stordalen Mire, Sweden - C.B.S.T-25.v5 | ecosystem: Environmental > Terrestrial > Soil > Wetlands > Peat | place: Sweden: Norrbotten County, Stordalen... | reverse complement strand
AAGCGATGTGCCATTGTCGTCGGCAGCGGGCCTTCCACGATCATCGCGCCGGCGTGGTCGCCGCCATCAAAATGTACTGACCGCGACTACACGGATGTGGGGCGGGTTGGCGTCTTGAGTTTGTGGACGGCTGCAAAGTAGGCCACCATCACGCGAAACGTCTTGGATTTGTTCACACCGCCGAGGATTTCCCCGCCGACTCGCTCCAATTCGTCGGCAATATCATGGGTCAGAGGGAAGACGAACGATGTGTCGATACTTTGAAACGGAATGTCCAACCACGGACCGTTATAGTACGCCTGAATCTGCGCCTGAGCGGCCTTGGTTTTGAAATTCATGATGATATGCTCGGCCAGGGCGTTCTTTCGCCGGATTTTGAGCACGGCAAAAAGCTGGCTGAAATGGCTCTTGGTGAATTTGGAATCGACGGTGAGCCGGATTTGAGTGCGCTTCTCAGCGGGAGCAACGACTCTGCGTTTTGGGCGGGCAGTGGCTTTCTTTGCAGTGGGCATGTGGTTTCCTTGTTCGGATATATCTTACAGTATATGTATATTCTTATGGAAGACCATACTCCAACCGATTGTGCCCAAAGAAGTTCGCTTGAAAGAATCGCCAAGGGAAAATGGTGGATTCATTGCATGGAAGTAAGGGAAGCGAATGAACTGCTACAAGTCTAACCGTGGGAGAAGCAGGGAGAAAAAAGGCCGGCAAGGGCTTAACTGCGGCGATCACAGGTTGCGGCAAGGCAATTACGTGGATACGACTCATTCCAGCCAGAGCCAGACCGCCGACCGTGTGCCGATCCACGTCGATACCGAGCTGGGGGCCAAAGACCTGTTCAACAACCGCATGGCCTACGTTGCCGTTTTACGCGGCGCATACGACGCGCAAATCTTCACCAATGACCGCGAGAAGCTGGGCGCGGCGCTGGGGCATGATGTATCGCACAGCAGCGCCCATGCGCCGGAGATGAAGCCGGAACAGAAGCAGGAGCAGGCAGTCACACCGCAGCGGGAGATTGCGCCGAAACAGGAGCAAGGAGAAGATTTTGGTTTGGGTCTCTAGTCAAAAAGTTGGGGCTTAGAATCCCTGTCTTGGCGTACGGTTTTCCGTTTCGTGAGCTGGTCCCTATGCTGACATGAAATGGTGGCCTTTGTTGCCAGCCATCACAGGGGTTAGGCTAGAGCTTGCCGATGCAAGCACCGGAGGTAAGACGTATGCGCGGATACAAGAGCATCATTCAAGAGGCCGAGTTGCTGGCCATGTCGCCGGAGGCTGTAGCCGAGTTCTTGAAGAAGCGGGCCAAGCAGTCTGTAGACGAGCTTGACCAAGACCCGGTTGACGAGGAGGTCGAGGTGGCCCTGCGTGGTCGTTCCAACCCTTTGATCGACCTTGCGTTGGCGCGATATTCGCGGTGCATTGATACCTTGCGAACGATATTTCAAAGTTCACAGCCGTGCGGGGCACTTCGGCTTGCAGTCCTCTCGAACGGGACGCGCTGGTCTGCAATCACCCATTTCCCCGTCGAGTTGTTTCGCGAACGAACGCGAGATGCCCGTGAGCAAACAGCCGCGTGGCTCGCCGAAGCCCCTAAGGAAGAGTTGTGTGCACTGTTTGAGAACCCCTGGATCGACGACGACTTTCTGAGTGACCTGCTGGAACGCTCGAAGCCGTGGGAGGCGCTCTCAAACGAGAGCCTTATGTTCATTGTTGCAATCTTGGGTCACAACGAACGGATGTGGACGCCGCGCGAAGACTTCGTGGATGGCTCAGAAAGTGCCAGTTACCACGCGGTGTTCAATTCGGCATGGAAGCTCGCCGAAAGCGTTGAACCCAGCGAACGCTGGGCCAAGGTCCTTTCCCACCTCTACGACCGATTGGAAACACGGGCGTTCTCTATCAAAGAGCCCCTTGTACTGGTGAATCGGTGGCGTCCAGAACCCACCAACTCCAAGGCGGTCGAAGAGGAGAAAAAAAGGAACGCTCGTGGGGATTTGTCAGTCTACCAGGGTGTGCGTAGGGGGCTGGCAAAGCTCGCGCTAAGCAAGAATTCCAATCTGTTGCCGGGGCTGTTGACTAACGACGATCCGAGCTTGCGCGCGGCGGCGTATGCGGACGGACGCTTGACGCCTGAGCAGTTGTTAGCCGCCAGCGAACGGGAGGGCAGACTCGTTTTCGACCAGGCGATACGCAACCGCAACTTGTGGCTTTGGCGCACATCGGCAGGAAGAGAGGCGTTAGGGAAGGTGGCGCGGGGTGCAGATTCGGAGGACTGGTCTTGGCCGCTCTACAAAAACACTTGGGCGATTCTTGCCAAAGAACACCCGGACTGGTTCAAGGACTAAGAGGACTTTCCTCCAGAGTTCGACGCCAGCGAGGAATGTCTCCATTGCTACATTGCTTTACAGAGGTCACACGCTATGTTTCACTCGCTCTCATCTCTCGTTCCGAACGTCGACGATCTACTCGCTCTCGAAGTGGATGAGCTGGCTGGCGTGTTGCTCCTGCACCTCATCGGCTACGAAGATGGGGTCAGGAATCAAGGTGGCATCAACTACCACAATTTCTTCGACGCTCCTCCACGGCGGGATTACGAAAGCCAGCAGCAGGAGGTTAACCTGGCGCTCATGGAGGCCATGGCATGGCTTCGGAGCGCTGGATTGCTCGTGGAAAAGGCAAGTTCGATGGGTAGCTGGTTTTTCGTTTCACGGAGGGGAAGGCAAATCACGTCCCGCGAAGATTTTGCGGCCTATCGTAAAGCTGGCCTCTTGCCAAAGGGCCAGCTTCACCCGCTCATCGCCAGCAAGGTATATCCGGCTTTCATGCGCGGCGAATATGATACCGCCGTCTTCCAGGCTTTCCGGGAGGTGGAAGTCGCCGTCCGCAACGCTGGCAAATTCGGCCCCAATGACCTTGGCAAGGAACTGATGCGCGATGCGTTCAGGCCCGCCGAGAAGAAGGGTCAATCTGCAACGCCCGGACCGCTTACTGATACGCAACTCCCAACCGCCGAACAGGAAGCGATGGCAAATCTCTTCGCCGGTGCGATTGGCTTTTATAAGAATCCACAGAGTCACCGGCACGTCTCGACACACCCAGAGGACGCAGCCGAAGTGATTGTTTTTGCCAGCCAGCTTTTGCGGATCGTAGATCGCTTGAACCACTGACCAGAAACCTTACCCCCAGACCCGCCGGTAGTGTCCTAATTTGAAATCCACAGCCTTATTCTCCTATTCTGGCAGCCAACGTGCTGCGTATCCATTGGGAAACATTCTGCTTACTGGCCTTCGCTGCGGCTTCCACTCGTCTTCGGTCTTCCGGACTGAACCGTACCGGCACGATGGTTCCCTTGGCGTCTCTCTTTGCCAATCTTGGGCGTCCGGGTTTTTTAGGCATCGGTTTCTGGTTGGGCATTGGCTCTGAACTCCTGAACGATGAATGTCCTCACGGCTGGCAGCGGGGTTAGGGCTGGGTGAATGCGGAGCACGGTGACGTGTCAAGTGTTTTTGTATTACATCGCTGGCGGTTCGCTGCAATGCCTGATCTTGTCTGTCCGCAAAACTAGCCTCGCCGGGATTTCATGCGTTTTACTGCGTGTGTCGGTAAAAGCGAGTGTGGCGAGTACGGGAGTGCGCTCTCTGGCTGCTTGCATAATTCGGGCAATATCATCAAAGCGAAAACGGAGCCAGCCATTATTAGGCAAACCGTCTTGCATCGGCGCGGACTGGTATCGATCAAAGAAGTCAAAAATGTTCTTGATTTTGATCTCGTCTAGGGTTGTCACGAACTCGATTCGCCCAGAGACAAGCGCCTCATACTTTCCCCGATAAACCGCTCCGTCAATATGCAGGGTCAAATTCACGTCCGCAGCCCAGAGGTTAAACCATGCATCTGCTGGATTTATATTTGTGGCGTACAGCAGTACAGTAACGAAACATTCAGATTCGGTCATCACGACCGTTCCATTCGCAACCCTCTTCTTCTGATCGATTAAGGCAAAGTTGATTTTTCCTTCAATGCGCGATCCTTCATTCTTCTTTTGCTCAATTAGGAGCTTTTTATGCTCATCTCTCCACGCCAAATAGCAGGCAATGAACACGCATATTACGGCAGCGGCGAAACTGGCCTCAACAATCCAATTGTTGTTTTTATTGGCATAGGCAGAGAATCTCATTTTCCGGTGCTGTGGTTTCGACGTGTACCGGAAAAACTCGGGGGCGCTTTACCGGTTGGGTCTACCGCGCCAAAGAACCGAACCAGTTTTAGTGGTTAGTCGCAACGTACTATCTCATTGGTGTTTGTCTCATCGGATACTTTTTGTATAAGGTCTGCGGGCTTTCAAACTGAGGGTTGGTTCCCAGGGTCCGCGGGATAGCAAAACCGCGTTCCCCAGACCCCCTTTTGGAGCCTGAGATTCGAATATACGGGCGGTCTATAATCCGAACAACCTGCTTACCCAATGGGGCACGACCGCGATGTCCTACGACGCCAACCACGGAGGCGGTTGGATGAGAATTCTAGCCAGAGTTACTGCATTGGCCGCGCCGATGGCGCTGCTGCTGGTTTGCGGCTTTGCAGGCGATCAGGCGCAGAATCCAGGCTCGCGGATGGACGCGGATTTCATCGTGACTTCCGCGCCTGAATATCTGCCGCTGGCGGCGCTACGCGGACCGAGTCATGAATGCTTCCCCAAGGGCGCACAACTACTCCTGGTGCATGAGGGCAACGCTGAACCGCTGGTCGAGGGTTTCGCGGCCACGGCGGACGCGGATGTCTCTTTCGATGCCAAGACGGTTCTGTTTGCGGGCAAGAAGAGCAGAGGCGATCACTGGCAGATATGGGAGTTGACGCTCGAGGATCGTTCGCTATGCAGGGTGATTGCAACCGCAACGGGCGCCGAGCGCCCGTTCTATCTTCCAGGCGGACGGATGATCTGGGCGCAGCGCACGCCGCACGGATTTGAACTGGAGTCCAGCGAGGATGGCCATCCTCCTGGCCATTCATTCTGGAATCCGACTGCCGGTCCAGGGGTGCTTCACTTCATCCCTGGCGACCGAGGTACGCGTTGCGGCGCCACGCGCCGAGTATGCGGATGCGATCGCCGAGACGGCATCGGGCGCCTGGCTGGTGAGCGCGCGCACAGGCGCTCGTGCGCATTACGAACTCAAGGTTTGGAAGTCTGGCGCAGTTGCGCTCGAAACGGTGCTGGCGTTCGAGAGCGAGGATCTTGTCGAGCCGGTTCTGGTTACGCCGCGAACACGGCCCAAGCGGCACCCTTCCGGGCTGCACGACTGGAGTTACGCCAATCCGTTGGCTCTCGATGCGCGCCAATCGCGCGACGGGGCGTTGAAAGTCACTCCCGCGTCGGTGCGGTTGGATACGGCGGTTGGCTGAGTTCACTTCCACCAGCAGCGTCTTCCTCGGTGATCACCTTAAAACCGGCCACTTGTGGTCACTTCAAAACCGGCCACTTTGGATGGCCTGAGACGTGATTGTTTTACCTTGCGGCGGGGTACATTTGCAAGGCGCGGCTTCAGTCGTTGCAGTTATGGCCGGTTTCCAAGCCTTCCTGATGCGTGGTAAGGTTGTATTCGCTCCGCCGGGGTCGCGCCCAGTGGAGTGATCCAGAGCCGAGGACACGGGGCTGGCTCCGAAGGAATCGGTGATCGAAACCCTCTGCGGTTGGCCCGATGGGCTCGCCTGGCAGAGGGTTTCGTGTTTTTGGAGAGATTCCTATGGTGAGGCTTCGTCGTGGGAGGCTTCTGGATCCGAGTCGCGACGCCGCCGGGCGTTCTTTGCCCGGCATCCTTATCGCTTTGGCTTTTGTCATTGTGCATCTCCCGTGCTGCCGATTTTTGTGCGCCAACTGCGCGGGCCGCATTTGAGAACGTGCCCGTGATGCAGCAGGCGATCCAGCATGGCAGTGACGGCGGCGCTGTCGCCCAGCAGCTTGCCCCAGTCGTCTACGGGTCTGTTTGAAGTGATCAGCGTACTGGCCCGTTCATAGCGGCGCATGACGATCTCCAGCAGTTCTTCGGCGGCAGTCAGCGGCAGCTTGCGCATTCCAAGATCGTCGATGATCAACAAGGGCACAGTGGCCAGCAGTTCCATGTGCTCTTTGCGTTTGCCATCGAGCGTGGCGTCGGCCAGTTCTTCCAGCAGAGCGTGGGCTTCGCGATAGAGCACGCGATAGTTCTGTTGGATGATGGCGTGCCCGATGGCCTGTGCGCAGTGACTTTTGCCGCTCCCAGGTGGACCAAGAAACAAGGCGTCTTCGCGTCTTCCGATCCAGCCCGCCGTGGCCAGATCGAAAACCAGTTTGCGATTCATCTTGGGGTTGAACTGGAAGTCGAAGTTGTCCAGGCGCTTGTCGCCATCGCGGAACTGCGCCTGCTTGTGGCGGCGCTCCAGCAGCCGCTTGCTGCGACATTCCAGTTCGTCCGAGACCAACGTAGAGAGCAGGTCGATGTGCGCCATGTTCTCCGCTTGCGCCTGCAACAGACGCGTTTCCAGTACTGCCGTTATGCCGCCCAGCCGCAGTTGTTGCAGCGAGCGATTCAGTTCGATCAGGTTCATGATTTGGATTCCTCGAAGTCGATGCGTTGTTGGATGACGTCGCGATATTCGGTGAGATTGCGGATCAGAGGATCGATCTGCCGCAGGCTCAGAGGTGCTTGCGGACTGCGCTCCAGATAGCGGCGCACGAAGCGATACTCGGGAACACGCAGTTCCAGGGCCGCCGCGCAGGCATCCTCTGAAGCCACGCTGCCATATTGCTTGACCAGCTGGAGAACACCCTGGATGCGCCGCATTCCCAGTTCGCCCTGACGAGCATGGATGGCGTCGCAGACCGCGCCGATGTTGGCTCCGGCCTTGTGTGCTCGTGCCAGCAGTTGAAGCAACTGCGGCGGCGTGCGGCGCGGGCGATCCTCGTCGCGGATGCGATGGCCGCCACGCTTGCCGCTCAGATGTTCGCGCAGCAACTCACCGCTGCGTGGATCAAGAAGACGCACGAACATCGCGTCCCACTGCACATTCACTTGACGGCCGATCCAGCCTGGAGGCGCTCCGTAGTAAGCGGCTTCCACTTCGACGCAACCATCCAGATGTACCGTACGCACGCCGTATTGGTAATAACGGAACGGCTCCAGCGGCAGAGCTTGCAGAAACGGCTTCTCTTCGGCGAACATCGCTGCCACCTGGCGCTTGGTGCGGCCATGGATGCGCTTGTCGGCCCAGCGCTCTTCCCAGTGATCCAGATATGCTTGCGCTTCTTCCAGGCTCTCGAACTTCTTACCCTTCAGCGGCGTCATCTGCGCATGGTTGACGCCGCTCTCGACTTTTCCTTTTCGGTCGGGATCTCGCACTTTGCACGGCAGCGCAGTCACGCCGTAGTGCGCCAGAACGTCGCGATACAAGGGGTTCAAGCTCGGATCGTAGATGTCGGGGGACAGAACGCCTTCGCGCAAGTTGTCCAGCACCGCAACCCGTGGCGCACCGCCCAGCCGACGAAACGCCTTCTCGTGCAACTCCGCCCAGATCCGCGAACTCGACTTGAACGTCAACAGCCGAACCGACTTGCGGCTGCATCCCAGCGTCATAACGAACAGCCGCGTGCGCCGATACTTGCCGCTGTCGGGATCGCGCACCATCGGCCCCGTGCCGTAATCCACCTGGCACTCCTCGCCCAGACGCGTCTCGATGATCACGCGTGCTTCCGGCGATGAGACTCCATGCAGCGTGCGCACGAAGCGCTTCACGCTCTGATAACCGCCTGCGAAGCCGTGCCGGTCAACCAGATCCTGCCAGATTCCCATCGCATTGCGGCCCCGCGACAACTCCAGCAGGATCGTCTCGCGGTACACCTCGCTGGCACTTGCCGTGTGCTTGCGATCCGCCTCTGGCGGTGCCGCCGCTGGCAAAAAGCCGGTGGTCACCTCGATGGCCGGTTTTGAATTGTCGTCTGGACTTGGACCGCCAGAGCCGGTGGTCACTTCTATGGCCGGTTTTGCTGGTTTGCTACCCCAGCCTGGCGCACGCAGTGCCACTCCGGCTGACCGTAAATAACCGCCAGCCGTCTCGCGGCGGACACCCGTCGCCTGCTCTATCCGCCGTAGCGACCAACCAAGCCGCCCAAGCGCAATCACTTGTTCTTGCTTCGTTTTATCCAAGACATTTCCCATGCAACCGAGGCTAATTTTCTCGGTCGAAGTTCATGTCTCAGGTCATTCTCTATGGCCGGTTTTCAGCTAACCCTCTATGGCCGGATTTGGGTGACCCCCAAGGATCAATGGAGAGCCACGGTTGTGCTCGATGGATCATGCGATGGCAGTTCGCACAGAGCAGTGCAAGATCGTCAAGATATGTTCTCTCTCCCTGAATGAGCTTTGACACTCCCTTGACATGATGACATTCGATGAAACCGACGCAACGATTGCGCGGAGGCTACATATCCATATCCGAGTAGAAGAACCCTCTTTCGGCCAGGGCAAGCCTGCGCTCCGCGTACCGCCGCTTTGCCTCATTCAGAATCCAGAAATGTTCGACTTCTTCCTGGTTCCACATAACCTGCCTATCAATTTCGCTCCACTCGGCGTGAGCTTGCCGGACGCAGTATCGAGTTCCAAGGTCGTTGGCTTCGTCAAGCAAGCTCAACTCGTAGCACTCCTGCCCGCGCAGAGGAACCTTTGAATCGATGGTTTTTGAGAGCACTTCCTGCATGGTTCAAATTATGCTCTTGAGAATCTGGGAAACGCAACCGTGGGAGCCTGAATAACTTCGCGGGTTCCCTCTTAGGTCTCCGTAAGCGTCTACGGCGGGCCGTATTGACGCGGATAGGTGATGGCTGCGATTGTGGGAGGTCGTGTCCACAGAATTTGAAGTGGACACGACCTGTGTGAAAGATGGCTCTCTATGTTGAGGATGGATTGTTGATTTCGTCTGTATAGATTTCTTCGTGGAGGGCTCTGCCAACAGCCAGGTCGAGCCTTTCGAGGAGTTGGGGCAGAGATTCGCCTTTGTGCCGAACCACCATGGCCAGGCTCTGATGAGCATCGTTTGCAATGGCGACACAGCCCATCGGCCGAATGACGCCGACGGTGATCTGGCCATGCCGAATCAGCTCAGCGATGTTGGACAGAGGCGAGGAGCCGGCAGCGGCCTTCTCTACGCTGCGAGGTCGAGATTCTTTGACAAGTTTATTGCGACGTTCCACGGCAGTAACTCCTCGATATGTTTGATGGGATGATCCGCGATGCGTTCCAGCACATGGCGCAGGTATGCTTCCGGATCCACGCCGTTCAACTTGGCCGATGCGACGAGTGAATAGATTGCGGCAGCGCGTTCGCCGCCCGCATCGGAACCCGCAAAGAGATAATTCCGGCGGCCAACAGCAATGGCCCGCAAGGCTCTCTCGGCGGCGTTGTTGTCGATCTCGATGCGCCCATCCTCGCAGTAACGTTCGAGAGCTTTCCAAAGCGCAAGCGCATAGCGGATTGCGCCCGCAGTGACCGACTTGGGCGAGAGTTTCGCCAAAGACTCTTCAAGCCAGGCGCGCATTGCATCCAGCAGTGGCCGTGCTTTTTCGCTGCGCACTTTTTGCCGCACTTCCGGAGGCCGTCCGCGAATCTCTTTTTCGATCGCATACAACGCAGCGATGCGTTCCACCGCTTCGATGGCAATCGGCGACTGATGCGCCTCGACCAGGTCATAGAACTTGCGGCGGATATGGGCCATGCAAGGAGCCTCTTGGATGGTCCCGTCCTTATAGAGCTTGTCAAAACCGGCGAAGGCGTCGGCTTGCAGGATGCCTTGAAACTTGGCCAGATGCTGTTGCGGATGTTCGCCTCTGCGGTTGGGCGAGTATGCGAACCAGGCCGCCGGTGCATCCAGCGATCCCGCAGGGCGATTATCGCGAACGTACGTCCAGAGGCGCCCCGTCTTGGTCTTGCCGTTGCCGGGAGCAAGCACCGGCACGGGCGTATCGTCTCCATGCAGTTTTTCGGCGGCCATCACATAACGCCGCAATGCTTCTATCAGCGGAGCCAGTAACTTGCTGCTATCGCCTACCCACTTGGCCAGCGTGGAGCGCTCCAGATCAACGCCCTCTCGCGCATAGATGTCGGACTGTCTGAACAAAGGCAAATGATCACAAAACTTCGCCGTGAGCACATGGGCCAGCAGTCCGGGTCCGGCAAGGCCGCGCTCTACAGGGCGGCTCGGCGCGGGGGCTTGCAGGATCGTGCGCATTTGCTGCAGCACATCCTGGGGCGTACGTGGCGGATCACCACAAAGCTGGCCGGTATGTACTCCAGCACTTCGGAGGCATCTTCGCCAAGCCTCTTCAATGTGCCGCCGCAATCCGGGCAGTTATCGGCAGCGGGCATGTGCGTTTGCACTTTGCGCGGCAGATGCTCCGGAAGTGGACGCCGCCTTCTGTCCGGTGCTTTTACCTTGGATGGTGCGGTCGTGGCAGGCAGTTCACTATCGCTCGGCGCAGTTACTTCGGCGCGGCTGGCTTCCAACTCTTCGAGCTTCAATTCCAACTGCTCGATCTGTCGCGTGACCTTCTCCGAGCGACGTCCAAACTGCATGCGCCGCAGCTTGGCAACCAGCAGCTTCAGATGCTCGATCTCGTTGTCGTTGGAAAGGATTTGCAGTTGCTGCGCGACGATGATCGCCCTCAAAGCATCTGGCTGTAGTGTATCCAGATCGGGCGTAGTGGCGGAGGCGGCAACCATGAACATAGTATGCCATAACTCATAACTCATGCGACCAACGAATCTAACTATCTTGCATCTTTTGGTGGCTTGTCCTCACACTTCCATCAGCGGAGCGGATGTGCGCACCGGCCTTCTCCAATCGATGCCCTCGCACAACATCGAGAGCTGCGCGCGGGTCAACGAAATGCTTCCACTGTCCGCCTTCGGCCACACGAATCGGCCGCTGTCCAAACGTATCCCTCCGGGCAAGTCCATTCTTTTCGTAGGTTTTGAAAGATGATTCACTGAAGGCATGAGTGAATATCCAGTCCCTACAGTTCGTCGTCGCCATCGTCGCAGCCGTGTGGAGGTGGCGCAGATCGCGTCATCTTACCCACAGAGTGGCTTGAGTCGGTCACAGTTTTGCCATGAGCATGGCCTGTCGCTGTCTACTCTCAACAAGTATTGCCAGCATGCACGTCCACGCGACGCTGCTCCGTCCACGTCGATTAGCAAGCCCGTCAGTGCGGTGGAGTTGCCGCTGGCGCGGGTTGAGTTTGTCGAGAAGTCCGCAACGCACACAGAGCAGCATGACCCATTGCTGGTTGAATTGGCAGGCGGGCGGCGCATTGCAGTGTCTGCCGGCTTCGATGCGGCCACGCTGACACGGCTGATCGCCGTGCTCGAACAGGCATAGCGCGATGCTGGGCTTGGGCGCGGCTACGCGCATTTTCGTGGCTACCGGCAAAACCGACATGCGTCTGGGGTTTAATGGCCTCTATGCTCTTGTTACGGCCAAGTTGCAGCAGAACCCTCAAAGTGGTCATCTGTTTCTATTCGCAAATTCGAGAAGAGATCGCATGAAGATTCTCTTTTTCGACAGCAACAGCCTATGGGTTTGTGCGCGCCGCATGGAACAAGGGCGATTGCATTGGCCGACATCAGAGGAGGGCCGCGTGCAGTTGACCCGCGAAGAGTTTGCGCTGCTGATTGGCGGCATCGATCTGACCACGACAACCAAGCGGAAGTGGTATAGAAAGCCGCCTGTGGGAGAAGGAGATGTCTTGCGAAAGACCGCATGAATACAGGCGATACGATGACTTATCCACAGAGTTTTTTGCGATAATAGAAGCAGGATGAATCCTACTTCCAAGTCGCCTCTGCCTGTCGTGCTCGATCCGGTTGTCGCCGCGATCATCGCGCAGTTGAAGCAGGAGACGGAGCAGGCGCTTGCCGCAAAAGACCGGATCATTGCTCTGTCTGCGTTGAAGATCCAGAAGCTCGAAGAAGCACTTCGCCTGGAGCGCGTCAAGAAGTACGGCAAGCAGAGCGAGAAGCTCAGTGACCTCCAGTTGCAACTGCTCGATCTTGAGCCTGGCGTATCGAGCGACGAGGTCCAGGGAGAGGCTGTCCCGCGCGTAGTTGAAAGTTGCTGAACGGCGGTTGGGTTGATGATACTACGCAGCGACCTGGATAGTGGCCGGTTGGGCGTCGTCGTGGAGGGCGGCTTTCAGTATCCACAGTTCCCG
>Ga0255348_1000705_pt1 | contig 12251 bp, 8 predicted proteins | sample CBST25v5metaG_FD_189945 | JGI IMG/M metagenome (GOLD analysis project Ga0255348, IMG submission 189945) | Peat soil microbial communities from Stordalen Mire, Sweden - C.B.S.T-25.v5 | ecosystem: Environmental > Terrestrial > Soil > Wetlands > Peat | place: Sweden: Norrbotten County, Stordalen... | reverse complement strand
CGATCCAGGGACCGGAGTCGTGCCGCCCCATGAGCCGTCGGGATTCGTGATGACCTGGTAGCCGGTTGTTTTCACATTCGTTTGCTCAAAGCGCAACCCGGCCTGGAGGTGCACCTTGCCAAGCTGCGTGGTGTTCATGATGTAGCCCGCGGTGATGCGCTGCTCCAGGTTGAAGTTGCTGGCGTCGGAGCCCACATGCGTGGCATCCACATCGAGAGGGCCGATTTGGCCGGGGTTGGCGTTGGCAAAGGCAACAATCGAGGGCCAGTCGGTCAGGGGACCCATCTGGTAGCTGCCGTCGTAGAAATCCTTGTTCACGATCGGACTTGTGAACTGGCTCGCCAGAATCGTGGTCGTCTCGTTGTCATAAACCGGCGAGTATGCGAACTGCCCCTTGTGCTGATTGCGAATCTTGAATCCAATCTCAAGCGTAGAAGGATGACTGCCGGCCTTATAGTTCATGCCGTAGGAAGCGGAGCCCTGCAGGTTGATCTGCGCGGTTTGCCCGCTGGTCAGATCCAGCTCGCTCAGGCTCCACTGGGTTTGGTCAAACAATGGCGAGCCTGCCGCCGTGCAGGCCGGGTTCCATTGCGGTCGGTACTGGGTCGGGTTGGCGCCCGGATCGTAGTAGCAGGTGTTCTCGCCAAACTTCTTCAACGCCTTTGAGGCGCTGAACGTTGCGCCCGGGTTTCCCGCGGCGGCCAGCTGGCGGGCGCGCGAAAATGCTGTTTCCCATTTGAACCATGAGTTGGTAAACAAATGGTTTCCGCCGAAGGTGGCCAGCCCGATTCCATAGTCGGGCGCGCGCCTTGAGGTCTTGAACTTCGGCTTGTCGCCCGCGAACGTCGCCGGGTCGCCAGTCGCGCTGCTCGGATTCGGCGTGACCACATCGTTCAACGTATAGGTCCACTTGTCGCCAAAATCCTGAAAGTCGGAATAAAAGCCCTTGGCAAAAAGCAGTGAGTTGTCAGAGACCTTGTAGTCCACGCTCGTGGCCGCTCCCCAGCGGGTGCGATCGTAGCGATATTCACGCAGGTCGATGCTGTCGTAGCTAGGTGTCAGTGTCCCGGTATCGGGCGTGGGTTCGATGTCGTCAATGCCTCGGCCGTTGTAGTCATAGGTGAAGTTGCCCAGGATTCCGAGCCTCTTATTCGCCATGAATCGTTTGCCAGCAGTGATGCCGTACTGGCTGGCATGGCGGCCGTCGATGATATGCGTATAGCCGCCGGTGCCAAACGCGGTCAGCGTTGGCCGCTCGCCCGCGGTCTTGGTTACCAGGTTCACAGAGCCGCCGATCGCGTCGCCATCCTGATTCGCCGAGAGCGTCTTGTTGATTTCCACCGATTCCACCAGGTCGGCGGGAATCGTATCGAGTTTCACCTGGTTGACCGTCGACTCCGGCGACGGAACAAGCACTCCGTCAATGGTTGTGTTGCTCAGGCGAGGCTCAGTGCCGCGAATCTGCACGTACTTGCCTTCGCCCTCGTCGCGCTCCAGCGTGACGCCCATCAGGCGGCCCAGTGCATCGGCGACGTCTGCGTTGGGAAGGCTCATGATCTGATCGTTGGTCAGAACATTGAGGATGTTCTCCGAGCTGTCGATACGGTTGATTGCTTCGGCGTCTCCGTGGACGTCGGTTGCGGTAACAATAATCTCCTGGGATGCCGAGGCAACCTTGAGCACCGCGTCCAGGCGAGCCGGCTTCCCGGCCTCGATGGTCACAGTGGTCGAGAGCGGCGCAAATCCGACGAAGGATATCCGCACCTCATACGAACCGGGCGCCAGGTTCGGAGCCACGAATTCGCCCTGTGTGTCCGATACATACGAGGCGGAAAGCTGGAGAATCTGAATCATGGCGCCTTGCAACACGGCGCCGGCGTTGTCGGTTACGCGTCCCGTCAATGTCCCTTTCGATGTCTGCCCCATGCCAGCGAGCGGGACCATCAAAAGTAAAAAAAAGGATAAGAATGGCAAGCGTCTCATAGAAGCCTCCTGGCGCTCTCAGAACCCGGCTTCGCACTGTCGCGGGAAGGTATTCTGGTCAGCGCTGACGCCCACATTAGCCGCCCATGTTAAAACCCGGTTAACAATGCGGCGAATTCTTCCTAAGGTTGCGCATTGCGTGATGACGATCACCAAGAGTTGTGTTGAAATTGAATCATCCGGCTGAATGGAGAGATCCTCTTCTCGCGAAATCTCGCGGTACAAATCCTATGCGCATCCTTGTCGTCGAAGACGAATCACGCATGCTTGAGTTGTTGCGCAAGGGCCTTTATGAGCACGGATTCACGGTCATGACCGCTGCCGATGGAGAGACGGGTCTTCAAGTTGCTTCAGTTTATGAGTTCGATGCCATCGTGCTGGACATTGGGCTGCCGCGGCTGGACGGATTTCAGTTGATGCAGGCGCTTCGCGCACGATCGCGCGCCACGCCGGTTCTCATCCTCACCGCCCGCGACAAGGAAGACGACATCATTCACGGACTCGATGTAGGCGCAGACGACTACCTCACCAAGCCATTCGCATTTCCTGAGTTGGTGGCCCGGCTTAATTCCATAACCCGCCGTCAACGTGAGCAAGGCGACGGCACCATCAAGGCCGCCGATGTCGTCGTCGACCCCATGCGTCACACCGTCACGCGCGCCCGCGACAGCATCGACCTCACCCGTCTCGAGTTCCGCCTGCTTGAGTCCCTCATCCGCCACGCCGGTCAGTGCGTCACCCGCCAGCACCTCACGGAATCCATCTGGGGTGCGGATCATCCCGTCGGTCCCAGCGCGCTCGAGGTGCTCGTCAATTCGTTGCGCGCCAAGCTCGACGCGCCCTTCCCCACAAAGCTCATCGGCACCGTCCGCGGCTCTGGCTACATCTTCCAGCTCGCCGCCGCCGTGCCAGGGAGCGATTCATGATCGCGCCGCTGCCCATCCGTGTTCGCCTCACACTCTGGTACTTCGCCATGTTCGCCTCCGCCGCCACGCTCCTCTGCCTGGCCAGCCTGTGGATGCTCCGCCGCAGCGTCGATGAGACCGAGTACCACGAACTCCAGGAGCGCGCTGAAGATGTCCAGGTCGTTCTCAGTCACGAAGATCCTGCTCAGAACCTGAGGAAGATAAGCGACGACTTTTCCTCCATTTATGAAATGAAGGACGATGGCAAGTACCTCCAGGTGCGCGATGCCGAAGGGAATTGGATCTTCCGCTCCCGGCGGATGATCGCGCAGAATCCAGTCCTGCCTGCTCCCGGCCTGCTCCCCAAAGCTGGCCTCATCGCGGAGTTCCACCAGGGAACTCGCCACGTGCGCATTCTCGCTTACCCCATCGAAGTTCACAGAAAGCTCTACGCCGTCCAAACCGGTATCGCGTTAAACAAGTCCATGGCGCTGCTGGTCAACTTCCGCACCAATCTCCTGCTGCTTACGCCCATCGTGATTCTGCTCGCCGCCGTGGGCGGCCACCTCATGAGCCGCAAGGCGCTTCGCCCCATGGCAGCTCTGGCAGCCCAAGCGCGCGGCATCAACGAACGCAATCTCGAAACCCGTCTGCCCGTCCCCAGGGAAAAAGACGAAATCTCCGACCTTTCCCACACCCTCAACCAGATGCTCGAACGCATCGATAAGGCTTTTGCCAGCGTCCGCACCTTCACCGGCAACGCTTCGCATGAGTTGCGTACGCCCATCTCCCTGCTTCGCACTGAAATCGAGGTGGCCCTCATTCGGCCCCGCCATGCCGAGGAGTATCGCCAGGTTCTCCGCCGTCTCCACGACGAAACCATCCGCATGACAAGCCTCGTAGAGAACCTTCTCTCCCTTGCGCGCGCCGATGGTGGTGCCGAGGCCATTGTCCTGATTCCCATCAAGGTCAACGCTCTTTTCCGTCAGCTTGCCGAAATCTGGAGCCCCGCCATGAAGCAGGCGATGCTCGAGTTCCGCATTGAGCCTGTTGACGATGGCCTGTCCGTATTCGGCGACAAGGATGGCATTCCCCGTATGCTCTCCATCCTGCTTGAGAACGCGAGCAAGTACACCCCTCCAGGCGGAGCGGTCACGCTGCGCGCAACCGTGGAAGCAGAGCGCGTCCTTCTGTCCGTGCGCGACACCGGCATTGGAGTTGCCCCGCAACACAGGCTGCGAATATTCGAACGCTTTTACCGTGCGACCTCGGCCACAGAGAATCTTCCTCCAGGCTCGGGCCTGGGCCTCGCTCTCGCCAAGTGGATTGCCGACCGTCACGGTACGGAGTTGTGGCTTGAGAGCGAAACTGGAAAAGGAAGTTGCTTTGCATTCTCGCTCAAGAGAGCATCTTTTGCCCCTCCGGGCAACGAAGCACTCAACATGACAGGTGCAGGTTCCGCAACAGGCTCCAGGTTGCCTTCTTCCTGGACGCTTTGAGTTGCATCATGAGCGGCTGTTGCGAACCGCTCAAGGACCTCTGAAGAACGTTGAGTGATAAGTGCACGTTTGCGGAACTTGACTTCATCGGTGGAAGATCACGTTTTGGCATAGATGAGACTGTTCGTTTCTCGCCGCAGGGGCTTGTTCAGCCTGCGGCGGGCACAATACGCCCACTGGAGGACAAGCCGTTGGCTGGTCTTGGCCAACCGCTTGCGGTTCTGTCACCCAACCTGTGCTCCGTTGAGCGGACTCTTAATTTTCTATATGTCTTGTTCCCGCTCAACCCAGGTCGTGAAGAGATGAATCCAGGGTTGCAGCGGCATTTGAGGGCGATCCGTCCTGCTCTTCCGCCTCCTCTGAATTTCCGAAGACTTCCTCGCGGATGATGCGCTCGGTTGCTTCGTGAAGATACTCATCCAGTGCAGTCTTGATTTGGAGAAACTCTGGCCAGAGCGTGCCGTTGATGAAGGAGGCCGGTGCCCGCAGAACGACTGTAGAATACCGCTGGCGCGGGTAGCGATATGGCTTGAGCCCGTAGCGACGACAGAGAGCTGTAAACAGCCGCCGATTCCAGCGATCAGGAAGCCGGAAGTTCATCTCGATGGTCTCCTCGGTCCGCTCCGCTGCGCTGAGCACGGCGCGAATTCGGTCGATCGCGGCGGCTGCGGCATCTCGCTCTCCCGGCGTTGGGGCGCCTTCGAAGAGAGCCGCAATCTTGCGCAATTTCTGGCGAAGTTCCTGTTCAGTGGTCAATTCGTGTGCTTCTAACTTGAGGAATAAATCCACTTGATGTACTTGAGAACAACCTGGATTCTATCGTCCCAGGTAGTCATAGAGATACGTGCCCGGCAAGCGATTTCAGCCTCTTGATCAGGGGTTCAAGCTGTATTCAACGCCTGGTGGCGCAACATGAATTATTTCAACGTCGCAGCCCTTCCGATAAGACTCGAAGATGATTCGGCTGTTATGGAACCCGAAATAATCCGACGCCAGGTGTCCATCTCCGAGACTTCGCTCGTGTTGGTCGCGTGCGCCTCCCCAGGTTGCGAGATGATCGTCTCACCGCTTGCGACATCGATAAGGCGGAAATCAACGCGCACGTCGGCCTGCTGCTGGTAGATCGTCACGATGGTATTGGGTCCCAATAGGTTGACCTTATTCTTCCACTTGGCGCCGCATTGGCTCGAAATTGCGCTGTATTCGATCAATTCCAACGGCCAGCGCATCTTGCAGGTTGAAATGCTTCGAGTGCTTGGCGAGCACCGGCGTGAAATCGCCGTAGAACGCCATGTTGTCGCACACAAAGACACGAAAACCCACTGTGAGCGCAAGGCGCATGGATTTGTCGTTTGCGTTGCGGATTCCGAGTGAGAAACGCGCCTCGTCAAAGGTGGTTTCCAGATCAAGAACGCCGAAGAGTTTCATGCCATCGTCAGAGACGGCATATTCGTCGCGAACTACGCTGATGTGTCGATAGGAAAGCCCGTCGAGCACGTTGTGAATCAGTTCTGCGTGGGAGATTGGTTTGAATGTATCCGTTGGTTCTGGAGGCAGAATGGTGGCGAGTTGATCGCGCGAAAGCTTCGACGCTCCCGCATGAGCGCACAGTTGTTCCATGTGGCTTCTCCTTGATTGATTTGGAAATGTGCTGCGAGGACGCTTTCAAACGTCCTGGCCGATCCTGCTGTTGAATGGCATGGACCGGCCGGGAGGTTCGCGATGACGAGTTCAGCTGGAGCGCTTTGAGCGGGGAATGGCTCGCCTGGAAGGGGAAGACTCGGGGTGTCGCCTCTTGTCGTGGTTGATGCAATACCGGGAATTCCGGTCGCTAATCCAGCCACAGCCCTTGTAGGTGCAAATGAACAAGGGGCCTTTTCTAACTTGATTAACGCCCTTGCGGAGTGCCTTTGTATTCATGGATTGTGCATGGAATTGTCAGGAGCGATGCCGAAGATTGGCCATGTCCCGCCGCTCGTGCCCCCGTCACTATAGCGAACTTGCACAGAAGCGCAAGTCCTACCATCTTTGGTGATGGGCCGGCTTCCGAAGTGCTGACGATGACCACATGAAGATCGACACCTCAGCAACCTTGTGGGCGCTGCGCGCTGTGGCTCTCCGAAGAAAGAGCCTTTTGTTCGCCGGCTCCAAGTCGAGCGTTGAACGCGCCGCCGCCAAGCATTCGCTGAGTGCTCCGATCGCAGAATACGAAGTTGGACTAGCGAAGCGATTGTTTGAACGGTGTGGCGACCACCTGCGTCGCGGCAATATTGCGCGACTCGCGTGTCGCTGCTGGAAGCGGGTCAGTCGAAGCGGGTGTGTAGATAGAAGACGCGGCATCAGTGAGATCTCCAGTTATCAAAACGTTCCCGTTGGGCAGAACCGTCATGGCCGTCCAGTTGAAGAAGAGAGTTTGACTTAGCAATGGGCCGGCATAGAAGGTTCCACTGCCAGGATCAAAGAATTGCGTTTGATGTGCCTCAGGTGGGGACACGGTACCATCTGTCAACAGCCCTCCCCCAATAAAGACCAGCCCGTTCTTAAGTTGTACCCCATCGAGAAAGCCGTACAGGTTGTAGACGGGATATGTCGATATAGGCGTGAACGTGCCGGTGGAGGGATTGTAGATTTCGGCGGGGACAGGAGAGTAAGTCCAGTTTCCTCCAACCATGAATACTGTTCCATTCTTCAGCGGGATAGCGACAGCATAGTATCTCGATACCGCCATGCTCCCTGTTGGGCTGAAAGTCCCGGTTGCAGGGTCGTACAGTTCCGCGCTTGAACCTGGGCTGCCTCCAGCGACTAAAACCTTCCCGTTGTTCAACAAGGTCGCGGTAAATCCGTTTCGTCGATCTGTCGTGAGGTTGCCTGTCAGGCTGAAAGCTCCGGTTGACGGATCGTAAAGCTCCGCACTAGCTGTGCTGCCGATCACCAACACTTTACCATTCTGAAGCGTAGTGAGTGTTTGTGCTGAGAGCGTAGGATCGACCATGCTTGAGGTGGTGGAAAACAGCCCGGTGGCCGGGTTGTAGATTTCCGCACCCGTGATGAAATCTCCAAGGACGCCTCGGCCGCCCCCGGCAACCATTACGCTACCTTTGGAAAGAAGAGCGATGGCGGGATCACTGCGCGGAACAGACATGCTGCCCGTTGCGGAAAACGAGTTGGTTGAGGGATCGTAGATCTCAGCAGCGGCAGAGTCACCGCTAGAATTATTTCCTCCTGCGACCAGAACCTCGCCGTTGGCCATTAGAATTTCAGCCTCCTCGGATCGCGGAGTGATCAGCTGCGGAGCTGCGGACATCTCTCCCGCATCTGGCCCGATGATAACTGGAGCAACGGCAGACTGACTTGGTTCTGCCACGGATGTCGCGACGATATGATAGGTGCCTGCAGTCTGCCCGGCGGTATATAGACCCGTACTATCGATTGTGCCCGCTAATCCGCCTTCCTGAAGGCTCCAGGTAACTCCCGTGTTCGTCGTGCCAGACACGCTAGCCGATAGCTGATTTGTACTACCGGGTGCCCACAGTGCGCGTGCTGGAGTAATCTGCACGCTAACATTAACCTGTAGCGCCACTGAATTTGAAATGCCACCTCCCGGAGTAGGATTGTTCACGGAGACACTGTAGATTCCAGCGACATCGGGATAGTACCAGACTTGGTTGGGTGCGCTGGGAGTTCCAAAAGATGCGACTGCGATCCCATTCACGAGAACGTCGGAACCGCTGACAAAGTTTGTTCCATTAACAATTACCTGCTGCCCCGCTGGCGACGTATTAGTGGAGAGGCCGGCGATTATTGGCACTGGATTGTCGACGGTGAAGATGGAACTAGCACTCCCTGCAGTCAAGGAGGGAGGAGGGTATGTTGCGGCCGCGCCTGACAACTGACCTTGGTTCATACCCCCTGACACCAGCACACTTCCATCCGGCAAGAGCGTGGCTGCCGCATAATCGTGTGGCGATGGCATTAGCCAAGTTGGAGAGAACTGTCCGGTGGTTGGATTGAAAATCTCAACACTAGCCAAGTCACTCGATCCGTCATCGCCGCCAATTACGAGAACAGTTCCATCACTCAGCGTGACGCTAGAAAGAAGGAACCGTGGAGTCCCCATTGCGCCGGTTGAGCTAAATACGCCGGTGGACAGGTCGTAGATTTCAGCTTCACGCAACGTTCCAGTCAGAACCTGGCTACCACCTGCGATCAATACGCTTCCATTGTTCAGCAAGGCTGAGGAGGCGAATTCACGTCCCACAGACATACCACCGGTGAGTGAAAACTGACCTGTAGCCGGATTGAAGAGCTCAGCAGAAGCTGCATCACTCGATACGTTGCCGGAAATGGTCTCGCCGCCCGCGATCAACACTTGACCGTTTGGAAGAAGCGTTGCCGATTGTCCGAATCTTGCGAGCGACATGCTGCCCGTTTGCGTAAATGATCCAGACGACGGATCGTATAGCTCTGCTGAAGACAGGATTTTTCCGCTCGCATCGAAACCGCCGGTAATCAGAACTTTTCCGTTCTGGAGGAGAGTGGCTGTTTGGTAGACGCGAGAATCAGTCATACTCCCAGCGGCGGTGAACGACCCAGTTGAAGGGTCAAAGAGCTCTGCACTTGCTAGCACCTGCGTGTAATATCCGCCGGTTACAAGAACCTTTCCATTGCCCAGCAGGGTAGCTGCATGGTATGCACGAGGGGCCGCAAGGCTGCCTGTTGCCGAAAATGAGCGACTAGCTGGATCGTAAAGCTCGGCGTTCGCCGTAATCACGTTCAGAAGACCACTAGCATATCCTCCTCCAGCGATCAGCACTTTCGCACCCTGAAGCAAAGTCTGGGTATGATTTGCGCGAGGCGTAATCATCGCCCCGGTCGCCATCCAGGGTCCGACGTTTGAAGAAGTACCACCACCAGGGCCAGGATTTGTTACTGTCAGAAGATGAAGTTGGGCCGAATTCAACATGCTGGCTGGGATCGTTGCTTGGATACTAGATGATGATCCAAATTGAGAAGTCAGCGCAGTTCCGTCCAGCCCAGCGGAGGAGCCTTCTATGAAGCCGGTGCCGCTGATTGTCACGGCAGTGTCACTCGCCCCCACATCAACTGCCGGCGGGAGAAGCCCCGTGATGGACGGCACTGGGTTGTTGGGGGGTGGGGTCACTGTGATCGTGGCCGTTCCCGATTTGGTCGAATCCTCGGTTGAGGTGGCCTTAACAGTGTCCGAGCCGGAAGTGGGGACGGTCGCTGGAGCGGTGTATAGCCCGGAACTTGAGACCGTTCCTGAGACCGCCGACCACGTCACCCCCGAGCTGTAGCTTCCGGTTCCCGAGACATTAGCCGAGCATTGGGTAGTCTGCCCTGTCTGCAAATTGATCGAAGTACATGAGACACTGACCGCCGTGATCGTCGGGGACTGAGGTGGAACCACGCTGCCGCCTCCGCCACAACCCGTGATCGGGAAGATGCCGGTAAGCGCAATAAGGGTCGCAACACCGCACAGGCGCATGATAATCCTTCCTGCTCGCATTTCGTTGGAAAGCAGGCTCTCGTTCTCTGGAGATTCCGCTCGTTTCGCATTGATCGCGCTCACCGCAATGGGATCAGCGTCTGGCAGTGATGCACCCGACACTGCGCTCAAAACAGATGAGAGAGCATTCCGTGCATCCGTTGATCGTTGCTGCGACCGCCATGAATCCATATGCCGTCACGATCCCGCTGCCGGGCCAGCCGCTATTTCACATACTTGTTAATCAGCGCCACCATGGATTCTTCAAACTTTTGCATTTCGTTCACGTCGCTGTCGCCCATCGGGAATGCGCTCGCAAGGTTTTTTCCGCTGAGACTCTGATCCTTGGAGTACATATACGGCAGCATCTGGTAGCCAGGTGGCCTACTTGGGACCTTGTTGATTCAAGCGCGCAACAGGTTGCCCCAATGTGAGCTTTCCCCAGTGGATGGGCTTTTCCTTTCCTTCGAATGCGGCGTCGGAGTAAATCCAGATTTCACCGCTACTGCTGTCCATGAGAACCAGGTGTCCCTTCCTAGGCAACTCTTCGTAAGTGCATGATGAACAGAGGACGACCATATTCTGTCCTAATCCGGAGACTGAGTGGGGGCCGTTCCAGAATAGATAGACCGCCAAACCGATAGCGGCAACTGCGATAAGACTCAGATAACGTGATTTCATCCGTGGTCTCCTTTCGAATGTTGGTTCCCATCAGAATTCCTCCGAGTTTGGCAACCGGTGACGACTCGTTGATGCGTAAACTCCTGACAGGTTTGCTCTTGTACTGAACATGAAGGCGCTGGACTCTTGTTCAGTGAACCGGAAAGGGCTAGGATTCTCAATAGGTGCAAACAGACATTAGCCGGTTTTAACAGACAAAGGGAGTCTTTCGGTCCCAAAAACCCTCCCTGCAATCGTGAAAACCGCGGCGGGAACGAAGATGCCACTGGAAACGGTTGCGAACGAAAGAATCGACTCGTGGAAGGAGATCGCCGCCCACCTGGGGCGGAACGAGCGTACCGTCGTTCGCTGGGAAAAGGAGCGGGGACTTCCGGTTCACCGAGTTCCCGGTGGGCAGCGGAGAGCGGTTTTCGCTTACCGGCAGGAACTGGACGCTTGGCTGGCCGGAGCCGATCTGAGCGAAGAAGAAGCGAACGAAGAGGATGGAATAGCGGAGCCAATTTCCGAAGAGTCCTCACCTGGCTTGGCCCCCTTCGCCGATGACACCCACAGCGCATCGGTCCTCGAAATCCCCAAAGGCCGAAGGATGATATGGACGCTCGGCGTTGGGGCTGCTCTATTGAGCCTACTGGCGTTCGCGGGCTATGGGTACTTCGTATTGCACGCCACGCAAAAAGAATGGCCCTTGGCCGCCCCCACCAAACTGACCGACAACGGCAAGGAGAAAACGTATCTGGTTTTGCACGACGGTCTCCTCTACTTCGGTCAACAGGAGAACGGCAGGTATCAGCATCCTTGGAAAATCCAATCCCCACTGAATGAGGATGAGGCCGGGCGAAGGGACTGCCGTGCGCGTGAACGGGCGGCGGGTGAGTGTTTACAATCAATGGGTCCATGCCCAAACTTGATTGGTTAACCCGAAGCGAAGATGAGAAGGTGTCCGCGCATGTCCCGTACCGGCTCCTGGAGGCGGTCCCGGAGCATTCCTATGGAGACCCGAAAGCCGAAAACATGGTTATTCAGGGCAACAATCTGGATGCGCTAAAGGCTCTGCTCCCGTTCTACGCGGGCCGGGTGAAGTGCATTTACATTGACCCGCCTTACAACACCCGCAGCGCCTTTGAGCACTACGACGATAACGTGGAGCACGCACAATGGCTTGGCACAATCTATCCACGGTTGGAACTGTTGCGAGAGTTTCTGACGGAGGACGGGACCATTTGGGCCTCGGTTGATGACAATGAGGCGCATTACCTCAAGGTCATCATGGATGAGGTTTTCGGGCGAAAGAACTTTCTGACCACGTTCATTTGGAAAAAGGCTTATGGGGGCGGAGCCAAGTCGCGCTGGTTTGTCGGGTTGCATGAATATGTGCATTGCTTTGCAAAGAATTTGGAGATGTTCCCCGATATGTTTCTCTCACCCGATCCAGATGCGGAATCCCGATACTACAAGCTGACCGATGAGAAAGTGGCCATCCGGGGTCCGTTCCGTGTCAAGCCGTTGGAGGCTACGCGCAGCATGGACCGAAGAGAGAATCTGGTGTATCCGATTCCCGCGCCAGATGGCACGGAAATATTGCCGAAACGCCAATGGTGGTGGGCAAAAGAACGCGCATATGAGGCTCTGAAGAATAACGAACTGTATTTTGCCAAGGCGAAAGGCGGCTCATGGTCC
>Ga0255348_1000698_pt1 | contig 12312 bp, 14 predicted proteins | sample CBST25v5metaG_FD_189945 | JGI IMG/M metagenome (GOLD analysis project Ga0255348, IMG submission 189945) | Peat soil microbial communities from Stordalen Mire, Sweden - C.B.S.T-25.v5 | ecosystem: Environmental > Terrestrial > Soil > Wetlands > Peat | place: Sweden: Norrbotten County, Stordalen... | reverse complement strand
AGGTGAGGCACGATGCCGCCATGTTTGCTATGCCTACACCGATCGCAGTTCCAACGGCCATCTTCTTTGCCCCTGGTTCGCCAGAGGCATACGAAATGCCGCAAATCACGAGTGCGGCAAGACTGCCTACTCTCGCAACCGTTCCGGTCATAAACGTTGAGAACGAAGAAAAGAAGTTGTCAAATGGCGTGAGGATGATCGCGCCCGCGGAGCTGATGGGTGATGCGTGAGCCTGTGTGGCAGAAATCAGCAGGGCTACAGCTATGAGAGCTGACAACCGTGCGGCAAAGATCGGGATGCGACGTCGTTCAAGTCGTGACGCTCGTCCCCAAAGTGCAGGTGCATGACAAGTCACAGTTTTGCCTCTGATTTGGATTACGGATGATGTTGACCGTTACCGTGGGCTGTGCATTTTGATGGCCGTTTTAAGATGCTGTTAACTTGCAGACAACAATCGTCTAGCATGAACAGCCAATCTATGTCTGTCCTTTTGTGCTCAGTAATTTTTACGCGATCCGGTAATTATGGCGCGACATTCCGCCTTCGGCTGTTGACCGTCGGCGATGAAATGAACGCCATATAAGGCTGGTGATGTATGGTGTTGTATGATGCCGAAATGAAATGTACAGAGACGCCACGAACAGATGATTATGCCTGTTTTCTGTTGGCGCTCAGTGGCGGAAGTGTTCGTGGAGAAATGTGTGGATTACAGAACGATCACTGACCGCATCAACGCTTTTGTCTTCGGAGATTCAGCGAAATCCTCCGATGTTGTTGCGCGTTCATCTCCGCAGAGTCGAGTGCGGTCAAGGCGGTTGCAACGCCTGATTGTGGTCGCGTTGTTTCTGGTGACGCTGGTTCTCATCGGACGGTCTTTCAATCATCCGTCCGTACCTGTTGCGGCTGGCGCCGCGCTTTCGCAACCCGTTGCGTCGGGCGCTGAGGCGGGCGGCGCAACCACGTCAAATTTTGAGCATCAGGACTATTCCCCTTTAAGCAATTTGGAGCCGGAAGAGATTGCGATTCTGGCCAAGGCTCGTCGAAAGATCGACATTGCCATGTACTCGTTTACAGACTTGGAAGTCGCAAATGCGTTGGCTTCGGAAGCGCGGGCCGGCATCAGAATCCGTGTCTATCGTGACGCGGAGCAGTACACACAGGAGCAGTCCAGGGCGGCTGGCCGCCCGACTACCAGCTCGATCTTGCGAGCTGGCGGCGTGGAAGTCCGCGTCAAATCTCAACGCGACCTGATGCACTTGAAAAGCTATGAAGTGGACGACAGTTTTCTCCGTACTGGCTCGGCAAACTGGTCTCGCTCTGGGCTAACCTATCAGGATAATGACGTTGTTTATATCCAGCTTCCGCAGGCGGTCAAGGCGTTTGAATCAGACTTTGAGGCCATGTGGTCTCGCCCGGACAATCTTGTTCTAGCGCGGCCCTAGCGCAGCGTTGGGCCTGGGCTTGGATTCTCCACCTCAGCGAGGAGTGTTTCGATCCGCGCGATTTCAAGCCGCCTGAGTTTCGCTGTACTGGCCCACTGCTCCATCCGGTCGCTGTCGGCAGAAATTTCCGGGGACAGTTCCATCCACCTTGCCTCGTTTTCACGGGCAGCCCGGAGTGCGATCTGAAGTGCATCGGCGCTTTTTTTGGGGAGCGTCATCATGCTCAAGTGTACTGCCGCCTGGGTCTCGGTTGAAAACCGCGTTGACCGTGGAATTGCCGGTCCGTGGAAAGCATGGGAAAGCGATGAAACCGTTTCCCACGCTTCCCACCGCCCTTGGAAATCGCTGCGGAGATTTCACACATTCCCACCGCCTCGGCGACGACGGGATATATTTTTGCCAAGCCCCTCTGGTCAAGCAATACGAGTGCTGAGAACGCTGTAAAAACACCCTCCTGGACCGTTCTTGAGGGGAAGGCGATTTTGCGTAAACTGAGAATCTTGCGCGGCCACATGCCCGTTTATGGGGCGTAATATCGTTTGAACTGAGCTTTCGTGTCTCCCCGGTCCCCAACAGCGAGGACCGGGGCCACCCGCCGAACCGAACTGAGACCGATCGCTTCCCAAACGTGGTAGCGTGGCAAGATGTCTGGGTCTGGAACGGATATAGTTTACTTGTTGGGAGACACCGCCATGGAGAACGCACCCCTCAAAGCCGCTATCACACCAGAGATATTCGAACAGGGAATACGACTTGCAGATATCATGATGCCGTATTTCATGAAGAAGACGCGAGAGTTATTCCTGCAGAAGCCGGGCCAGCCACGCGGACGCCTCGTTCACTACACAGATGCAGAAGCCGCTCTCAAAATAATCAGAACTAAACGTTTCTGGATGCGCAACACCAACTGCCTGTCTGACTTCAGCGAAGTGCAGCACGGCTTTGATATCTTGCAGAGATTCTTGGCTATCAAAGAAAAAAAAGAATCATTCACTGATGCAGTGGACGACTGCATCCCCGGTGTTGCCTCTGAAGCAATCACGGCGTTCAACAAATCTTGGAAAGACATTCAGTTCAACTCCTACATCGCGTGTTTGTCTGAACATCAGGACAGCGAAGACTCAAACGGGCGACTTTCGATGTGGCGTGCCTTCGGCGGAACTGCGACTCGAATCGGGATTGTGCTTAACATCCCATACACTCTTTCTACTCTCCCCCTGAACATCATATTCAGTTCCGTTGCATACTTTTCGGAATCTGCGGCGCACGAGGACATGGAAGAAGTCATTAGAAACGTTCGCGCCAATCGCGAGTATCTTCGGACAATTCCTCGTGATGCCTTAGTCAGGTTAATCTTCAATATGTTTTTGTTTCGCGTGCTCTGTCTGAAACACGAGGGCTTTCACGAGGAGAGGGAGTGGCGAGCAATATATGCACCGACGCTTGGGGCCTATGCACCGATACCTGGGCCATCTCAACTCATGGAATCATCGACCGAAGTCGTCTCTGGGGTACCGCAAGTCGTTTACAAGGTTCCACTCGATGCGTCGGTTTCGGACCAGATCGCAGACTTGGATTTCACGCAGATATTCGATCACCTTATCATTGGACCCACACCCTATCCGCAGCCCATCTATAGTGCATTTGTGGACGAATTGACGAAGGCTGGAGTCGCCAATTCCGCTGAACATGTGCGAATCTCCGAGATTCCGATTCGTGCTTGATAACTGCGACGTGTCGGGCGCCCAGTCCCTCGCATTTGGGGGCCGGGGAAAACTCAAAAAATCGACCGCGAAATATAATTCCCGCAAAGTCGCCAAGGCTGCGCTGAACAGATTACGCGGTTTTCTGGGTTTACGCCAACAGCCTGTTGACTCAGGGAGCATCCCTCGATGGCAGGTGGTCGTCGGTGAGTTCACCGGCGGATTTGGCAACAACCCAGAATTCATTCTGGAGGAAACGGCGTTTATGAGGACAAATCTCTCTCCAGTGTGGGTGCGGGGTGAAATCCGCTGAAAGATGGGCCCCGCTTCTTAGCTCAGGTATGCTTCCAACAGATATGGCAGAGTTGTTAGGTAGCAACTCCATCTGGGGACTAACGCTTACTAGCCGGGCAGATGATTCAGAAAGTCGTTGGGAAAATCGTTCTTCAGCATCCTCCGAACCAGACACTTTGTCACGAGGAGCTTCTGCGTGACTTTGTGCGTGTGTGTCAGATCGTCGGAGGACAACGGTAGTTCGCCACTGTTGCCAAACAATGCGTGGGCTACCTGAACGCGCAATGGATTCAGAACGTTTTCTATGACGTCCTGAACCGTACGGCCGCGCAACTCTTGTGGCACTGCTGCTTGCAGCGTGGACAGATCGAATTCGCGACGAATATAAAACAGGCCTTCAAGCCATATGTGCACTTCCGCTTCGTTGTTGGGCATCTGTTCCACTGGCGCCGTATAGGTGCCGCCAGTCTTCTTGGCCTCGCGCGCCAAGCGGGTCCGTCGTGCGCGGAGCGCTTCAATAATCTTGAATAGGCAAAGAAACTGGTAGACCGGTGTGTCCGTGTTGAGCGCTTCGCGATAGAGTGCGGCATAGCTGCGGAACTCCGGCCCGAAGTTTGCCATCGCATGGATCGCCATCGGCGCTTCGAGATACGGAGACAGTAGGCTAATCGACGTGCTGCCGTTCGACAGTTCCTTCGTTTCCCTAATACCTATCTCCAACGGAATATCCAGATGAAGACTCATGTTGCTCAGAGACGATGCAATGGCGCGATAGGCAATCTCTTCGGCGTGAGCACGATCCTTGGCCTTGAACGGAGCCGTTACTAGCTTGCCAAGGTAGCCTTTTTCATTCGGGAATCCCGTGAATTGAAAGTGTCCGTCTTCTGTGTTGCCGGCAATCAGGATCTGATCCGCATCCAGGTTCCCAGGGGGAGCGTATGCGGGCTTGCTGATGGCAAGGTGAGAATCACCGCGCAGTCCCGACGAGAACGAGAAGTTGTGTTCACCTTGCAGCTTGTAGCCTGGCCGGTGCAGGATGAAAGTTACTTCGTACAGTCCCGGAGTGCCGCTAAGCGGGAGAGCGTTGCGCGGATCGTTACCCTTGAAGCGATACATCACGTGGAGCGTCTGATAGGTTCCCGGAAACCCGACGAGCGACACGCGTTCTTCTGGGGCGTTCGGGTCGCCCTTGCCGAGAGGGATTTCCCCAGCGTTGTTCATCACCGATCCGTGGCACCGCCTGAACGACAAACCGCTTCCACACGAACAAAGCTCACCTGATTTCGTCTCGGCCATCGTCCCCTCAAAAGTGCAATCCCGTATGCTTGCTGATCTCGGCTTTGATGACGCCGACCACGACATCTTTGATCGTTGAGAGGCTTGCCCCGACGAAATCCTTGCGTACAGTCTCAAACGCCTTCGGGTTCTCAAGTCCTTCCGCGAACTCATGTCCTGTGGCGGTGAGGCGTAGCGGAATGACCGACCATGACAGATAGCCATCCACGCTTCGGCTTAGACCAAACTCCCGTGGCCCCAACTCGCTCTCAATGTATCCGCCGTCCACCAACAGGTGCATGTGAAACTCGAAAATAGGCTCCTCATAGTCGATGCCTGCTTCCTTCAATTCTTCAATGTCCGTGGTAGGATCGGGAGCGTTCCGAAACGCGCCCAGCAAAGTCTTGAGGTACTCCGCGTCTGGTTTCATACCAATATTATTACTCGAAATGTAGCGACAACGCCTCCAAGGGCAAGCTCATTGACGAGGGTTGATCCTTCAACGGACGAGTAAATCGAACATGGAAGCAATGTCGCAAGTGATCTAATTTTTTTTGGGTGCGCAACTAGAGTTCTTCTTTTTCCCTACTCAGACTTGATAGTCCCGCAAAGTCGCCAAGGCTTCGTCGATCTGCTTCAGAGTGATTCTGGGTTTACGAGAGCAGCCCATTGCGCTCGGCGAAAAGCCCTTCCCTTCATTGCCCTACTCCAAAGTAGGGTTGCTGATCGATGGCGGGTTGAGGCGGGCGGCTGTCCATTACTGGTACTGCCTGCAAACTACTCGATTTCGACGTTGTGCGTTCGCAACCAGTTGCGCAGCAATTCATCCAATAAATCGCTGAGTGTGCTTGAGGCCCGCTTGCGCGAACGCTTTTGCCTCTTCAGTTCCCTTTCGACTGCATCGTAGACTCCTGGATCGATACGAGTGGTGCGCTTCTCTCGCATCGATTTATCTGTTGGAGGTTTCGGCAAGACTGCCGCGACCGGGCGCGCTGAAAAGACTTCCTGATCGCGTTCCGAAATCGTCTGGCTCGGCGGCGAGATGCGCAATTCTGCTGAACCGGTTGGTTTGGGTTCTGGAGAGGAATATCGTTCCGGCTCTGGATCGGGCCGATTTGCTCTAGCCGGCATTGTGGCGAGTGACGCGAAAGGACTGGCTTTACTCATGATCGGTCACCTGTTCTTTGGTTGTGGTGGTCTGCGCGAGAACGATGTCTTTTACTTCTTGGGCGAGAGCTTCGTAATCTCCCCATGCAACCACATTGTTGTCGTAGTCCCGCACCTGGTCAACCGTCACGCCGCGTTCTGAGGCTTTCTTGAATGCCTTCGCAGACCTGATCTGACACTTGAAAAGCGGCAGGTTCAATTCCTGCAACGCCTGTCGAGCATAGAGGCCGTCTTTCTGTGGAGAGGGCGGCACGTTGGTAAGCAGGACGCGATAGGAATTGGCCCCTAAGCCGTTGAGGATCTGCGCCGCATCGACCATCGTGTCGAGCGCCATGATTTCCGGGAAGCAAGGGATAATCAAGAGGTCGGAACCTCTGACGAGATTTTCGAGGTCCTCCTTGCCGGGAGCGGCTTTTGTGTCGATGACGATGTGAGTGTAGTTCCGGCCCTCACGGCCAAGAAGAAAATGGTCAATGACGCGAAATTTGAGACCTTCCCCGTTGCCGCGTTGATACCACTTTGTGACCGATCGATTCTCCTGGTCGTGATCCACGAGGACCGTGGGAGCTGACTCTTGGAGTAGCGCGGCGAGATGGATAGCCGTAGTTGATTTAGCTACTCCGCCCTTAAAACTGGCAAGTGTGATAATCATGTGCCGTCCCGTCCCGTAAGGAGTATTGCAGTATCGCCGTAACGCGGTAAATACGTCACGCGGTAACGCGGCACTGCTGTAGAGCAGCATAGCAGTATTTCGGTAAATACTGCAAGACTTATTTCGGTATTTACCACTTTACGTTCTGCGGTAAATACCGCGTTCGGTATTTCGGTAACGCAGTATTTACCGCTTTTAATGCCTCCCTGACCCATTTTGCTGTACTTCGGTAGCGCGGTAAATATGGCGCGCGGTAACGCGGTAATGCGGCAATACGAACAGGTGTGAGCAAGTCATGAGGATTGACCCTCTGCTGTTTGGGCTGCCAGCCACTCTCGAATGTAGGCGACGTCGGCCAGCTCCATCCGGCTCTCTTCCTCATCGTCGCCCGTCTCGGGCGCGGGTTCATAGAGAAGGGCAAACCCGTCCAAGTCCTCCTCCAGGAGCATGGCCAGCCGCCAGAGCGCGGCGGCCAACTCTTCGACCGTCGTGAACGTCACCGCAAGCGAGCCGGTTTCCAGGTGGACATTGGCGGGAAGGGAACTTTCGCCGGCGGCGACATCCTTCTGAACCAGCTCGCGCAACTTGCGCCGGACAATGGGCGGCTTGCCTTCGGCCCGCATGGACGCAAGTTCGGCGGCTGGGTCTTCTGCGTCGGCCAGCCGGCCCAACCATCCGGCCAGCGCCTCGCGCTCGACGAGCAGGCTCTTGCCGATGCGAACGGTGGGCAAGTTGTTCATGAGCATCTGGGCAGAGCGGGGCTGGACCTCGAAGAGACGTTCGAGATCGGAGCAGGCGTAGTGCGAGCGGACCGATTCGCCGACAGCGCGGGCCAGGGCAGGGAGCCGGGGAAGCCACGAAACCGGACGCGCCATAAGCCTGTTCCTTTCCCGGCCTGGAGAGCAAACCCCAACAAAAACAGCAGTCTGAAGAGAGTTTCAAGCCTGGGGTATTATTGCGCATGAGCGCAGTAATTGTCATATCCAGAGGGCGTGGAGCGTTATATTATTACCCACGACAATACTACTTGTCATTGCAGACTATGCCCGCGCCTGATAATCTGGCTATGTATGAGTGAACTCGTTCCAACCACGCCCCCGGTCGCACCTCTCCTTGAAGATGTGCGTCGTTTGATCGTCGAAGCCCGGCGCCAGACTGCGGTAGCCGTCAACCTTGGCCTCACCGCGCTCTACTGGCAGATTGGCCAGCGCATCCGGCACGAAGTTCTGGGCACGGAACGGGCCGCCTATGGGGAGCAGATTGTCGTGACACTGTCACGACAATTGATGGCAGAATATGGGCGCGGGTATTCAGAGAAGAACCTGCGCCGCATGGTCCAGTTCGCCGAGGCATTTGCCGAAGAGCAAATTGTCGTGATGCTGTCACGACAATTGAGCTGGTCCCACTTCAGTGCGCTTTTACCTTTGACCCAACCCTTCCAACGGGAATTCTACGCTGAGATGTGTCGCATCGAAGGCTGGAGTGTGCGCACCCTCCGCGAGCGCATTGATTCCATGCTCTACGAACGCACCGCGCTGTCGAAGCAACCGGAAGCCCTTATCCGCGAGGAACTGGCCCTCCTGCGCAACCGTGGCGACGTGACACCGGCTCTGGTTTTGAAAGACCCCTATATTCTGGACTTCCTGGGATTGGTAGACCGTTTTCATGAGCGCGATTTGGAGGACGCGATTCTGCGTGAGCTGGAGACTTTTCTCCTGGAGCTGGGAACGGGATTCTCCTTCGTGGCGCGACAGAAACGAATTCAACTCGACGGCGACGATTTCTATATCGACCTCCTGTTCTATAACCGCAAGCTCAAGCGCCTCGTGGTGGTGGAATTAAAGCAAGGCAGCTTCAAGCCGGAATACAAAGGCCAGATGGAACTCTACCTGCGCTGGCTGGCCCGGTATGAGACCGAAGCCGGCGAAGAAATGCCGCTGGGCATCATCCTTTGTGCCGGCAAGAATACAGAACAGGTTGAATTGCTCGAACTGAGCGCGGCCGGCATTCATGTCGCCGAATATCTGACGGTTCTGCCCGCGCCGGAGATCTTGCGCGAGAAACTGCATCAGGCCATTGAAACGGCACGGCTGCGCCTTGAGAGCCGCGCCGGAGAAAACAACGGGGAAGAGCCGGGCCTATGATCCCCAGCGCCCTGCCGGACGCGACTGATCGGCAACCGGATGGGAGCGCCTCCGTCAGCATGGCGCTTCTTCATCCCGCTGTGGCCAGCGCGAATTTAGCGATGGTCGCGCTACGCCAGATGGTTCTCAAGGCGGTGGTCTCACCGCACACGCGGCGCAACTATGCCAAGGCGCTTGATGAGGTCTTCGCCTTCAGCGAACTGCGCAAACAGCCACTCTCGCGCGATCTCCTAATGGAGTACCGCGCCCAGATGATCGAGCGGGAACTGAGTCCATCGACGATCAATGTCCGCCTCGCGGCGGTGCGCAAGCTGATCGAAGAGGCTAAGCGCAACGGCATCCTGGGAGCAGAGCAGGCCGCGCAGATGGCCGACATACCAAATATCCGCCAGCAGGGAACTCGCCTGGGCAACTGGCTGACACGTGACCAAGCCAAGGAACTGCTCACTGTGCCCAATCGCGATACCCTCAAGGGCAAGCGCGACGCGGCGATTCTGGCATTATTGGTTGGATGCGCTCTGCGCCGGGCCGAGCTGGCCGCGCTCACGATGGAGGATATTCAGCAGCGCGAAGGCCGCTGGGTGATCGCCGATCTCCGCGGCAAAGGCGGCCGCATTCGCACTGTGGCCATCCCCATGTGGGTAAAGCTCCTGATGGACACTTGGACGACTGCCGCTGGGCACAGTGCCGGACGGTTGCTCCGGCCGGTCTCCAAAGGTGGGCGCGTCGTGGGAGAAGAATTGAGCGACTGGGCGGTGTGGAGTGTGGTTGAGACCTCCGCGAAAGCAATCGGGATCGAGCGTTTTGGCGCTCACGATCTGCGCCGCACCTGCGCGAAACTCTGCCGCAAGAACGGCGGCGACCTGGAGCAGATCAAGTTCTTGCTCGGCCACGCCTCGATCCAAACCACCGAACGCTACCTTGGCTCTGAGCAGGAGATTGCCGTCGCCGTCAACGACAACCTGGGGCTGTGAATATGGCCCGGACTATTGACCCGTGCAAACCCTTGAAAACGCGGGGCGGGGGTCGTGGGTCAAACTTACCCTTTACGTCCCAAACCCGGCACGTGTTTTGATAGAATTGCAGACGTGAGGGTATCTTCCCATGTGGAGAGTGATCGGCAAGGGTATAGTGTTTATCTGGTTCGGGGCTGCTGTGTCTGGGCCAGCCTGTGAATCAACCGTCAGCCTGCCCGTGCGCTTGCCGTTGAAGGGAGATTCCTGTTGAGGTTGAGTAAGTTGATTCGCAGCCGTCTGCGGGCTGTTCCAGTCCTCGTGTGGATGGTTCTGTTAGCGTTGGCCCTTCGCGTCGCCGTGATTCCGTTCAACAGCTTTCTCTTTGAAGATTTAATGGATGCTAACCACATCCATGCCTGGGAGCAGGGGAATGTGGCGCGTGCGTTGCTAGCTGGCCATGGCTTCGGCAGCCCATTCGTTTCCAATCAGCCCTCGGCGATCATGCCGCCGGTCTATCCGCTGATTGTGGCTGTTTTCTTCCACATCTTCGGCATTCATTCCGCCCAGTCGATCTTTGCCATTCACGCCTTTGACTGCCTGGTCAACGCACTGGCCTGCATCCCGGTCTTCCTGATCGCGCAGCGCAGCTTTGGCCCGCGCGCGGCGCTGTGGGCGGGCTGGGGTTGGGCTGTGTTTCCCAACGGCATCTATTTTTCTGCGGCGTGGGCCTGGTCAACGCACCTGCTGCTGCTCTGCCTGCTCTGGCTGTTCTATCTGGCGCAGGAGATGGAAGGCTCATCGCGGCTGAGGTTATGGGTAGGCTTTGGCCTGCTCGCGGGCTTTGCGGCGCTCACGGAGCCATCGATTATTGTCGTGATTCCCTTTCTGCTGCTGCTGGCAGTGTGGAGGCTGGCTCACGCGGGCAAGCGCTGGCTGCTGCCGGTGGTGGTGGCATCGCTCGCTCTAGCGGCCACCATTTCACCCTGGCTGATTCGCGACGCCCTGGTCTTTCATCGCTTCATTCCCATGCGCGACGGCATGGGGTTGGAGATGTGGATGGGCAACAACGGCAACAACCTGCGTTGGACGAGCGACGACCTGCACCCGCTGCACGACGCGAAGGAACTTGCCGATTACAACACCATGGGCGAGCTGGCCTACATGGACCACAAAGCCTGGCAGGCCAGCGCATATATTCGCGCCCACCCCGGATGGTACGCGTGGATGTGCTTGCGCCGCGCCGTCTATCTCTGGACCGGCTACTGGAGCTTTGATCCGCGCTATCTGGCCATGGAGCCGACCGACCCAGAGAACATTCCCTTTGCCACCGGCATGACGCTGCTCGGGCTGTTGGGGCTGTTTCTGGCGTGGAAGGAGAAGCCCTTCGAGGCCGTCCGCTACGCCGGAGTGCTCTTTCTCCTTCCCGTGATGTATTACTTCGCCCACCCCGAGCCGTACCATCTGCGCCCGCTCGACCCGTTGCTGGTCATCCTTGGCTGTTCCGCAATCCTGAACCTGCGCGGGCGGACTAGAGAGCGCGGACTGCAAGCATCACGGGACGCAGCTCACGAAACGGGAAAAAACCGTACGCTAGGCAGGGATTCTAGGCCCCAATTTTTTACTAGAGGCCCAAACCAAAATCTTCTCCTTGCTCCTGCTTCGGCGCGATCTCCCGCTGCGGCGTGACGGCCTGCTCCTGGGTTCTCGCCGGCGCATGGGCGCTGCTGAGCGAAACATCATGTCCCAGCGCCGCTCCTAGCTTCTCGCGGTCGTTGGTGAAGAGCTACGCGTCGTATGCGCCGCGCGAAACGGCGACGTAGGGGTCAGCTCACGAAACGGCCATTTCTGTACGCTAAGGGAATCCAGCGTACATGAAATCAACAACTTTCAGGCAACCTGTAAGGCCAGGAGTCTTTCTCGTAGCCACACAGGTAAACTTATTGTTTTCAATGCAATTCATCGCTTATCGTACGATTTCTTCCATTTCGTGAGCAGACCCCGGATCGCCAAGCGGAATGCCGCGCGCCTGCGCGGCGGCAAGGGCAGTCTTCGGGCGCTGCGAGATCACCTCGCGCTCGTGTTCCGCTACGGCTGCCAGAATGCGAATTTAGATCAATGTTGTGTGGCTTGCACCAATTGATAGGTAACTCTCTCCCTGCATTCAGAGCAAGGGGGGAATTCCTTACCTTTGACCATTGTGATTTGTTTCGGGTGCTTGATATGGTTGATGACCTTATAGAGCCCCGATGTTTGACATGTTTCACCAGTTGATGGCATAGGAAACTCCTTTCGCTTTTTGTTCCACTTTTATGATACGGCCTTGCTGTAGCCCCGTCAACACCTGGCGTCACGCCGCAAGCTGGCCTTTGACGCTGGTTCCGTACCACTCTCGGCCTCGCCCTGGCCGGATGTTGAGGCGGTTCAAACGGCGGGCAATATGGGGATTATTGCCCAACCCCTCGAAACGGTCTAATTGGCCGCTTCAACTGTGCTGCGCCTGGCAGGGTTTTGTCCGCGGTGTGGTGCTTCTGCACCACTAAAACACGGGTGGGGTGCCGGGGGCGAAGCGGGCGGCATGGGCAATGACGCATCCAGCGGCGTTGCCGGAAAGGCGGGGCCGGAGCGATCCGGCCCTTGGGTGGCAGTCAGTTTTCGATGAGCAAGAGAGCGGTGTTGACG
>Ga0255348_1000697_pt1 | contig 12330 bp, 12 predicted proteins | sample CBST25v5metaG_FD_189945 | JGI IMG/M metagenome (GOLD analysis project Ga0255348, IMG submission 189945) | Peat soil microbial communities from Stordalen Mire, Sweden - C.B.S.T-25.v5 | ecosystem: Environmental > Terrestrial > Soil > Wetlands > Peat | place: Sweden: Norrbotten County, Stordalen... | reverse complement strand
CCGTTGATGTTACTCTAACCCATGGGATGCCTGAATGGCGCGTTCGTCGCCGGTCCTTCTCAGAGTCGCAATTGGGCGCTTAACTCAGCGGTAGAGTGCCACCTTCACACGGTGGAAGTCGCAGGTTCGAATCCTGCAGCGCCCACCATAGAATCAATAGTTTACAGGTGGTTACTGTATAAAGTTTGTGGCGTTTTGTGGCATTTCTTCAAAAGGCTTTTTCGACTCCCCTCCTTTCGCTAACATCTGGTACACCGATCCGACCATTTCCCGAACACTTTCTGGCAGCGCCTGCATATATTCGTTGGCCGTGGTGTCGGCCTTGGCGTGCCGCAGGTGCGTCTGAATGTCCTTGATCGAGCCCATGCCCTGCGCCTGAGTTGCCATCGTTCGGCGCAGAATCTGGAAGTTCAGTCTTTCGATTCCCAGCTTCTCCGCAAGCGGCCTGAGAACCCTGAACCGGTAGTTGCTGGTATCCAGACACCCTCCATCCGCGTTGGAAAAGATGAAGACCTCAGGAGAGGAGTTTTTGCACTCTCTCTTCCAACGCCGGAGTTCACTCGCCAGACCATCCGGAAGATGAACTTTGGTGAGACTCCCCGGCGTTTTTCCAAAAGGCCGAATCTGCCTCCGGTAGACGGTCTCGGTAATGGACAACGTGTTGAGATTGTCGAAGGAGCGCCAGCGCAGAGCGAACAACTCGCTCGGACGAAGCGCTTCAGTCATATCCAACAGGAGCAGAAGCCGGTCTCTCCTGGCCGTCTCCGCCAGAATCGACCACAACTCTTCCCAACTCAAGATCCGCTTATCCTTGGGCCGGAGATTCTTGGGAATCTTCAGCTTCCGGGACGGGTCCTTCACCAGGAATTCCTGCTCCATGGCCTCGTCGAAGATGGATTTCAGATAGGATCTCGCCTGCTTGACCCGGTCCTGCGAGTACCGCTCCGCCAGACCGTTTACATGCGTTTGCAGCATGAAGCGATCAAAGGTATCGAGCGGGTGGTCACCGAACCTGGCAATAAGATCAAGTTCGATCTGAGCCATCTTCTCCTTCGCCGTCTCCGGCCGCCAATCCCCTTGCCGCAATGGGAAATAGCGGTTGCGAACAAACCACTCAAAGGTTACAGAGCTGTCTTTCAGGACTCTGCCCCCGAGATTCTGGCCTGTCTCCTTCGTGATTTCCGCCCGCAGCGCTTCTCGCGCTTCGAGCTTGGTCATTTTTGATTTGAGGGCGAGTTTGATGCAAATCTTTTTGACTCGTTCCTCGTTTGTTTCAGGATCGAGAACCCACTGCCGGAAATAGCCATACCACTGCTTTCCGCGCAACGAGACCCATCCAGCCTGATGCGACTTACCCATCGGTTCCTCAGTTCTGTGGGGGGAACAAGCGGGTGATCTCCATTTTATCTGCTTCTTCTGTGAATCCTGGAGACCCGTTCCCGCTCCATGACGAACTCTTCGATCTGGCTGGCGCGGTAGCGCAACGCCCCATCGCTCATCCTGATGACTGGCAGATAGGGCAGTCTCCGCGAGGAGTGGTCCCAGACCCAATCCTTGCTGACCTTCAGTCGTTCGGCTACCTCCTCGGCGGTCAAGAGTGGTTCAACCGAAAGTGATTGCACCGTAATCATTTGCCCTAGCGCCATGGCCTGATTCCTCCCACTGGTGGTGTGTGCGGCCCGAACTGGGCCAGCGAGTTTTGGCATCATCGGACGATTCCGGAGTTCGGTCAAATTCATGCCGGTTGTTGCCCTCCAGTCCGGTTGCGCGCCAACTATCAGCACAGAAATCTGGAGATTTGACCCAGTTTCCGATCGGAGACATCCTGTCGCAGTTCGAGAATGCCCGAATGCGAAAACGAGAAACGCGACTGGGAATTGAAGTTCCAGTGACCAGGTTGAGGGAGGGCCCCAATGTTTGAATCGTTCGACGAACTGATGGAGCGGCTCAAGGCGACCGGGTACTTCATTGACCCGGTGATGACCAGGATTGTCTTCCTGGCAGCGAAACTGCAAAAGCCGCTGCTGTTGGAGGGGCCTGCGGGGAGTGGCAAAACGCAACTCGCAGTCTCGGTTGCGCAGGCGGCCGGGACGCATATCGAGCGGCTGCAATGCTACCGCGGCGTCACGGAGGACAAGGCCATCGGGCGCTTCGACGAGAGCCTCCAGCGGCTTTACATGGAGTTTTCGAAGGGGAACGGAGAGAGCGGAAGCTGGCGCGAGTTGCAGGCCAACCTCAAGGGACGCGATTTCTTTCGGCCGGGTCCGCTGATGCGGGCGCTCGAATGCGAAAAGCCTTGTGTGCTGTTGATCGACGAGCTCGACAAGGTGGATGAAGGATTTGAGGCTCTGTTGCTGGAGATTCTATCGGCATGGCAGCTCTCCATTCCTGAGTTCGGGACGGTCGAGGCCAAAAGCATTCCGTTCGTAGTGCTCACGAGTAACGAGGAGAGGCGCTTGGGCGACCCGATCCGTAGGCGCAGCTTGTACGTGCGGGTCGAGCATCCGACTCCAGAGCGCGAAGCGGAGATCATTGCCAGCCGCACACCGGGAGCCGGTGTGGAGTTCCACCGCGAGATTGCTGGGATTGCGCGATCCTTCCGCAATTATTCGCTGGAAAAGCCGCCTTCAGTCTCGGAGATGATCGACTTCGCCAATGCGTTGCGGTTGATGGGCAGCGATCATGTGACGGAAGAGCAGCGGGATGTGCTGCTGCCCTTTCTGGCTAAGACCGAGAAGGACCGCCGTCATCTGCTGCTGCGCGAAGGATTCCAGAGTTTGCTGGTCGATGGGGCGCGGTATGCGCAGGATCTCGATCCTTCAGGAGGCGCGGCGTTATGAAATGGTTTCTTGCGCTCTTTCTGTTTGCTCCAATTTCTGGCTGGGGGCAGGCGAACACAGTTCTTGCAGAGAACTGCGTGCGGCACTACGCCAGCCATTACGGCGTACCTACCGAGTTGGTTGCCGCACTGATAGATGTCGAGTCGCGGTGGAATCCACGCGCCGTCTCCAGCAAGGGCGCTCTCGGCCTGATGCAATTGATGCCAACGACTGCGCGGCGTTTTGGCGCATACCAGCCCTTCGATCCGGAGCAGAACATTGCGGCGGGAACGCGCTATGTGACCACGCTGATGTGGGAGTTCCACGGCGATCTGAGGCTTGTTGCCGCGGCCTATTATGCCGGAGATCGATGGGTCGGCAAGCGGCAGCTCGACTACAACAACCCGGATGTTATCGCTTACGTCGAGGTGGTCCGGCGTCATTATGTGGCACGCAAGCTCGCTGCAAGCTCATTCCACAGGAGGTGAATCCCTATGAGACTTCGTTGGCTGGTTCCGATAGCCATTCTCTATTCACTGCGCATGCTCGCCGCTGAGAGCGCCGTCAAGCCGCGCGTTGCGACGATCACGATCAACCCGTCGGAGGTGACGACGCTACACCTGCGGCCAGAGTTCGAGTCGACAATCCATATGCCAGAGGAGATCACGTCGGTGATTCTCGGCAGTCCTGGCTCCTTCAAGGCGGAACACAACGAGGGCGAGCCTGAGTATGTGTACGTGAAACCCATCACGAAAGAGGCCGCTGAATCGAACCTATTGATCGCGACGAAATCCGGCCTGCATGTGACGCTGGAGTTGATGAGCGATGGGATTGGCGCGAGTGGGTCTGCAATGCCGGTTGACTTCTTGATTGAGTACCGCACATCCAGAAGCTTCCTGATTGCTGGCAGTGCAAGTGCCGAGCACGCGATGGTTGAACCAACAGGAATCGCGTCGTCCTCTACTCAATCACGGACTCCTGCGGCAGCGAAACCGCTCTCTGCTATCGACGAAGAGTATGAGTTGCAGATGCGCATCAATGCGCCGGGTTGGACGAAATGGGAGGGCAAGCAGATTGAAACTTCGCTCGGCGACATACGGCAATGGAGCAATGAGACGGTCATTTCGTTCTCTATCCTCAACGCCTCCGATCAGCCGGTAGAGGTTGTGCCGCCGCAAATTCAGATCAGCGGACGCGCGGTGAAGAAGAAGAAAAAGGAAGGCAAGAGTCTGACTGCTGATCAGCTACTGATTCGAGAGTACCGCCTGAGCACGACAAGGATCGAGGCCGGGGCGCGCGCTGATGGAGTCGTTGTCTTTGATCGCCCGAACTTCAAGCAATCAACGGAGAAGCTTTTCCTCCAGATTGCACAGGCCGACCAGGTGGACCGGCCGATACTCATTCGTCTGCCATTTACACCGCCGATCGCTGGTGGAACGAGGTAGGAAGGAGATGCTATGAACAGCAACGAGAACAATGGATCGAGGATTGCCCAGTTTGACAATGAGGATTCTGTCGAAACGCCGCGCCCGCAGCCTCCGCTTCCGACGGAGTCCGCACTGGTTGAAGACCGCGCGGATGCGCAACAACCCACGGGTCATGCGACGAGAGAAGGCAGCGACGGCAAGTCCGGCATCGAGAAGAGCAAGCTGATCATGCTTGGCGGCGGCTTGCTGGCTGCCGTGCTTTTCCTTGCTCTTACGAGCCTCGTCAACCACTCTTCAACAACGAAGAAGACGGCCGAAAAGCAGCCGGGAAATCCTACGCAGCAGCAAGCACCAACCCAACCCAAGGGAAGCGTCACGCCTTTGATGGAGACTGTTCAGACCAACGCTCAGGAGAATACCTCCGGGCAAGTGCATCCGGGCGACATCAAGCGCACCAGCACTCCGGCACCGGGCGCGGGCGATTACGCGGGCGCTGCACTGCCTGCGAAGCCACATGCTGGGAGCGCGGCAAGCGCAAACACATTGGGCGCCATTCCATCGTTCTCCGATACGCAGCAGAAGTGGGAGGAGACGCAACCGTATGGCGAAGTCGGCCACGCATCGCCTGTTCAAGCGCAGCAATCTCAGAATGTTTTAAAGGAAGCATCGCTGGTCTTTGTAAGTGCCCCTTCGCAGTCACAGCCGGCAGGCACTGTGACTCACGCGTCAGCGGATACGGGACCAGTGCTGGAGATGACGCCAGGTTCGCGGATTGAGGCGAAGTTAGAGACACAGATTTCAAGCGCGGTGCTGGCTCCGGTTGTGGCTGTGGTCGAGTACACCTATGCGATCGGCGATCGCATTGTTGTGCCCGCCGGCGCGCGCGTCTACGGGCAATTGCAGCAGGCGGACCGGTCAGGATTTGTCGGCGTGAAGTTCGATGAGATCGAGTTGCTGGATGGGCAACGAGAGAAGATCGAAGCCATCGGCGCCGGACTTGATCTCGGACCGATCAAAGGAACTGTGTACGGGAAGAACACCGGGAAGAACTTCCTGATCAAGGCCGCGTCTGGCGTTGGTTCACTGGCCGCGATGCTGGCCGGCAACAATTCCGGTGCCGCGTTCTCTGAGGGTGACCTTATGCGCCAAAGAGTGGCGGAGAACGTTGGCAATGCGGGCGACTCGGAACTGATGAGCTTGAACGCGACCAGCAGAATAATCGTCTCAGTCCCGGCCGACACGAAGATCTACATCGTCTTTACCAAGCATGAAGAGAGCCAGACTGGACTGCACAGAGTGGCTGGCCAATAGGATCGCATCATCCGCATTCAATGCCCCGGCGTCAGAATCGGGGCATTTTTATGCCTGTGTGTTGGTCTGCCAGGTTGTATAGGATGGCCGTCGCGAGCCAGCATGACAGGCACAATTCAGATTCCAGTCGTGGCCCAAGCCGCGTGGCCTGCCGGACGGGCATTTGACCAATTATCGTTCCGGTTATGTCATTGTGCGTTTGACATAAAACCGTTCCCGATATGTCACTGTGCGTTTGACCAATCATCGGTCCCAATGTGTCATTGCGCGTTTGACATAAAATCTTGCGAATTCGTCTGGATGGGATGAATCAGTAATTGGGCAGCCGCCTGTTGAAGGGGACACGGTTGGATGAGGGCGCAACTTCTAGAGCATTCCATGTTCCTTCAGGAGTTCCTCTGTCTTTGCCCACGGCTCTCCGGGAAGCATTACGACAAGCTGGTTGAATACCGTCAAGAAAGCCTGTTGTGTCGAATCATCTCCAAACTGATGCAAGGCAGCGGCCGGCAACAGAGGCTTCATGTCATCGAGGAAGCGTGGCCGTCGCAGCTTCGCCAGCATCCGCTGTTCTGCCTCAGCCCGCGGGATCTTCACGTTGGCTCTCTCCAGATAGAGATTGAAGCATTCAATCAGGCGCGCCCGGTTCAGGCCTTTGAAAACCTCCAGCGAATGGGCAAGGTCGAAGAGGTCGCGCCCCTTTTCCCGCTGCAGCAGCGCGCGCAGTTTTGTCGCCAGCATCTCTTCCGTTGTAAACGTCATGACCTCTGCCGAACCAGTGAACCAGGGATTCTCGATGCGAAAGGGTACGCTTGCGAGGCGGGTCGTAGGCCTGCGTCTCCGAGGTATTGATTTCAAGTTTGAGGCGTATCTGCGCAGCTGAGGCTGCATCTTCCGCCGGAACCTTGAAGCGCAACTTCGGCGCAACGGGACTCTGGTCGAAGTTCGCTCTGCCGAGCCATGGCTCCAGCACATCACGTAGGCGATCAAGCACTGGGCCGATGGGGCCGGACTCGGTACGAACGAGATCTATGTCTTCGGAATAACGAAACGGTTGGGGAAAGTGCAATTTGTTGAGTGCCGTGCCACCGCGAAAACGAAGTTGTTTCCGAAGATGCACATCGGAGAAGATCGCGACGATGGCACGGCTGATGATCAGATCCTGCTCGACCTGACGCATCTCTGGCCACGGCGCTCGATGGCTCCAGGCAATGATGTTCATCATCGGAATCATTCATCAACCTCCGGCTTGCGGCGAACGACGATGTTCCATCGTTTATCTCTCTCAATGCATTTTGGCGCAAGTTGAGGCTCGGCAACTTCTTCTGGATCGAGTTCAACCCAGGGAGGAAGTTGCTCGCGGAGAAGTTCGCGCAGCATCGGTTGCGTAGCGTCTGCATAGCCGAGTTGATCCAACAGATGTCCCAGGCGCTGAACAACAGATTTCGGAAACGACACCGATACAGATGCCAGCTTTTCAGAATCGATCTTCTCTCCAAGGTCGGCAAGAATCGTGACGATGTTGTCGAGTCCGGCGGATGCCTGTGGGTATCGCAACAGGTCCAGAGCGGTTAGTTCGACAGAGGAGACTCTCATCGATCCCGTTTCCGTTTTGTGGTCCGCTATTGCTTGCGAGACGGGAGCAATCTGCTTCCGATAGTAGAAGGAGAACATTGATCGCCCGACTTGTATGTTGGGCACTCGCTTCTCGGTAACGACCTGGAACTCCAGCACTGCCTGGTGGGTTGCACCGTGGATTTCCGCGGCCTTCAGCAGGCCAACATAATAGGGCGACGACTCATGCCGCATCAGGGCATCAATGTACCAGGATGGTGGAGGAGCGCCCCACGAGCCGAATTGCGGCGGAACGACCACGTAGTTGCCGCGCCGGAGCCGGACGAGCTTCTTTTGCTTTTGAAGACGCTCCGCAGCATCCAGGAATGCGCCGTGGCCAATCCCGAGGCTCTGCTCCGCCTCTTGGCTGGAGAAGATGACCTCGCCGCGCGCAAGCAATTCCGAAAGATGAGATGAGAGTTCTCCGCCCATAATTCCTCATGTACATATATCCGCAATTATTGCGGTTTTGTCAACATAAGACTACTATTTACAGATTATCTATTTCCGCTCACTACGCGGATATTTCGACATGAGAGTAGATAGGAATGAGACTACGCAGCATCATTTTATGGTTATATATCTTATTTTGAATAGGTTACTCCTCTCACTGACGAGCATAGAGCACCCAGATGTCGAGGGATAATAAAGTCTCATCCGTGCGCCGTGAAAGACGGTGCTTTCTAGTGGGAGATAGCCCCACCTGGGAAATGGTTCGTTCCACCCAGTAGCAATCGAAGTGGCGATGGAGGCAACAAAGTCGTCAGAGCCTTTGATGGAAAGGGCCGTTTAGCGGCCCCGCGAGCATGTAGGTTGTAACGCGAGTGAACGTTGAGTAGGCCTCGAAACTTATAACGCAGGTGCCGACCCGCCGGATGAACGGGGAAGGCTGCCAACGATAAAAGAGTACGAGCGAACAGCTTTTATCGTACCTGCCGGGGTAATGACGACGACATGCATGCATAAGAAAGCACACGGAACACGGGAAACCCCAGCAGTGGATCGGGAACTTCAGAACCAACCGGCAACTCGTGAGAGCCAGGCTGGGCTGTTTGGGGCTGCGGAGGGGTTCATAGTACCGATGAAGCCGGGCAATGCCGGGGGAGGGAAGGAACCCTAGTTGGAAATCAACGCAAGAAGTGACAAAGACGGAGGGATTGGTGATGAGCCTATCAACCCCAGAAAGCGTTCAGAAGTTACAGGCAGCGTTACACGACAAAGCGAAGAAATCGCCTGATTTTCGCTTCTATGCGCTGTACGACAAGGTGTACCGGAAGGACGTGTTGACGTTCGCCTACGAATGCTGCAAAGCCAACGGCGGAGCGGCGGGAGTAGACGGTCAGACGTTCGAGGACATCGAAGCGTACGGAACAGAGCGATGGTTGGACGAACTGATGCAAGAGCTGGAAAGCCGAACGTATCGACCGCTTCCCGTGCGGCGGGTGTTCATACCGAAGCCTGGGGGGCAACAGCGCCCGTTAGGAGTGCCCGCTATTCGTGACCGCGCGGTCATGATGGCGGCGGTTTTGGTGCTCGACCCCATATTCGAGGCCGATCTCCAACCGGAACAGTACGCCTACCGGCGAGGCCGCAGCGCATTGGACGCGGTAAGACACGTCCATAAGCTGATCAACACCGGACATGGAGAGATTGTTGACGCAGATCTATCCGGGTATTTCGATTCTCTTCCGCATTCTGAGCTTCTAAAGTCGGTAGCTCGCCGTGTGGTTGACGGCGCCATGCTCCATCTGGTCAAGATGTGGCTAAAAGCTCCGGTGGAAGAAACGGATGATCGTGGAAAGAAGCATCGGAGTACGCGCAATCGGGATGAGGGTCGAGGGAGTCCACAGGGTTCTCCGATCAGCCCGCTGCTGAGTAATCTTTACATGCGCCGGTTCGTGCTTGGGTGGAAGAAGCTGGGGCACGAAAAGCGTCTGGGAGCATACATCGTTAACTATGCCGATGACCTCGTGATCTGTTGTCGGGGCGGAGCGGAAGAAGCTCTGGCCACGATGCGGGTCATGATGACGAAGCTGAAGCTGACGGTGAACGAAACCAAGACACGGGTCTCGAAACTGCCGGAAGAGAAGTTCGACTTTCTGGGCTACACGTTTGGTCGTTGCTACTCGCCGAAAACGGGGCGCGCCTATCTGGGCACGGTCCCGGCCAAGAAGCGAGTGATCCGCATCTGTCAGGCGATCAGCAAAGAGACTGGACGCAATAGAACCCAACTGGAGCCTAAGACGGTGGTGACAAAACTCAACCAAATGATGAGCGGTTGGGCCAATTACTTCTGTCTCGGTGCGGTCAGCAAAGCCTATCAGGCAATGGATCAACACGCCTGTATGAGGCTGCGTCAGTGGTTGTGCGCCAAACACAAGGTTGCAAGGCCGGCAACCCGGAGATATTCGGACGCTATCCTGCACGGTAGATTTGGATTAATCCGGCTTCCTCAGCGGACGCGCAGCTTTTCGTGGGCGAAATCGTGATGTTTCCTCCGAGAGCTGGATGCGTTAAATGCGCCTGTCCAGTTCGATGAGCGGGATGTGGAAACGGGGCATGGTTTGGATAGTGAGGCACCGGCAAACGAAAGAGCCGGTAACAGACAGGCCAAACCTAAACCACCGCGCCACATCTCGACTCTACTCAACCAACCGGAGCGACAAACTGGCTGCGAACGGAGTCGCCGAGCGTTACGGGCTGTTAACCGGCCAATCTCTGCCCATTTTGATGGTGTCTGGAAAAGTATGCTTTCAAGTGCCGATCTTGCCCTATCTTCGCCAGGACGACGCTGTGCTGTGTAATTGGAGTTGCACATTGTCGTTCGCAACATCAGCACAAAATGGATTCCAGCTATCCCGAGGCCGTTGAGAACCCGACCTGGCTACTCACAGGTCTCTGTGTTCCAGCACTCGCCAATCTGCGCTTCTGTCACGACTGGAGTTGCTCTGTCTGAAGATAAGAAAACCAGCTGAAAGATATTACATCTTCTCTCGCGCCCGTGCCACGTCGAGCTATTTCGCAATTTTGCGTCTCAGAAAGATTGGCCGGTTATCCTACTGTTGTCGTCAATCGAGGACCATGCGCGTTCAGATCGGCGGACACTGGCTGGTAGCCATCGGAGCGTCTCGCCCGCTACCCTGTGAGCATGAGCCGCCCGTTTCGTCGATTCGCTTTTGCTGCGATTGTTGTGCTGTTGGCCGTTGTGCCCGACCAAGGCTCCGCGACACAGCAGTCAGTTGCAGCATCGGCACCCGCTTCGGACATGTGGCTTGGTCCCGAAGTCACAGCGTCTCTTGATGCCTTGTTCGCAGTGCCGCAGGGATCTCCGGGCTATGCAGTCGCGGTCATCAAGGATGGTCGCTTTGTCTACAAGAGAGGCTTCGGGCTCGCGAATCTGGACGACAATATTCCCATCACGCCGGACACGTCGTTTCATCTCGCATCAGTATCCAAGCAGTTCACCGCTGCAGCTATCGCGCTTCTGATCCTTGACCACAAGATCGCGTTGAGTGACCCGGTTTCCAGGTACATCCCGGAGGCTGCAAAGTTCGGAGCCGATCTGCGAATTGAGCATCTGGTGTATATGACGAGCGGATTGCCGGACTACACCGACCTTCCGCGAGAGAGGGGCGTTCCGTGGATGACCTTCTATTACTTCACTCGCGATGAGGCCATTGCCACTGTGCTGAAGTCCGGCAAGTTGGAGTTCGCTCCAGGCACACAATGGGCCTATCGCAACATTAACTACATGCTACTGACCAAGATCGTAGAGGTGGTGAGCCATGAGTCGTTCGCTGACTTCATGCAGGAGCGCATTTTCCGTCCCTTGGGAATGATGCACACAGAGATCAACGATGACAGCACGGAAGTTATTCCGCATCGCGCCACTGGCTATGCTGCACGGCCAGACCCTCGTGTCACGAAAGAACTCGCTGCGGCAGGTATCCATATCAAACCGGGCGACGGATGGGTGCGGCTCGTCCGTGTTTCTCCACACTTCGGCGGAAGCGGTATCTTCACGTCGCTCAATGATCTTCTGCTATGGGACCAGAATTGGTACAGTGGCTCTTTGAAGGGAATGAAATTCACCGATCTCATGAACCGCCGCCAGAAGTTTCAACACGACAAGGACAATGACGCTTTCGGTCTTGTCTGGCGCACCCGTTACAGCCACCCCATGCTCGACTATTCCGGGGGAGATACCGATACCTCAACGTACATGGCCCGCTTTCCGGATCAGCACCTGACCGTCATTTGCCTGTCCAACATGCCTTTGGGAGACGCAGAGGGTAAAGCTGGAAAAGTCATGGACGTACTTCGCACTGCCGGGAAATTGTAACGCTCCGCAAATCCCGTGGAACGCCCATTGCACTTGGAGAGTCCTGGCTTCAAGCTAAATCGCCGTACCACTCGTCGAGCATTGTTGCCTAAGAAGCCCCGGCTTCAGAGTTCCGGTCGATTGACCGGCTATCTGACGACTCACAGGATGACACTCTTTTGTCATTCAACCCCGGCAGCGAGCCGGCAGTGCGCCTCGCGCAACTCACCTCTGGCTTTTGCAATGGAAGACGCTACCGAACTGCAATCAGGATCGGGCAGGGAGAGTTGATCGAGTTCAACTTAGGCTTTTATGTTCTCCTTCAACGCAGGGGTGTGTGCGGACAGAGTTGCAATGCCGTTGACCAATAATCGGTCCCAATGTGTCAATGTGCGTTTGACCAATAATCGATCCCGATATGTCATTGTGCGTTTGACATATTTCCGCACGGCGCTCTCGACGTTTCCGCTATGGAGGAGGTGTCGATTGCCTGCGACACCCTGTCCTGCGATTGCAAGGATTTGGCAGCATTTGCGACTGACGAACCACCCGCTGTGCGAGTGACGGCTTTGAATGCTGTTGCTCAATGACCGGAGGTCACTGCCCAACTGCATTCAGGCAGCAGTTTCGATTCTTCCGCCCCGCCGCCTCTATATAGATGGCCATTACAGACACCGATCAATATATGCAGGCAATTTGACCGAATCACGAATTGGCCTCAACTTCTCTCCTGACACGGATGCCCCGAGCAGCCGCGTCCAGGAGAGTGAGTCATGAAAACCGCATTGGCCTTCTGGCGGGGCTCGACAGCACCTGCCGTATCTCGATCAACCTTTCAGCA
>Ga0255348_1000693_pt1 | contig 12423 bp, 9 predicted proteins | sample CBST25v5metaG_FD_189945 | JGI IMG/M metagenome (GOLD analysis project Ga0255348, IMG submission 189945) | Peat soil microbial communities from Stordalen Mire, Sweden - C.B.S.T-25.v5 | ecosystem: Environmental > Terrestrial > Soil > Wetlands > Peat | place: Sweden: Norrbotten County, Stordalen... | reverse complement strand
AAGATTCTTAAACCAATTCATCATTGAGCTTCTCTCTTCGAGTGCTTCTCGGTGTTTCTGACATTCGCATGTCAGTGCTATGCGGCAACTTGAGCGATTGTAAGTTCGGAGTCAGTTAGAAGTTCTTCCAGGTTCAATGCGACAACAAGGTGCTCCTTCGACTGGAAAACTCCATTGATGAAACGCGTATCAACTGCGGCGCCAAAGTCGGGCGCTTCGCGTATTTCATCAAGCTCGACCGTGAGAACGTCGGAGACTGCATCCACCAGCAGTCCGACAGTCTTTTCGCCCACCGTGGCAATCACGATGACGGTGTACTTGTTATATTCCACCACCGGCAAGCGAAACTTCATGCGCAGGTCGACTACCGGCAAGACGGTTCCCCTCAGGTTCATCACGCCGCGAACATGAGGGGGAACGTTTGGAATCGGAGTAATCGGAGAATATCCCTGAATCTCCCGGATCTTGAAAATCTCCAGCCCGTATTCCTGGTTTTCAAGCAGGAAGGTAAGGTACTGCTGCGACTGCGGAACTTGATTTCCAACCAATGCTTTCATTGTTCTTCCTTTCGTAAGCGCCGCGCTGTTCTGCGGACTTTGCCCATTGCCTGATGTGAGTTCCGGATTTTGTCTTTCATTTGCCATCTCAGAACTCTTCAAAGCTGGCATCGCTTACGGCCGGCCCGCCTGCAATTGCTACTGCCAAAACCGGCTTCCTGGACTTGATCCCTTTGCCGATACGAGCATGCGTCGGATTGGACTTTGCAGCCACATTGCTTCTGATCGCCATGGCTGCTTGCTGCGCGCCTGAATTTACGTGCTGCGAGTGGCTCGATTGTTGTATCGGACTTACATGATTCTGCGTATGCGGCTGAAAATCCTGCCGGCTGCGCTGGCCGCTCCCGTTCTGGGTAAGAGTGAAGGTGCTCACTAGCTCCATCAACTGCGAGGCCTGTTCAGAGAGCGATTGCGCCGTTGCCGAAAGCTCTTCGGTCTGTGCGGAGTTCGACTGCGTTACCTGGTCCATCTGCGTCATCGCGGTGTTCACCTGCTCGATGCCGGTGCTCTGTTCTCCAGAGGCCGCAGCGATCTCACTGACGATATCCGTCACGCGCTTCACCGATCCGACAATACCCTGCAGTGTCTCTCCTGAGTGATTAACCAGCGCGGAACCGGCTTCCACCTTGCGAAGCGTGTCCTGAATCAGCACTTTGATTTCCTTGGCTGCCACGGCGCTTCTCTGCGCAAGACTGCGCACTTCCGAGGCCACCACGGCAAAGCCGCGTCCTTCGTCGCCCGCACGAGCCGCTTCCACTGCGGCGTTGACCGCCAATAGATTGGTCTGGAAAGCGATCTCATCAATGGTCGAAATGATCTCCGAAATCTTGGACGATGCGGCGTTGATCTCTACCATTGCGGTAATTGCTTTGGAGACAACCTCCTGGCCCTGCAGAGCTGTGTCCTTGGAACCGGAAGCGAGCTGACTGGCCTGTTGGGCGTTGTCGGCGCTTTGCCGAACCGTTGCGGTAATTTCTTCCAGGCTTGCTGAAGTTTCTTCCAGACTAGCTGCCTGCTCCTGAGCTCCCGAGGCAATGGCTTCTGATGCCGCTGCCAGTTGCTGCGACGAAGAGCTTGCATTGGAGGCGTTTTCTGCCACCTGTTGCAAGGTGCTATTGAGCCGTTCCACTGCTCTGTTCAGCGCCGTGGCCATCTCTCCTATTTCGTCCTTGGTGTCTACATCGACCGCAACCGTCAGGTCACCATCGGCCACCCGCTCCAGCGCCTCAACCGTCTTCGCCAAGGGCCCGGTGATGCTGCGAACAATCAGTACTGTGATCACGACTGCCAGAGCAATCGCGAGCAACATGCCGATGATGGTGCCCTGGATGGTGGCGCCGACCGCGTCCCGAACCAGGCGGAGTCCGCTCTTCGATCCATTGTTGTTCAGGTCGATCACAGCCTGCACGGAGTCGGTATACTTGCTTGCAGCCGGCACAAGCTGTGTGTTGATTAGTTCTGTGGCCTGTGCGTTGGAACTGGGATCTCCGCTGCTGCTCACTTTCTCAATCTGGGCCAGAATATCGTTGTATGTTGCCCTGTCCTGCTTCACCATCTCGTAAAGTTGCTTTTCCACATCTGCGAAGGGAAGGGCCTCGTACTCCTGCAACGCCTTCGTGTTCGTTTCTTTGTTTGCCTTTATCTCGGACTCGATCCGAGCCATCTCTGCGCGATCTGTACTTGTCGCGTGCTGCCGCGTTAGCTCCAGGTTGCGATACATCCGAACCTGAATGCCGCTCAACGCGCTGACCGACGGGACGGTATTTTCTGAGACCTTTACCACCTCACGGTCAATATGCTTTACGCGGTTGTAGTTGAAATAACTCATCGCGGCGCAGATCAGAATCACGACCGCAAACGCTGCTGAAATCCGAAACCCTAACTTCCAGTTGCCCATGTTGATTACTCCTCTACTCTTCACGAATTCTTTGACAGTCCCTTGTTTCTTCTCTGAAACCAGAGTTATGAACAACACAGGGTCAAGCGGTCTTTATAGGATCACGTGCCCTGGTAAGTGGGTGAGTGGATTGAATTGCGAATAGATTCAGTGCGGCAATGCCGCCCACATCTATGATTGGAGCAACGCATCCATCGCCCAGGATCGTTGCGCCCATGATGCCATTGACCCGATGAAGATTCCTCTCCAGGCTCTTGACGACCACCTGCTGTTGACCGAGAAGCTCATCGACCACCAAACCGACTTTGCGCTTTCCGGCTTCCACGATCACGGCAAGTCTGCGATTGCCCTCTTGCTCGGAAGCCTGTTCGGCGCTGGCCGTTTTCTGTGGCAAACCAAGAAATTTGGACAAGCGCAGCAGCGGAACCGACACTTCGCGAATGACAACCACCTCGCCCTGCTCGGCCACGCGCACAATCTGTTCGTTGCGCAGCGGCACGGTTTCAATCACGGACAAGAGCGGCAACACCAGCGTACGGTCGCCGACGCGTACCAGCAATCCTTCGAGGATGGCCAGCGTAAGCGGCAGTTCAATCGTTACCGTCGAGCCATGCCCTTTTTCGCTGGCCAGCGCCACCGTACCGTTTAATTGCTCGACGTTGCGCTTGACCACATCCATCCCCACGCCGCGCCCAGATAGATCGCTGACAACTTCGCTCGTGGAAAATCCAGGCTCGAAAATCAACATCTGCAATTGCTCGTTACTTAGTTGCGAATCTGGCCCGATTAGTCCGCGTTCAATTGCCTTGCTGCGGACTCTGTCCGTATCGATTCCTGCTCCATCGTCGGAGACTTCGATTACGATTCTCCCCGCGCGATGGAATGCACGAAGTGTAATGACGCCCTCTTCCGGCTTGCCCGCCGCTTGGCGCGCCTCCGCTGACTCAACGCCGTGATCGGCGGCATTGCGAACCAGATGGACCAGCGGATCGGCCAGCAACTCCAACATGCTCTTGTCGATCTCGGTCTCTTCTCCGCTCAAATCCAGACGAATCTTCTTCCCCGTGGATTGCGCGATATCATAGACCGTGCGCATGTATCTCTGGAACAGCGTTCCTACCGGTAACATGCGAATTGCCATCACACGTTCATGTAACTCGCGTGTATTGCGCTCCATCGCCGCCACAGCCTCGCGCAGCTTGGGCAGGCATGAGGGTTCAAAGTCTTCGACCATCTGTGCGGTCATGACGTGCGCGATCACTAACTCGCCCACCAGATCGATCAGCCGGTCGACCTTGTCGATCGCCACCCGGATGGAACCCGACTCGCCACTCGCGTCAGGCTTTTTTGCGGCAGTCTTCCGGCGAACCGGCGCGTTCACATGCTCTGGCGCGGGTTCCGAAACAAGAGTCTCTACTGTAGTTGCGACCGGCAGTGTAGCCAGCGCATTGACTGGCTGCTGCGTAACATTGGCACAAGTGATGCGGATTTCGGCAAGATGCTCGACAAACTCAAACACCTCGCGCAGCTCTGCTTCCCCGCATGGGCTAGCCAGCTCCACTGTCCAGCTTAAGTAGCACTGCGCCGGGTCCAGATCGGCCAGTGCGGGCAAATCCTCGGTATGCAGATGGCAGCAACTGACGGTTCCCAACGCGGCGAGATTACGCAAAAGCACGATGGGATTTGTGCCGCTCGAGAACATCTCCCGGTCCGGGCGAAACTCCACCGTATAGAGATTGATTTCACGTGTATCTGCTATCGGTTGCAGAACTTCTTCGAGAGCGGTTTCTTCAGCGGCTGGTTCAGCCGGCGTCAGCGCCTCGATTCGCTGATGAAGTTCCAGCACATCGTTGGGCATTTCCGCATTCGCGTCCGCGTCGAGCAAACCGCGAAGAACGTCCACGGATCGAAGCAGGATATCAATGACTTCGTCAGTGGCCTGTATCTCTAGAGACCGAAGCCGATCCAGAAGATTCTCCAGCGAGTGTGTAAATCGGACCAGGTTCGTCATTCCAAATGAACCTGCACCTCCTTTGATCGAGTGCGCTGCACGGAAGATGCTGTTCAGCAATTCGATATCAGCCGGCGAGGACCGAAGCTCAAAAAGTTCCGACTCCATGGACGCGACATGATCTGCGCTCTCCAGAAGAAAGGTTTGGCGAAATTGACTAAGATCGATTTTCATGGCTTATGGCAGCACCTTTGCTATGGTTTGCAGCAGCTTCTCGGGATCGAACGGCTTGATGATCCAACCCGTTGCACCGGCTGCCTTTCCCTGTTCCTTCTTCGTCGCAAGGCCCTCTGTGGTCAGCATCAGGATTGGCTTACTCTTCATGGCCGTCTGCTTCCGCACGTTCTGAATCAAGGTGATACCGTCCATTACCGGCATATTCAGATCGGTAATAATCAAGTCAATCGTGGAACCTTGGAGTTTATTCAGCGCGTCCTGCCCATGCTCAGCCTCGATGACTTCAAAGCCGCCCTGACGTAGCGTATAGCCGACCATCTGGCGCATGGACACCGAATCGTCGACGATCATTATTCTTCGCATCTTGCCGTCCTTTCAGACATCTGCATCCTTCGCTTTCTTCGCTGCGATCAAATTAGCTGGATATATCTGGCAGAGGATTCGCATCGCCGATGCCGACAATACTGCGTTCTTCATGCATTGTGAAAGCGCTGAAGCCCTCGTGAAAAGGGACATTTCCGGATAGGACCCACCGGCTACATACTCAATCAATTTCAGGCAGTACAAATTTCATATTAATTTGAGGAGAACTTCAATATGATTATGACTTTTCGCAAATCGGTGATGGGTCTGTTGCTGGTTTTGGCTGCCCTTTCTGCAATCCTGGATTCCTCTGCCTATGCACAGGCCACAATTGGTGCGGGAGACGGAAAGAACACAATCTCAGTTGATTCCTATAAGGTTCCTCCAGGCAGACAGAACGAGTGGATCGCGCTCTACAAGAAGTATCATTTTCCTATCATGCAATATCAAAGGGCTCATGGCCAAGTCATTAGTGAAACCGTTTATACGAGGGCTATTCACCAGGTAAGTCCCTCATGGGACTTCGCCATCGTGATCGTTGCGCCGCCGACCGACAAGCGCCCAAAGGCGGAATATTCACGCAGCGAGTTGATACGCAGGCTTTTTCCTGACATTGACGACTATGTGAAGGGCGAAAAGGCGCGCTGGTCGCTTACTGTCGAGCATTGGGATGAAAGCTGGGTCGAGATCGACATCGATAAGCACCCATCACTATATGAGCCGTTCTAAACTGAGGCGGACGGTTGCTGCTGATTTGCAATCAATTTTTTCATTCACAATGGAATGTGACGTGATGAACGCGTCGCAACGCGATAGGGCATGATCCTGGCCATGGATAACGGCGCATCGGTGCCGACCATGATGCAAGAGAGGTTTGTTTGACGACACGATTATCATGTGAGAATTCGATGTTCCGTCGCGTCGTTCTTCTCGCCTTTCCCCTGATCCTCTCCAATCTGACACAGCCTCTGCTGTCAAGCGTTGATACGGTTCTCTCTGGTCACTTGCCCTCTGCCGCAGCTCTCGGCGGTGTGGCCATGGGCTGGTTGTTTTTTAATGCAATATTTTGGAGCGTTGGCTTCATGCGTATGGGAACCACAGGGCTGGTCGCACAGGCGCATGGTGCACGGGACGAGGATGGATTAACCGTCCATGTGGCACGCGGTCTTGTGTCGGCGCTGGCATTGGGTTCGGCGATTGTGTTGTTGCGTGTATCACTGGTAGCGTTCGGTCTTCACCTGCTGGGCGGCAGCGCACATGCGAAGGCGCAGGCTGAAATCTATTGCCGCATTCGCATCTGGTCAGCTCCGGCGGCGTTGGCGAACTATGTTGTGCTGGGCACACTGTTGGGCAGGCAACGCGCTTGCTCTGCGCTGTTGCTGCAAGCATCCACACAGGCAATGAATATTGCTGTTGCCCTGTTTCTAGTGCTAGTCATTCACTGGGGTGTGGCCGGGATTGCCACGGTCACACTGGCAGCGGAATGGTGCGGCTGTCTGCTAGGAGTTGTGATCCTCGCACGCGGAATGCATTGGCACAATCCGCCCTGAGCGCGAATCGGTGAGCGCAAGGCGTTACATCGTCTATTCGCGCTAAACCGCGATATCTTGCTGCGAACAGTTAGTCTTGTAGCCGCCTATGGATGGTTTACACGTACCGGCGCGTGCGCAGGCGATGCAGTGCTTGCGGCGAATGCAGTATTGCTGAACCTGCAGGCCATCGCTTCCTATGGACTGGATGGATTTGCCAACGCTACCGAAGCTCTGGTTGGTGAAGCCGTGGGAGCGCACGATGCACTAAAATATCGTGCCGTTCTGCGCGCTTCTACCCAAGCTGCTGGCATTGCTGCTGCGGCGTTTTCTATGTTGTTCTGGACCATGGGAGGACACATTGTGCATTGGTTTACCAATCAGGCTCCGGTGGCTTCTCTGGCTATTCGCTATCTTCCTTGGGTGATTGGGATGCCCTTGATTGCTGTATGGGGATTTCAGCTAGATGGCGTTTTTATTGGCGCTACGCGTACGTACGACCTGCGCAACAGCATGATCATTTCGCTCGCTGGATTCCTTGCGTTCTCAACGGTCCTGGTCCGAGTGATGGGAAACGACGGACTGTGGATGGCTTTTACCGGATTCATGGCTCTGCGGGGTATTACATTGAGCCTGCGCCTGAAGGGCATACTTCAGCACGTATGACAACCTTTATCACCAGCACAACGAGGCCGGGACAATGAAGCATTGCACATCGAAACGATCTACGATAGTGCTAGCGCTCATCAAAAAACTACGTTTTCTGATGAGCGCTAACATGTACAGCCTGGCAACAGCATCGAACGCTCGATTGCTGTCTTCTGAATGCATGACGTCCAGACGGCCACACGTCGATACTTACGCCGAACCGGACAGAATGCGGGAATCTATCGACCGGGAAACTCTCACACTCGGCCGCCCTCATGCAGTTGCGCTTCGCTCGCTGTGACCTGTTTACGGCGGGAGTTGCACCCGTAAGAGTGCATCCATGTCGGGCGCACAAGAAACAGGCGAAGAGCTTGCAACTCTTCGCCTGTGTTGATTCACGTTTGAGTTTGGTTAGAAGTCCAGCTTGAGGCTGAACTCCGTGGTGCGAGGCCCGCCCTGATCGAACGTTCCATTGCCCGAGTCACGCAGAATGCGGGTGCGGTTTTGGACATCCTCGGTGTTCGGACCGTTCAGATAGGTACCGGCGGCCAGGGTAGCGCTATCGACCGTGGTATCTGCCAGTTCATAGTATCTTCCGAAGTTGCGCAGGTTCGCGATGTTGTAAATGGTCACGCTCGGGGTCAGCGACAGACCCTTACGGATCCGTTTCAAGTAAGGGACGGAATACCTGAAACCGACATCCAGAGTGCGTAAGTCGGAATTCTTGATTGGATTTGTAGGCGCTGAGGCAAGTTTCTGCTTCACCGCGGCCAGAGAGACAAGCTGTGCCGAGGTGAACAAACCGGCATCGACAAGAGCTTGTCCGGCTGGTGTCAGAGCGCCCGCCTGGGTCGAGTTGTAGTTGTCAATCAGCTTGGCGAGGCCACTGCCCTTGATCTGGTGCCCATATGCGCCGGGCTTTGTACCCGGAATCAGATCGCCCGCTGTGCCGTCGCCATCTAGATCGGTCTTGTAAATGGCAGAAACATCGGCGGGAACGCCCGCACCAGTTACATACGCCAGACTCAGAGTGGACGGCGGCGCGGAGAAGTAATGACCGACCAGACCGACAGCCAATCCGTATTTGAATGTCGCGCTGCCTGACAGGCTGAGCGCGTTCGTATGGTCTTGGGTGTTGCGTCCGAAATAGCGGTTGACGTGGTCGTTGTTCCAGGGGCCATAGCCGGCAAAGAACTGGTTGCTGCCGCCGCCGGAGTTGGTGACAATCCGCGAGAGATTGTAGGAAATCTGCCCGTTGCTGCGGACGATCCAAGGCAATGGATGAGCCTTCTGCTGCTGCACAACAATTTGCAGCGCATCATAGGCGGACTTGCCCACAGGCAGAATAAAGGCGCCTGCGCCTACGTTTGGATTGGCGCCAGCAAAGGCCGCACCATAATCCGGAGTGAGTCCATAGGCAGAAGCCGAATAGCCAGACAAATAAGCATTGCCGGAGTCGAGACCATTGTTGGCGAAATCGTCAATCGTGGCGCCAGCAGCGATCGCATCGTCGATGTTTGTTACCTTGAGATTCGCGAGCGTAGCCGCGATGGCGTTGTTGGCCGCGGTTTTATTCAGGAAGCGCGATGCGCCGACATGATTGGTATCGATGGTAAGGGGCACCTTGAATGTGGCATTGTGGATGTAATCCGCACTAAGGAGAATGCCGTCCGTGATCTGATACTGCGCGCCACCATTGATCTGGATGGAGTATGGGGTTTTGTAGGGACCGGCATAGGCACTGCTGGCCTGCAGGCCGTTGCCGCTTCCGATGAAACTGCTGTTGGCCACAGTCGAGGCGGATGCCGTCTTGTACTCGGTGTCCAGCTTGCTTAGGATGGTCGTAGCCTTGGCAATGGAATAGGAATAGAGCGTAGGAAAGTCGATGCAGCTTTCGTCCGCCGGTGTGGGGGAGCATGTGTTCCCAGCGCTGGTCACGCCCTCGATGTTGTTCTTCCAGCCCGGCAAGGTGAGGCTGGTGTTAGTGTAGTTATTCAATCCATAGTTGAAGGAAGGAAACTCGGCCGTGGTGTTCTGCGCGCGAGAGTTGCTTTGATTGTTGAACAGGTCGCTTTCGTAGTAGATGCCTGCTCCGCCACGAACGGCAAGCTTGTGTGAGCCAGGACTGTAGACAAAGCCGGCCTGGGGGCCAAAGTTGGCCCAGTTCTGCTGCGTTCTCTTCCCGAGGCCCAATCCAGGTCCAAAGAAGTCAAACAGCGGAGTGCTGGCCGTCGTGCTGTCGCAACCGGTGAACTGCAAGGAGGAATCTACCTCGCCGCAAGTAGGCGTGGCCAGATCCTGATTGGCGCGGTCGGTATCCACACTCCAGCGGACGCCTCCCACCACACTGAGCGATGGCGTCACCTTCCATGTGTCGCCGATGTATGCCGCCAGACGCCAACTGAAGTTTGCACCGCCAGGAAGCCCAAATCCCTTTCGCTCGCTGCCACTGCCGTTGCCGTTGCCGAAAACATACTCAGTCGGCTTATACCCATACAGCGGGTCATCCAAGCACTGTCCATTGGCGTCGATGCCGCCGATCGGGTCCGTGCTGTCGCAGGCCGCAAGCTGGTGCGTCGTGCTGGTAGAAATATACGCCAGGAAGGTCGAGTAAAACGCGGCGAACCCGCCCTGAAGAAAGCGCGTGGCTTCACCGCCGTACTTGATGTTATGAGAGCCTTTAACCCAGGTTCCATCATAGCGGAATTGCTTGCTGGACTGATAGGTCTTTTGGGGCGCTTCCTCATTGCCGGAACCGGCATAGATGGCGTGGATCAACTCGAACGGGAAGCCAAGAGTAAGGGACGGATTGTAGATCGAGTCTCCCAGAGCGTCCGCGCCGGCAAAGATGTTGTTGATGAATTTGAGGTAGCCGAACCGGACCGAATGCGAGAACCTGCCGGTCGAGAAATCCGCGCCGCCCACAAGAGCAGGAACGTTATCCTGGTTCTCGAAGAGCGCGTAGGGCTCCTGCCCCTCCGTACCGAAGGATGCGTTATTGCTATACGTTGCGCGGGCAAAGTAGTGAACGCCCCACGGTCCGTTGTAATCCAGGCGCCCGACGCTGAAGGTGTCCTTGAAGGGATCGGGAACTTGAGGATACTTTGCATAGATGGCGGAGAAGTGGCCATTGGCTTGGGTTACTGGGCTGGAATCCTTCTGCTTGATGCGCTCGGCCCCGCCGAAGAAGAACAGTTTGTCCCTGAGAATGTACCCGCCGGCATAGCCGCCAAACTGGTCGCGCTGGAACGGCGCCTCGGCGCCATCCACCGTCGCAAAGCCCGCGCGGGCATCCTGGAAGTTGCCGAACAGGTTCCCGTGGATCTGGTTCGTGCCCGAATGGGTGGACAGGAGCAATTGGCCGGTCGAGGTCACGGAACCGGAAACGTCCTGCGTGGAACGGTTCAACTGAAAATCACCGATCGCGCCCTCGGGCAAGTTGAACAGGACTGTGCCTACGGTTTCATCGGAAACGTCCTGACCATCAAGCAGGATGCGCGTCGTGCGGCCGTTTTGGCCGTTCACGCCGAGAGCGGAGTAGCCCGTCTTGGTGGGATCGAAATCCTGCCCAGACTGAAGAATGACGCCCGGCTGGATCTGCGCGATGTCAAGGATGTTGCGGCCGTTGATCGGTAGCGTATCAATTTGTTCACTGGTCACAACCCCCGCAACACCAACTTGTTCCGTGTTGACCTGCACCAAACCAGAAATCACATCAATCGTTTCGCTCTGGCTACCGACGGTCAACCTCGCACTTCCAGAGGACGCCGTGCCCGTGCTGACCACGGTCTTGATTGCCTCGCGCCGGAACCCGGGGGCTATGATCGTGACTGTGTAGTCGCCAGGAATAAGCGGACCAATACTGTAGAAGCCAGCCTTATCTGTTGTCAGTGTCCGCGAGAAACCTGTGGCCAGAGCGGAGATTGTGATTGTTGCGTTAGGGATTGCAGCGCCGGTGGAATCGGCAATGGTACCTTGGATCGATCCGCCGTTGGTCGAGATGGCCTGCGCGCTGGCGGTATTTTGCAATATCGGGTTCGCTAACAGAAAAACCAGAACGAGTCCAACTGTGATAGCTACGTCAAGTAACCGGAAAAATCGCATAGAAATCCTCCGTGAATTTGTTTGAAACACAGGCCCTCGTAGGGAAGGCTCGTTCAGTAACAATGCTTGAATATCTGGTTTGGTAGATCGGATGAGGATGGGGACCTATCCGTCTAGAACGAGGTCTCTGATCGCATAGAGTTGTACCAACAACAGGTGCCCCAGGTCCCGATTTATGGGCATGGAAAAGCATCCGCTCAAGGTGCGAAATTATGTAGTCAGAGAACTCGCATGAAACTGGCTCATAGATAAGTCATATGGGCAGCTTCACTTCAGAGAGAAATTGTGAAAGGACTAGCGACAACAAGCGCAGGCGGGAGCCTGTGCGACAAGAACCATGAAGAGCAAAGCCTGCCGCATTGCGTGCAGTCTTGCCGTAATCACATCCATTGTCATGCGTGCATTCATGATTGCGACTGATAGTAGACACTTCCGGATTGGTTGTCAATTACTTTTTCGCGAAACAGTGCCTTGGCACAACCGAGGGCAGAAGGTAAGGATGCGGTACGGCAAGTACACCGTGCACTTATTGATCCGGCACAAAATGATTGCATAGTCAATATTCCGGCATAAGTGTTCTGATTTTATATAGAGGGACAAAGCGTTTTTTTCTTGACATAACGTCGGATCGATAATAAGTATGTTTCATACTCGTTCTCTGGAGCATTGCATATGACTATTCTTCGATGTCGTGTTCGTGATGCCTCCTTCCTTGGCTGATTGTTCCCCGGCCATTGGAAGCAGACGAAATATTCCCCTGCCATCGTTCTTGCGGCGGACGGTTTTTGTTTCCATCCAAAACCGAGTGAGATAAACCGCACCGGGCAATTTTTCCGGTCGCAGTGGTGTAGCCGCTGATCGACCTTATCTGATTCTGTCTCTTTCTGTGCCTGAAGATCCTGTTTGCTGGCCAGCAGTTTCTGCTTGCCGGGAAGCATACGCATATTCTTCGTCAGACGATGAGAGATAGCGTCACAGGAGATCCCTGTCTATGGTGTACGACCGTGAAATTGCCGAAACGCACAAACAATCAGGCAAAACATAGGAGGATTTATGTCATTCCGTAACTTGCATGTCAGAGCATCGATTGCAGCCCTGGCGTTGTCTTCTCTCTTGTCTCTTCCGACCTATTCTCTT
>Ga0255348_1000688_pt1 | contig 12449 bp, 13 predicted proteins | sample CBST25v5metaG_FD_189945 | JGI IMG/M metagenome (GOLD analysis project Ga0255348, IMG submission 189945) | Peat soil microbial communities from Stordalen Mire, Sweden - C.B.S.T-25.v5 | ecosystem: Environmental > Terrestrial > Soil > Wetlands > Peat | place: Sweden: Norrbotten County, Stordalen... | reverse complement strand
AATCGATGCACGCTTCCTCGCTGGAAAACCGCTTTTCCAACTCCAGCAGCGTCCTGGGATAATCCTCACTCACAACCCAAAACACTACTGCTTGGGGCCGGTGGCGTCAAGTAGATAGCCAGATTCCAAGAAATACCCAGGGCATTCTGCCGAGAATACGCAATCTGCAGAAGGAAAGTTCCCTCGCCATGCACAGGCCTGTAACGGACCCCAGGGGTCAACAAAGGACTATACCGTACTCATGCGGCTTTGGAAACCAGAGCGGTTCTCCAATAGATGCACTCTATCGAGCATCCAACGGGGTGGCTTTTTCTTCCACCCCAACGACCAAAGATCGCTCGCTGGGGACCCCGTTGAGGAAAAAGCAGCTAAGGCGAGTGCCTCCCCTCTGGTATGGCAATCGGAGAATCACTGTAGACGCACCATGCGTCGAGGAAGACCAAACGTATTCATAATCTGACTCGGGACGCTCTAACCCTGCCAGCAGGTGGTGGCGCGATGCAGATTCTGGTTTTGGGCGATTCTCCTCGTCACGTCAAGTCTTCTTCCGCTCGCGGGGTACCCTGCATATGGTGGCGCGGCGTGCGCATTTGTAGCAGTTCCACGAACTGGCGGCGGTCGAGAGATTGTGTAAGACTGGTGAAGGAAACGAAAGAACAAGTGACGCCAGAAGTGACACCGGCGCAAAAATCGCAGTCGGGGATGGTGGCCTTAGAATGGATGTAAGAGTGACAATATAAGCTAGTTACTGACAATCCGGGCCTGTAGCTCAACGGTCAGAGCAGGGGACTCATAATCCCTTGGTTCGGGGTTCGAATCCCTGCAGGCCCACCATATAAATCAAATAAAATCATAACGTTAGTAGATAATATAGAGAAATTCCCAGTTGGCTGTACTCTTGCCAGTGGCCGTTTTGATGGCTGTTATTCTCTCGGTGGTTGTGCTACAATCCCGGCCTATAGGGGGAGAGATGAAAGCCAAGGCCGTAAGGGGAGTTTATGAGCAGCCTGCCGGGTCCGGGGTCTGGTGGATTCACTACTACGCCGAAGGAAAGAGGCACAGGGAAAAAGCCGGCCGCAAGAGTGACGCCTTGGCCCTCTACCAGAAGCGCAAGGCCGACGCGCGGCGCAAAGTCAAACTGCCTGAACTCGTGCCGGGCAAGGTGGTCACGTTTGGTCATCTGTCAGCGATGGCCGTCGAACATGCCGAGACTCACCTCAAGTCAATCGCGCACTACAAGACAAAAGACTCCATACTGCGAGAGCCGTTCGGAGAGCGGGCCGCGTCTGCGATCACGCCGCAAGAGATTAACGAGTGGCTCACCAAACACTGCAAGACGCCAGCAACAGCAAACCGCTACCGGGCGTTCATGTCACTCGCGTACAGGCTTGGCATGGAGAACGGGAAAGTGGAGAGTAATCCGGCGCGTCTCGTGCGGTTGCGAACAGAGAACAATGCCCGGATGCGGTTCCTAAGCCGAACTGAATATGGGAAGTTGCTGGGCATTATCCAGCGCGACAATCCAGCACAAGCGCCCGCTTTCATCGTGAGCGTGTATACCGGGATGAGATGGGGAGAGCAATTTTCTTTGGAGTGGGGACAAGTGGACCTCAAGCGGAAGATCATCCGGCTGACACAAACCAAGAACGGGTCAGCCCGGAACGTCCCATTAAATGCCGTGGCGCTGGCAGCGCTTCAGCAACAAAGGGAAGCCGTATTCCATGAGGCTGGAGAACCCGTCTTCCCGCGTCCCGGCCCGCAGTCAGATTGCCGCTGGTGGTTTGGACCGGCGCTCCGAGAAGCGAAAATCACCGATTACACGTGGCACAATAACCGGCATACGTTTTGCTCGTGGCTTGCAATGGCCGGAGTGAGTACCAAAGAAATTCAAGTCTTGGCTGGCCACAAAACCATTACGATGGCCGCCCGCTACGCGCATCTTTCACCGGAAGCCACGGCCTCAGCATCGGAGCGACTCGTTATCTCGTAGTGGTTCCCGGACGCAGACCGGACCAGTGATACCCGCGAGACCAGAACTTTTCGGCCAATACGCCGGGTCTCCAGTAGCTTCCCAGCAATCAGGTAATCTAGAGAGCGCACAGAGATGGAGAGCTGACGGGCGGCCTCTTTCCGGTCAGCTTAGCTGATAAATATTCAGGCGGGTAGGGCAACAAATGACATTCCCCGGATGGACAGAGCATAGCCGAGGCCGGACCGGAGTCAAGGCCGCGCTAAAGCGCGCCGCTTCGCGGTCGTAGAGCCTTGACACCGGCCCTCGTGCCTCGGCACACATTCCAAATATCCGGGGAATGTCATATATTCAAGGACACTTGGTACATTCGCGGAGGAATGTCACAATAAAGCCCCCTTACGCTAAAACTGCAATGGCGGTATATATGTTCTCCAGAATATTGCGATCATAATGATCACCCGAGATATTGCTGCGCATCTCGGCGATTGCTTTGGTCATCGCATCTTTTGGTGCGGACTTTAGCCCATGAGGGAACGTCAACTAGGTGTAGCATATATTCCATGGACATTGCCACCAAACAAAGCATTGCCTGGGCGCGGTTTCAGGCGTTGCTAAGTCACCCACCTTCCTCAGGAGATGAAGGCGAAGTGTCGCAATTCCATGAAATTGTTTCCGCGCTTGAGGAAGCATTTAGTGAAGACTTGTCTGTGTTCCGTATTCCAAAAACTGAATTGAAACAATACGAGGACGAATCTGGGAGCACCTCTTGGGTAGATGCTGGGCGAAACATTGGCCGGACGCCGTACCCAGGACACTTCCCCGCCGGCAAACAAATGTCGGACAAGCGATTCTGCGATGTTCATTTCCTCCAGCGCCAAATAGACGGCATCGCCCTCTATTTTCAAAATCGAAGATCGACGCCCGAACGTCAAAATAAAAATATCGGATTTTAAGAGTATGTTTTTCTATGCTTCGCCCGATGCACCTCAAACCACTTCCGCGCCCGTTCCTGTTGGCGGGCAAGATTGGCTGGCGTCAGGTGTGACGCGGCCTTGTCTCGACAATCTTCAGCCTCGAAATCAGAAGAGAGCCGTTTCTCGTGGGCTGCTTGGATATGCCTGACTCGACGCGGTAGTGTCGGTTTTTTGCGATGAACCTTTGCACCCATGCCGAGTCATCGCGGTAAAAAACAGTGTCTTCAGTACACCTCACAATCAAACGGTTGATCTCGACAGCCTCATTTTGGCTGATACTCCTTCTACGGCAGCTAAAATTTGCGAAAGAGAAGTCGGCGAGATCCTTGTCAATGGTCAAGTCTGGCCTGATCCGAATTGCTAGATTTGGTGCGAGAGGTACGATGCGGTTGATAATAAGCCGGTCCCTCGTCTCCTCAATCGCCGCTGGAAAGTCACTCGTGAAGAACGGGCTTTGGTTGAAGTCATTGAGCAAGATGTCCCACCTGCAATTTCCGAAGATAGCAAGGGACCGGCGGATCGAATTGATGCCGATGGCCTGCGGAAATTTCGGATCGACTTTGACCTCTACCGCCCCGGTATCCAGAAGTTCGACAAGGCTCTCGCCGCCTAGCCCTAGCTCCTTCAGCTCCTTGGGCGGTGGCGGTATCAGGCCCCGTGCCTCCATCATGGCTGCCACGGTCTCGACACTACTCTTCAACGGTCCAGATTGAATGCGCATACCTGCCGGAGAACAAGATATGACGTAGGCGACAAACCCGCTGATTGTGTAGATGCACTGTTCGTCGATCTTGTCTTCAATGAGCTTCGCCAATGCCTCGTTATATTTCGGCTCAATCGTTTTCAGAAATTCCTCGATCGACCGGTCCTCTTTTAGGTAGGCATTCGTGCTGCCGTCATTGATTCCGCAGACAGATTTTGAATTGGGCGTGAACGATTTCAAGTCGCTCTTCCGCGTCGCATACATGCGGTCGCCGAGGACCCGCGAATAGAAATTCCTGAGATGCACCTGAGGGATGTAGTGGTCAAGCGGCATTTGGCCTTAATGTTATACGATCCTAGTCACCTTGAGAGTAGCCCTGTGGCACGTCTTCATCTTTGTAGTGCAACAAAAACTTAAGGTTGTACTTCGCTGTGTCCTTTCCCTGTTCTGCAGCCTTACACCACCAAAACGCCGCTTGTGCATAATCCTTGAGTACGCCTTCACCTTTGTAATATGAAAGTCCGAGGCGGTACTGCGCCTCTGCGTTGCCCTGTTCAGCAGCTTTGCGAAACCACATTGCCGCTTGTACATAGTCAAGAGGTACACCCGCACCAATACAATAAAAGAAACCTAAAGCCTGTTGCGCCTCAGCATTACCATCTTCTGCTGCTGTACGCAATCGTGCTGCTTTTATCGCGTTCTGTGCGTCGTTATAATGAGTTTCTGTATTCGTTTCAGCGTTTCTCCATAGCCGGTACGCAGCCCAAGGGCAGCCGATACAGAGAACAATGTACAACAACCCCAACCCTTCGATGGTGGCCGATAAATGCCCGTTGACCCGGTATGTTGAAAAATCACATGGGTTGTCCGGCGTGGCATCTTCGCAATCGTAATAGCTGTAATAGCCCGGAACATATCTCTTCCCTAAGGAACCTCTGAAAAACTCTTTGATCTTTATGGATTCAGTGTGAAGCTGTAATTGGAGGCGGATCACGGATGCAACAACTTACTTTGGCACGGCAGGCAGAGTTTCAGCGCTACACGAAGAAGACGCGGCGGGAGCAGTTTCTGGAAGAGATGGAAGCCGTGATGCCTTGGGCAGAGTTGCTCGCGCTGGTTGAGCCGCACTATTCGAAGGGCGAGACCGGTCGCAAGCCGGTGGGTGTTGAGATCATGCTGCGCGTCTATTTTTTGCAGCAGTGGTTCGCTTTGTCTGACCCGGCGGTTGAAGACGCGCTGTATGAGTCTGCCGTATTGCGGCACTTTTCTGGCGTTGATTTGGGCCGCGCGCCAGCGCCGGACGAGACGACGATCCTCAACTTCCGCCACTTGCTCGAAGAGCACGATTTATGCGGCCAGATGCTGGACGCGGTCAACCTCTATCTTGAAAGCCGCGGCATCCGCATCACGACGGGCACGATCGTCGATGCGACGATCATCCATGCGCCCAGCTCGACCAAGAACGAGACCCAGGAGCGCGACCCGGAAATGCATCAGACCAAGAAGGGCAACCAATGGTACTTCGGCATGAAGGCGCACATCGGGGTCGATTCGAAGGAAGGCATAGTGCACTCGGTCTGCTCGACGGCGGCCTCGGTCTCCGATGTGCATATGCTGCCCGAGTTACTGCACGGCGACGAGAAGAAAGTGTGGGGCGATGCGGGCTATCAAGGCCAGACTGAAGTGATTCACGAGGCTGCGCCCCAGGCGCAGGACATGACCTCGCGGCGTGTGAAAACAAAAGCGGGCGTGGACGAGGCCGAGAAGCGCAGGAACCGAACCAAAGCTCGTGTTCGCGCCAAGGTGGAGTGGCCCTTCCGCATCGTGAAGCGTGTCTTCGGCTTCACCAAAGTTCGCTATCGCGGCTTGAAGAAAAATCATGAGTGGCTGTGCGCGGCCTTCGCGCTGGCCAACCTCTACAAGAACCGCAAACGGCTGGTCAAGATCAACCTTCGGATGGCGCCGCTGGGGGCGTAGTGCGCCCACTGGAGGCCGTGAACGGCCTCCAGTGGATCAAATGAACTACCCAACAGACGAAAATGCGCCGATTTTATGCCTTCGCGGGAATATGCCGGTGACAGGCTCTCGTAACTCGGCGTTTTTCAGAGGCTCCCTAATTCATTCCGCACGATATCAAAGCCCGCAAACGACATGAAGGACAAGTAACAGATTAAGCCAAGCCAAATCACTTTGAAATTGCTGCGGTATGAAAGTTTGCCGACGAAGTGAGACAGCGCGCCGGTGGCGAGCACCATCATGGCCAGGAGCAAAAGAAATAGAAAGGTGTACTCCCGGAACGCTTCGCCCGTCCATTGAAGCACTTTCATGCCGACCACCAGCGCGATCAGAACGACAACGATCTTACGCACTGGCCCGGAATTCATTGCGCTACCTTCTCTGCAAGTCTCTTTACTTCGAACTCTTTTGCGAAAAAGCCAATATCCTGACCATCCGATTAAGAGAATGCCCAAACACAGATCAATCGTTTGCCACTGTGCCAACTGCATACGTATCGGCAAGAACGGGTTCAAAAGAAGCGCAACCGCGACAAATATCCATGTCCAAACTCGCTGGCCTTCCTTGTAAACTCTCCACGCCCAATAAACTGCACCAACCGTGATGACTGGCCGTAGCACCATGTAAAAGCCGTAAGGATACTTGCCGGCCGCTGCAATGAGCAGCAACACCGCGCCAAGCATCGTCAGAACCACTTCCAAGAGTCGTTCACGGCTCATGATCGTTCCTCATTGAATATCCTACTGCTCGGGTCTAAAGTTAAGCGTCTGCTGTTGGATACAGCGTCCTCGGTTGCTTCTCGGGTAGCGGATGATTTTGGCAAGCGCTGGCAGACGCAACGCTGCTTACGCAGCGGATGAACGTTGACACGTCATCCCCAGTGGGTAGCTGTAAGTAAACCGATTGAGCGCTTTTGTTAACATGCGCATATTCAATCGGTTAGCGTTTTGCGTTTACATCCGTAAACGCGGTAATAGGGCGAATGGTTCCAATGCGCTCTGCGCGTAAACATATTCTCTCGTAAGGGGTTATCGTGTACTGCCCCGATAGCGCCACCGCCGGAACGGCGTTACAATGCCCGTACCGAGGTATCCGCCGATGACCTCCGCCAATGGCAAAGCGCCCGTCACCGCTCCGTCGCCGGCTCCGGCTGTACCGACGAGCGAAAGCAATCGCACCAAGTCTACTGCGACACGGCTTACCGACGCCGAGTTTGCAGAGATCGAATCTGCGGCGGCCAGCGCCGGGAAGAAAGTTGCCGAATGGCTGCGCGAGGCCGCGCTCGCTCAGGCGCGCTCCACAGGAGAAGAGAAGACAACGGACACTGTTCTGCTGGCGGAACTGATGGCTTTACGCAGCTTGATCGTCAACCTATTCGCGGTTGCTTCCAAAGGTCCATTGAGCGACGAAACCTTGCGCAAAATTGCCGCGTATGCCGACGCGATCAAGGACCAGAAAGCCGAGGAATTGCTGGCCAGAAAGCGCAGCCAACCGGCACCCGGATCAGGGGAGAAATAGCCGTGAGATTGCAGCGAATTCGCCGTGTATTTCCGTGGCGAACTGCGGCGCTTCTAGCCGTGCTCTTGGGTGCGCCTGTGCTGGCATTTGCAGCTTGGTTTGTATGGGAGATTGAGCCGCTTCAAAGTTATTATTTGCTCGACTATTGGCAGTGCAGCAAGGCAGCGGAAAAGGCAGGATCGGCAACCGAAATCCGGTGGCTGATGAAGACAGCCCCAGGACGCAAGAGCTTGCTTGCAATCCCTTCCGATGTGACCACCGGCAAGGCTGGAAACCTGTCCCTTCATCTCTCCTCTGCGGCAATCAAAAGCGGCTGGATTGGCCTGGAGAAATCCGCCCCCGACTTGGTCTATTCCGGCGAATTGAAAGATGCTCTGGGCCCAAACATTTATAGGGACCGATCTTACTCGAATTTCATCGCTCTCCCGTTGCTCGAAGGCTGCACCTTCGCGCTGACGATTGCGGCATTCATCGCTTTCACAGCAAGGGCAGAGTTGTGGCAGGAATGGAAGCGTCTCTGGCGTGACGTAATCGCGGCGGATTCATTCGATGATGACTGGCGAGATGGGCCTCCGATTCGACATGGAATCAGCCGCCCTATCACGCCTCGGGAATGGTTGGGAAAGGTCCGCGATAAGCTGGCCGATTGGACCAGCAGAAGTGTCGGTAAACGGGCCTCGGAAAAGGTTGCGATCCCGACCGCTTTGCAGAGCCAATCACTCTCCAGTCCAGCGAATATTCAGCCTGCTGATTCTCGTACAGAACCTTCTTTGGAGTCGCCCTCTCAAGCCAAGCCGAAGAGTCTTGTACAGGGCCAGTCCATCTTTCCCGGAGCGCGGAGAGTGAACGGTGTACCACAAGAGCCGGTTGCCTGGGATGAATCGCAGTGGATTGACTGAGCCGACTGCCAACGCAATGCCCGTGATTCATCCAAGCAAACGAATGCTCGCGATGCTTCTTTCGCATGGATGAAAGCAACACGGAAGGACATCTCATCCATCTGGATTTACCTTTCTCCAAGTCCATCGCTATAGGATCGTCATCGTTGATAGCTTCCGCATTAGTTCTGCCCAGTCTAATCCCGATCTTACCTCCACTCAAAGCTAATCATTTGCCCGGCTGCAACAACAACGGCAAGAGGCGTTCATTGGCAGCGATTAGTTACTTGATGAGACGAGTAAGCCTGCTTGCATTGAGTGCGATATTACGGATTGAATCGCACAGCAATTGCCCTTGTAATCCATACATGAATCAGGAGCGTATTACACGCATAATCGACTGCAATACACTCGAAACATCAATATCCACGCGGTCGAAACGCAATATCAATGAAAAAATATTTTCGTCATATTGCGACTATTTGCGCCAATTGTGAGTTACGCTATACAGCACGGCATTTGTGAAATGCTGCGACTCTTACATAGGAGTCTTTGCGATGCTGACAATATCGAAAGCTCTTTCCGCAAAACAGGCGCAAACCTACCACGCGCGCGAGTTCGCCTCTGAGAAGCAGAATTACTGGAGCCAAGATCGACAGGCATACAGCGAATGGCGTGGTGCGCTTGCTGAAGACTGGAATCTCCACGGCGCTGTTCATGAAGAACACTTCGCAAACCTGAGCGATGGCCAGCATCCTGAGAACGGAGCGCAGCTCGTCAAACATCAGCCCGCGAGAACCTACGAGAACGAATACGGCAAGCAGGTAACGAGCGTCGAACACCGGGCGGGATGGGATGCTACCTTTTCCGCGCCGAAATCCGTTTCGCTTACTGCCCTTGTGGGCGGTGATGTTCACGTTCGGGAAGCGCATCGTGAGAGCGTGCGCGTCGCGCTTGGAGAATTGGAGCGATACACACAGGCGCGCATCGGCAATATCCATGCGCCGGAGAATACAGGCAAGTTTCTTGCGGCGACGTTTGAGCACGATACGGCACGGCCTGTCGATGGTTATGCAGCGCCACAGCTTCACACGCACGCCGTGGTCTTCAATATGACTGTGTGCGAGAACGGCCAATCTCACGCCCTGCAAGAGCGCAGTTTGTTTCAGTCACAGCACTACGCCACCAGTGTTTATCGCTCTGAGCTTGCCATGAGGTTACAGAAGCTCGGTTATGAGATTGAAATCGGCAAACATGGCCAACCAGAGATTAAGGGATATACGCAGGAATACTTGGACGCATCCAGTCCACGGCGGGAACAGATCAAAGAACATTTGCAGGAGATCGGCAGAGAGGGCGCAGGCGCGGCACAAGTTGCGGCGCATCGGACGCGCGACAAAAAAGAAATTCAATCGCAGGATGAAGTCTTGCGGCGGCATCGTGAGTTGGCTGCACAGTTCGGCAATCAGGCCGACCGTGTGGTAGCGAAGGCGCGGGAACACGCTCAGCAGTTCGAGCCACGGCAAGAAAAGGCAGCGCAGCAGTCAGCTACTTATGCGCGGAATCACGTCTTCGAGCATTCAGCAGTCCAGGACGAGCGGACAATCCTGCAATCGATGCTGGACCGTGGCATGGGACAACTCACATATGGCGACGTGCGCCAGGAGTTTTCGCGACGTGTCACGAGTGGGGAATTTTGCACCATCAGCTACAAAGAAGGGCGCGCAGCTCCGCAATACACAACTGCCGAGATGGTCCGCATGGAAAAGGCGATCATTGCAGGAATGCAGCAAGGTAATCACGGCGATTTTATGCTGGTTTCGCCGCAAGTGCGCATCTGGACAGAGGATCGGCACCCAGAGTTGAATGCTTCACAGCTCAAGGCCGTCGATGAAATTTTTCTTGCGCGAGAGAAGATTGTCGGTTTGGAGGGAATTGCCGGAACAGGCAAAACGACCACATTATCTGTAATCCGCGAGGGGGCAAAGAGCGCCGGATACCGCGTGGAAGGATTTGCGCCGACTTCACGTGCAGCTCAGAAGCTCTCCGAGGCAGGAATCAAGACATCTACGCTACAACAGCACCTTGCATACGGCACAAGACCGGAAGCTGGTGAAAAGCGATTCTACGTGCTTGACGAGTCTTCGCTCGCTTCCACGCGGCAGATGCACGACTTTATTCAACGTCTCCATCCAAATGACCGTGTGCTGCTGGTTGGCGATACGCGGCAGCATGAGTCTGTCGAGGCAGGACGGCCCTTTGCTCAGCTTAAAGAAGCAGGAATGAAGACAGCAAAGCTCGATGAGATTGTGCGGCAGCGTGATCCCGAGTTGAAACAGGCCGTGGAGCAGCTAGCGCGCGGTGAGGTCAGACAGGCGGTTGCCAGTCTCGATGAGCAGGGACGAGTGCATGAGTACACGGGCCGCGAGGAACGCATCGCGGCGATTGCAAAGGAATACGCACGCTCACCGCAGAGTACGCTTGTCGTTTCGCCGGACAACCGATCACGGTCAGAGATCAATCAACGGATTCATCGTGAAATGCAGTCGCGTGGATTGGTGAACCGCGATGAACACACCATCAGGACGCTGGTGCCACGTCAGGAGATGACCGGCGCGGATCGTACCTGGGCGCTTCAATACCAAGTGGACGACATTCTGCGCTACTCGCGCAGTTCGCGAGAAACCGGCATCAAGAAGGGCGAATACACGCGCGTCGTCAGAATTGACGCGCAGACGAATCTTCTGACGGTGGTGCGCGCGGATGGAAGCGAGCAGACCTACGATCCGCGTCGGCAGATGGGCGTTATCGCCTATCGTGCGCAGGAGAAGGCATTCTCTGTCGGCGACCGTATCCAGTTCACCTCGCCAGACAATGAGCTAAAGATTGCCAATCGTGAGCTTGGAACCGTGGAGGGATTCGGCACCGATGGAAGGATGCATCTCAAGCTGGACGGCGGGCGTAGTGTCGCCATCGACCCAGAGCAGCATCCGCACATTGACCACGGCTACGCCATGACGAGCTACTCCAGCCAGGGGCAGACCGCCGAGCGTGTACTCGTACACGTCGATACTGAACTCGGCGCGAAGGATCTGCTCAACAACCGCATGGCCTACGTTGCAATTTCGCGCGGGCAGAATGATGCGCGGGTTTTTACCAATAACGCCGGTAAGCTCGCAGATGTTCTTGCCCGCGATGTTTCGCACCAGAGCGCGCTTGAGCCAAAGATCGGGATTGCTCAACCTGCCCAAGACATCGCGAAGGCTCTGCATTCCGAGTTGAGCCATGGAGTCGAACTGGGGCTAAGTTTGTGATTTTTGGGATTACACGCAGCGAAATCTTCTCTGGAGGTACGCACCATGCAACCAATCGACAGCGCATCCAAGAAACCGCCGGCACGGGTCACAGTCCCGTCCCACGCCAAATTGCTGGTTAGCCGCAATGAAGCCGCACAGCTTCTCTCCATCAGCGTGCGCGGAATTGACTACCTGGTGGCTACGCGGCGACTGCCGTTCAGAAAGATTGGAGGCCGGGTTTTGATTCCGGTGGCTGAACTGCGCAAGTATGCAAACGGCGATCACCCGGAACGGATTGTGGCTTGAGCGGCCTCCCCATGTATTCGGTTCCGATTCCGTTTGCGACGGGGTTCAAAAAATCATCGCGCAACGTAGCGCAAACTTATCAAATTTGATAAACTGCTTGGGAGGGCAAACGTCCAGCGATGGCTTGGAATGTTGATTTCTATCAGGACGATGACGGAAAACTGCCCGTAATGAAATGGCTGGACACCCTGCCAGAGGAAGTTCGAGGCAAGGTCATTGCTCGTATCGATCTGCTGAAAGAGGGAGGGCCAACTCTTGACTATCCCTATACTTCGCAGATTGATGGACGGCTCCGTGAAATTCGGTTACGTGTTGGAAAAACACGCTACCGGGTTCTGTACTTCTTCGATGACGAACGCACAGCGATCTTGCTGCACGGGTTGACGAAGAACACTCCCGCAGTGGAGGAAGCAGACAAGCGTATCGGCAGCGCAAGGATGGCAAAACACGAGGCTCGTTTAGGCTCGAAGCGCCCCGCCGGGGCCAGACGCGGAAAAGGAGAAGGAAGCAAATGACGACCGCTTGGGATAGCTACGTAAAAAAGGAACTCCGTAAGCCCGCAGTCAAGAAGGCGTACGAAGAAGAGACGCAGGTATTGAAGATTGGCTTGGAGTTGGCCAATCAGCGGCGGCATAAGGGGCTGACTCAGGCCGAGGTTGCCGAGAAGATCGGGACCAGTGCTCCGCAACTCAGCCGAACCGAGCGCAAACCGGAAAATGCCAATATGCGAACCTTGATCCGGTATGCCGCAGCGGTTGGCATGGACCTCGATATACGCCTTGTTGC
>Ga0255348_1000679_pt1 | contig 12508 bp, 7 predicted proteins | sample CBST25v5metaG_FD_189945 | JGI IMG/M metagenome (GOLD analysis project Ga0255348, IMG submission 189945) | Peat soil microbial communities from Stordalen Mire, Sweden - C.B.S.T-25.v5 | ecosystem: Environmental > Terrestrial > Soil > Wetlands > Peat | place: Sweden: Norrbotten County, Stordalen... | reverse complement strand
TCCGCGCAGCACGTTCTGGCCGTCGCCGGTCGGATCAAATGAGAAACCGATACGAGGAGCGAAGTTGTTTCTGTCGCCACGATCTCCGGGATTGCCCATATAGGAGATTTTGGAGGGCAGGCTGGTTCCCGCTAATTGTTCGTTAAATGAGCCGAACTCTCGATCCCAGCGGACGCCGAGATCGACCGTGAGATTCGGCCGCACTTTCCAAAAGTCCTCAGCAAAGAACCCCACCTGACGGGTGTACTCCGTATTCGAAAGCGAAGGTGTTGCCGACGTGAAGCTGGTTGCATTGGTCAGCGCCGCCAGTGAGGTCGCGTCATTGGGATCGAAATACTGGTCTGTGCTGAAAACATAAGTGCCGTTGTAGTTCGTCGCGGTAACGTCGGTGAAAGGAATAACGCTGATGTCGAAACCAGCCTTGAACGAGTGCTTTCCGTGCTCCCGGGTAAAGGTGTCGAGTGCCTCATAACGTTGCTCGAGACCGACCTCGGTGTAGCCGAAGCCCCAACTGAAACTGGGAAAGTTATATCCACGTGTCAGCGAGTCTAAAGTCGACTCCGATATTTTTTTGGGATTCGTAGGAATAGAGGAACCATGTGGCCCCAATTCGTAGGCCGCGCGCGCGTATTGGAAACGGAAATCATTCAACATGCTTTCCGAGAGCGTCCAGGTGTGTCCGCCGACTACGGAAAGGCGTGGAATCAAGCCATCGTAGCAGTTGTATTCAGAACTCCCGCTGCATCCCTGTGCCGACCACTTGTTCCACTCCTGCGCATAGCGGAAAAATATTGCCTGGGCATTATTGATCTGGTGATCAACGCGCCCGGTTAGCATTTGGTCGTAACTTGGTTTATCGAAGGTTCCAGCTAAAGTGCCATAGTATTGCGGCTCAGCCGTATAGATAGTATAGGAATCGTCGGTTTGGGTGCGCTCGTAAGCCGAATAAAAGTGGGTGCGATTTTTGATAATCGGTCCCCCTATATCTCCGCCAAACTGATTGCGCAGGAAGGGCGGCGTTCCAGTTCCTTCTGACTGTTTCGTCTTCTCCTGAAAACTGTTGAGCACATTCAAATTCTGGTTTCGAAAATACTCGAAGACTTCACCGTGAAATGCATTGGTTCCATTTTTTGTGGCACTTGTAACAAGGCCGCCTTCCGAAAGGCCGTACTCGGCAGGGTATTCTGTGATGTCGACCTTGAATTCTTGAATGGAACCTTCGGGAAAGTTCTGGCGTGGCTCGCCCATTTCAGCCCAGTTATTGGAGACACCGTCAACGCGGAAGCCGTTGGCGTAGTAGCTAACGCCGCCACCGATTTGCACGTTGTTGTAAAACGTGCGCGAAGCATCCTGACTAGTTCCAGGCATCAGTAGCGCCAGATTTAGGTATTGCCGCGTGTTGACTGGGAGCGTGTTGATCTGCACGTTACTAATCACCGAACCGACGGCGTTGCTGGTGGTATCGACAGAGGGAGCCTCGGCGGTTACGGTTACCAGCTCCGTGGTATTGCCGATCTGCAGTCGTATATCTTGCTGCACGTGCATGCCGAGCTGAATCGTGAGGCCAGAGACGGTTGCCGCGGAAAAGCCAGTGGCCGCGACATTCAGCGCATAATGACCGGGATTGACAGCAGGAAAGCTATAACTTCCATCCGTCGCAATCGTCGACGAAGTTACACCGGTATCCGTGTTACGAAGGGAAACTTTTGCTCCAGCTATGGCGCTACCGGAGGCATCGATGACTTGCCCCTGAATATCTGCAGAACTGGCCTGCGCACACACCGGTAGTGCGCCCCACCCCAATAAACCTGGAACAAGTGCAAATACGCGCAACAAAGTTCGAACCTGCATAATTTTCTCCTTCACAGCAAGCGCACTTGCACGTCTGCCGCGTCGTTATATTCGCTGCGTAAAAGACAATGTAAGACCCACAGAGAGCCAGCGGTTGCTTCGTTATATTGCATATTTATATGTAAGTCAATAATCTTTATGTGATCTTTATGCGCGTATCAAATACTGAATTTTCCGCGCGTTTTTCTTGACATATTGCAGGAATTAACCGTTTTCTATTCTTGCATTATCATGGACGATCTGGCATTGTATACAGGTCATATATCAGAAGCTCCTCACAGGTATACAACCATGACCGAATCAGCACGCGTTTACACCGCCTTGCGCACTGACATTATCAGTGGAGAATACGCTCCTGGCGCCGCTGTATCGGAGGCCGAATTGTGCGGCCGTTATCAGACCAGCCGCACTCCCGTGCGCGAAGCCTGCCGTCACCTCCAGGAAGAATCGCTTCTGCTCATCGAGCCTTTCCGCGGCTACTTCATTGCACCGCTGACTGTGGCTGAATTTCGCAGTCTTCATGAGGTACTGCTCGTCATCGACCCAGCAGTTGCAGCCCTCGCCGCAGAACGTGCTACTTCCGAACAGATTCATACCATCGAAAAATGGGCCAATTACGAATATCATCAGGGCCAGCGCACCAGCTACTACACCTTCCTGGAGTGGAACCAGAATTTGCATATCGAGATCGCTGCGGCCAGCGGCAACGAGATGTTTGCCGAAATCACGGCCAACATTCAAGCGCGCCTGATCCGCTACTTCTACCAAGTTATTTCGATGGATAGCTACGGCGTGGAGCTGGCCAATGAGCACCGAGAGATAGTCAAGGCCATTCGCGCACACAAGCCAGACCTCGCGCGGCAAAAAGCTGCCGATCATATGCGCCGGACCATAGAACGCACTATGATCATTAATTTCACAGGACTCAAGATCGGCGTTTCTTCGAGTTTGGGCACGAATTTTGAAAAATATTCCGGGGCTCGCCAGAACACGCGCGGACGACTGCCCAGTTAATTCCAGAACAAGACCGCGGTAGCAGCGGCACGACTCGAAGATAGAGGAACAGGAGAAAAGATTCTCATGCGCATTGCTATTGACAGTGGTGGAACCTTCACCGACTGTGTTTCGTTTGACCAAGGATTACTCAAGGTTTTTAAGATATTTTCTACCCCAACCCATCCAGAAGAAGCCATCCTCAAAGCGGTTCTTCATGCCAATTCCTCAGGCATGCAAGCCTCCGTGCGTCATGGAACGACGGTCGGCACCAATGCACTGCTTGAGCGCAAAGGCGCACGAGTCGCTTTCGTAACCACTGCGGGTTTTGAAGACACCATCTCCATTGGACGACAGGCGCGTCACGCTCTCTATGACTGGTTTTTGGATCCGCTTCCCTGCCTGGTTTCTCCGACATTGCGTTTTGGCGTTCCAGAGCGCACCACGGCCGAAGGCGACATCTTACGTACTCCGACGGCGGAAGAACTCGAGCAGCTACGGGATGCCATCACAAAGAGCGGCGCGGAGGCCGTGGCCCTCTCACTGCTATTCTCCTTCGCCAATCCACACAATGAGCAGTTAGTGGCTGAAGCTCTTGCGCCTTTACACCTACCACTTTCTGTTTCACATCGTATTCTTCCCGAGTTTCGCGAATATGAGCGTGCTTCAACGATCGTGGTAAATGCCTATTTGGCGCCCAGGGTGAGCACCTATCTGAACAATCTGGATCATTCGTTATATGCGGCGTTGGCTGGGCCTCAACTGCATGTAATGCAATCTTCAGGCGGCATCATCTCCGCGCAAACCGCATCGGATGAACCTGTGCGAACGGTTCTTTCGGGACCGGCCGGAGGTGTCATCGGCGCAATGCGCGTGGCAGCGCTCTCGGGAATATCGAAGGTCATTGCCTTTGATATGGGCGGAACCTCCACCGATGTCTCTCTAATTGACCTTACGCAGAACGGTATGCCGATCACCAGCGAATCCATCGTTGCCGGAATGCCCGTGGCCATCCCCATGCTCGATATTCACACCGTGGGCGCAGGCGGAGGCTCACTGGCCTACTTCGATGAGGGAGGAATTCTGCACGTGGGTCCGGAATCAGCTGGCTCCGTACCTGGACCAATCTGTTACGGCCACGGAGAGCAACCTACGGTGACCGATGCCAATCTGCTGCTTGGACGGCTTGATCCGAAGAACTTCCTCGGTGGCTCGATGCGCCTCGATCTGGAGCGAACACGGCAGTTCACCAAGCCGGTTGCCGCTGCCCTGGGCTCGATCGAAAACTTTGCGCAAGGTACACTGCAACTGGCCGAAGCCGCGATGGAAAAGGCGATTCGCGTCATTTCGGTGGAACGCGGTTATGATCCGCGCGAGTTCATGCTGCTCGCCTTCGGAGGCGCAGGTCCATTGCATGCCTGTTCGTTGGCCCGTTCGCTGTCCATTCCGCGCGTGTTGATTCCCCCTATGCCCGGTGCGCTTTCGGCGCTTGGAATATTGCTGGCCGATAGCGTACGCGATCTGTCAAAGACAGTGATGCTGCCATGGATTGGCGAGATCCCCGAAAGCTCCTTCTTGGAACTTGAAGCGCAGGGACGCGCGTCCGTGGCCAACGAAGAGCAGAACTTCCAGATCACTCGCTCGCTGGATCTGCGTTATGTAGGTCAAGGATACGAGGTCAACGTGCCTGCCGATAGCACTGCAGGCGCGCACTTCCACCAGGTGCATTTGCAGCGCTATGGATATGCCGATGAGTCGCAGCCGGTGGAGATTGTCAATCTTCGCGTGCGCTTCACGGCCGTGGCCGAGCCATGCGACCTGCCTCATCAAGAACTCCATCCGGGCAATGGCGCGCAGGCGCAAATCCACAAGATGACGACGTGGTTTGACTCACACCCGATCCCCACTCTGGTCTATGCTCGCCATCTTTTGCATGCAGGCGACCGTTTCACAGGACCTGCCATCGTGACGGAATACAGCACCACAACCGTAGTTCAACCTTCGGACTCTGTGTTTGTGGACGAACAAGGCAACTTAATCATCCAGGTGGCAGCACAATGAATTCTATCAGCGATATTTCAAAGGCCTTTTCGTCCATCAGCCCGATTGATGTGTCGATCTTTCAAAGCATGACACACTCCATCGCCGAAGAAATGGGCGCCGCGTTACGGCGCACCGCCTTCTCGCCGAATATCAAGGAACGGCGTGATTATTCCTGTGCCATCTTCGATGGTAATGGTCAGGTGATCGCAATGGGCGATCATATGCCGGTTCACCTGGGATCGATGCCGATGTCGGTCAGAGCAGCAATCAACGCAGTGCCACTCGGCCGCGGCGACATCGCCATTCTCAATGACCCCTACTGCGGAGGCACGCATCTGCCTGACATTACGATGGTGATGGCCGTGTTTACCGACGACAGCGACAAGCCCATCTTCTACACGGCAGCACGTGCGCACCATGCCGATGTGGGCGGACGTTATCCCGGCTCGATGGGGCCCTGCAGGGAGATCTACGAAGAGGGACTGCGCATTCCTCCAGTACTTCTTGTCCGCGGAGGCGTCACCGACACCTCGCTGTTACGCACGCTGCTTGAAAATGTGCGCACCCCGCATGAGCGCGAAGGAGATTTGCGCGCACAGATCGGCGCCTGCCGCATCGGTGAGCGGCGCTTGCATGAACTCATGCATAAATTTACGCTGCCGTTACTCAACAGCCTCGCCAAAGAATTATTCGATTATTCGGAAAGACTGACGCGCGCCGAGATCGCGCGCATGCCCTCCGGCGTCTTCGAGGCCGAGGATTTTCTCGATGACGACGGTAGCAGCGATAAGCCGATTCGCATTCATGTGCGTCTCAGCATCGATGCCGCACAGGGAACAGCAAAGGTCGACTTTACGGGTACGGATCCGCAGGTGGAAAACAGTCTCAACGCTGTACTCTCGATTGCCTACTCGGCCGTGTACTACGTCTTTCGCTGTCTTCTGCCCGCCGGAGCACCGGCAACCGCAGGATTGATGCGGCCAGTGACGCTGATTGCGCCGGAGGGATCGGTCGTCAATGCTAGACTGCCAGCGCCGGTTGCCGGAGGCAATGTCGAAACTTCGCAGCGCATCGTGGATGTGCTCCTGCACGCCCTGGCATCGGTTCTGCCCGAGCGCATTCCCGCGGCAAGCTGCGGCACCATGACCAATCTAACCATCGGCGGTATGGATCCACGCCATCACTCGCCATTTGCCTATTATGAAACCACAGCAGGTGGAACCGGTGCGCTTCCCAACCGTGACGGCATCTCTGGCTTACACATGCACATGACCAACTCGCTCAACACGCCGGTCGAGGCGCTCGAGTATGCCTACCCTTTCCGCGTTGTGCACTACGGCTATCGTCATGGCTCAGGCGGCAAGGGACGTTTCCGCGGCGGCGATGGCCTGATTCGTGAACTGCAGCTTCTGACCGACGCACAGGTAACTCTTCTCGCCGACCGCCAGAAGATCGGCCCCTATGGCTTGCAGGGCGGTGAGAACGGAACCCCGGGGCACATTTCTCTGCTGCATAATGGCCAGTGGAGCTCCGTTCCAGGAAAAGTCAGTCTGATAGCCAGCAAAGGAGATGTCATCCGCGTGGAAACGCCCGGCGGTGGAGGTTGGGGCAAAGCTCAGCCAACAACCTAGATCCATCGCTCCAAAGCCGAGAGTGGTAACGGACAGGCCGATGTGCCCAAGTTTGCGCCGCTCAAGATTGTTCATATGTGACTTTCCTCGAAATACTAATTGTTGTTGGTGATGTAATGATCATCTGTGTCGGTGGGCGTAGTCTTAGTGACCTTGTAGCCGCCGCTATGAATTCATGGAGCGTCTCATTTCTTTGCATGCTTCTGGTGGCGCGGACTTGCCGGACTTCACGCATAGATGCATGTCAGGTGCCAAATGATTCAGTGCAAATAGAGGGGCATAAATATTTTGCTCCTCGGAGATTTTTGGCGCTTTTTTCTGTACTGTTTGCTGGCTTTCTGGAAAGGACTTCACGGTCGACAAGACCATCAAGCCTCATACTCAGCCTCTGTATGCCTGGAATCTCACATATCCTCCGAGGGAATTTAAACCTTCAAGGCAAGATCGTAGGCGTCCCAGACAACTGCCATAAGGTTGCCTACGTGGCGGGCATCGCCAATCACATGCACCTCGCCGCAGTCCTTCAGCTTTTCCGCGACTTCTAAACAGGGATCATATCCGGCTGCAATCACAACAGTGTCGGTGGCAAGTGTCCTGTCTACTCCGTTTGAGACGACTTTCACGTCCGTTGCCGTTATCTCTCGAAGCCTAGTCGATTTGAGAACCTCGACCTTATAGTAGGTCAGCAGTTCGCGAAGCATATTGGAATTGGCGGCGCTGAGCCCTGGGATCTTCAAAATATCATCCAACATCTCAACCAGCGTTACCGCCTTGCCCTTCTTCGCAAGATCGTAGGCGATTTCACATCCCGTGAGGCCACCGCCAACCACAACGACCTTGGCGCCGGCCTGCTTTTTCCCGAGTAAGAAGTCCACAGCTTCAATGACGTTGTCCCCATCAATACCTGGGACACGCAGCCTCTTCGGCTTCGAGCCGGTAGCAACAATCACGACCTGCGGTGCAGTCTTCTTGAGTACCTCTGGGGTCACCTCGGTATTCATCCGAATATCGATCTTGTTGTCTCTGATTTGCTTCTTATACCAGCGGACCAATTTTTTGTCGGCTTCCTTGAAGTCAGGAGCTGCCGCTGCAACAAACACCCCTCCAAGTTCTCCAGTCTTTTCATACAAGGTGACGTCATGCCCGCGCATGGCACACAAGCGCGCCACTTCCATCCCACCGACGCCGCCACCCACCACGGCGATTCTCTTCTTGACCTTAGCGGGTAGGATTCGGTAGGAATCTTCACGCAAGACCGCAGGGTTAATGGCACAACACAGGGATTTTCCTTGGAATAGCCGGCCAAAACATCCGTTATGGCAGGCTATACAGGGACGAATGTCATCCAGGTCTTCCCCTTGTACCTTATTGGGCCACTCAGGGTCGGCCAACAACTGCCGCGCCAAACCCACTCCATCAATTGCGCCGCTACTGACCGCTTTGGCGGCGGTGTTTGGGTCTTCCATGCGTCCGGCACAAAATACCGGAATATGCACAAAATTCTTGATATATGTTGCTTCCGGCAGGTTGCAGGCCATTGGCATGTACATGGGCGGATGCGCCCAGTACCATGAATCGTAAGAGCCATTGTCCGCATTCAGCGCGTCGCAGCCAGCTTCCTCCAATATCTGAGCCACCCTTGGGCTTTCTTCAAGGCTGCGGCCAAACTCTTTATAGGGTTCAGCTGGCAGCGCTCCGGAATTAAAACCTTTCATCTTGCTGGCAACGCTATAGCGGACAATAACGGGATAGTCTTCGCCGCAGGTCCTCTTGATCGTGCGGATGACTTCACAAACGAAGCGCAGCCGATTCTCCAGGCTGCCACCATATTCATCTGTGCGGTGATTGGTGGCTTCCACTGAAAACTGGTCCAGCAGGTAGCCTTCGTGAATTGCATGGATTTCAATACCATCGATATTGGCGTCTTGCGCCATCTTGGCTGACTTAGCGAATCCGTCGATGATTTCATGAATTTCATCTCTAGTCAGGGCTCTGTGTTTCTTTTCCGGAATCCATACATTGGGCAGGCCATCGGAAGGAGCGACCATAGCTCTGTCAGGATTGAATTTCAGATGGCCATAGGGCCCATGTTTATCGAACATTCCTGAATTTATCGCCAAGACACGCCCCATTCCGGCTCCAAGCTGAATGAACATCTTTGCGCCGTAAGCGTGAATTCGATCCATCATGTGCCTGGCTGGAGCAACAAAGGCCTCTCGATTATTGTGGAACCATGTCCCTGCGCCATACATGTCCTGTACAACGGTGATGCCTGGAATGAGCAGACCCGTGCCGCCCTTCGCACGCTCAATGAGATACGTAGCTGTCTCCTCACTGAAGGTGCCATCAGGACGTATGAAATTGGACCCTCCCATCGCACACATCACAATCCTGTTTTTGATTTCTGTTTTCGCGATCTTCATCGATGTGAAGAGGATGTCGTATTTTCCTGACATAGCTACAATCTCCTGGGCCATTACTGCACGATCGTAATGATGCCCTCAGGTTTCGACCTGGAATTTGGTCCTCGTGCGTGATCCTTGTCAGCCTTAAGACGCGTTGAAAACATTATGTGTTTTACGCTACAGCTGCAAAGTTAATGCCGTTGCGCGCGACGAAAAAGCATAGCCAGCGATGCGCAGATCAAAGCGAGATACCCCATTAGCCGGAAGTTATCGGCATACGCGAGAAGAGACGCTTGCTGGCGGATATTTTGGTAAAGCGCGCCGAGGGCCTGTTCATGCGCATTGTAGGCGCTTGCTCCATCGATAGAAAACTTTGCCTGCAGGCCCTGGAGGAACGCCATCGTGGTTGGGCTACCCGCCGTGACGTTGGCGGCCAGGTAATTCTGATGGGTCTGTGCGCCGCGCTGCAAAAGGGCAGTAACGCTCGCAATGCCGATGCCACCTCCGAGGTTGCGCATCAAGTTGTAGACACCGGCAGCATTGCCTATTTCTTCTTTGCGCAGGTGGCCCATGGTCAAGGTGGTGAGGGGAACGAAGATGAGGCCGGTGGCGAAGCCATTGAGAATATTCGGCAGGATAATAGCAGCCATGGAAATGCCAAGATTGATGTGACTCATCAGAAAAATCGAGTAGGCGAGCAGTCCGAAGCCACAGACCATCACGAGACGGCCGTCGATATAATTCACCAACACCCCAACCAGAATCATGGCGCTGATGGTGCCAAAGCCGCGCGGACTGACCGCCAGGCCGCTATCCATCGCCGAATAGCCCATGAGGGTCTGCAAGAATAACGGCAACAAAGCCGTGGCGCCGAAAAGAACAAAGCCGTAGATGACGTTGATCAGCGTTCCAACGCGAAAATTGCGGTCGGCGAGAATGCGCAACTGCACAATCGGATCTCGATTTGTCAATTCGCGAAAAACGAAGGCTATCAATGCGATCACGGAAATTGCAGTAAACCATCGTATCCATATGGCTCCAAACCAGTCTGCGTCCTGCCCCTTGTCCAGCACCACCTGCATTGTGCTCAGCCAAATGGCCATCATGCCAAATCCGAGATAATCGATAGCCCCGCGAAGCGCCTGCCGAAGATAGGGAGGGTCTTCGATGAACATCTTGGCCATAATGAGGGCCACCAAGCCCACCGGAAGGTTGATGTAAAAGATCCAGCGCCAGGAATAGCTGTCAGTAACCCATCCTCCCAGAGTCGGGCCGATCACTGGGGCAACCACAATTCCCGTTCCATAGACAGCCATTGCTGTGCCTTGCAGGCGGCGCGGAAAGCTTTCCAGCAGAATGGATTGGGCGAGGGGTTGCATGCCGCCGCCACCCATGCCCTGGAGAATCCGGGCGATGATCAGCATGGGCAGGTTGATTGCCATCCCGCACAGCAGGGAAGAACCTGTAAACAGGGCGATTGAAAGCATCAACAGCCGTTTGCGCCCGATGCGCCGGGCAATCCACCCGGCGGCGGGAATCATGATTGCGTTTGCGACCAGGTAGCTTGTCAGGACCCAGGTCGATTCATCTGTAGAAGCCGAGAGATCACCAGCGATATGCGGCAAAGCGACGTTTGCGATCGAAGTGCTGAGCACGGTCATGAAAGTCGCAATCATCACCGATACGGCGATCATCCACGGATTCACTGAAGGACTCCACTCAGCCTGCTCTACCTCCGAAATCTGTAATGTGGTGCTCAGCGTACCCATCCGGTTCTTGGTTGATATTGTTCCCAGAGGTGAGTGGTGGTGGCAGTTTGGAGCGCCATACCCCTGCCGTTGCGGATCATAACGTAAGTGGCGCTATCTATAATTGAAATGTGTTGGTTGTGAACCTATCACTCCGCAGGCAGCGAAAGCCCTGTTCCGATGTACGGCCTCACGGTCAAGGGCATACTTCCGGTGTGCCGCATCGTTTTCTTGTAAATGACCATGTGGTCATTATAATAGGCAGTACGGTCAGTGGGCGATTTTATTCACTGATGTTACGCGGTCCTGATCTGCTACCGAGGTGGAAGCCTGCGCGGCAATCAGCCGACGGTTAGAAACCGTTGCTGATTTTGGTTCGGCCCGTTCAAGCGCAGGCCTGGCCTTGCTACGCTTCACGGATGAAGATGTCTGATCTGGACTTGTACACGGACTATTTGCTGAGCACATTTGGCGCCGCCACGGCCACGGGCTTGTCCACCATGGTGGATGACGAGGTAAATCATGACCGGGTTACGCGGTTTTTATTCGGTCAGGACTTCACCTCCAAAGACTTGTGGCAACAGGTCAAGTCGGTTGTTCGGTCGGCCGAGAACAACGACGGCGTGCTGATTTTCGACGACACCATTCAAGAAAAAGCATGGACGGATGAGAACGAGTTGATGTGCTGGCACTATGACCATGTTAGAGCGGAATCAGAGTAACTGTATCCTATTGAGTTTTGTGCAGGGTCGCCGTTCCCTGGGGGTTGCTTCGACTTGAACGCTGCGGTTTCGGGATACATCAACTCTGGTTCCGCTGTAGCCGCCGATCAGATTCTGCGCCTGATCACGTAGGCTGTCCGCCACGGACCGCATCGAAGATAGCCGAGAAAATGTGCCAAGCATGATCGCGGCGTTCAGGAAAATCGCGATCCCGGTGTTGAAAGCGCCCCCGGCATCGAAAAAAACAGCGGCCACATCACCAAACGCGTCCTCAGAGCATCAAAATGCATCTACTGCCGACGTGCTCTCCGGGACTGTGGAATTTTACAAGTGGCTAATATGTAACGTGTTCTTGCACGGAATTCGTTGCCGATGCCCAATTAAGCTGTTTCGAGGGGTTGGGCAGAATAGCCAGTGTGCAAGAGAAATTTGTTTAATTTATAAGAGAGTGTTTGCATATAGATACATATAAGATATAGTGACCTCCCCTACTGGAGGGAGGTTCGAGGCATGATGCCGTGTAAGCGCTGTGGTTCCGGTGATACGGTCAAGCATGGAGTGGTGCGCAAGAAGCAGCGCTACTGTCGCAAGAAGTGCGGCTACAATTTTGTGAGTGGCGATCAACGGGTGAAAGAATCAGTGGCGGTCAAGAAGGCTCTGGCCGTGATTCTGTACTCTTTGGGAAAGGCGTCTTTCGGGATGCTGGGGAAACTCTTCGGGCATTTGCGCGCACTCACCTATCGCTGGATTGCCGAGGAAGCGGCGCGGCTTCCAGACCCCGTCATCGCCAACGACATCAAGGAAATGGAATTCGATGAGATGTGGCATTTTATTGGCTCAAAAAAAACAAGAAGTGGATCATCAAAGCCGTGGATCGTAGCTCACGGAGAACTGTTGCCTGGGTTACAGGCAATACCGTTCACTTAAACAAATTCAGAAGAGAAATGGATGTGAAACTTCTGAGACTTCCATGCTTCATACATTGCCCTTTCCGCTTAAGTGAACAGCATTGGGCCTAAAGGCCCCGTTGAGTTTATTGGCGTTATGCGGGGGTTGAAACCTCCGCCTCCCTCCGGATCGAGTTTTTCCGCAGCCTGTATAGCGTGAGCGATCCC
>Ga0255348_1000659_pt1 | contig 12806 bp, 5 predicted proteins | sample CBST25v5metaG_FD_189945 | JGI IMG/M metagenome (GOLD analysis project Ga0255348, IMG submission 189945) | Peat soil microbial communities from Stordalen Mire, Sweden - C.B.S.T-25.v5 | ecosystem: Environmental > Terrestrial > Soil > Wetlands > Peat | place: Sweden: Norrbotten County, Stordalen... | reverse complement strand
AGGTATTCCAGTACTTTGCCAAACAGTAGCAGTGAAACTGTTGCCTGGTGCAATTCCAGTGCTATCCCACGGATTATTTTGGATGCTTTTTTGGTAATACGTAAATTGATATGTTGTGTTTGGACTAAGTCCTATCTCTGAACTTTGGCCCGTTCCGTATGAAGTAAAGAACCAATCATTTCCGCTTCCGCCATATATCCCAATATTGTAGATACCTCCAGGTGATGTCTGTATGTAGAATTGTTGAAGATTAGTTAAGCTGCTATCGGGAGGCATCACGAGGTTTGGCCCCGCCCCTCCTACACTAGACATGTCTACATAGTAGCTCCCGATAGTTGGGCTCATAAAGTATATATTGTCGGAAAAATCAGTTGAAGCCACGAACATCAGGTAATTTGTTGAGTATTTGTTTGGTGCTACATATGCAGATAATGTTGAATTGGTGACATAGTTTCCCAAAGTGCCAGATAAAGATGAATTAGTGACATAGTTTCCTAGAGTGCTAGATAGTGTTGAATTGGTGACGTAGCTACTTAATGCGCTAGATATAGAGCTGTTTACCTGTGAAGTAGTAGAATAATTAGCTATAGAGCCATCAACTGTGAGATTTCCAGCAAGTACAGCATTTCCGTAGCCATCAATTCCCAACACCTGTACCACGTAGTTGTTCGATATGCTAAATTTAGCAGTACTTTGCGTGGTTGATGCTGTTATCCCGATGTTCCATCCGGGAGCTACCGTAGAATTGAAGAATATCCCGCCAGTAAAGATTGGATTATTTAGCGGTGCATAATTAGTTAGCGTTGAATTTGTGGCATAGTTGCTGAGCGTGCTAGATAATGATGAATTAGTGGTATAGTTGCTCAATGTAGTGGTCAACGATGAACTGGTAACGTAGCTGCCAATTGGAGCGTATGTACTTGCAGCCACAGAAGTGGTTAGGTAATTTCCAAGGGTGCTTGCCAATGATGCGTTGGTGGTGTAGTTGTTCAATGTGCTAGATAATGAAGTGCTGGTGACATAGCTGCTCAGTGCACTAGAGATAGCACTGTTCATTTGTGTTGTTGTTGAATAATTGGTGATAGAGCCATCAACTGTGAGATTTAAAGCAAGTACAACATTTCCGTAGCCATCAATTCTCAAAGCGTTCACTACATAATTATTCGAGATGCCAAAAGAAGCAGCACTTGGATTAGTTGAAGATGAGGCACCAATATTCCAGCCTGGGACGGTCTCAGAATTGAAGAATATCCCGTCAGTAAAGATTGGACTATTTAGCGGTGCATAGCCAGACAATGATGTCCACGCAGGGATTGAAGTAGTGCCAGCAGAAGTAAGTGCGTACCCAGCAGTGCCGCCAGCAAGAAAATTAATTGTGCCTGTGCCGTTGCCAATCAGTAGTGCATTTGTAGTGAGGGATGATTGTCCAGTGCCGCCATTGCTTACTGATAGGGGGAAAGCTGGTATCTGTGCAACAGTAGCTAAAGTTCCTGTGGTCGGCAAAGTCACATTGGTATTGCCAGTGACGTTGAGGTTAGCTGTATATGCTCCGGTTGTGCTGAAATTTCCAGCAACTGTTAGCGTATTCCCATTATTGTTGACTCCGGTTCCGCCAAAGTTTGATTGAATAGTGTATGCGTTCCAGTATCCTGATGTGATTGTGCCAAGCGTGGTGATTGATGATTGCCCAATGTACGTAGCCGCTATATCTAATGCGGGGGTAACTCCTCCACTGGAGGTAATTCGATTTGTTGTTCCATTTACACCAGTGATTAATCCCTCGCCAGCAGCTGCCGTCCAAGTTAGACTACCTACACTATCAACTACGCTATTCAAGATAAGCAAGTTGCCAGCCATTCCCATTGATGAAGGCATAGTGTACGTGGCTGATGCAGATAAACCAGATGGAGCTGAAAGGGATATAGAGTGAGTGCTAGAATTCAGCGCAACAGTATTGCAGCTTAGCGTGGAAATACCAGACATATTGTTCGTGGAATCAATGCTGACACCACTACCTTGCAAATCACCTGCACTATCAGCAAAAGTAACCACAGCATTAGCTGCAACTTTCACTGTTGGTGGAATAGCAATAGTCGATATCACCACAGCACCACTGGCATTTTGGATAGTAGATATCCCTCGGCCAGCGGCAATTTCATTCAGGATAGGATTGTAGATTGCCATGCTGATTTACCTTACTGATTATGCTTTGCTGGTGTAGCTGGTGCTTCCTATAGAGTTCACCAAATATATTGCGTTCATACCAAATAGATACACGTTTGTGCCGCTATACAGTGTTGTTCCACCACTAGTAGGAGATGTACCAGTAAGTCTGCTAATGGTGATGAAGTTTGAGTTTAGCGGACTGTTTACCGGTAAATCTGTGGTGAAGTATAGTTGAGCATGACCCGCAACTGCTTGCACTAAACTGCTGTAGCAAATAGTTCCACCAGTATAGTAGTTTGCAGTGGTCACCACAGTCATTGAGAATTGCAGCCAACTAGTGTTGTCGCTGGCACTTCCTGTATCAACATCAAGCATAAATATTTTTGTTTGGCTGTTGGCAGCTTTCAGTGGCATTTGATAATTGATCGTCATTGTTCCAGAAGATTGGAAGGACCGACAATAAGGTATGTATGTACCAAAGCTCGTGATTGAAGTGCCGCTGCTGTACAAAGGATTAGCAATGTTTACAGTTTCGCTGTCATAGATGGTGCCAGATAATTTGTAGTTTGCAGCAGTCAATGCACCAGCACTGGTGAGCGACATTTCATTTGTGCCACTGTAGTTGAAGTTTAATGCGTTAGATAAATTTTGCACATTCCAACCAGTGTAGCCAGTGATAGCAGAAGATGCAGAAGCTAGCACTAAATCACTTGCATCTCGAACAACAGGATAAATTCTACGATTCAATTCTTCAACAGCTAATCTTTCATACATGCAGGTCATTGTGATCGCGGTAGCATCTGTGTATGTGATGTTTGGGAACCCAGTAGATGGATCGCTGGCTACTGTGTAGTCTGTATTCAATATCAAACCTGGGAGCGTACCTTGTGCCTCAAACATTTGCATTGCTGCAGCTGGATCTTGGCCGCCTACGCCAACCAAGAACACATGAAAATATTGATATGTTTCCAAACTAGCAAATGGTGCTGTGATTGTTGTCACGCCACAGCCTGGAAAATTATTTATATTGACATATATCGGAACCAAACCAGCGTTCACATTATTTACATTTGTATCATTATACGCACTAACTGAGTTTGATGCGTAAACACTACACGAAACAGAACCATATAGTTGCCACATATTAGCGGTGAAGACAACTTGGGCCACTTGAAATTGAGAAGAATATTTGACATTCAAACGAACAGTGTAATTGTTGGTCGAGTGAATATTACCTACAATTTGGACACCGCTTATTGAACCACCAGTATCGCTAGCTGTGAAAGCAACTGGGGTCATATATGTAGGGGTGGTATTTGTTGAATAACAAACGGACCCATATAGTGAATCTGAGTACGACATCAGCACAGATGAATTTTGAGTAACCGCAACCGTGTTTGTCATTTCAGTGGTGTAAGATAGATTTTGGTTGAAAATGGTGCCAGCAAGACTGATGAAACTATCTATCTGTGCATGGGTGTTGCTACCAATATTGCTCAAATTCAAATGGTTGATCTGTTGCCAAGTTGCAGCAGTTGATGATGTTGCCACCAAGGCTAGATTTGCTGATGGTGTAGTTGAATTTATTCCCACAGTAGTCGTAGCGCTTGCCAATGATGTTGGCACGCTTACAGATGGAGTTTGCCAATTAGCTGCGGTTCCACCAGTTGCAGTAAGTACCTGACCTGTTGTTGGAGCTGTAGCTGTATTCACAGAAACCACAGTGGTTGCAGATTGAAGTGCTGTTGCTGTTCCAGTAGCGGGAGTTGCCCACCCCAAAGTACCAGTACCATTGGTGAGCGATAGCACCTGCCCTGATGTTCCCACAGTGGCTGGCAATATGTATGTGCTAGAAGCTGCTAAAGTTGGCACAGTCAATTGCACACTGTAGCTGCCGTTGTTCAATGCTATTGCACCAGATGATCTAATCACTGGGTAGATTCTGCGGTATGCTTCTTCAACTAGCAGTGTGTTGAGGTTGTACGTGAGATTTGATGCTGCACTATCAGTATACGTTAGCGCAGGATTACCTGTAGTCGCATCAGTCGCTAAAGTGAAATCTGTATTCAACACTAAATTAGTGTATCCACCAGCAGTTTTCATCAACCAGAAGCCACCACCATTTGTAGAGAATCCACTAGCTGAGTTGCTAAGGTCTTGCACAGTGATGACAATGTATCTGAAAGAACTAGTATTGGTGATTGCTACACTTCCATTCTGTGTAGTCAATTGAACTCCACCAGCAATCAACGTCAAATTAGTTGTGTTGTACCCAGTGTCGGTATAGCAGCTTGCAAGATTAGCTCCATACACGTTGAAGTTGATATTGCTTGGATTGTTCGGTATACCGTTCAATGCCCAGTTGAATGAGTAGGCCTGAAACGCACTACCGTAGTCGATGTTGTAGCGTAAATATGCTGAGGTGTTGGTTCCATTCCAGTCTGTATGGCCGCCATCCCAAATTTTGTAGCCACTGATACCAATGTTGTCAGATGGGTAAAGAGTCACGGCAGTTGGAGTCATGTTGCTAGGAGACGTATTGTTGCCGTGCAAAATATTGCTATCTGTACCATCAGTGTAGGCCGTGACGATAGTGGTGTTCTGTGTTGTTCCAGTAGTGTTCTTGAGAACTCCAGTCGACACTAGCAATGTGGTTATTTGTCCTTCTACTACAGTGAGGTCGGCTGTGTTCTGCCATTTACCTGCTGCGAGGCTGTACCGATAAATATTTTTGTCAGATAAGCTGGTGATGTTTGCGTCTGCCAAATTGGATGTGTTGAATGTTATCCAAGAAGGTACACCAGAAGAATTAGTGGTAAGCACACTGCTGTTAGCTGTCGCAAGTCCAGCAAGGGTATTTGCAGCAGATGAGTAAAGTAATTGATTAGCTGTAGTTGTAGCAGGATGAGTTACTGTTGACCAAACAGGTGTAGTGCTAGAGCCTGATAGCAGCATTTGATTTGCAGTTGCAGTACCTGCAAGAATACCTAGTGCTGATGCTGTTGAATAAACTATACCGCCATTGCTTGCTGTGAGAGATGCATTAGCACCACCGTTGCTCAAGGATAATGGAAAAGCTGGTATCTGTGATGTAGTGGCTAAAGTACCGCTTGTAGGTAATGTCAATGCGGTATTTGCAGTACAAGTCAATGCTGTAGTATAAGCTCCAATAGTGCTGAGATTTCCGCCAAGAGTGATAGTGCTAGCACCATTGTTTATTCCTGTGCCACCGTACGTGCCAGAAATAATTCCAGCGTGCCAGTACCCAGAAGTGATTGTGCCGACTGTGGTCAAGCTAGATTGGCCAATGTACGTAGGGTCTATATTCACCACTACGTTGCCGATACTTGATGAGCAAGTGATATAGCCAGTAGTTCCAGCTACACTTGTCACGCCAATTGCAGATGACTCGAAAGTCGCCCAATTAGTGCCGTCAACTGTACCTTCAAATACTGATGTTTGTCCGTTGAATCGAATTGTTCCAGCAGCCCCAGCGCGAGCAGCAGTGTTGCCTTGTGGAAGCGTCACACCAGCAGTTCCTGGCAATACTGGATTGCTAGCAAGGCCTATGGTGACAGCTCCTGTTGCCGATGATACTGTTGTTTGATTAGTGGTAGCTACGTTGCTGGTGACTCCACCGGATGATACAGTGATGGTGTGCGTAGAGTCGTTGAAGGTAGCCCCAGACAATGTGTATGGGGTCCATTTGTTTAGTGCTGAACCTGTGGTGAACACTAGCAATTGATCGTTGACTACGCTGCTTGTGCTGCAATCTGAGAGTAAAGATAATTGAGTAACACCAGCAGAAGGAGTCGTGTTCACGAACCCATTGCCAGCACTATTCCAAGTAATCACCTGGCCGTCAACTAATCCTGTGAACGCACTTTTGTTTGGGAACCCATAGTCAATGCTTAGCGTGAGCGAACCAGTGGTCGCAATTGCTCCGCCAGATTTCACCCAAGTAGCATTGTCGATGTATAGCGTGTTTGCTGATATGGTCGAAAATGAAGAACCAGTTTGGCAAGTACAATCTATCATCTGACTGTAGTATGGTTGATATGTGCTGGAAATTCCAGTCAATGTGCTTGCAGAAAATCCACCGCTTGCATAGAAAGTAGTGTGCTTCATTGTTCCCATGCGAGCAACATTCAACATACCAACAAAGTAGCACTCGATTGCGTCGTACAAATTGAAGCTAGTGAAGTTTGCAGAGTATCCAAAGTTTATTCCATTTCCACGGCAACCTACACAGCGAACACTAATATTGCCTGTCCATGATGTTGCAGTAGAAGTATTGTTGATGAACCAACCAGTTGCAGATTGATCATTGCAACGTACTTGATTGAATTGCATTTCGCTATCAGCAAAACTTCCACCAGTTAACGCACAGATATTGATCACACCAGATATTTGCCAACCAGCTTCTAGGCCCTCATGTGTGTATGGAGCCCCATGTTGAGTGCGAACAGTTGTTGCTAGGATGGTAGTTTCTCTGAAGTAGGCGTGAGTTTGTGCAGTATTTTGGAATAGTTGAATATTTACATTTCGTACAGTCGTGCTGGTTGCATAATACTGAGAGTAGCCGCCGGAATTACCGTCTCCTAGCACTACCATTCCATCAGCAAGTAGCGTGATGTGGCGTGAGCCAGGTATAGTCAAATCTTCATCGTACTGCCCACCATTGATGTGTATGATGAATCTATTCATCAAGTTCACATCTGAGTTGCTTGTTGGTGCTCCACCTATAGTGTTGATCGCTGCCATGATGGTGGTGAAAGGTTTGAGTATGCTTCCATCGTTCACAGACCCAGTATATTTATTGTCTACGTATAGAGTAATAGTATTGCTGATGCAGTCGCCAAGATTAGCTAATGGAATAAATCCGTTGCTGTCTAGTGGTGCATAGCCGTTAGCTACATTTTTGTGTGTGGTACTTTCGCAATTGGCGATATCAGTTGTTGCTAGCGTGATAGTGTTGTTGCTGGTAGTCTTTGCATTGATCGTCAACGGTACAGATGTAGGAATTTCAGATGCTTGAAGTACGCCACCAACTAAATCAGCCTTTGCTGTTAGTGCAGTGTTGATCGTAGATATATCTCCATTCAATGTAGAAATGTTTGTGGTGATAGTACCAAGATTGCTGACAAGTCCAGTCACCATCGATTCGGTGATGTTTGGAATGTTTGCCACAGGCACAAGTGAGCTGCTATCCAATGATGCGTATCCACTAGCAACACCTTTGTTGGCAGACTTTTCGCACGCTGCTAAATCGGTGACTAGATTAACTACTTTCGATTCAGCAATATTTGGAAGGTTCACCAAAGGTACTAGCACACTATTGTCTAATGGACAGTATCCCCCAGCAATAGCTTTGTTGATTGTTTTTTCGCACGCTAACAAGTCACTGGTCAAATTGGTTATCTGTGATTCTGCAAGTGCTGGGATGTTCGCTGTTGGCACAAGTACATTGCTGTCTAGTGGGCAATATCCTGATGCTACATTTTTGTGTGCAGATAATTCACACGCTGCAAGATTAGTCGTGAGATTGGTTATCTGTGATTCTGCAAGTGCTGGGATGTTCGCTACTGGAACAAGTGAGCTACTATCCAACGGACAGTATCCGCCAGCTACATTTTTGTGTGCATACTTTTCGCACGCTGCTAAATCGGTGGTCAAATTGGTTATCTGTGATTCAGGCAACGAAGGGATATTCGCTACTGGCACTAATCCATTGGAATCTAGTCCGGTATATCCATTCGCTGCACCTTTGTTTGCAAACTTTTCGCATGATGCAAGACTAGTACTTAGATTTGTTATCTGTGATTCGTTGAGGTTAGCTGCACTCCACGTTCCAGTAGTTATCGTGCCTAATGTAGTGATCGATGCTTGCCCAACGTATGCAGCATCAATATCAATGTTTGGAGCAGCTCCTGCGCTAACATCAATTCTTCCAGTAGTACCGTTTACTGTAGTGATTATTCCTTCGCCACCAGCAGTACTCCATGAGAGATTTGCGGTGTTACCCGCAACAGTGTTGATGATGAGCAAATTGCCGGCGTTTCCAATAGTTGATGGCATTTTGTAGTTGACGGATGCAGATAAACCTGATGGTGAAGATAGTGATACATAGTTGCTATTGTTGCTGTCTAGCGCTAATTCAGCACAAGATACATTGTTCACTCCAGTGATATTTCCACTCGAATCAATTGCCACACCTGAGCTCTGTAGTGTGCCATTCACATCAGCAAACGTGGCTATAGCGTCTACAGTTGTAGCCCCAGATGACTGAGATGTGGAAACAACAATTGCTCCAGTTGCATTTTGTGTGAAGTCTATTCCATTACCTGGAACTATCAGACCATTTAAGCTGTTAATTATCGCCATACCAACGTCCTTGTTGAAGAAAAATAATTATTTATAGATACTGTAATGCACCAATCACATTGACACCATTAACCAAATTGAACATAGTTTGCCCATATGGGAACGCCATAGTAGCAGGAGTATTAGATAGAACTACCAAATCAAATGCTTGCGATACAGTGTTCGACTCCAAGCAACATTGGTTCACCACACCATCTGCAAGCAATGTTCCGCCAAACCCAGAGGTAGCAGCAGCAACTCCAGCACCAATAATTATTTGTTGTCCAGGATTTTGGAATATATATACGTTGGCACCAGTTTGATTAGCAAAATGTATAGTGTCGCCTACGTTTAGGTTGGATACACCAGGAAGTCCAGTAGGATTACCGATAGGAACACTACCAGCAACAATTGCTGGTGGCAGAATAAATGGCACAGTGCTTCCCACTATATTTTGAGCCGTATATCCGTAATTAGGTAGCATCTGTATAGGAATATTTACGCTAGCATTGTTGCCAGCAAAATCAATGGTATATGCATTAGCTCCAGACGTAGCGTCTGCTAATGTGGAATAAATGCTGAATCTTGTTGGGGCAACCGCGATAATCTTGATGAAGTAAAATGCAGCAGTCTCAAGTCCAGGAGCAGGATAAAGATTGGTGTTGAGTATATTTGCTACAACCGCAGGAAAAGTGCCTGGCAATTCACCACCAGCATCAAATGTAAACATTGCTGGATAGATAGCTCCAACAACCGCGCCAGGAATAGCAGCAGTCAATGTAGCATTGAGGTTACTCATACCTGTAATCTGAAATGCAGTGTTCTCGGTAGCAGTTACCGTACCAATGACAGCACTAGCAGAATTACCCATACTATTCAACGCAACTGTTTTGTAGTAGATACTTGCGTTCTCTACGTAGAAAAATCCTTTGCCGTTTGGCAATCCAGTACAATCGGATATGTAGAAAACGTCATTCACTGAAACCACAGGAGCAACACTCCCAAAGTACTTAGGGTCTGATGTGATCGCACCAAGCGTATCTACACTAGAACTATATGTGTGGATTCTTGGCGCAACCTCATTGGCACTATATGTACTTAGATTCAACCCTTGTGCAGCAAATGACATTTTCTTACATCCTTATGTTCGGTTTATTTACCTTCAATGTTTCTGGAAAAACTAGACAATATCAGATTCATTGCAGAATATCTTGAAGAAACCACGATTATCTACAACCGTTGCTCCCGCAAAAAATAATCCATTAACGAACCAGGTAGTTTCTCTTGGTAAATAGCTAACCTCGGTACGCATATCTTGTCCGATTGCCATACCAACTGCCATTTTGTGCCAAGCAAAACAAGTGCGAATACTTTGGTTTGCGTGAGCAACATTAGCTGTATCGTTAACCGACAAAATATTCACAGGTAAACCGCCCTCAGTCATTGATGGCAATGTGCGAACATTCATACCTAGCAATTCTTTGTAGTTTAGCGAACCATCAACTACAGCATCATTTGATGTGTAGAATCTGCTAATGATACGTTGATCGTTTAGCAAATTACGTAAATTATTGCCAGACATTGCTACGAATCTTTCACCAACAGGTACTGCATCTTGATCAAAGTACTGCACAATATTGCGCAACTTTGAGTAAGTCATGTTGGTTGTTCCATCGTTAGTTAATCCACCAGCAGCAGTCAATGTCAACGATCCAGTTGCCACATCAGGTGTAGGAGAAGTTGGATCAACATTGATATCTGTGGTAGCGGCTGTCATAGCATCAAGGATAATTTGATCGCTTCTACGGCCAATTGCCATAGCAACAACCAACGCCAATTCTCTTTTGGTATCGAAGTTTACTGTAAGATCTTCAATGCTGTCCACGCCCGTTCCGGCGGCATATTTGAGTAATGTGGCGATATATCCAGTGAAAGTAGCATCTTGAATACTGATAGTATTTTGGTATGCAACCTGGTTAGCAATTACTTGACCAACTTTTCGGAATTGGCAAGTATTACCGATGATATCGGTACGTAGTCTTACTGCGTCACGTAATAGAAATCCACGTGACCTATACTCTACTTTGACAAGCGCATCGAATTCTGTTTGTTGAACATTGGTTAAACTAATACTCATGTGATGTTGGCCTCCATGCCAAAAAATAAATAAAACATTTCCCGTACTAGATTTTCTCTAATACATATTTGTTTCACTATCTACCCTTCCATGGGTCATCGAATTCAGAGTATCTTCAAGGGCTACATTTTTCTGGCAGTAGGGTTTCCATTCCTGGGCCTATTTACCATACTAGATACAGATGGTCCTTTCGGGTCTGCTCGTACATGAGTATCCGCTTCATTGCTTGATGCGTGATAATCTAGTATAGCAGTTTTCAGGAATTCAACATGCTTGTTGCACTATTTATTCGCAACTGCAAGGAAATGTGTAATGCTTTCTTTCAGCATACTCGGCTTGCTTGCCTTTGTTGAATTCAGTTGTTGGCCGAATGTATCCCATCACGCGAGTGTATACTTCGCATGGTTGACGTTCAGCATCAGGCAAACAAACTCTAACAGCTTCTTGCATATTCATTCCTTACTCGCACTCATCAATTGCGAGAATTTTGCTGATATTTGTGCTCTATATGCAGGGTCATTTTGGTATCTTGGATAATTTGCATACATTTCAGCTTCAATCTCAGCCTTTGATATTGGGCTAAATGCTGGACCCTTTTGTGTATCAGCAGGTATTTTCGCTAATGTGTTCATGTGCAATTGGCGAACCTCATCAAGCATCAACACAACCTCAGCTCTCACTGGCAATTTTTCCAATGCTTTTGCTGATTCAGGTGTTAGGTTGTTCTTGATCCAGTTCTGCAATGTATTTATTTTTTGCACGCCATCTGTGCCAAGTTTTGCAATTTCATCAGATGTGTTTGGCTGTTTGGATTTATCGTAGTCAATCAACGTATTGATCACTTTGCCAAATGTTTCTTGCTGAATTTTGTTTTCTTTTGCATAGATAACGAAATCTTTGATGTGATGATTTTCTTTATCTATATATTCTTGGTTTTCGCCGAAATCATATTCCTCTGGTGCTGGACGTAATGTTCCTAGCAACTTCTGTGCATCCTTGTACGCCTTAGCTTGCTTAGCCATCACGTATCCATATTTTTCTTCCAAGTATTCAGGGCGGGCACCTGCTCCTGGCACACCTTCATCTACATACCACTGTGGTGCTACAGCTTCTGGCACTATCGTAGTTGTTTCAGTGGGTACATTACCTTCTGCAACACCAATATTAGCTAAATTATCTTCCATGATTACTTTTCTCCTTATTTGTCCACTTTAGGTTTACGTATTTGTCGGTACACTATGCAAATATGTACACGCTTATCTTGCCGTTGTAGTTCCGCTAATGCGCCTCATGTGCGCTAATCCGTTATCTTTCATTCCGCGAATTGCATCCTTGTAGCCTTCCCAGTACATAGCTAATTTGTCAGCAGCAGCATCTGTAGGTAGGAATTTTGCAGGGATAACAAATCTCTCCATGTAGATTTCCATCAACTTTTTTCCAGCTGGTGAAACAATAAATACTTCCCAACACAGTGATTGCAATTGTTCAGCTTCTTTATGCCCATCTCTGGCTTTTTCGCGATAAAGCCTGTACGCCTCTGGTTCTTCAGCCATGATCAATGGATTGAAATATTCGCCATTATTGTGCGCCACCACCACCTCCTTGCTGTTGCTGTGCTTGTGCTTGCTGTTGTTCCATCATCATCATTTCTTGCTCTTGCTGTTTCTCGGATTGTTCTCCAAAGAATCTAGCTAATTCTTTTTCAGGAATTATTGGATCGGAATCCACACCCATCTTGTTTGCGCTCCAATGAGCAAATCTTTCTGGCCTCAAATTCACTATCGCATTTTCAGCACCTTGCACACCTTGCATCAGCTGGAACCACTGAATAAATGACTGCACATCCTGACTGCCCTGCGCGATAACCAATGGTGACTTGTAGCTAAGCTTGATCACACGATTGTCCACCATGATTTTCTCAATCAATCCACGAGCTTCAAGGATATACGCAACACGCTTCAACACTTTGCTAAGGAATTCATTTTGCAGACGTGTGAACGCACTGCCAATTTCCTCAGCTAAATTCTTTTGTCGGAACATTAACTCAGTCGCGGTACGACTTGGACTGTCTTGCACCTGTCCTATTGGGTTGGCAAACAACAACGTATTGATCTGCTGACGTAAATCTAATGCTAATGTC
>Ga0255348_1000650_pt1 | contig 12942 bp, 15 predicted proteins | sample CBST25v5metaG_FD_189945 | JGI IMG/M metagenome (GOLD analysis project Ga0255348, IMG submission 189945) | Peat soil microbial communities from Stordalen Mire, Sweden - C.B.S.T-25.v5 | ecosystem: Environmental > Terrestrial > Soil > Wetlands > Peat | place: Sweden: Norrbotten County, Stordalen... | reverse complement strand
GCTCGTCCCCGAACGATGACCGGAACTGCTGCACCGTCATCATCCGGCCACGCTTCGTAGCTGTTCTTTTTGCCATGACACTATAATATCGCCATTTATTCGCCTGAGCAAGATTGATATTCATCTTTTGGAATTACTGTAGACCGAAAGCACGAAGCGAAGTGTCTTTTTCCTCAAGAAAAAGACACCTTACACACCGCTTGAAAAGTCTCTATGTATTCCGAAAATGCGCTAGGATTTGCGCCCGTTGCTGGTGGACTTGGCCACCACTCCCGGCTTGCGCAGCGGCACAATCGCCCCGGCCGAGCGGGGCGTGACCTGCTGGAAGCGCGAGAGCATCTCCGTGCGCACATACTCCACAAAGCTCTGCATCTGCCGGTTCATCTCTTCCATGCGCTCGCGCATCTGCAGGATGATGCCGATGCCGGCGATGTTGACGCCCAGATCGCGCGCCAGGTTCAGAATGAACTCCAGCCGCTCCAGGTCTTCGTCCGTGTAGAGGCGCGTGTTGCCCTCTGTGCGCGACGGCTTCAGCAGCCCCTCGCGCTCATAAAGGCGCAGCGTCTGCGGATGAATTTCGTACATCTCGGCCACCGCCGAGATCATGTATGCGCCTTTGGTCTTGCGTTTTGCCGCCATAAGTTAGCTCAGCTATGCCTCCGCCTTGGAATAGATTATCGTTGATCCTGTCATGCCAAGCATTCCTGGCCAATTTTCCGGCGATTTTACCCGATACTTTTCCAGTCTTCCCTTCAGTATCTCGGATGGTCTTGTTGTCACCCATTTTCCGTTCTGCCAGGAATCTGTGCCAGCATGACCCTCTGCCTTCAATATGTCTTCAGCTTCGTTGTAGGTGAGGCAGAAAATCTCTGCATTGGCGGGTTTCCGGGCTTTCCAAACGAAGACAATCCTTAGAAAAGGAAACTTTTTGTACTTTTCATACAATACAAAGGCTTCGTCTGTTGCTGCTTTCAATTGAATCGGGCAAGCAATGAATTTGTTACCGTCCGAGCCATCACGAAAAACAATCAAGTCGATTCCATGGTCACGAATGGGCACAGCTACTTCCAGATTGGCAGCTAGTAAGTTCGCTATTAGGATGTGCTTGCCTATGATCTCGATTTGTTGCGTATCCATGCTCATCACGCCGCCGCAGTCAACACCTGTTTTGCATCCACGATCAGCCCCAATTGGTCTTTCAACCGCTGCCACCCTTCATGGGAAGCGATTACGGATGGCTTGGAGTTCAGCGCGCCGTCCTCTTCGACCTCAAACCAGAACGTGGCGTCAATGCCATCCATTGCGCGAAGAGTGTCCGCAATTTCCTCCTGCCGCACACGCGGATCGTGATTGACAAAGACAAAGAGGTTCGCCAAAGCATGGCCCTTATTCCAAGAGAAGAGCTGATCCTGCCCGAGATCGGCGCGGTGAAGCACCCGCTCTCTGTTTGTTTCTTGCCAGTTGTGTTGCGTTTCAGTGGCCGTGCCATCCTGATGATTCACCTTGACCGTGTAATCAAAATTCCCCATCGATTTGACTTCGCAGACGGCAACGGCGGTTCCGTGCAGGTTGAGCAGGAAATCCGGCGCCTTGGAAGATCGCGGCGTGGCTTCGGTAATCCGTTCAACTTCATAGCCCAGCTTTCGCCAGAACTCTTCCAGGGCTAATTCATCGGTGGCATCCTCGCCAATGCGGAAGGCGGTATTGGCGCGCACAGCCTTCGAGAAATCGTACTCTGGCAGCATCTCTCCGTCATTGTCCAGATCAAATGCTGGCTTTTCTTTGCGATTCATAGATGCTCCTCTCTGACGGCGTGGCTTTTCTGGCGCTGATGATGCGATACCGTTCCTGTCCGTTCAGCAGCAAACGCTCCACATATACCACTAACAATACCTTGCCCCATAAAGAAGAACCAATCAAAATCTGACGCGGCTCGTCGCAAGAATGCTCCAGATCGTCGATGACCACGCCGATCTTGTCATCGAAGACCGTCGTTCCCTCCTCGAAGCTGACTTTATGTTTTCGGAGATTGGCATTCGCCTTCCAATCGTCCCACTCAAACTTCTCCGATTCCAAAATCGCGTCCTCAAATCACGCTTACAGCTTCTCAAACAACTTCGCCCGCGGGTCCTCGGCGTTCAGCTTGGCCAGCTCGCGCATGATCTCGCGGCTGCGCTCGTCGTTGAGGTGCGGCACTGCCACCTCAACCGTCACAATCTGGTCGCCGCGCTGGCCGGGATGCTGCGCGCTTTCCACGCCCCGCTCCCGCAAGCGCAGCTTCTGCCCGCTCTGGGTGCCGGGAGGAATCTTCAACTGCGCGCGGCCGTCGATGGTGGGCACATCCACTTTGGCTCCCAAAGAGGCCTCAGGAACGGTCACAGGAACGGTCAGATGAATGTCGTCGCCTTCCCGCGTGAAGACCGGGTGCGTGCCGGTGCGGACAATGAGGTAGAGATCGCCTGCCGGGCCGCCGTTCAGCCCCGCGTTGCCTTTCCCTTGCAGGCGAATGTGCTGCCCGTCGCGGGTTCCGGCCTTGATGCGAAACTCGATCGGCTCGGTGCTGCTGACCACGCCCTCGCCGTGGCAGGTATGACAGGCGTTCGTCGTGTGCCCCGATCCGTTGCACTGCGGGCAGGTAATGTTGAACTTCATGCGTCCGCCCATCTGCGTCACCTGGCCCGTGCCGTTACACTCCGGGCACTGCGTGAGCCCGCCAGTGTTCGCCTGGCCGTGGCAGGTGGGGCAGGTTTCCTGCCGATGCACCTGCAGCCGCGCCTGGCCGCCGCGGATGGCCGTCCAGAAGTCCACCGTGGCCTGATATTCAAGGTCGGTGCCCGGCTGCGGACCGCGCGGATGCTGAGGCTGCTGCGCTCCGGAAAAAATGCCAGAGAAGATGTCCTTGAAGCTGCCCCACGACTGTGAGCCCGCTCCCGCCTGCTGTCCCGGATGCTGCCCCGGACCGCTCTGGAAGCCCGTGAAGTCGAAGCCTCCGAAATCCACCGGCGCGCTGTGTCCTGCGCCCTGCCGGGCATACGCCTCGGCCTGCGCCGGGTCGATCTGGTCGGAGTAGAACCCCACCTGGTCGTAGATCTTGCGCTTCTTCTCGTCGCTGAGAACCTCGTTGGCTTCGGAGATTTCTTTGAACTTCTCCTCGGCCCGCTTGTCCCCTGGGTTGACGTCGGGATGATACCGCCGCGCCAGCTTGCGGAAGGCCTTGCGGATATCCGCCGCCGTTGCAGTCTTTTTCACGCCGAGCGTGGCGTAATAGTCTTTGTTCGTGGTCGTGGGCATGGTCGCCTTTGAAATTTGATTCGGTTATGCTTTTCAGCCAGGCATTTCTGATGCTGCTTGTTCTTCCTCGGTACATTACTCAGTCGGAAAACACCCGACCCAAACTCGGAGAATCGATCAAGCAACCACCCGTTGCGCTGTATCCTCTATTGCGAAGCGCGGCGCTCGCGGTCGAATTCCCTCGTGAATGGCGCTCTCTCCCGCATCTGCCGCAGACTCCAGATCGAAATCCATTTGCAAGCGCATCCAGAACTCCGGCGACATATTGAAGTACCTGGCCAGCCTGAGCGCTGTGTCCGCCGTAATCCCGCGCCGCTCGCGCACAATCTCCGAAATCCGCGTCACCGGCACGCGCAGTTCCATCGCCAGCGCATTGGAGGAAAGCCCCAGCGGCTTCATGAATTCCTCGCGCAGCATTTCGCCCGGATGCAGAGCGGGCATCCGCGCGCCCTCATCCAGCTCCGCGCCCCCAAGCGCCGGCTCAGTGGTAATCGACAATCTGGACCTTGTAGGCATCCCCATCCCTCCACTCAAAGCAAATCCGCCACTGGCTATTGATGCGCAGGCTCCACTGGCCCTCCCCGCTGCCTTGCAAGGGTTCCAGACGGTTGGCGGGTGGCTCAAACAGCTCTTCTAGCCTCGAAACCCGGTGAATCTGCCGCAACTTGCGAAACGCCACTCGCTCAAAGGCCGCATACCGCCGGCTGTGACGATGGTGAAAGACCTGCTCGGTATCTGAGTCTGCGAACGAGCGAATCATGCTTAACGCTTATCGTAACACGAAAAGCGGTCAACGGCCAAAATGCGGACTGTTCATTTGGCAACTAAATCCTGTCAGGGTGTCCCATCCATTTTCGCTTCATCCTATTCTTCCGCACATGGGCCCCGGAGAAGAGGATGGGCAACCTTTATACTTAGGTGTTTGCAAAATTATGTGCGGCGGGCCGGAAAACGGCGCGCCGAGAGGGAGCGGGCTTTGGCTCAGGCGGAGATTGGCATCATCGGCGGCAGCGGGCTTTACTCGATGCCGGGATTTACGAATGCGCATGAGGAGCGCGTGGAGACGCCTTTTGGCGACCCTTCGGACGCGTTTGTGCTGGGTGAGATGGGAGGGCGCAAGGTGGCCTTTCTGGCGCGGCACGGGCGCGGCCATCGCATCCTGCCCTCCGAACTTAATTTCAGGGCCAACATCTACGCCATGAAGAAGCTGGGCGTCGGGCGCATCCTGTCCATTTCGGCCGTCGGCTCGCTCAAGGAAGAGCACAAGCCCGGCGACTTCGTGATTCCCGATCAGTTCATCGACCGCACCTCCAAGCGCATTTCCACGTTTTTTGGTGAGGGGATCGTCGGCCACATATCCTTTGCCGATCCGGTCTGCGCCACAGTGGCAAGGGCCGCCGCGGAAGCCTGCGCGACGGTGGGCGTGGCAGGCCATTTGGGCGGAACCTATGTTTGCATGGAGGGCCCGCAGTTTTCCACCAAGGCCGAGTCGAAGCTCTATCGCAGTTGGGGCGCGGATGTGATCGGCATGACCAACCTGCAGGAGGCCAAGCTGGCGCGCGAGGCCGAAATCTGCTACGCGACCATTGCCATGGTGACCGATTATGACTGTTGGCGCGAAGGGCACGATGCGGTGACCATCGAGGAAGTTATCGCCGTCTCGCATCATAACGCCGAAAACGCCGCTCGTGTGGTGAAGGCCGCTGTGGCCGCGATTCCTGCTGAACGCGCCTGCGCCTGCGCCTCGGCTGCCAAGTACGCCGTGATGACCCAGCCCGACGCGATTCCTGCTGCGGCGAAGGAGCGGCTGAAGCTGCTCTTCGGGAAGTATCAGGGGTGGTAAGTCAGTGCTTTATAGGCTTCGGAAAAACTCGTCGAACGTGTTTCAGAAGGTTGTTTTGTATCAGGGCACGACTGGTAGGTCAGGGCTTCAGCCCAGACTGCCGAAAGTCGTCTTAAGTCAACCTGGGCCTTGCAGGCTGCGGAACAACTCATCCGCAGAGGCACGAAGCGTCAGGGCACGACTTCAGTCGTGCCGAAAGTCGTTGGAAATAAATGGCGGGCTTTAGCTCCTGCGGGATGTTTTCGTACTCCTCGCTTGGAAACAGGCCTTTTTCCGCAGCCTGTTTAGCCCCGAGGGCACTTTCCCTCATCATAACAATTTGTTCAGCGATTTCTTAGAGAGGAACAAATGGCGATTACCGTAGTAGGCAGCGTAGCCTTCGATTCAATTGAAACTCCGGCGGGGCGCAGGGAGCGCTGCCTGGGCGGTGCGGCAACGTATTTTTCGCTCTCCGCCAGCTTCTTTACCGATGTGCGTGTAATCGCCGTGGTGGGTGAGGATTTTGGCGCACAGGAGGAAGCAGTCTTCGATGTGCGCAAGATCGACACGCGCGGCATCGAGCGGGCCGCGGGCAAGAGCTTTTTCTGGGAGGGGTCTTACCTCGACAACCTGAACGAGGCCAAGACCCACGCCACTGATCTCAACGTTTTTGCGGCCTTCGAGCCGAAGATTCCCGATTCATACCGGGACTCGGAGTTTCTGTTTCTGGCCAACATCGATCCCGTCTTGCAGCGGCGCGTGCGCGACGAGATGCCGGATGTGAAACTGGTGGCCGGCGACACGATGAATTACTGGATCAAGGATCATCGCGCGGCGCTGCTTGAAGTTCTGAAGGGCCTCGATATTCTGCTCATCAACGACACCGAGGTCCGCATGTTGGCTGGTGACGGCAACCTGGTCAAGGCGGCGCGTGCGGTGCTGGCTCTGGGGCCCAAGGCGTTGGTGGTGAAGCACGGCGAGTATGGCGCGACGCTCTTCCACGGAGTTGGTCCAAAGGCCCACGGCACGAAGTGCTTCAGAGCCCCGGCGCTGCCGATGGAAGAGGTGGTGGACCCGACCGGCGCGGGCGACAGCTTCGCCGGCGGCTTCTTCGGCTACCTGGCCTCGCAGCCCGAGCCGACTCCGGCCGCCTTCCGCCGCGCCATGTTCTACGGCAGCGTAATGGGTTCGTTCGCGTGCGAGCGCTTCGGCACCGAGCGGCTCCAGAAGCTCACGCGCAAGGAAATCGACGAGCGTTTCATCTTCTTCCGCGAGTTGACGCACCTTGATTGAGAAACCCGATTGCCGCGTGAAGGGGCGCGAGTGGCTTGCTGTGCTGGCCTCCTGCGCCGCGGCTTCGATTGCCGCCGTGGTGTGGAGCTGGCGCAACTGCGCCATGCTCAACTACGGCGATGCCGTTGCTCATCTGCACATTGCGCGGCGGGTCCTCGATGCGCGACTGCCGCGGCTGAGCGAATTGGGCTCGGTCTGGCTGCCCCTGCCGCATCTGCTCTTGCTGCCCTTTGTTCAGGTTTATAGCTGGTGGGCCAGCGGGTGGGCGGCCGTATTTCCGTCGGCGCTGGCTTACCTGATTGCCTGCGCGGGCGTCTACCGGCTGGCGCGGCACTGGCTTGCTCCCACGCCGTCGGCGCTGGCATTGGCCTTTTTCGCTCTGAATCCCAACCTGCTCTATCTGCAAACCACGGCCATGACCGAGCCGCTGTTTCTCTGCGAGATGGTGTGGGTTGCCGTCTGGCTGGTCGAATGGCGCGCGAGCTTGGACGAACAGGCTGCGGATAAACGATGTCTTGTGTCAGGGCACGACTTTAGTCGTGCCGAAAGTAGCTCAAGATCAACGCGGGCTTTAGCCCCTGCGGGATGCTCTTCGGGAGTTCTGATCAAATCCAGCCCTTTTTCCAAAGCCTGTGAAGCCCAGAAACGAGCCCACCGCTTGCTCTGGCTCATTGCTACGGTGCTGGCGGCCGCGGTGTTCACGCGCTACGACGGCTGGGTCATGGCTCTTGTGGCCTGGGCATGCATGGGCCTGGTTCTCCTTCGCCGCGGCAGACTGCGTTCCTGGAGCTTCTGGCTGGCAAGCCTGCTCGTGGTGGCCGCGCCGGTGGCGTGGTTCGTTTACAACGCCGTGTGTTTCGGCGATTGGCTCTACTTTTCGCGCGGGCCGTATTCGGCCCAGGCCATCGAGATTCGCACCATGTCGCACGGCAGCGGGCCGCCGCATCCGGGCTGGCACAATCCCTGGGTCGCCGAGCTCTTCTTCATCAAGGTTGCGGAGATGGATGCGGCCGCCGCGGCATGGGGCAATGTGCTGCTGGCGCTGAGCTTTCTGGGAACGGTGTGGGCCTGGCTGACTGCGCGGCGGCGCGGGTTCACGTGGGCGCTGCTGCTCTGGTTCCCGCTTCCTTTCTATGCGTATTCGGTGGCATACGGGTCGGTCCCGATTTTTCTGCCGCCGTGGTGGCCGCACTCCTGGTACAACACGCGCTATGGGATGGAGATGCTGCCGGCCTTCGCGCTGGGGATGGGTTTTGCGGCGCAGTTCGCGCTGGCCGCGGTGGCGGAGTTCAAGCCGCGCCAGGTTGATCCGCGATGGGTGCGAACAGCGGCAGGCGCGCTCTTTGCGGTGCTGGTCTTGAACGCAGCCCAAATGGTGCGCGAGCGTCCGCTGGTTTATGTCGAGGGGACGAAGAACCTGGCGTCGCGGCGGGACTTCGAGAAGGAGATTCCTCCGGCGCTGAGGGCGTTGCTGGCCGAGAGGCCGGGAGCCACGATTCTGATGGGAACTTCGGTCTACCCGAGTCTCGTGGCGCTGACGGGGATTCCCTTCCGCCAGACAATCAACGAGAGCGATTTATGGATATATTACGAAGCATTGATGGCGCCAGCCGCTCATGCCGCCATTGTGCTGGCCTTCGACGGGGATGAAATCGACACGGCGGTGAAGGCGCATCCCGAGGGCCTGACGGCGGTGGGCCGCTTCACGCAGGCCGGGCAGGCGCCGGGAACGCTTTACGTCTCCAGTGTCTTTGCGGACGGTCAAGCGCCGCCCGCTTCACCCGCCCAGGTGGAGCGGTGATAGCATCGGTTTTGGAAGTGAATGAGCGGGAAGCTGGTACGGTTCGCGCATCTTTGATTTTTGAGCGGCTGCGCGGAAAGCTGTTCTCCGAGCCAGCCACCAATATACCCATCACTTTCCACAATACGGAGGAAGTTTGATTCCCTTTGCAAAGGCTAACGCCTGTGGCAACGACTTTTTGATTGTGACCGAAGAAGCGGCAGCAGGCCGCGACTGGCCGGAATTGACGCGGCGTCTCTGCGCGCGTCACACGGGCATCGGTGCTGACGGCATCGAGTTTTTCGCCTGGACCGGCCCCAACTCCGGCCGCATTACTCTGCACAACGCCGACGGCTCCATCGCCGAAATCAGCGGCAACGGCACGCGCTGCGTGGCGGCCTGGATGGCACAGGAGCGCGGCTTCAAGCCGGGCGATGAATTGCACATTGAGACCGCTGCCGGTCCGCGCATTTGCCACTTGAATGAGTTGAAAACCGACGGCAGATTCACCATGCAGGTGACCGCCGGAATGGGCATTCCCTCGTTCGAGCGGCACAGCGTCCGGCTGGCCAATGAGATGTGGGTCGCGGGCGTCACCGTCTCCACCGGCAATCCGCACTTTGTCATTCTGGTGGACAAAGCCGATTTTTCAGTGGGCCGGAAAACCTGGCTGGAAATTGGCGCGGAGATCTGCGTTCACCCCGACTTTCCTCACCAGACCAACGTCGAATTCCTGCGCATCGTGAGCCCAACAGAGATTGAGATTCGCATTTTCGAGCGCGGCGTTGGGCCGACCACCTCTTCCGGCACAGGCAGCTCAGCCTGCGCCACCGCGGCCATCGGCGTGCACGGCTGCAGTTCGCCCCTCACGGTCGTTGCTCCCGGCGGTGCGCAGACCATCGAGTGGAGTGGGCCGGAGACGGAGTTGAAGCTCACAGGGCCGGCGTCTCTGATCGCCCGCGGAGAGGCATGGGACGCATGACCACTTTGCTCAAGCCGCATATTGTCCCGAACGATGCCCAGGTGGCCGTGGTTTCTCCGGCTTCCTCGCCGCAGCCCGAGCGCGTCGAGCGCGGATTCGCTGCCTTGCTCGCGCTGGGCTACGCGCCGCAGGCCTCCGCGAACCTGCTCGCCCGCGGGCCGCTTTACTTTGCGGGAACGCCCGAGATGCGGCTCAGCGACCTGCATCACGCCTTTGCCGACGATGAAACGCGCGCCATCTTTGCGACGCGCGGCGGCTATGGATCGAACATGCTGCTCGATGGGCTGGACCTAGACCTGATTGCCGAGAGCGCCAAGCCGCTCATCGGCTACAGTGACCTGACCGCGCTGCAACTGTGGCTGCTCGATCAGATTCATCTGCCGGCCTTCCATGGGCCAATGCTTTCGGCGGATTTTGCGCGCGAGGACGGTGTCCATCTGCCCAGCCTGCAAGCGGCCCTCGGCGGCAAACCCTACAAACTTGGCGCGCCAGAGGGCCTGCGGCTCCTTCATCCCGGCCGCGCGCGCGGCACGCTTTATGGCGGCTGCCTCAGCATTCTGGTGTCTCTGCTGGGCACGCCCTACGAGCCGCAGACCGAGGGAAAACTGCTATTTCTGGAGGATGTGAACGTCAAGCCTTACCAGATCGACCGCATGTTGTGGCAACTGTCCGAGGCTGGCAAGCTGGAAGGCGTCCGCGGCATCGTTTTCGGCGAGATGCTGGATTGCGCTTCGCCCGGCGCGCCGCCCGAACTGCTCAATCAGGCGATTCTGCGCGCCCTTGAAGACTTTACCGGGCCAATTGCCATCGGCCTGCGCAGCGGCCACGTTTCCCGCCAGAATGTAACCCTGACTTTTGGCGTGGACGCAGAATTGCTCGTGCAGAAAGAAGCCCAACTGCATTTGATCGAGCCGGCGGTGATTGTATGAGGGAGCAGGAAACAGGGAACAGGGAACAGAAAATGTCCAAATCAGCGGAAAAAATGAGGTTGCCCAGGCACATACATTTGTGCGGCATCTGCGGCACGGCGATGGCCTCGCTGGCCGGTCTTTTGCAGTTGGAGGGCCACCGCATCACGGGCTCTGACAAGGCGGCCTATCCGCCCATGAGCGATCTGCTCGAGGGGCTGGGCATTCCCATTCTTGAGCCCTACGCCGAGGCCAATCTCGATTCCGCACCCGACTTGGTCGTGATCGGCAATGCCCTCTCGCGCGGCAATCCGGAGATCGAGCGCATTCTGGACGAGCGCATCCCATTCACCTCGATGGCGGCTCTGCTGCATGAGGAGTTTCTGGTTGGCCGCGAATCGCTTGTGGTTGCCGGCACGCACGGCAAGACGACGACGACCAGCATGTTGGCCTGGATCTATCAGGTTGCCGCGCGCCAGAACCCCGCGCTGGAGCCCTCGTTTCTGATCGGCGGCGTGGCGGAAAACTTTGGCACGAGTTTCCAGCTCCGGCCCACGCGCACCTTCATCGTCGAGGGCGACGAATACGACACAGCCTTCTTCGACAAGGGACCGAAGTTCCTGCATTACTTTCCCGACGCGCTGATTCTGACTCACGTCGAGTTTGACCACGCCGACATCTACGCGGACCTGGAAGCCGTGAAGACAGCCTTCAAGCGGCTGGTGAACCTGGTTCCGCGCCGGGGCCTGATTGTGGCCTATGACGGCAACGCGAACGTGAGCGAGTGCGTGGCGAACGCTCTTTGCCGCGTCGAGCGCTACGGATTTGCTGAAACTTCCGAGTGGCGCATTCAGAATTTGCGCTACGAGGGCGGCCTGACGCATTGGGAAGTCTGGCGCGCGGGAGCCTTGTGGGCGGAGCTGAAGATGAGCCTCGTGGGCGAATACAACGCGCTGAACGCCACGGCCGCGGCAGCGCTGGCCTTTGGTCAAGGCGTATCTGTTGAGGTGATCAAAGAGTCTCTTGCGACCTTCAAGAGCGTGAAGCGGCGGCTGGAGGTGCGCGCGGTGGTCGGGGGCATCACGGTGATCGAGGACTTTGCGCATCACCCCACGGCCATTCGCGAAACGCTCAGGGCGCTGCGTTCCGTTTACCCGAACTCTCGCTTGTGGGCAATTCTGGAGCCGCGCTCAAACACGCTCCGGCGCAAGGTGCTCGAAGCGGATCTTATCAAGAGCCTGCGCCTGGCCGACCGCGTCGTGCTGGCCGCCGTATATCAGCAGCAGCGCATCCCGGAGGCTGAGCGCCTGAATCCGGAAGAGGTGGTCGCGGCGCTCAACGTGGCCGGAACCAAAGCCGCGCTCTGCCCGGATGTGGAAACGATTCTCAAGGAGACAGTCCCGCAACTCGCGGCTGGCGACGTGGTGGCGATCCTCTCCAACGGCGGCTTCGACGGCATTTATGAAAAGCTGCCCGCGCGGCTCAGGGAGCGGCTGGGCTGAAGGTTCAAAGGTTATATGATTTCTTCGTTTTTAGCGCTCGTCACAATTGTTGCTCTCAGCATTCCCTCGGCCGTGATCTTCATCCCGCTGGCCATGATCACGGGCAACATCATGCCGCTTTACCGCGTCGGATGCCTCATTGCTCGCGCGGGTTTGTGGGCTGCAGGGGTTCGCGTGGAGGTTGTGGGCCGGGAGCGCGTGCCGGCAAACACGGCTTGCATCTTCATGGCCAACCACGTCTCGAATCTTGATCCGCCGGTGCTGATTCCCATGATTCCCGGCCGCATTTCATCTTTTCTCAAGCGTTCGCTGATGAAACTGCCCGCCCTGGGCTACGCGATGAAGCTGGCGGAATTCATTCCCGTGGAACGTTTCGGCAGCGCGGCAAACGCCAAGAGGAGCGTCGACGCCGCCAAGGCTGTGCTGGCCAAGGGAATCCACATCACCACGTTTGTCGAAGGCACGCGCTCGAAAGACGGCCGCATGCTGCCCTTCAAAAAAGGCCCGTTCTATCTGGCGATGGAGAGCGGCGCACCCTGCCTTCCGGTTTCCATCTACGGCACCGAAACCATGATGGCCAAGGGCAGCGCGGGCATCCATCCGGGCACGGCGCACATCGTCTTCCATCAGCCCATCATCCCGGGCGATTATGCGACGCGCGAGCAATTGTCGCAGGCCGTTCGCGCGGCCATCAATTCGGGTCTGCCGGAGTGGATGCGGAACTAGAGCATTTTAGGACTACAGAGACGGTTGCAGAATTCCCTGGAAACCGGCATTACGGGTTCCGCTGCGCCTTCGGCGCCATGGCTTGTTCCGACGGCAAAGCTGCAACCTATACGGCCTACCCCCCCCCACCCGTATTTTGGGCGTAAAATACTTGTTTTCATGAGTTTACGGACGGTATTGCGCTGTAAAATCGTCAAAACAAAGGAGTTACCCGCAGAATCGTCCAGGATAAGGAGTTAGCGGCGCTTTTCTATTGCTCCGGCCCAAAAAATCTGCATCGTGCTCCCCACCCTAGCGACAAAAACAAAGGCGTCGCGAGGGTGGGGCACCCAAACATTGTTGCAATACATAAGGGCCGGATCAATAAGACAAGGAGGACGACTGGAAAAACTGCTCCTTAGAATTATTGTGCGACGACGCGGCAAAATGATCTGCAAACAACTGAGCCTGTTGCTTTCGGTCTGCGTCAATTCCTAAAGATGAATATCAATCTTGCTCAGGCGAATAAATAGCGATATTATAGTGTCATGGCAAAAAGAACAGCTACGAAGCGTGGCCGGATGATGACGGTGCAGCAGTTCCGGTCATCGTTCGGGGACGAGCAGAAGTGCGGCGAACAGCTAAGTCGGCAGCGCTGG
>Ga0255348_1000647_pt1 | contig 12962 bp, 10 predicted proteins | sample CBST25v5metaG_FD_189945 | JGI IMG/M metagenome (GOLD analysis project Ga0255348, IMG submission 189945) | Peat soil microbial communities from Stordalen Mire, Sweden - C.B.S.T-25.v5 | ecosystem: Environmental > Terrestrial > Soil > Wetlands > Peat | place: Sweden: Norrbotten County, Stordalen... | reverse complement strand
AGTGTTCTGCCGATTCTGGTCGATGCTTGCGTAGCCAAGCACGTTCGGCGCGTGTCATCGATTCTTTACATAGAGTATCTTCCTTCGCCAGACGAGAGGGCTCCAACTTGGCAACTCGTGCGGCCAACTCTTCTCCCACTTGGGAGTTTCCGCCTTTCTCTGCGGCCTGCCGTGCCAGCTCGACCACAAACCCCAGCCGGTTCTGACGATCCCGCAACTTCGCATTTGCGGTCAGCCAATCCCAATTCAGATGCGGGTAGGCCAGGGGCAGCCATGCCAGCGCCTCCGTGACCCGTGAGTCCAGATCGTCCGAGTCCAGCGCCTCCATTAGCAGTTCCACCGGATTCAATCGTACCGAACTTGGCAGATAGGCAAAACCGGGATAGCCCAGGCTTCCCAGCATCGTCTGGAAGAAGCCGGCGTCGCGGGTGCGCGTCTGGTACTCCGCGAGAGGAAGTGATGTGGCTGGAACCTCAAAGACTTTTACGGTCCGCGAAGCGAGTTCGGAGGAAACAGCCCGCTCTCCGCGCTCAACCATCGACAAATAGGCCTGCGTCACGCCGAGCCGTGCGGCGGCTTGGGCTTGCGTCCACGAGGACGCCTTGCGGGCGTTTTTGAGCTCAACTCCGGTCATACATCAAATATAACACGATCTGTTATATTTGGCAGCGATCTGACATTTTTGGCGATCTGAGGCACGAAGAAATCGTGGAAAAACACTGTGGGGACTTTTGTGGGTAGACTGCATCAAAAAAGCGGGTAATTGTGGGTACTACCCACAATTTAGTCGTGACAACAATCTTCTGTAACCAACTGAAAGTAAGCAGCATATAGCAACAGATAGCAATGCTGAAAAGGGCAAAACCTCAACTGTTAACCGAAGGGTTGTAGGTTCGAGTCCTACCTGAGGAGCCAATAAATCAACAACTTACATGCACTTCCTCTTCCTCCTTCGCCGAATTTCGCCGAATTACCTCAAGACCCTTCATATTCCTCCCCTTCAGCCCCAATTGCCCAGCCGGCGCTACCCAGCCTTCAAGCACTGCGGCCGTGCGCGAATTCACAGCCTGAAGAACGCTCTGTTCGATGGTCTGCACGTACACATCCCCAGTCGTCTTGATGCTGGCATGGCGCAACATGCCCTGAGCGTCTTTCAGCGTTCCGTGTTTCTGCATATCGGTTCCCAGCGTCCGCCGCATCACCTGGAAGGTGACGAGGTGCTCCGGGATGCCGAGTTTCCGGGCAATGGGGCGAATTCGCCACTTGAGGAAGTTCTTGCCCCAGCGCGGCACTGCTTGCCCCTTGCGCTCCCCGCGCCCGAAGGTGGGGAACATCAAGGCTTCCGGCGAGGAATTGTTGCAGATGCTGCGCCACGCCTCGATGACGGGCCGCACCTGATCCGGCACTGGAATCGGAGCCTGGCTCTGCCGGGTCTTGAACCTTCCGGCGTAGAACTGCCCCTCGTAGGCCGTACCGTGAGGCATGAGCGCCTCTCCAGTCCACGATTTCCATTGCAGTCCCATCACCTCGCTGGCGCGTGGTCCGCAGAAGATACCTATATGCAGCAGGCATAGATCATGCACATCCTCAACGGCCCCAAGGAGCGCCAGTATCTGCTCCCGCGTCATCACGGGTTTTTCCACCGGCTTGGTCTGAGGCATGGTCACGTCTTCTCCAGGGTCTTCGGCCAGATATTTCTGCTTCTTGGCCATGTGCGTAATCGCGCGCAGGTTAGTGAAACAGTGGCGAACCACGGCCTGCGAATAGTCCTTGTCCGCCATTCCGTTCAACCAGACCTGGATTCCAAAGGTGTCCAGCTTGCGGAGCGGAATATCACCAAACTGTGCAACTAGGTAATGTTCAAGGTGATAGGTGTTTGTCTTTCGGTAGGCCGGACTCCATTGGCCCTGCCGCATCGGGATGTAGCGCTCATGCACGAACCAGCGGAACGTTAATGAATCATCCGGTGGCAGTGTCGGAACCGGGCCGACGCCGTTGCACTCCTTCAGGATCAACTCCCGCAACAACTGCTCCGCCCTCCACTTGGGCGTATTCGCCCTTGGGCAGATGGCGACGTTGCGGTGCCTGCGAACCTCCTTTCCATCCTGATCGTGCGCATAAATCAGATACTTGCCGTACCATTTCTTCACCTTTTGCCCTTGCAGGTAGACGGTGCCCTTTTGATACTTCATTGCCATTTCGTTCTCCGATTTCTGCTTCCGGTCCTGGTCGTGGAGAACAATACCTTCATACACCATTTCGGAAGCGGCGGGAAGAGGGGAAAGTATCCAGTTCAGCCATAAAGGCGTCGACATCTTCGCGCCGGTAGCGCATAAGCAGCCCTAGCTTGATGCCGTGGATTCTTGGGGAACGACGCGTGGTATGGTCTCGGACCCAGCGTTCGGAGACGCCGAGTTTGTCGGCGACCTGCTGCGCGTTCAGAAGACGGTCATCGTGCTGGCTCTGCTGGGTGGTGACCTCGTTCAACTCGTAAAGGTCGTTCCTTACGCCTTGGATTCCGAATTTGACCTGTGGCTGAGCCGTGGATTCAACCATCGAATGATTGCTGGCACTATGGTTTACAGGCTGTTTGCGGGATAAGGCCTCGTTCCTGATCGCTGCTATGGACATATTTCACCTCACGGGGAGCGTGCGGGACTCGCTTTTCCGGTGGTGTCTGTCGGGTCTGCAATCACCGGCGCTGTGCGATGCCCAGCGTTTTTCCTAGCCTGCGGCGAATAAATTGTCCTGTCCAATACGTTTTATTTATCGGGTGATAACTGCCAGCTATCACATCCCTGCGCAAATGTCCCGTATGTTGATGAATGTATTGGCGCTTATACCTGATTATAAGGTTAATCCGAGCTCGCATCTTCCGCACATGGCCGGCAAGCAGAAAAAGAGATGAGGTCTGCCCGTCTGGTCGGTCCACGCCTAATTTGCGAATGCTCTCACCGATGCTGACTACTCCTGAAGTCGCCATGGCGACTGCAATCCCGTGTTCTCCCGCCGAATTGAAGGCCGGAAAGGTTTTCGGAGCCTGCGGCGTTTGCCAGTACCTATTCCGACTTGGCTCTTATTCGGCAGTTTTCAGTGACGGTAGTTCACGAGTGTCTCGGCAAATCGGAACAACAAGGTATGCTCCAGTTTTGGGGCAAGACGTCTGAGAGAAGCGTAATATGTGGGTGAGCTAAAACTGTCCAAAATCAAGCGCGTCGACGAGACGCATTTTCCGAGCGAGTATGCCGATCAAGACTCTGCAGTCGTTGATTCCAGACGTTAATGACCTCATTGGGCGAGAGCAGCCGAAGCTTGCATACGCGCTGATGACTTGCTTGCTTTCTTTAAACCCAGGGAATCTACACTTCGGAAACCTAAGGCGTGAAGGTGCGTTTACTCAGGGGTACCCACCGCAATCGCATGCTGTTGTGAACAGTGCTGCATCAGGAGCGTGGTCGTGGCTCCAGGGACAAGGCTACCTCGCCCAATCACCCGAATCAATGAGCAGCGATTTCATGGTGATAACGCCTCAAGGAAGGCGATGGTTTGAATCACATGCAACCACTGATTCGGGACAGTCGAAGGCATCCGGTCAGAATCTAGTCACTGAATCTGAAGGGGCAGCCCCATTGACATCGGCTGCTTCGTCGACTCGCGAGAGCGTAAGTCCACCACGAGGTAGGGTCAGAGTCAACGACCTCGCACGCGAAATGGAGGTCAAGAGCCAACACATTCTCAACATCCTGGGAGAACTTGGTCTGGCCGCTGGCAAGACACACTCTAGTTCTCTGGAATACGACGAGGCAAGGAGAGTTCGCGACTACATAGAGAAGAATTCGGGGGCAGACGGCCCGGTAGGGCCTGCCGCCCACCGAGTGCGTCAAGGAAGTGCACCCAAGATAGATCTCTCCAAGGTGAGCAAACCCGGTGACGTATTGAAGGCAATCCTTGCTAAGAAGGAAAGAGAGGAGCGAGAAAAAAGGTCCACGACGGCGAAGCAGACTGTAAAAAGCATCGCTCCCTTTGTTGCCGGTACACCGGGCTATACATCGGAGTTTTGCGGTGTCGGAGGTGTCGGCCCTGTACAGGATTACCTCAATGTTGGATCCTTAGCAAACAGACTAGCTGATCTGATGGTCTTGCGCGAAACCAAGCTTCCTCTTGCTATTGGTTTGTTTGGCAATTGGGGCAGCGGCAAGAGCCATTTCATGAATTTGATGGACCGTCGCATGAAGGCGCCCCTTGCGCCGCAACTTGACCCGACCGAGCCAGGTTCACAATCTGCAAAAGAAGAAAAGTGGTGTCGCCAGATTGTGCCAATCTATTTTAATGCCTGGCACTACAGCGATTCAAACCTCTGGGCGAGCCTTGTGACGCAGGTCTTTGAGGCGCTATTTACCCATCTCCGACCAAAAACAAATGAGCTAATGCTCCTGCAGTCGAGACTGCAACAGGCCGGCGGAGTAACGGCCCTGGCAGAGGAAGAGTTCCAAGACGCCAAAGACGACGTGCGAAAGGCATCCGAACGTCTCGCAGATGCGCACAAACAGAATGATAGCGCGAAGCAGGTACTGCGTGGATTTTTCAATGGACTGCGCGCGCTCATCCCTGACTTGTATATACAGAATCGAGAGCAAATTCTTGGGCTACTGGGTACTGCGGCCGAGGACGCAACGCTCGCGAAGCTGATCCAGAGACGAAAAGAGATTAGCTCCCTTCCTGGTCGGATGCGCGCTCTTTGGAAACAAGCGACGGCGCGAGAGGGACGGACAACGAGATCTGGTTGGCTATTAACCGCAATTTGTATAGCCCTTTGTGCCCGCTTTGTAGCTATGAGCTTGCCACAGACTGACCGTCTGCTTGAATGGATGACTCCAAAGGTTCAGGCGGTGCTCTTAGCGCTCAGTGCAGTCATCGGCTGGATGCTCCCCGCATATGGACAATTCCGGGCAGGTTTGCGCCAGCTAGAGATGTGGCAGAGTCAGGCTGAAGCTGCTCAGAGGACGATGTCCCAGAACCCTCAAGTGGCCGAAACCGAGAGTGAGGTACTACGGACTGAGGCCAGAGTAAGAGCCGCTGAGCGAGCGCTCGCAGAGGCCCACGCTCGGGAGGTAGAACTCACCCGAGCTTTGGACGACCTACGTCCAGAGCGGCGACTGACCCGGTTTATCGAATCGCGCGCTCGGTCAGCGGATTATCGCGAACAATTGGGATTGGTAAGTCTTGCACGTCGGGATTTTGAAGAGCTCAGCCGCATTTTTGCCGACACAACAACTCTCAAGGAGGGCGTTGAGGATACGGCGGAACAGGCGCGGGGCCTCGGAGAACTGAGCGCTTCCATTGACCGAGTCGTGCTTTTTATTGACGATTTGGACCGGTGTGATCCAGAAAAAGTCGTGGATGTCCTGCAGGCTGTACACCTGCTCTTGGCTTACCCCCTTTTTGGAGTTGTCGTCGGCGTCGATCAGCGATGCCTAAAGCAGAGCCTCCGCATCAAATTTAAGGGACTGTTAACCCCCGACCACCAGAATGAGACCGGCGAAGACGGTTTGAATACGAATGGCGACGAGATTCCGGCAACTCCCTTGGATTATCTCGAAAAGATATTCCACATACCTTTTCATTTGCCGCCAATGGGAGATCAAGACTTTGCAAACCTGGTTGAAAAACTGACCGAGCCAATCGGTCCATCTCCAGTCGCAACTCTCAGCCTGGGAGAGCCAATTGCACCAGTGGTCGCAGCTACGACGCCCTCCCCGGAGAAGAAAGAAAACGGGAAATCGTTGACCACGACAACTCAAGCTATTGGGAGCGTACCGCTGTATCGCTGGGAGCGCGACGCCCTAAAAAACTACTATTCCCTGATAAGTACACCGCGCGGAGCTACTCGCCTTTTGAATACCTATCGTCTTGTCCGGGCGGGGGTTCTGGCGACGGAATGGGACGACTTTCGAGCGGACGAAGGGGGAATGGGCGAGTCTCGCCTCGCCATGTTGCTACTGGCTGTCGCGGCGGGCCAACCAGCAATTGCCCGCAAATGGTTCAAGATACTCCGTCAACGAGAAGTTAACGACTTGCCTACTACCGATGAGATAGCCAAAGCCAATCAAGCAGCGTGGGCTAATTTCCGTCGATTGTTCAAAGAGTTTGAGACGCAGACAAAGGGGCCCATTACGAAGGCTTTGGTGACGAAGTGGATCGACCGGGTCGAGCTATTCACCTTCTAGCAGTGCCGACAGAAGCTGCCAATCTGCACTCTTTGGCCTTCGTGGTCCAACAAGCCTTCGCTTGTACTCGAAGGTGCCTAGCAGATTACTACTGATAAGCGTGCAACTGGCCGTCTTGGCCAGACAGGATGTAAAGGAATAGATATTATTCCTTGGGAGTCGCCATTGCGACGCGAATCCCTGGTGCGGGTCCGTCATCAATAGTCCCCGTTGGAAGGGCGTTTTTCATGATCAATCCGCCTCTGCGTTGGGTTCTTCGTGATTGAGAAGAACATACAGCCGTCTATTCTGCGAGCCCGTAAGAAAGACTCTCACTGCGATTGAAACGTAGCTCCTTGACTACTTAGTCTTCGAGCTCAAGAAGAAGCGTGCGACGATCGGGGAATGCCCGCCCCGCAACCCGAAATTGTTGCTTTGTTTGGGTCGCAGCATCTTCGAACTCCAGATCGGTTGGCTCGAAGTTGAGGGAAGCCAACGCTTGCGGGTCGATTCCTTCCACCAGAAGACCCCGGCGCTGCTTGAGACTGCGCATCAAGCCTCCATCTGCGCCATATTGGTCTTGGTAATACGCTGGCGGCACCTCGATCAAACCGGAACAGCCCAGCGTCAGCGACTCTGGCGCGTGACTGCCTAAATAGAAGGCTTGAAGCACCACCTCAGAGGTCGTCCAACGCACAAATGGACCCAATTGATCCGCCAGATCGTAACCCTCGTTGGTTACGGCATAGAAATGCTTCTCATAAGAGGTGGCGCGTATCAGTCCTTTGCGTTCCAGCGACTCCAAAGCGCCCAACCATTTCGCCGAGCTGCGAGTATTTCCGGTCTCGATGAAATTCCGTCCGTTCGCAAAGAGTTGATCTGGGCCGATCGGACGGCGGTGACTGATCTGACCTGAGGAATCGTGGACCGCTGCATCAAGCAGCTCGCGTTCCGCATCATTGAGTTCGTCGCCGAGTGCCAGCCGATGGGCAGGTCCCTCGCCCACATTCCTTTGCGCAGGAATAGATAGACTGGGTAAAGAAGCGTTTCTGAAGACGGGCTTCGGTCCCAGTGCCGGGGCTTGAATCTCCTCGCCGTGCAATGTCCGTAGGAGGCGCTCGAACTCTGCCGCAGAATATGGCATCGCGGTAAAGTCCAGACCGCGTCGGGATGCCAGTCCGGGCGGAAAGGTCAGCGGGTGAACTGTGCTTGTCAGTGACCCGATTATCTTGAGCAATTCACGCTCTACATCCGCATCGATGAGGATGCCGCAGTCATCGAGCGCCTGAAAGTAGCCGTCGATCACCCGCTGCGTCCGCGTCTTGAGGGCGTAGATAGCCGCGTCACTATATGCGATCGGCATCGCCGCGCCGTTGTGAGTCTGCTGAGCCTTGAATATCAGCTCGCGTTTGCGCTGTTCGATTTCATCGCTAACTTGCAAGCTCGCGGCGACCATAACTTCATGCAGATGATGCTGAAACTCCTTGTCGAACGGCATAATTCAGTCTACCGCTCCGTATTAGGGGTTCCAGCAGCATCGGTGCGGAAATTTACTCTTAGGCCGGCCTCTTCGACTCCGGACGGAAACGCGCATCTCAACCCAGAAAGCTAGGCCTCAATTGCAGTAATCGTTTTTATTCTGCTTGTTATGGCCATCGCTGAGATAAGTCCTGCAAAGTGTGCGTCCAGCGAAGGCTGGCATGATCAGTGGGAGCAAGTCCCACCGGGGTAAAAGTCCAAGCCCCGTAGCTTGAATAGCAGGAAGGAAGGAAACTGAGAATCCTGAAGCCTATTGACGAAGCCATCTGAAAAGGGTGGTGAGCGAGTTGCCGGGCCGTAACGCAAGTGAACCCAGATGGCCTCGAAAGGACAAGTCCGAAGGCCGAGCCTCCACTTTTCTGGCGAAGGCAGCATGGAGCGTCGCAAGGACTGACGCGGCGAAACACTTCGGCGGGGTTGGTAGGGATAGCACGGTGACAAGGTCATGCTAAGCAACTGGAGAAACCCTCCTCGTCCCATTGAGAAATCGGCGGAGCAGGGAAGCCGTATAACCGGTGACACCGGGAAGTCGGTAGACGGCGAGAGGGATTCGGCCGGGTCTGTAGTAGCGAAGAAGCGGAGTAATGTCCGCAGAGCGAAGAGGCCCTGCTGTTTGTAACGGCTCTAACAAAACGGGAGGCAGGGGTGAAATGACAAACACGCCCATCAGTTTGCAGGACCTGAGAAGGAGTCTATATGTCAAGGCGAAGGCTGAACCGTCTTGGCGCTTCTGGGGACTATATGTCCACGTCTGCAAGATGGAGACTTTGCGGGAAGCCTACCAGATGGCGAGAAGTAATGACGGGGCGCCGGGTATCGACGGGGTCACGTTTGAAGCCATCGAGGAAAGCGGAGCGGAGAGCTTTCTGGTTCAGATTAGGGATGAATTAGTTACCAACACGTATCGGCCCATGGCAGCACGGAAGAAGGAGATTCCAAAAGATGGGGGGACGAAAGTCCGCACCCTGTCGATTCCCGCTATCCGTGATCGCGTGGTTCAGGGGGCGTTAAAGCTCATCCTGGAGCCGATCTTCGAAGCTGACTTCCAAGCAGGGTCGTTTGGATATCGACCAAAACGGACGGCACATGAAGCCGTGGCCCGTGTGGCCAGAGCGATCGTCGAAGAGAAGACGCGCATCATTGATTTGGATTTATCCGCCTATTTTGATAATGTGCAGCACTCGCTGCTGTTAGAGAAAGTGGCTCGGAGAATCCGTGATGATGCGGTCAACATCTGATGCGTGCCCGGGGACGCAAAGGCTTCGGCTGGACGCGGTGGAGTAGCGAATGGCTATATGATCGGCTGGGTTTGTTTAACGACTACCGGCTCATTCGATGGTCAGGTGCGAAAGTCGCCCCAGCAAGATAGGCCACATAACTCTTGACACGAAGCAAACAGGTGCGCCCAGTGCGGGAAATCCGCACGCTGGGTGCGATGTGGCGGGGGCTGGAAACGGATTCACGGTTTTGCTAGTGAGGCACTCCCAAAGGAAACGGGGAGAAACGGCTAGGCAAGACCTACGGAACACCGCGCCAGTCCTCGACCCGACCTTAGTGCAAGTCGCCAAGGGTCCGCCGATCTCCAGGAAAGAGAACGTTAACCTTTCCCAGTCGCCGCGCCGGGTTTCACCGCCAACCGACGGTCCCGTGCTGCTCCCACCAGGCCTCCCTGCCGGAACACAAATTGGACGTGGCACTTCGCTGTGACAAATCCGAGCCTGTGAATGTACCATTCCGCCATGAAGGAAATACGGCTTTTTGCTATAGTTCGCTCCGCTGCCCGTCTGTCCACTGTGGCTTTGCTGGCGGGAGCAATCTTCGCGTTCCTGCCGCTCCAAGTTGGAGCGCAATCGGCAACCGATCTGGCCGCGCTGAAGGGGCTTGCGCCTGTGACCGTGTTGTCGAAAACCCCCGAAGGCACAGCGGCCCTTGCGGCGAACTTCACCGTGACGGGCGGCATCCAGACGGGTGCGATCAGCCAGCCAACCCTTCTGCCCTTCGCGGAACAGCAGCAGCAGGCCCTACGCGATGCCTTTATCACCGACGGCAACCTTGCCCAGCTCGCGGACGGGCTGGGAACGACGCTCGGCGCAGCCTACACGGCGCGTGCTCACGCCATCGACCGGAGCCACTCGACCAACCTCTCCCAAGCCGTAGCCAACCTCATTGCCTACGCCGATGCCACCACCTCCGCAAATTCAACTTCCGGCAAATACTTTTTCGGCAATGGCACGACGAACGGAACAGTGCCGGTTTCGGCCGAGGCGATGGCCATCCTCAAGGAGATGGGCGGCCACACGGATATCTTCGGTACGAGCTATGGCCTTCCGGCGGGGACGCCTGGGGCCGACCCGTACGGCGACTCGCGCCCATTCCAGACCGAACCGACGGTTGTGCGCTTCATCGGGCTGGACTACTTCAATACCCCCGCCGACAACAGCGTTTACAATCGCGGCCCGATCATGTACCTCATTGACAGCCCGTCCTTCCCCAGCGGTCATACCACCTATGGCTACACGGGGTCGATTGTGTTGGCCGTGCTCGTGCCGGAGCGGTATCCGCAGATGATCGCACGCGCTGCCGAATACGGGAATGACCGCATCCTCATGGGTGCACATTATGCGATGGATGTGATGGGCGGACGCACCCTGGCGCTCTATGACCTGGCGCATCTGCTCGCCAACGATCCGGCTTACCTCGGCCAGTCATTTAAGGGGGCTCCCGCGATCAAGGACTTTCAAGCCGCCGTGCGGGCGGCGCGCACCGACATGACCACAGCCCTGCAAACAGCCTGCGGCAACACGATTGCAGTTTGCGCAAGCGAAGACATTGGCCGCCTCAGCAACCCGGCGGCCGACGAAGCCTTCTACGCTACGACGCAGACGTATAACCTTCCGGTCGTCTATGCGAAGAATGCCGGTACGCTCGAAGACGTCGGCAAGCTTGCCCCCGAAGCAGGTTATCTGCTCACCATCGCTTTTCCGTCGTTGACCTTGGAGCAGGCCGACCGGATACTTACCGAAACCGAAGGGCCGGGGGGCGGCTTCCTTGACAACGGAACTTCTTTCGGCGTTTACTCCCGCCTCAACCTCTATGCAGCCGCAGGCAGAGCCACAGCCCTCGCCTCCCGCCATGACAGCGCTGCCTTGCCTGCAAGGTAGCGCAGCGCGCCGCTAAGACCCCGCTTCCGGACCTGCGAAACTCGGCATTGTGCCTGGAATCTGGTGCTTCCACTTCGGACCAAGGGTCACCGGTGCAACCGAAATTTATCAATACTAATCCGGCCTTTGGCAAATAAACCAAGCTGAATGAGCGCAATGGGCTGTTGTCGTAAACCGAGGATACAGCGGATCCTGATCGGCAGAGTCTTGGCGAATTATCATTCTTGATTTTCTGGCTCATTGCTTAGGGATGTCAGTCAATGAGCAGTAACGTGATCCAAGTGCTGAGTCTCTTTAGAGTAATCATGTACTTGTCGCACGATAGCAGACGGATGGACAATGAAGCATGCCGAACAGAAGGGAAATAAGAGCGGCGCGATTCGGGCCGCCATCCTCGCCGCCGCGTCAGTCCAAGACCAAAAAGGCCAAACGCACGTCTCCCGGAGCCGGAGACTGTGTGCAGTTTTCGCTGGCAGCCGCTATGGGTGTAGGCCAGATTATCTTGGGTTTCAGCCAACGCAACAGCAGAGGTCTAACGGTCGTTCTACTACTGCTGATGGTAGCGTTTCTCGTGCGGCCTGTGCTTCATTTGTCTTGGCTCACTAGCGCTGAATCTACGTTCAAGAGAACGATCCGCACCATGTTTGCGCTGTCTGGAATGTTCCTACCCATTTCTCGCTCAAGCAACAGTGGAAGACGACGCTTCACGCTCTTGAGAATGTGAATGTCGCCAACATGTTTGGCGAGACAGCGGGCATCAAGATTGCGCTCAGCAGCAACTCACCTTCTACATCCGTAACGGCATGGAAGACGGCCACGGTTTCAATGAACAGCAGCACGAGCAGCTACCTGCAGGGGCAGTCTCTCGGCAGTGCGCGCATCTCGCAACTCGCCATGATCGAGACTTCGGACTCGATCTCTCCTGATTGCCTCACCGCTGTAGGCCAGTACCGGAACAATCGGACCGAGAATACCACGGCCAATACTTCGCTGCTCTCGGATCAATTCGACAGCACAGACAGCACCAACAGCGAAGTCCAGCAGCTCAACCTTCTTAACGCAGCCGAGGCGCAAAAGTTCAGCGAGATGCAGGCTCAGGGAACGCTTCATACCTGCCTTGCCGGGCAGATGACCGTCGCCAACATGGAACGGCGCAATGCCGCTGTCGAAGACCTCAATACCGCGGTCTTCGTCCAGCAGCAGCGTTCAACAAATGACGCAAGCGCTGCCCGTGAAAGCAACACCTGGCAGACCTATCTTCCGTAAGTTAAGACCTTGCGGCGCTGGTTGCTTTTGCCAACGCCGCATTTGATCCCCGTTGTGAGGTGGCGACCATGATTTCACCAACTCTTTTGGCCCAGACATTACCGAGTGCAAGTTCCGGCGTGGACTGGCTCTATCAATTCACCAACAACCTGACGAATTTGACCACGCAGAATGGCGGCGCGCTTACACAGCTTGGGCTCACCGAGTTGAGCGCGATTGCAATGTTCACGCTCATCAGTATGGTCATTAACTGGAATACGTCGAGCATGACGCTGCGCTTCCATACGCATCCAGTTCGCGCAGGTGTCGAAGCTCAGTTCGCTTCGGTTGTACCGGTTTAGACTTACTGCCAGAAATTCGTTCAGACCTGAGTCCACAAGCACCGCATTGCGCAAACCGAGGCCTCCCTTGAGACCGAATTGAATCGCCTGAAGCAGCTCTCTCCTGTCTTCGTGCCTTCGAAAGTTCGCATCCATGTAAGGAGTTTCCATGGCAAAGACGCCGCGGAAGACATCACTGGTGGCAATCTTCTCCATCTCGGCAGGACTGTGACCGGAAGCGTAGAGGCCACCAACCAGGGCCCCCATGCTGGTGCCCGCTATCCGATCGACGGGGATGTCCATCCACTGGAGCACACCAATATGAGCGAGCCCCAGAGCGCCTCCATAAGCGCTAAGATAGCCATTGACGAGATTGCGATCTGGAGTTAGTCTTTGCGCATGGTGGAGCTTGAGAACTGGCAGGTTTTGCGCAGTATGTTCCCATCAGAGTGGGAGCATTTGGGTCGAAG
>Ga0255348_1000639_pt1 | contig 13039 bp, 9 predicted proteins | sample CBST25v5metaG_FD_189945 | JGI IMG/M metagenome (GOLD analysis project Ga0255348, IMG submission 189945) | Peat soil microbial communities from Stordalen Mire, Sweden - C.B.S.T-25.v5 | ecosystem: Environmental > Terrestrial > Soil > Wetlands > Peat | place: Sweden: Norrbotten County, Stordalen... | reverse complement strand
GAGAAAAGCAATCAGCCGGTCGCGGTGCTCGCCCACTTCGCCGGTGATGTTGTGCTCGAACTCTGGCAGGTCCGCGCCTTCGGTCTGCTCCACATCGAAGACGTAGACGGCGCGGAAGCCAATCAGAACGGGTGTGGGCTTGCCGTTGTTGTCCTGTGTGCGGTTGTGGTCGGCGTCGTCTCTCTTGCGGCGCTGTCCAACCATCGGGGCGAGAATCTGGATACCCTTTTCGCCACGCTTCACAAACCGGCCCAACTCCTTCCACGTATGGAACCCGGCGACTCTGGTCGCCGTTGGCCTTTGCCTCGCAATGGCCATAATGTTTCCGAAAGAATACGCATGGAAACGGGCCATCGCTCCGAGATACGCGGTCAATGTTTCGCTCTTGCCTGCTTCAAGCTGCTCAAGCAGGTAATCCACGGCCTGCTTGATGAGTTGCTGCGTGGGGTTGTCGCGCTGCGTGGTGCGCTGCTGGTAAGGGGATTCGCTGCGGAGCGCCGCATTTTTGCTGTGCGGCGCGGTGGTGGTGGTGCTGTTGGTGTAGGTCATGATTTTCGGCTCCTTCGGAGTGAGATTTGCCGTTTTTCAGCCCTGGGAGGGCTAAAAAAAGACATTCATTTCATGACTGGCGAATTTGGCGCAGAGAGGCGCTGTCAACTCCCGAAGCCCGCAAGGGGCGCGGAAGCGAGCACGGCGGTTTTTATGCGCGCGGAGCTGCACAAGCGGAGTTGACAGAAGGAGCCGAACGGAGCCTAGAGTTCGCCGGGAAATGAATGTCGAACCGGAGGTCCAGCCGAAGGCTGCACCGCATTGTTTTTCAGGGTCGGCGTTGCGGGCAGGATACAGGCCCGCTAGAGGGGTAGCGCAAGACGCGCCGTTTATCACTGCGGCGCGCCTGAAGCGTAGGGCAGGAGCCCTCACTGAAACGGGGGGAAGTTATTACTTTAGATTGACAGAAAGGAATTGCCTCAAGGCACTCGGCCCGTTGGTTTTTTCCTAGTCATATGCGCGTTTTGGGATGAATGGACAGCCATGACGCAAGCCGCTCCTCTACATTCGATATTTGCATCTGTGAACAATGCGAGCGCATATAATCTCGAAATTTCACAACATTCTCTTTGCCTGGCTCTGTCGTCCCATTAGCTGCGAGGCTTGACCAGAAATAGGCTTCTGCATGACTTTGCTGTACACCCTCTCCCTTGTCATAGAGAGTGCAGAGTGCCAATTGTGCTTCTGCAAACCCCTGCTCAGCGGCCTTGCGAAACCAGTACGCCTCCTGAGCAAAGTCTTGTGGTACACCCTGGCCCTCGCTATAGAGCGAGCCAAGGATGAATTGTGCTTCCGCATGCCCTTGCTCGGCTGCCTGCCGAAACCAGGACGCAGCGTTAGCAAAGTCCTGTGACACACCTCGTCCCTTGGCATAGAGCAAGCCAAGGTTGGCTTGTGCCTCTGCGACACCTTGCTCGGCTGACTTGCGCCACCATGATGCAGCCTCTGCATAGTCCTGCCGCACACCGTTGCCATCGGCGCAGAGCAAGCCAATGTAATATTGTGCCTCTGCATACCCCTGATCGGCTGCCTTGTGATACCACGATGCGGCCTTTGAATAATCCTGTGGTACGCCGTTGCCACGGTAGTAGAGTAAGCCAAGGTTGTATTGTGCTTTAGCGTCACCCTGCTCTGCTGCCTTGCGATACCAGAGCCCGGCCTGAGCAAAGTCCTGCGGCACAACCTCGCCTGTGGAGTAGATGAAGCCAAGGCTAATTTGCGCATTTACGTCACAGTGCTCGGCGGCCTTGAGATACCAAAAGACGCCTTGAGCAAAGTCATGCGGCACAATCTGGCCAGAGTAGTAGAGGAAGCCAAGGCTATTTTGTGCATTTGCGTTACCTTGGTCTGCTGCCATGCGAAACCAGTAGGAGGCTTGGACATGATTCTTCTGCACTCCCTGGCCGTTAGCATAAAACACCCCAAGGTTGTTTTGTGCAGTGGCGTGCCCCTGCTCGGCTGCTTTGCGATACCATAACGCGGCCTGTGCATCGTCCTGCGTCTCACCTTGGCCGTTAGCGTAGAGCAAGCCAAGGTTGTATTGTGCATCGGCATACCCCTGCATGGCAGCTTTGTGAAACCAGAACGCAGCCTGGGAGTAGTCCTGAAACACCCCGTTGCCACGGTAATAGAGCAAGCCAAGGTTGTATTGTGCATTCGCATCACCCTGCTCGGCTGCTTTGCGATACCATGACGCAGCCTGGGCATAGTCCCGTGGCACACCCTCGCCGATGGCATAGAGCAAGCCAAGGAGGGTCTGCGCAGCAGCGTCACCCTGCTCGGCTGCCTTGCGTGACCATTTCGCGGCCTGAGTATAGTCCTTCGCAACTTCCTCACCGGAAAAATACATTTCACCGACTGAACTTTGAGCCACTCTATCGCCAGCATCTGCTTTGGCCAACAACGCCTTGTCTACGCCCTTATCTCGACCCATATCTGAGATGCACGGGCTTTGCTCAGATTGCTCCAACCCAAGAGAGTCGGCAGGTAGATGTTGCAATTTCACTCCAGCATCTGAAGCGGCAGGGCATACCACCTTCAAAACGGCGTCGCCCGTCTCCATGAACACTCGTGCGATAAACGGAGGTACAAGTACATCTGCAAGAAACCTTTCTCCTCTGAGAGAGGTTTCCAAGTCATCAGAAGCTCCACCATTGCGGATTTCCCATGACGGGTTTGCTCCTATTAGCCTATTCGCATATCTGCGAAACCACACTTTGTACACATCGCGATTATCCCAATCAATAAAGGACTTCTTGATCTCCAGAAAGCTTTCCTTCATGAATGAGTCCACCTTGGCCCTTATTGCCACGGGCATTCCCCATGAAACCCACATAGAATCCAGCGAGGCGTCATATACCTCAAGGTCGAGTGGATCGGGTAGTGCGTCGCTCCATGGTCTTGCCATTGAACAGCGAGTAAGGCAAATGATGCCAAGGGCGTACCACCTCGAAAGTGAATCTTGATAATTCCATCCGGGGTTGAAATCCTTTTCGATATGATGTTTATTGACAAGACTTTCATTGAATGTCTTTTCGTTAAATATGGCAACGATTTGCTGCGCGACAGAATTAGCCAACCCTGCAACCTTTGTCTCCCGTTCAGGAATAATTGCAGAGTCTTTCCTTTCGACTATGCTCAGCGAAGTATCTAGAGAGTCATGCTTACTCTTTGTTCGAAATTGCAGTGACGTGAGTTTAAGTTGCGCGATAGAGTTAAGAGTGTGCCAGCTATTTGAAACCAACGAATCTTGCTCTTCTTTGGGTACTCCCAAAGATTCGAGCAAGCTATGCCTTTGGGCAGTAGAAGCTTCATTCCAGACACTACGTGCGGCATTCGAAGCGCGTCTGATTTTGCTGTCCTGACTGTTGTAATTCATTAGAACTGCGGCTCCTAGTATGACAGCGACGATCAAGAAGCTAACCATGTCAGGCCAATCCCTCCAATGAATAACAATTCATCCTGCGATATGCAGTACCAGCTACAGCAGATCAAAAGCCGTTAAGATGCCGACTAATTCAAGCCGGCCATGATGCTTGACAAGCATCACACTCTGTTTTTCTAAGTTATCCAATGCCTCACTGACCTGCGCGTTGTCGGAGACAACCAACGCAGACACACATATCTCTGGCACCTCGTCTATTGCCCCTTGAAGAGTCTTTGACAATCGTCTTCTACGAACCTTGCCCGACCTTTCTGAGCCGAGAAAACGAGCAACTGACGCATCTGAAATGATCTTCCAGTCCTTCCACGGGTTCAGCACATCTGAGCTCGATCTCACTAGCGGCAAATATGAATACGCGTTTGCGAGCATTTGCTGCCGAATAAAGCTCAAGGGTTTCCAGAGTTCTGCACATTCCGGGTTCTGAACCATAAAATCAGATACGATTGGACCGAGTAGGCTGCTCAATGCGTCCTCCAAAATGATTGCTAGTTCTATCGCATGGCTAGTAAGGTGACGCGCAAATGCACCTTGGTGCAAAGCGTCATTTCGGGCTTCCCTAACCAATTCGTAAAGATGAGAAAACGGCGTTAGATAGGCTTGGTTGGAAAGTCCCGACTTATCTGCGATTTGTGTAATTGCGACTTTATATTTATCAAGGCTACCGTAATCTCCCTCGTTAGCCAGATTCTCTTTCGTTAGGAAATAGCCAAGACGTTCCACCACATGGATAATCTTGTCGAAGGCTTCGGCGTCGGCCAATGTGGCTAAACGCGCCGAACGGAGTTCATTCGCAAAGAAAGTCGCGGACTTCTTGTCTAATTCTGGCATTTGGAGCCTTGCAAGGCATTATACGCCGGGTGCGCTATCCTTCCGCGGGATCACGGAAGAGGGGGAGAAGGCGTTGACCCGGTGATGGTGGTCTTTCAGTAGCATAGAAAAGGGCGGCTCCGAGGAGCCGCCTTCAGGTTGCGCGAGTGCTACTTGGCTTTCTTGGCGGGCTTGGCCGCCTTGCTCTCGCTGGCTTCGTTCGGTGCCGAGTAGTCGATCTTGCGGATGTAATCGGCTTTGACAGAAAACGTCTCGTGCTCCACGCCATCAGCCGTGTACGTTTCGGGCTTGATCTTGCCTTCAACAATGATCGGCGTCCCGGCCTTGAGGGTGGCGGCGAACTTCGCCAATGGCCCCCAAACCTGAATCTGGAACCAATCGGTGTTCTTGTGCTCGGCTCCGTCCTTGTCTTCCCACTGCTCGTTGACGGCAATGCTGAAATTGACCACATCGCCGTTGAGGTTGGTAGAAACATATCTGCACTGAAAACGCCATTATCTGCAGAATTTCTCGGCGGCAATCATGCAACGGCCATCTCCTGCTTGTTGGGTTCAATTTCCACCTTGGTACGCAACCGCACATTGAGCGCATCCAATATACGGATCATGCGCTCCAGCGTGATGCCAAAGTATTCGTTGCGCTCGTCGCGTGAAACTTGCGATTCGTGAACGCCGAGACGCTTGGCTAGATCGCGCTGCGAGATTCCCTGGGCAATGCGCAGCGAAATCAGCATCTGGCCGAGGCCGCGGAGGTTCTCCAACTCGTCAAATTCGCCGCGCTTCAGCCGCTCGTAGCTTTCCACCTCCTCTTTCAATTGCAAATGGAAAGACTCGATGGGATCGATGACGCGCTTGATCTCGTCGACAGAAAGCCCCGTGGACATGAGCCGGTTCCTATGCTCGGCGAGCCGGACGCGTTCTTCCTCAAGACGACTGGATGCGAGTTGGTATTCAGCTTCATTGCGAATCATGACGGTCCCCCATATTTGATCTTTACGATGCCTCGCGGCTTGCCGTCCCGACGCGACTGACGGAAGGCGGAAGGAAATTCAAGTTCGTGGCCAAATTTGTCGCGGATGCCGCTGCCGAGGCCAAGCCCAGGAACGTGCGGATACAGTTCGACCCGATAGCGATGCCACATGGGAAGCTGGCGCTTGGGATAGCCGCGATAAGGCCGTCGCGAGGCCGGGTCCCAGGTCCATACCTTGTACGGATCGAGGCGATTGAGTTGCTGCGCCAGCACGCCAGACGCAAGCGATTCCAGGTCGCAAACAAAGTATCCGTCGATGTCGTTGGGATGATCTTTGTCCTCCACGAACGAGCCGTCGGCGAAGATTTCGCGGATGCCAACCTGCCAAAGCTGGCGGGCGAGAATCTCCAATCCGCCGACGAGTTGCTCGCGCCAGGCGGCATCCCAAGTCGAGTCGGTATTTTGCTTTCCGCCGTCGCGAACGAGTCCCGATTCGCGCAGTTCATCGAGGGAGAGCTCATAGTCTCCTGGCGGCAAAAGGCCGTCGCTGTCGAAGGGAGGAATGATTGGCATACAGAAAACCCTTCTCTAGGCAAAATAGCCTAGCATGACATATATGTCAAGCATGACTATCGAGTGGTGTCGGGAGTGATTTCCTATCCTGCTCAATAGATGATGGTTAATGGACTCTGAATTCTCTCGGCAGTGCCGGGAGAATTCGCCAGACGCGTCTGGCGAATTCAGATTGTCCAGACACTGTCTGGAGAATTGGCAAAATCTTGCCATCCGAATCAGATTTTGCAGACGCTGTCTGCAAAATCAGGTCAATGCAATCTCTGGGCCCAGCACCGCGCTCTGAGCGATCTTGAGTGCAGATGTTTTGGAAATATCCGCGCTGAGGCGCGGAGCGAGTTGGGCAAGGTTGTTGGTGAAAATCTGAGCATCCTGCGAGGCACGGGAGACCGAAACGTAGGCAAACCGGGTGTTGATGAGTTCCGGGTGAACATTGGTGTCCATGTTGACCAGAACGCGCTCCGAAGTCAGACCTTGCGAACTGTGCGAAGTGACGGCGTAGCCGTGATCGAAGTGCCGCATTTGGGCCGGATCGAAGGTGATCGTCCGGTCCTTGCCGCCGTCCATGCGGACGGTCATTTCGCCGCGCTCGTCGAACTTCTGAACGGTTCCAAGGTCGCGGTTGGCGACTCCCAATTCACGATTCGGCGCGGTGAATTGCAGCCGGTCGCCGACGGCAAATTCGCGCTCGATTTCGCGGTAGGCGGATATACCGTGCAGCCGGGCAGGATCGTAGGTGACCTGCTGGTCATCGGGCTTCTCGACGGTCAGCAGATTAGATTTTGGATCGGTCGAAACCACTCGCGCGTAGCTGCGCTGCTTGATGCCGAGAGTTCTGCTGCCACGCTGGTAGTGAAGCACGTCGCCAACCTCATAGCGCGCGGCCCAGGCCCGGTCAGCGCCTGTCATATCTGAACGCGGCGCAAGGACGCGCAGGGCATGGTTCTCGGATTCGACGATGCCGCGTCCCTGCAACTTTGAGCGAACCGCCTGATTGATCGCGCGGCGCGAAGCATTGTCGGGCGAAACGATGATGGTGTTGGCTGGATTGTCGGCATAGTTGCGGGCAATCGAGGCAATGCGCTTTTCTGGATCGGAAATCTCCGTAACGCGGCCCTGCTGTTCGAGAAGCGCGACGCCTTCGGCCACTTCGCCGCGCGATAGATGCTCGACGGCGCGCAGCAACTCGGGGTCTTTCTGGCGGACAATTTGATCAAGTCGCGCCGTCTTCATCCCGGCATCGACCAACTGCTCGAAGGGTTTCCCAGCTTCGACGCCCTGATGCTGGCGCGTGTCGCCAATGAAGAGAACCCGGTCGCCTGGATCGAGTTTGGCGAGGAAATCGCGCACCTGTTTGGTGCTGGCGAGGCTCGATTCATCCACCATATATAGGTGGCTTTCCGGTGTCGGCTGTTTATGCCGGGCGAGGAAGCCTTGCAGCGTATCGGCATTGATGCCGGCATCTCGGAGTTGATGCGCGGCGCGGGAAGTCGGCGCGAATCCTTCGACAATCATTCCGCGCTGCTCGGCGGCCTCGCGCACGGTTTTGAGCGCCGTGGTTTTTCCCACGCCAGCGCTTCCTTGCAAACCTTGTATCCTATCGCGCGAGGTCAGAATTTCGTCCGCCGCCGAGCGTTGCGAGGAATTGAGAATCGGATATTGGGCGGTATGCGCCACGGCTTGCTGAACGGGCATGATCTGTTCAACGCGGCCTTGCCCTTGTCGCATCTGCCGCAGGATTTCCTTCTCAGCCTGGATGGTCTCCGCTGTGGTGAACTGCCGCGCGGAACCGTGCTTCGGCGCGGTGACAAGCTGAAATTCGCCGGAGGCCAGACGCTGTTCAACACTCGCGCGAACCTGACCGTAGGTCGTTTCGCCCATGCCGCGTCGCAAGGCATCGCGGAAGAGAGCGCGCTCGTCGGTGACGGCTTCGCGCTCAAAGCTCCGTTCGCGGGCAAAGGTCACTGCTTCCTGGGCAGCCTTCTGCACTTTCTCGGGAGCGCGCTCGGCCGATTTCTTCTGACTACGTTCGCGCGCTGCGGCCACAACCTGATCCGGCTGATTTCCGAACTCAGTGGCCAGCTTGCGATGCGCCGCGAGCACCTCGGCAGGCGACTGAATCTGCTTCTTGTCGCGCGTTGCATGGGCGGCGATCTCCGCAGCCTCGTAGCCAGAAAGACCATTCTGCTGCATGTGCGCGAGGATCTGATTTTGGCGCTGGCTCGAAGCGTCAAGATACTCCTGCGAATATCCCTTGATCTCCGGTGCGCCGCTTCTACCGGGGGTAATTTCGTATCCGAGTTCGCGCAACCGGAAGGTCAACTCCGACTGGTAGACAGCAGTGGCGAACTGCTGCGACTCGAAGAAACCGCGCTCCTGAAGCGCACGTGTCGTTCCGTCCGCGCGCTCAGTGACATTGAAGATAACGGCATGAGTGTGAAGCTGCGGCGCGGCGTAGCCATCGACGGGCCGTGATGTGTCGTGCTCGAATTTTGCGACTATGAATTGCCCCGTGGACTCGGCGGGCCGGTTCCCGCCGAGCCGCGCCTGCGTGTACCGCTCCAACTCGCCGAGAGCGGTCGTGACCGCCATGCTGTGAGCCTCGCGGACCCGGCTGTCGCCGCCAACAAGGGCGGTCAACGAAACCGACTTCGGTGCACTGAAGGTCGCATCCCATCCGGCGCGATGCTCAACGGATTTGACTGTTTTGCCGTCTGCTCCTTGATACTCAAAGGACTGCCGATGCTGAACAAGTTGCTCGCCGGTCTGCGGGTGCTGGCCATCCGAGAGGCGGTGAAACTCATCGCTGCCAACTGCTCCGGCGAGACCGTATTTCTCGGCAAGCCTGCCCTGCCATTCGCCCTGCACGGTCTGGCCCTGGCTCCAGTAACTTTGATCCGGCGAAGTGAATTCCTGCTTGTGGTAGTTTTCGAGCTTGCCCGCAGAAAGGGCTTTCGAGATTTTCAACATAGCTCAGTCTCCCAATGAAAATCCGCTCTGAATGGACTCGGCGCTTTCTTCGATGGCCTCGTCCTCTGCCGATTTCTTCGCCAGCGTCTTTGGATCGAAGCCGAGTTCATCGTCGTCGAGTGGGCGCGGCACGAAGGCCGGTTGCGTTGCCGGGATGTCGTGATAGGCAAAAGAAAAGCAGGCAACGTAGTTGCCGAGCTTGAGGTATGCGTGCCGGTCGGGCAGGCCGGAGATTTCCGAGTCCATCACCAGCGGCTCGACCTGGCGCTCCAGCGTGAAGTTTTTCCCTGTGCGGCTGCCATCAAAATGCGTCTGCCGCAACCGTTCAATCTCCACTTTGCCGATGGCGCTCGACACCCACTCGGCGGCCTTCGGCTCCGTAGTCTTGAGGAAGATTTTTGTCGCAGGCTGCGAGAGCATGACCTCAGCCATGTGGCCGTAGATGTACTCAAGCTGTGCCTTTCCCTGGAAGCCAAGCACAATCGGATTTTTGGATTTGCGGTTCTCAGTGATAGCTGTGTGGAGTTGCGGCAGACGCTGCAAACTGGCCAACTCGTCCAGCACAAACCAGACTGGATGCTGGCCTTCTTTCGGTTCGTTGAGCAAACGTAAAACGAGCAAGTCAATCCACAAACTGTGCAGCGGGCGAAGCGCTTCGCGTTCGCTGGGCTTCGAGGTCAGAAATATCCAGCCCTTTCGATTCTCGGACCACTCGGTTGCACTCCAATGATTCCGGTTTCTATCTTTGCGCGGCAACATTCGCAGACTGTCGGCGATCAGTCCGAGCGATGCCAATACGCCGTTACGCTGTTGCTGCGCGCCCTTGGCGATCATCGTCGCCATTTCGGTATTTTGGACGCGCCGGTCGATTTCGTCGGGGTTGGCCATCCACTCGACAAGGTCTTGCGGTGACGGGCCGAAGGTCAGTAGATGGGCGAATATCTTCTGTGGAGTTTCGGTGAAGAATTCGCCTTTTTTGTCCGTGGTCGGCTGGTAGAGCGAGGCCGCGATTGCCTTGGCCTCAGCGCGACGGCGCAACTCCTCGGACGGCCCCCAGTAAGGGCAGCGGGCGTCCAGAGGATTGAGAATGATGTCGCCATTCTTGCTGTCATAAAACCGCTGAACAAACTCACAGGCAGGATCGTAGACGATGGCCGAATGACCACGTTCTTTGATCTGCATGAGTATCTGCATAATGAGTCGGGTCTTGCCCGCGCCCGTGTCGCCCATCAGCTCGATGTGTTGCCCTTCGGCGAGCCGGGGAATGCGCATGAGCTTCTTTGATTCGATGGTTCTGAAGCCAACTCCATCGCCCTTCACTGCGCGATTGAAACCGGTTGGTGTTACGCGAACCGGGCCTTTGAGCAGGCGTCCGTACTTCATCTCGCGGAACCGTTCCACGTCTTTGCTCGCGGCAAACGGGAGCAGTCCCAACAGCACGACAAGCCCTGCGAGCAGCGGCCAGCGGAAGACTCCGGCAATGCTTTGTCCGCCATAGACGAACTGTTGTAGATAGGCATGAAGCGGGCCATTCCTATAAACGGTTTTCGGTCCGCAGTAGAGGTAAACCATCCCGGCGGCGCGGGCGCTTCTGGTCAACTGAAGTGGCAGCGGTCGTGCAAATTCAATCGTCGTCACGCCTGGCTCCACATCGGCAGAGGCGGCAGGATGCGCATGAAGATGGGCATCCGAAACATCGAGAAGCTGGTACTGGCTGCTTTGCTTCAACCCGGTCAGTGCGCCGGACTGAATGTACGGCCAGAGGTCGTAGCGTTCTAGCGGCGGCATGAACGCACCCATATAGATGCGCAGAAACACAGCAGTCAGAATCAGTGCGAGCGTGATGACCGCGTAGCTATAGATCGGAGCTTGCGGCGGTGTGACGATTGTTTCCTTGCGTCCCCAATGCGTGGTATTCATATCTGATCCGTGCTCCTTTCCGCATAGCTGGCGACAACGTCTTCCGCCGCCTTGCGCTTGTTTGCTTTCACGTAACGAAGCATCTCCTTGAACTGATCCGCGGTCATTTTGTCACCGCGCAGAAGCGGTTCGAGTGTGTTGATGAGCAGCAACCGGAGTCCCGCAATCTCTCCTATGGCCGCCAAAGATTGCAATTGACTCGTGCCACGGCCAAGTTCGCGCAACACCAGATCGCGCAACCACTCGCCAACGGCTTTTCCCTCGGTGCCCGCAGCGGCATCGACAGCAGCAGCTTCGGTAGCTGTTAGCTTGGTGTTGAGTGAACGATTGCGGCATTCGCGCCCTTTCACCGCACCTTTGCGGCGCTTCATTTCATTGCCCAGGATTGGCATATGAAATCTGCTCCTTTCGTCAAAATCGCGTGGAGCTTATGAGTTCCAGCGATTTCACAACCCGTTTCTTTTCTGTCGGAACCAATTGGCTCCCGCAGGGAGCTAAACAGTTCCCTATGAGGGGTGGAGTATCGAAAATTCTTCCGGCGCGCAGCGCCGCAGTGGTTTGGGCAGGAAAGCGCAGGCAATTCATGCCTTCGCTCCCACTGCAACTGCCGCTTTCGATGCAGGCTTCGAAGGCGCTTCAGCGGCTTCAGAAGCAGGCGCGCGGCGGATGCGCAAAGTCGGCGTAATGCGCTGGGCTTCGGACGACTTCAGGAACTCTTGAAAGTCGCGGTCTTTCGAGAAGACATAGGCAAGCGCCTGCTCGACAACATCGTCGGCGGAAGCATGAATGAATGCGGCATACTGATCGACCTGCAATGCGGTCGTATCAGTGAGTCGAATGGATGCGCTGATGTGACGGGTTTGCGTAACTTCAAGCAGTGGCATATCGGTCTCCTTCGATTGTGGAATCAGGCCGTCTTTCGACGGGCAATCATGCGTTGTGCGGTGGCAGCAATCTCCCGCGCACGAGCGGAGTTGAGTGCGGTGGAAATTTCGAAACGGCGGCGGACTTCAAGCATGGTGATGACATCGTCGATGGGGATCGCTTGGCCAAGCCAAAGGCGGGCCGAAGCGACATCGACAGTGCGTTGGGCGCAGTAGAGAGGATCTGATTTATCGGACCGGCGTGAGGCGAGTTCGCGCGTCAGTTTCGCGGCATCCATATCGCGGGCAAGCCGCGCGCAAACCCAGGCCCAGTCGTCTTCGGAATGCGAGTGCTTCGACGGAGTTGAATGGGCGGGCTTCTTCCGTGCGTTTCCGCAGAGCGGCAGCACGGAAGAGCCGTCGATATTCTCAAGATGAAAGTCCGCTGGACCGTAGATCGCATCGGCTGGGTATTCGACCGCAACAGGATGAGCGGGAGAATACTTCCGGTTGAGGAATCCGGGGACGCGCAGCACACGGTTTCGGTCGGTGCAAGCGGGATCGCCACCGAAGGCGTGTGCGATCAGCTTGAGCGTCTGTTCCTGATGCTCAAAGTCGAAGCCGGCCACCCGCCAGAGCGCCTGGTATTTGCCGGGCGATGTCGAGATAATCGCGGTCGGCGTGGGAACCAGATCGGACGCCCGCAGCGCAGCGAGCCGGGCGTCGCCGTCTTCATCAATATCTATGTACAGATGACGGACGGAAGCGACACATTCCTTGGTGCGCTTACGACTGCCTGTGCGGAGCGGATTGGCCGAGACATAAATGTTCGCTCCGTTGTCATTCTCGAAGTTGAGCCATGCCATATAGCGCGGCGCGAGAACCTGTTCAACTGTTACCACGCGCTGCTGTGGCCGGGGCGCATCTTCCCGGCGCAACAGGAGCGCAATCGTTTCGCACGACGCGAACGAGCGGGTGAGGAAGTTGGCGGCAATCCGGTTCATAAGGTGACCTTTCAAGAACGTGATTCCACGGGCATTGTCAGTAGGAAAGCCCGGACAATGCCGGGCTTTCACTGTGAGAAGAGCGGCCTACTCGGTCGCTTCGTCGAAGGGCAACTCCTCGTTGGCTTCCTGCTCTTCAGGGGCGGCCTTCTCAGCGCGGTCGAGCTTGAGGATGGAGTTGACGCGAATCGAGTCGGTGCGGACCAGCTTCTTCGCCTTCTTGGGCGTGTACTCGGAGTGGCGAATCTCGCCCTCGATCTGGATGTGCGCGCCCTTCTTGAGCGTGGCCGCAAACTCGCCGAGTTTGCCGAAGACGATCGAGCGATGCCACTCGGTGTGCGAGATGTATTCGCCGGACTCTTTGTCCTTGTAAGAGGTCTTGGTTGCGAGTGAAAGGGTGGTGAACTTCTGGTTGTTCT
>Ga0255348_1000635_pt1 | contig 13146 bp, 9 predicted proteins | sample CBST25v5metaG_FD_189945 | JGI IMG/M metagenome (GOLD analysis project Ga0255348, IMG submission 189945) | Peat soil microbial communities from Stordalen Mire, Sweden - C.B.S.T-25.v5 | ecosystem: Environmental > Terrestrial > Soil > Wetlands > Peat | place: Sweden: Norrbotten County, Stordalen... | reverse complement strand
GGCATGGATTACGCCATGAACGCGGCAGTAGGCGGGCAACTTCCAGGTTTTGGGCAGTGGCGGCAGGGCTTGGCTCTGGTTAGCATCAATGCCACCAGCAGCAGCCGGTTCGGCGCTTTCGATGGTGACTCCAGGAGCCGCGAACTGCTTCAGGGTGGAGCAGGAATTGGATTGCGCGATTGCTCTGTCTGCTGCCAGACCAAATACGGTCATGGCAAAGAGAAAAGTTGTAAGGATCTTTTGCATGAGATTCTCCTTGTTGTCGTCTTAGCGAGGAAGGGAGAGAATGGTTTCCTGTGCGGGAACGGCTTCAACTGCAGACGACTAAGCTTATTGGTTGTCACGGATCATTTGCATACACTCTTTAGTCTTCCAGTCCGGAGTCGCGCCGGAACGGCTGGCAACGATGGCGCCGGCAGCATTGGCAAAGGCGGCAATTTTCTTTACGGACCATTTTTGTTTCAGACCATGCAGAAAGGCAGCCGAGAAAGCGTCTCCCGCGCCCACCGTATCCACTACCTTTACCGCATATCCAGGAAATTCCGCGAATTGTTTGGAATCCCAGATGGAACAGCCTTTTGCGCCACGGGTAACGCACAGAATGGGAATGTCCCAAGTGCGGCTCCAGTAACGGCAAAAAGCTTCGATCGAAAACGGCCCATTAAGGATGGAAAGTTGAAAGAGCGTCTCAGCTTCTTCGTCATTCAGCTTGAGAACTGAAGCGAGGGCGGAAAGCCGTTGCACGATTTCAAGGTTCCAGTGCCCCTTGCGCAGGTTTATGTCGTAGAAGCACCGTGTTTCGGGAAGCTGCTTCCGGCATTGTTGCAAAAGCTGAAATGTGGAATCGGTGGTTTGGGCAAGCGTTCCCATGTATATCCACTCGGGTTTTATCTGGCAGAGTGCTTCAATTTGTTTCGATGTGACGGATAGCCTGTCAAAGGCTGCAGGTCGGGGAATGGAGAAGCTAGCGTTGCCAGTAGAATTCTTGACGACGGTTGCAATACCGGTTGGAAAATCCGGGAGTTGTTGAATGAAGCGAGTGTCCAGCGAGTGTGCCCGGATCCGTTCAAGGGCAAGACAGCCATGCTGATCTGTTCCGACGCCGCTGACCAGAAAAGTCTCTCCGCCCAAGCGTTGACTGGCAACGGAGAAATTGAGGGGCGCTCCGCCAAGATGTTCATGTCCGTCAATTTGATCCCATAGTATTTCGCCGAAGCTGAGTATGCGCATGGAGCTAAGTTTCTCCTAAAGGGTAGTATAAGCAAATAAACTATATAGCAACCTAGACAGATAGGAATAGTTGTATATACTAGTTGTGCTTATCAGAGTGGTTTAAAGAGCATCTGCAGCGTGAGTTCATATTCGTGGAGGAGAGGAAAATGAATAGCACAGAACGTTTGAAGAGAGCGAAGGCCCAAATGGAGGAAGGCAATTTTTCAGGTCCGCCCAAGTACGCGCAGATCTATGAATGCGTCGTATCCAGTCTGAAAAGTGGTGAATACAGGCAGGGGTCTAGACTGCCCAGCGAGACTGAACTGGTACGTCGATTTGGCGTGTCGCGGATGACGATTGTGCGCGCTTTGAATGATTTGGAGCGAGATGGCTATGTCGTTCGTAAGGCCGGTTCCGGCACCTATGCGGCCATCAACGAAGAAAATGAGCTTCGCCATTTTGGTCTGCTGATTCCTGGGTTGGGCGAGACGGAAATCTTTGAGCCAATTTGCCAGGGGCTGGCAAGTTTTCCCTTTGCCACCAAGCATGCCCTGCTTTGGGGAAATATGCCTGTCGGAGAGGCGGGTCAAGCAGAAGCGGCGGAGCAGCTTTGTCACGATTATATTCAGCAGAAGGTTTCCGGGGTGTTTTTTGCGCCCTTGGAACTGACAGCACGCAAGGATCAGGTGAATCAGCGCATTGTTACTGCTCTGGATCGGGCGAAGATTGCGGTTGTTTTGCTGGACCGCTGCATAATGCCGTATCCCTTGCGCAGCAACTATGACTTGGTCGGAGTGGCCAGCAAGCATTCCTCCTATATTGCAACCCGTCATCTAATTAGTCTCGGAGCCAAACGGATCGCCTTTGTCGGCAAGGTTTATTCGGCACCCACGGTGGACGCTCGCATTGCAGGCTATCGGGAGGCGCTGTTTGATCACGATTTGTTGAAAGATGAGGATTTGGTGGCCAGAGGAAACCCATCGGACGAAAGGTGGGTTCGTTCCATGCTGGAGGAAATGCATCCAGATGCGATTTTTTGCGCGAATGATCTGACTGCCGCTAAACTGATGCATACCTTGCTGGGGCTTGGGGTTAAAATCCCCGAGGAGGTACGGCTGGTGGGTTTTGACGACGTGAAATACGCCTCCCTTTTACCCATCCAGCTCACCTCGATGCGTCAGCCTTGCGCGGATATAGGCCGAGCCGCCATGGCAGCGATGCTGGAACGGCTGGCGAATCCTGAGGCTGCGCCGAGAGATGTTTTTCTGCATTGCCAATTGATCGTGCGCCAGTCTTGTGGCGCACATATGGCGGATAATCTCGAGTAAAATGTGCCTGAAAAACGAGTGCACGCACTCTGCGGAAGCAAACATTCCCTTGTTGTCTGGACGGCACAGAGGATGTTTTTTTGTGTTCCTTAGAGAACTGGTGGAATGGAAATCCATTGTGTTGTAGCGACACTGTTCCTGGTTGATGGCCAGGAGGGGCGTTATGACTGTGAAAGCTCGAGTGCGCAATTCTTGTGACCACAGATCAGATATATAGACAGCTTTATAGCCTAATCAGCAAATTTGCACTAGACTGGTGTTCTTTGTCTGCTGTAGTTTGAATTGGTAATACGGAGCAGGATGCGTAATGCACCTGTATACGAATCTGAAGAAGAGCACCAGCGCAAAGAACGCAGGTGCGTTTCGTGATATGGAGGCAACAGGAGACAGAATGACACCTTTTGTTGAAGTTCGAACTCATCTACGGCACTCAGAAAGCCGGCCTGTCCACTGCGGTTTGATCGCCAAATCGCGGTTGATTCTGATTGGTCTGATTCTGAGAATCTTTGTATGTTCATGCCAGGTTTCATTGCAGGCGCAGAACAGCACAGGCAGCGTGGTTGGTCTGGTGACAGATGCGACGGGCGCCGCTATCCCGGGCGCGCATGTAGTGCTCTCCAACACTGCAACTGGCGAAGTACAGAATGCGAATACCAGAGAGACAGGCAATTACACGTTCCTGAACCTGAAGCCTGGACCTTATCAGATCAAGGTTGATTCCACGGGGTTTAAAACCTTTGTCCAGAGCAATATGGATGTGCAGATTGGCGGAACTCTACGCGTAAATGCGCAACTGGAAATCGGCCAGGAGAGGGAAACTATAACGGTGACAAGCGCTCCTCCGGATCTGCAGACCGATAGTGCTGATCTAGGCGGTGTGGTTGAACAGGAGCAGATTCAGCACACTCCGCTGAACGGCCGTAACGTAAACAACCTGCTTACGTTGGTTCCCGGTGTTGTGGCCGGTGGCGGAACCACGGGCAACACGGCTGCCAACTATGCAGGTGGCGCCATGACCCAACCCATTGCATATGGTAACTATCAGATCGGTGGCGGCTTTGGTGGGCAAAGCTCGTTCTATGTGGATGGAGCGCAGGTCAACCTGCCGGCTAACAATGTTGATGCACTGGTTCCGACGCAGGACACCGTGCAGGAATTTCGTGTTTCAACCAACAATGTCAGCGCTGAGTTTGGCGGCTTTGCCGGTGGCGTAATCAACTTTGGCACCAAAAGCGGCACAAACGATTTTCATGGCAGCGCATATGAGTACGTCCGCAATACCGTTTTTGATGCAAATAACTGGTTCAGTAATCACGAAAATTTGGATCGTACTCCGCTTCATCAGAATCAGTATGGCCTGAATGCGGGCGGGCCAATTCATCGCAATCGCACGTTTGGTTTTTTTTCCTGGGAGCATGAACGGGTCACCAGTGAAACCCCGGCAACCTATACCCTACCGACCTCGGACGAAATTAACGGCGATTTTTCCGGCGTAGCCGGTTCCAGCCCCATTTATGACATCTATTCGGCGGGAACTCCGCAGTTCTCCTGTAACGGAGTACTAAACAAAATCTGTCCCGACCGGATCGATCCTTCGGCCAAGGCGATTATCAAGGCTACTTATCCAACCCCGATAAGTTCCGCGTACTCAAGTAACTATTCTGTTTCCTCCAAAACCTCCGGCTGGCAGGACCAGTACGATGCCCGCATTGATCATCATATAGGAGAAAAGAACTCCTTCTTTGGCCGTTATAGCTATTGGGATCCAAACAGTGGTCCAAACGATCCATGGAACAACAAAACCGGTCTGGCTGGAACCAACAGCACCACGCAGCAGGTTGTGCTTGGCGATACGCAAGTAATCAAGCCAAACCTGATTGCCGATGTGCGCGTTTCCTATCTACGCAATGAAGCAAAGCAGATGAGCTCAACCTATAACTGGGACATGTCACCTTTTGGCTCCAACTATTCCGCGCTGCAGACTGAGTTTGGAGGGGGCGTTCTTCCCTACATCAGCCTGAATGGATATTCCAGCACGGGAGGTAATCTTTATATGGACTGGACCAACAACCTCTACACGCTAAATGCGAGCATGACCTGGATTGCCGGTCATCACACCGTCAAATTTGGCGGTATTTCTCGCCAGGTTGCCTGGACGACGACTTCTGCGCCTGGTGCGAATGTTTCGTTTACTACCAGCACGGCATTTACAGCCCTTTCCAGCGTCTCCGGATCAGGCAACGCGTTAGCTTCGTTCCTGCTAGGTTATCCGCTGAGCACAACCAACAGCCAGCTAAATGGCACGCACAGCTTCCTGCATAGCTATGGCCTCTTTGTTACCGACACATGGCAGGTAACTCCGAAACTTACAGCCACACTGGGCCTGCGCTGGGATCAGCCTAGTGCCTATTCTGAAAAGGACAACCTCAACAGCGTTTTCTTGCCGAACGCGGCCAGCACGCTGGGCAAGATTTACAATCCTGTGACCAGCTCAGACCAGAACCTCGTTGGTAATCTTGCTCTGGTCGACAGCAGCGCGTATGCGTCACGTCGCATGGAAAACCTTCACTGGGATCTTTTTGATCCTCGCATTGGCTTTGCGTATCGTGTAAATGATAAGACTGTTGTGCGCTTGGGCTATGGTATTTCGCATCTGCCTTCGTCCATGTCGCAGGATGGCCCGGATATGTCGCCAATCAATGCCGCCTCGACGACGCTTAGCAACGTTGCAGGTGGTACAACGGAGACGACCGTCAGCAATCCTTTTCCGACTGGGGTTATTTTGTCTCCTGGGCGTAGCACGACCGGCATCAACAACCTGCTCGGCCAAGCTGTCAGCGGTGAAGTGCCGGATAACGCGCAGGCCTATGTGCAGCAGTTCAATCTGACCTTTGAGCGCACTCTTGATTCCAACACAACGGTATCCATTGCCTATGCCGGAGCCAAGGGCACACACCTATTTCTGGAAGGCGCCGGAACCTGGTCGACCCGCAACCTCAACCAGCTTCCCAGTCAGTATTTCTCGATGGGATCTGACCTGCTGAACACAGTGAACAATCCCTTCTATGGTTCTATCAGCTCTGGATCGCTTTCCGGGGCTACTGTGATGAAGGGCTATCTGTTGCGGCCCTATCCGCAGTATCTTAACGTGCTCAAGCGCAGCCCGCGGGAAGGTGCGTCAACCTATCATTCCCTGCAGACAAGCCTGAACCGAAAGGTTGGTGCGAGCGGCATTGTGGGTGTTGCGTTCACATGGGCCAAGCTGCTCAGCAATACGGACAATGTCTCCAGCTTTATGGAGGCAGCAGATAGCGGCTCAGTTGGTCTTGTGCAGGACAACAACAATCTGCGTTCCGAAAAGTCGTTGAGTCTGCAGGACTATCCGTTTAACCTGCAGATCAGCTATAGCCTTCAACTGCCCTTTGGCAACAAACAGCGCTTTCTCAACCACGCCGGGTACGTAGTGACTCCAATCGTTTCTGATTGGCGCATCAGTGGTATTACAACCTTCCGCAGTGGTGCGCCGATTGCGCTTGAAGGATTGCCGAATGCGCTGTCTACGTATTTTGGCGCAAGTAATTCAACCTATGGTGGCCTCGTTCGTCCGAATGTCGTTCAGGGATGTAATAAAAAATCCGGCCGTTCGGTTAACTACAATGGCACAGTCAAGTGGTTCAATACTGCGTGCTATACCGATGCAGGTTCCTATGAACTTGGAAACGAAAGCCGTACGGATTCAGAACTTAGGGCGGATAACGAAAAGAACTTCGATGTCTCCTTAATTCGTACTTTCCCGATCAATAACAAGATGAAGTTTGACTTCAGCTCGGAGTTCTATAACATCTTTAATCGCAAACAGTTTGCTCAGCCCGAATCATGGACCTTCCAGTCCACCTTCGGACAGGTTACAAGTCAGGCAAACAATCCGCGTCTGATGCAGTTCGCATTGCGCCTTTCGTTCTAGCGCACAGATGCGCGGTTCACGAAACTAAAACAAACATTCGATCCGGATCTAGAGATAGATCCGGATCGAATCTGCAGACTGAAGATGCAATGCAAAGCGAATGAGGTCTGCATCTTCAAATCGGCGAGGGAGAGAGTTCATGCGACATTCGAGACTGGGAGCGAAATGTTTATTTCTGTTTGGGACATTATTTCTATTGCTAGGCATGATATGTGCGCAGACCTCCAATCCGGCGCCGAGTGTAGTGATTACGCCTAAAGGTGATGTGCTGGTTCCTGCGATGAGCGTACCGCCCTCCTCGCTTTTAAGCGCGGAAGCGAATGCCTATGTCGCGCAGCATCTGAAAGATATGCAGGATCCCTCCGCAACCTATCAAGAGAAGGGCATTCCTCGTTTTATGCGTTCCTATCTGGAGCGCATGAAAACCATCTATCCGGTCAACACTGAAGATGAATACATTGCAGGGGTCCATGTCTCGATCTATACCCCGGAAAAAGGGATTTCACCGGTAAATCAATCGCGGGTGTTGATCAACCTGCACGGTGGCGGTTTTGCGGGATGCTGGCCAGGATGTTCGCTGTTAGAGTCTATCCCGATCGCGGCGATCGGCGGCATTCGTGTGGTCAGTGTCGATTATCGACAGGCTCCTGAGTATAAGTTTCCAGCTGCGAGCGAAGACGTTGCTAAAGTGTACGCGGAACTACTCCGGAAATACGATGCGAAAAGCATTGGCATCTATGGCTGCTCGGCAGGTGGAATGCTGACGGGCATGTCTCTCGCCTGGTTTCAGGCGCATCAGCTTCCCATGCCTGGTGCTGCGGGAATATTCTGCGCCGGCATAGGTGATTTTTCCGCAGGCGACGCCATGTACACAGCGATGCCGCTGGGCGAAGCGCGCATGCCTGTTTCGGATAAAAGAGAAGCGCCGTCGCTGGGGTATCTTGCCGGGACAATCAAATCGGATCCACTTGTTTTCCAGGCTCTGCATGCGAAAGTGCTGGCCGGATTTCCTCCGACGCTGATCCTCACCGGGACACGTGATTTCGCCATGAGTAGCGCAATTTATTCCCATCTGCAATTGCTAAAGGCCGGAGCAGATTCCAATCTGGTGATTTGGGATGGCTTGTTTCATGGTTTCTTCTACAATCCGGACGTGCCGGAGTCGAAGGATGCATACGCAATAATCCTGAAGTTTTTTGATTCTCATCTGAAAGGCAGCAAGTAGTGTTTCGGATGCGGAAACATATTTGCGGCATTTGTAATTTGCAGTTGTACATGGTAGCTGTCATAGTGCGCAACTGGCAACAACGAAAGGGCGAAATGCAAAAAACGGAAGCACAGCAAAATGATTTGAGGGCCATTGTTGGCAAGCGTATGGTGTACGTCTACGAAAACGGGTGGATGTACGAACTGTATGTAAAAAATTATGACACAATTGACTATCGTATCCATAGCGGCATTGTTGGCGGGCGCTGGGTGAAGAATCAGAAAGTATTCCTTATTTACCTTGGCAAAAGTATCTTCAAAATCTCCTGGACAGAGCCGACCGGAACGGATGTTAGCCTTTCGCTGGACCTAGAGACACAGCGGACTCACGGCACGATTTTCTTTCCAAAGTGGGTTGGCGACGATCCGAAGAAGACAGTGTGTTTCCAGAACGATTTTATTCCTCTGATGAACAGGTATCGCGACGAAGGTCCGACGTATCCGAAGATGCTTGTGGATGAATATTCAAAAATCTGCTTTTTGGAAGATGTTGGATTGGACAATGACGATGCGATTGCCTGTGCCCCGCAGGATCTTCCGCTGGACAATCCGGTGCGGAAGGCCGTTCCCTGAGAGGACTCCAATCGAAGCGGACGCTGCTGGAATGAGTGCGTTGAAACCCCGATTGCTTCATGCAGATTCCAATGAACAGATGCTGGACTTTTGGGAGAATAGTAAATCTATTCTCCCATTTTGTTTGCGGCAGGCCATGGCTCTCTTCGAGTAGCAGGCCATTGAATACTGACCATGACCGTGGTGGACGGAAACAGCCTCGAAAACAAGAACCCGGAGGTATGAGATATGCGAAAGATGAAACGCGCTGTTATGGCAATGGTGGCATGGACTGAATTGGCTGCCTGCAGCATTGCTCTTTGTGCACAGACAACTGCTCAGAGGCAGGTAGGGATTGCTGATGGCGAGGTCAAACTGAAGGAACTGAATATTCCGCTGTCAACACTGCTCAGTCGGGAAGCACAGGACTACATGATTCATTTATTGCGCGATCAGCCATTTTCCGGTGGCCCCTCGGCGGCAGAGGACATTCAGGGCTATCGCGCTGCACAGGATGCAATTATGCATACCTTTCTTACGCCGATGCGAACGCGTTATGCCGTTGGGGTTACCAGCCGCAGGATCGGAGGTGTTCGTGTTGATGAGGTTGTACCGAAAGAAGGTATCGCCGCGAAAAATCTCAATCGTGTTTTGCTCAACCTGCATGGTGGCGGTTTTCTTTCCGGCGCGGGAACGGCTTCTCTGGTTGAGTCCATTCCGATTGCTGCCATTGGAAAGATCAAAGTCATCTCGATTGATTATCGAATGGCTCCGGAATATCACTTTCCGGCGGCCAGCGAAGATGTCGCATCTGTTTATCAGGAAATTCTGAAAGAGTATTCACCGCAGCATATCGGTATCTATGGATGCTCGGCAGGCGGAATGCTTACGTCCATGTCGGTTGCCTGGTTCGAGCGTCACAACCTTCCTCAGCCAGCTGCTGTTGGTGTATTGTGTTCCTCCTTGAACGATATGTTTGCCGGCGATTCAGGACATCTTGCGCTTCCCCTGAATGGAATCAACATACCACCGCTGCCTGCTGGTAATACCGCAAAAATGGCAAAAAATACGCCGGACTATCTGCGCAATGCGAATTTGATGGATCCGCTTGTTTATCCGATTCATTCGAAGAAGATTCTCGCGGCATTTCCTCCAACCCTGTTTGTTACGGGTACGCGTGCCTTCGAGTTCAGTTCCGTGGTTGATTCGCACCATGTACTGGCTCGTCAGGGTGTACAAACAGAACTCTATGTATGGGACGGACTTCCTCATGCTTTCTGGTATAACTCGGATTTGCCGGAATCACGTGAGGTATATGACGTGATCGTACGTTTCTTTGAACGTCATCTGAAAGACTGATGATCGCTTACTCGACAATCGTCAAGGAAAGCAAAAATGTACACGCCAAATAACCCTGTAAACAATGGTGTCCATCTCTTCATGTGTCGCCGAAGCTCTTGACTTGTAAGCAATCAGGAGGAAAACGGCCCATTTCACTTCATGATCGGAATGGGCCGTAATATTGCGTTCAGTATCTATTTTGTCGTTTGAAGCATGTTCAGGTCGATAGCGTTTGCCATCACCTGATAGCCAGCATCATTGGGGTGGATGTGATCGCCGGAGTCGTAGATTGCCTTCATGCGAGAAGGATGTTCAGGGTCGCGAATTACGGAATCGAAATCAATAAAACCATCATAAGCTCCGGCTGCACGAATCCATTGGTTGACCCTTTGCCGGATAGCTTCCCCCTCGGCGTCCCAGGAGTTTGTCCCTTCAAATGGAGTCAGTGTTGCTCCGAAGATGAGAATGCCATGCTCGTGAGCGCGCACAATGAGTTGCTGCAGGCCGGCTATAATCTCCTCCGCGGACACCTTCTCGCTGACGAAAGGATTTTTCGGTGTGCTGGGTAACTTCAGCTCTTCCATGCGGATTCGCGGAAAGCCAATATCATTGATTCCTTCAAGGACAATAAGTCCTTTCACGCCGCTCTTCCCCAGAACATCCCGATCGAATCGGGCAAGTGCGGCAGCACCGGCGGCATCGTGGAGAATGCGATTGCCATTGATGCCTTCATTGAGAATCGCTGTGTGCTTGTCCGGGCGGAATGCGGCAAAGCGCTGAGCTAGTTTGTCGGGCCAGTCCGCATAGTGACTGACGCTGGCACCGGCACCGTCGGTGATCGAGTCGCCGAGAGCAACGATGGCCGAGGCGCTTTCCGGAGCAAGCACTTCCAAAGAGGAGAGAAAAAACCATGAATCACGAGGAAACGCATCTACCGTGCTCAGGTTGCCACTCTGGTCTCCTGTTGCGAGCCATGAGGTGTGCTTGGCGAGTCCATGCAGAGTCGTCACAGGAGTTTTTTCCGGTAGATAGATGCTGACGGCCAACTCCGTGAACGGTGTAATGTCCATTTCCACGGGGTCGCTGATGAGCGGAGCACCCGCCGGAATGGACACGGACGATTTCCCTGCAAAGGTAAGAATGTGATCAGTGCCTTGTTTGGTTGTGGAATTCCTGTCTGCCACGGCCACATGCGCGGCACCAATCCGAACCGGAAGAGGGCCGAATTCATTGGAGAATCGGACCCGCAGGGAATGACCGCCGATTGTGGGACGAATCACCATGCGGATTGTTTTGTTTTCAAGGGAAGGTTCTTCTGGCACTCCCGGTGCAGAAAATTGAGCGTATGCGGCTGTTGCCCAGGCAGTAATCCAGCGTTCCGTTTTTTGCGCCTTAGCAATGTTCGTCTGGAAAAGCAGCAACAGAGAAAAACAGATTGCGAAAACTGTTTGTTTCTTCATCGAATTTGATTTACTCCTGATTGCATCAAGGTGAGAAGGTTACGAAAATAAAATGACATCAAGTTCATGTCATCGCAATGTACCTATCATAGAGGTCTGGGTTTCGGCGCTCCGGTGCGCAGGTAATAATGTTGTATAGATAGTTGCATGCTTCTGCCGCGAGCATGCAACGAGTCATGATTGCATAAATGTGATTTTTCCGCTTATATGTTGAGGCTCAGTCAAAGGGAACCATCTGGGCTAAGGCTAGAAATGATGAAACCTTCCGACAACATGCTCAAAAAGGAGTATGCGCAACTTACAAGGTTGCAACGTGCAGTGAACGCAGATGTAGTCTCGTTACACGAAAATGCGGAAGCTGAGACGGTCTACAACGTGCGAAAGCGGCAAGAACCGATCAAAACGAGTCCGATGCGGGGGCTCTTTCCGGTGGGGTATCAGCGACGACATGGTGAGAAGGAGAATGTGGAAACAGGAATAGCCCTCGGTGTCCGGCGAAGAAACCTCGTCGAGGAGGCGACTGCTATAACTGCGAGTGGGAAGTGCAAGCGCCAGGGTGGCGGATCGGGTCGTACTACTCTTGATGGACGTGCAGCAAAACGCGTCCAGAGGGAAGGGGTGGTGCCGGTAAGTATTTCGTTCGGCAAAGTGAGGCAGGGGGTGAAATGACAAACCACCTATCAGCCTGCAGAATCTACGGAAACGGATATATCGAAAGGCAAGTTGGACAAGTCGCATCGCTTCTGGGGCTTCTTCGTGCATGTTGCGCAGATCGAGACCCTCGAAGAGGCTTACCGGGTAGCCAAGAAGAACGGAGGCGCTGCCGGTGTCGATGGCCAGTCTTTTGCGGACATCGAACAGTCCGTGAGGGCTGAATTCCTTGCGGTCATACGGTATGCCTTAGAAACAGGCAGCTACAAACCCATGCCCAACCGGCGGGTCGATATACCGAAAGGCAACGGCAAAGTCAGAACGCTTCAAATCCCTTGCATACGCGACCGCGTGGTGCAAGGGGCACTGAAGCTCAGGTTCTATCTGCCGTGAAAACCTCCGCCAAAGAAGCCAAGCAGATGGGACCGAGCTTCGTCTGAGGGCGGGAGCCTGCTGGCAACATGAACCGCGACGCCGAAGGACTCTATGAGCGGGGGCAAACTGCCTTTCAACTTTTGGGTTCGCACTCTGACCTCCTTGGGTACTGTGCGCGTGGTTTGAATCGTCTTGAGAAATACTTTCGCCAAGGTGTTTCCGGCTGCAATGCTGGAATCCGTCACCTCCGGCGCGAGGAGCGGACTCCGGCAGCGTGTCAATCGTTCGGCACATGGCCACTCACTTTCAACAAACTGAGGCATGGTGAAAGTAGATGAACCCCCGACCAATTGAGCGCCTGGAAAAGACGTTGCCACTAAACACGAGTTCTTCCATTCGCCCTCAATGAGGGCAAGCTATAGAGTACTTCCCATGGACTTTTTACGCGACTGGGATGAACTGAAGCAAACTTCTTGCTCTTTTAACAAAGGCGCTTATTCACGGTACTGAGATATAAATCTAACTAAACAGATACGTTTCCTCGCAGCCACTGGCTTAGATGCTCAAAATCAAATGTACCGGCGGCATACAGGTCGAGCACGAATTGTTCTGTTTCGTCGCTGCTTGCTGTCAGACGGGTTCCGTTGACAACGAGGAAGGTGTACATTACGGCGAAAGCAGTGCGCTTGTTACCGTCAATGGAGGGATGGTTTTGCGAAAGGCTTTCCCAGAGAGCGGCGGGTGGCCCCGGTCCCGATAATCTTTTCAAACCATGCTGAGGGTGCCCCCGGTCGCTCGCATTTGGGAACCGGTGCTGAACGCGATTCATAATCTCGGTTCGTGCAAAATCCCCATATCAATTGCTGAGGTCGGACTACTACTCTGAAGTCGCTCAGTATCCGTGATTCCGGCTGTCCGGCACGGTGCCCGATCTCTGGATGGATGGACTTCTGGACGGATTGATCGGGCGGCAAGAGCGATCACGTAGGCTTCGGGC
>Ga0255348_1000633_pt1 | contig 13201 bp, 9 predicted proteins | sample CBST25v5metaG_FD_189945 | JGI IMG/M metagenome (GOLD analysis project Ga0255348, IMG submission 189945) | Peat soil microbial communities from Stordalen Mire, Sweden - C.B.S.T-25.v5 | ecosystem: Environmental > Terrestrial > Soil > Wetlands > Peat | place: Sweden: Norrbotten County, Stordalen... | reverse complement strand
CTGCGCCACCCTTATATAAGGTTGCTTCCACGGCTGGACGAACCAAGACGTAGCAGGTGAAGCTGGTTCCGTCTGTCAACTCAATCTGGACGCGCGACCCGTCGCCGGTGTCCCGGTGAATCCTGAGTAATTGAATTGTCTTTCCTGCCACTTCCGGACAGTCGATGAAATCTGTATTCACAGATTCTCCCTCCTCTCTTATTGAATCGTATCCTTCCCACCTCAATGCTGGCCCAATCCGATGAATTTTTCGTCAACTGGGGCAGTTTCCGGCAGCGCGCAGGACGAGAGCGGCGCATCGAAGGAAATACCAACCAGGACATTATCACACTCATCGTGTGTAGACGCATAGTGGTCAGCCTCCGAGCATGGAGAAGTGGCCCCACACTCCGTTAAGTCTCGATTTGGCGCAAGGTTGCGGCAACTCCGCGACGAGCGGGGCTATTCCCAGGAGGAACTGGCCGAGCGCGCCGGACTGCACCGGAATTACGTCGGCGGCGTCGAGCGCGGCGAACGGAACGTGGCTTTGGAGAACATCATCAAACTGGCGAAGGCGCTCTCGGTCACGCCCGGCGATTTGTTTTCTGATTTTTCCCGATAGACCACCATAGAAAGCCTATCCGCCAGAAATATGTTGCTACCGCGCAGAATATATCAGGCGAGACTCGTAAAGATTGGCTCGAAATACGCGCGCAATTCTTCGACTACTACGAAAAGCTGTTCTGGCGCATCTTTTAATGCAGAGCGTTTCAGAAATGCCCGCCACTGTGCTTGCTTCGCTGGATCGGTGCCGAATTGCGGTGAAAGACCAATCGGCGTGGCATCGATTTCCATCTTTCGATTCTTGAAGGTTCGCTCGATAGCCGTGCGAAGCACAGTCAGGTCAAGTTCTGGGTGGCGTAGAAGAATCCATATATCGAAGTAATCCTTCATGCGACTGTTCAGCATACGAAGCTGGACAAGCGCTTCCAGCTTTTCAGCTATAACCGTCTCGCGGGTGTAGCCAAGCAGCGCAGGCGCAGGAAAATCAAGAATCGTGGGATAGGCAAGCCGCTCCGGTTCTGGCGTCACTACATCGCCGAATCCAATATCGATCTGCATGGTCACACGGGCCGCGTTGAGATGGCCCGTAAACACAGTACGAACTCCAGAGTAATCGGCGTCTTCCCGAATCACCGATCCGGCAAATGAATCAAGGTCAAAGGTGATGCCATCATCGGGAACATCGACTTGGGCAACTTCCTTCAATAGGTTCACAATGTCGTCTACCTCATTGCTGGTCCTACCCAGGAGGTCAATATCCATTGTCGGCCTGGACATGGGTGCACGCCACGCCGTTAGCAGCAGAGCACCCTTCAACAAGAATTTGCTGGCGTGTGGCGATGTCGATAGGCGGTAGAGAAAGCGCTCCATCGCGTAATACTGAAGCACCTCGGCAAAGGGCCGGTTGTTCGCCTTCGCATAATTCAGCAGGCGCTGCCGAACAGAAGCACCCATGTTTTTTACCACGGATACCGTCAAAGAATCGCCTCCAGGTAAGGCCGCATGACACGTTCAACGCGGCATACTTTTGCGAACTGCTCAATCTGATCGAGCTTCATGCGTCCACGCTGCCGGTAAAGATTCAGCGCTTCCGTGCATACATCGATGCCGAGTTTATTGCGGTACTTGAAGCAATCGGCCAGCGTCTTCTCGGCAGAGTAGACGCGCACCGGAGTCCCGTCCATCGTCACTTCCTCGATGCCGCTTTCATAAACCGGCTTGGAATACCAAAAGATGCGTAGCGGCGGATATTGCATCGCAGGGACCTGGTCGTTGGCCGGAATCGCAAGATATACGGAGTGCGGAATCTGAGTTGTAAGCCGGTGGAACGCCAGCGCCGAGATCAGGCAAACAACTCCCTTTGGCACCTTGTGCGAGACCGTCACCAGATCCGGGTTGCCCAGCGGCTTCGCGTTGGCAAGTCGGTAAAGCCCCCGTTCGAGCCGCTCCAGTTTCCCCGCGTCTCGAAGCGCATAGAGTTCACGAGGATGCACACCCAGTTCGACCGCGCGTTTTGTATTGAGGATGCCGCCGCTTTTCGTGAAGACGCCGATGGCGCGGCCCATCGCGCCTGGCTCGGGCGTTTGTGCGGCGTCGGATAGATTCCTCGGAGATCGCATATGTTCTCCGACTATTCTATCCAGATACAGGCAAACTTCCAAGTAGTTTGGAAGGCTCCTTCTGAGAGTGCAAATTGACCCATATTCTTCGAGCTGGTCCCACACAGCCAGCCCGAAAGCCCGTAAAAAGTTTGTCGCATTTTTGTCGCAAATACCGCCCAGAGGGCCGTTTTTGCCGGTTGTGCCGGTTAATAACTACTGTACCGTCAACAACATGCGATTCGTGGCATTTCTTGACACGGAAGAGGTCGCTGGTTCGAATCCAGTCGTGCCTACCATATAATTCTTTTAGAATCAATGGTAAAGCAATGCAGCCGAGTTCCGAGTCCCACTTCATTTCACCCAAGATTCACCCAAAGCCCTACTGAATGGCCGTTCCGGCTGCTCCGAAAATGGCATCGACCATCATCTGTTGAGCCGCCATTAGCTCGTCTGAGTCCGTTTGCGTGTACCGGCTGAGCGTAAAGGCAGCGTTGCTCTGCCGGAGGGTGGTCTGAGCCGTCTTCGGGTCAACCTTCTTTTTGGTCGTCAGGAAGCTGGACAGGCTGTGGCGGAACTGGTGGAACCCGAACCGCTTCACCTGCTTGCCCTTTCGGTCAAAATAGAGGGTCTTCTCCCCCTCGACGGTCTTGCCCGTCTTGCGGTCAGCCCACGTGGCGTGCATTCTGGACGCCGTTAGAACGCCAGCCTGAACCGCTGCTGGGTACAGGTAATCACGCACGAGCATATTGCCGACTCGCGGTGAGGCTCCCTTCTTCTTGACGCTTGCAAAAATCCAGTCCTCTGCTTTCGCATAGGTGGTCTGACGACGCCATGCCTGAAGGTAGGCCGCGAGAAAGTCCGACATCGCAACGGGGGCTTTGGAAGCCATCGTTTTGGGTTCATCGACGTTGTTCCGTATCCAACGACGTTGGATGTGGATTTCCTTATTTTCCCAATCAACATCACTCCACCTGAGGCCCGCGATTTCGCTGTAGCGTAAACCTGTCACTGCATCAAGCAAGACCATCGTCTGCTGAAGCAGAGGCAGATTGCGATATCGCTGCGGAGCTTGGCGCGATGAACAACTCGGATGCGGAGGAACTCCTTGAACGTATCGCAAGTCAAGCGCATAAGCAGTTTTTCTGGTCCAGCGAATCTGGAACATTTGTAGCCCAGGCAAAGGAAGTTGCATCCTGTCGCTGGCTGATTGATCAGGTCCATCTTTTGGCGGACAGAAGCCGAGACTGACCCTCACGTTAGACAAGATGGGCTTTTTTCCAACTCCACTTCTCCGGTCGGCTGCGAAAGAAGAGAATGCCAATCCGGCAAGCTTCAGCTTCGAAAGCGAAACGGCGCATCCCGCTTTGGAATGCGCCGTTTCTTGTATTGCTCTTGAACGCGTTATTGCACCGTAAGTGAGAATGTTGTTGTGCTTTGCAGCAGGCTCGATCCCGACCCCGATGTACCGGTCACGGTGACGGTCGTTGTGACGGGCGTTGTTGTCTTGGTAGTCGTGGTGTTAGTTGATGAACCGCCGCCGCAACCGGTGACCAGGCTCAGTCCGATAACGCTCACCGCAAGCAAAAGCATAAGTTGTATGTTGCGCCGTTTCTTGAAGCCGAGCAAGCAGCAGAATGCAACGGCTAGCGTTGATGTCGGAATCAGTGGACTGGGATTGCGACGTAACTCCGCAGTTGTCGCTGCGGTCGTCACAGTCAGCTTTGTTGAGGCGGCTGTTCCTGAAGGCGTCACTGAAGCGGGAGCGAAAATGCATGTCGCGCCCGTTGGCAGCCCTGAGCAGGTGAGCGTCACCAAGGAGTTGAATCCGTTCTGCGGCGTCACTGAGACCGTGGTTGTGCCGCTTTGGCCGCCGGTGACGGTGAGCGCGGCGGGGGTCACCCCAACTGTAAAGGCCGGCGCCAACACGTTGAAGGGATCGCTGATGACTTTTGTCGAGCCTAACTCCGGCGATGCGACGGTAAAAGTGTAACCCGTTCCCGCCGTATTGATCGCTATTCCATCAAAGACAGCTTGACCATTGGCGGGCGTGGTTAGAGTGAGGGAACTCTGGTTGGCGACTTCGCTCGCGCCCCCACTGAAGGTCAACGTGACTGGAATGCCGGCGACATCGTCTCCATTCCCATTCGTCGTGTTGGTTTCCCCAACGCTCACAACGGGCGGGTTTCCCATGTTCTGGCCGACGACCGAATTGCCCGGTTGGCCGTTAAAGTAGACTCCCGTATAGTTGGTCTGGACCGCACCCAGATCGAAGGTCTGTAAAACGGATGTGGTCCGAGGAAAGCCGCGCTCGTCGGTGCGCAAAGCCGGGTCCATAATATCTGGCCCATTGTGGGATAAGATCCAACTGCCAGCGCCCATCACGGGGCTTCCTGGCTGCGGAATCATGGTCGCCTGGGCTGTGCCATTTCGTGTCACTTGTAGTGGTAAAAGCTCCGGATTGCCGCCGATGAAGTTGTATTTGCTCTGGGTGCCGCAGTTCGTGCAGTCGCCGGAAGCGGTGGTACCAATTAAATTGCCAGCCACGATGCTGTTGTAGAGCGTCACCGTATTGTTGGTGTAGGCGGTGTTATAGATTCCACTCGCGGTGGCTCCTGCAGCGACAGAGTTATCGGAGATCGTGCTGTTATTGGCGATCACGCCCTCGCAGGATAACGTGAGCGGGCAATCGAAGTAGATGCTGCCGCCGTCATTGGCTGTGTTTCCAGAGAGAGTGCTGTTGTTCACAAGCACCGTTCCCTCATAACTATAGATGCCGCCGCCACTGCCGCTGGCAGTATTTCCTGAGAGTGTGCTGTTGTTTACGATAACCGCACCTTGGCCCAAGTAGTAAATTGCGCCGCCTCTGCTTGCGGTATTTCCTGAGATCGTACTGCTGTCCACCAGCAGCCACTGGCCGTTTTGCAAGATGGTGCCGTATTGACTGGCTGTAGTATTTCCGGAGAGGACACTGTTGCTGATCGTCAATTCGCCGTAGCTGGTGATGGCGCTGCCGGAATAACTTGTAGTCGCGCTGGCGGGTGAGTTGCCGTTTGCAATGGTGACCCCGGAGATGGCCGCAATTTTCTGAAGGGAGACAGACAACAACCCGCCGACTGCGGTCGATCCGGTGCCGTCAATCGTGAGTTGGCTCGCTCCCGGCCCGACGATATTCAGATTCTCCGCGATGGCCGGCAGCGGTTTGCCGAGAGTCAAGGAAATGGTGCCTTTGGCCGAAAAACGGATGTCCCCCTGGCCATCGGTCGCGGCCTGCTCAAGAGCATCGCGGAAGGAGCAGGTGGTTGCAGTGCACTTGCCGTCGTTCGTGTCGGCGACGGTATTCACCGTAAGGTAGTGTGTCTGCACCGCGCCCAGATCGAACGCTCCGGAGGTTGGCCTGGGAAAACCACGCTGATCGTTGACTGGCTGCGCGCCACTCACAAAGCTGCCTGCGTTGATGGCTGTACTGCCAATGAGCGGCATCATGGTCTTCATGGGACCACCATTCCAGGCCAGCGGTCCCAGAGTGGGCGGTGTGCCGCCGATCAGGTTATTGGAAGTTTGTGTGCCGCAGTCGTCGCAATCGTCGGGAGTGGTAGGGGTGACGTTGCCCGAGACAATGCTGTTCGTGATCGTTACAACGCCGTTATTATTGTAGATACCGCTGCCAGCGCTGCCAGCGTAATTTCCAGTGATCGTGCTATTGGTGACGGTCAGTGTCCCCGCCTCATTGTAGATTCCGCCGCCCTTCGTAGTGGTATTGTTGCCTGTAATGGTGCTATTCATTACATTCACGCTGCCGGCTTCGAGGTCAATACCAGCCCCCTGATAGCTAATTTCGACTGTGTTTCCATAGATCAAGCTATTGGTCACAGTCAGACTGGAGCCACTGTCAACCAGTAAGGCGCCGCTGCCCATCTGTGTAATCACGCAACTGTTGATCGATGCGGTCGCATTCGATTGAAGTGCAAGAGCGCGATCGCCATCAGTAAGGGTCAGCCCAGAGATCCACAGGGAGACATTGCTGATATCGAATAGACCGTTAGTACCGAGATCAATGGTCAGTTGGTTGGCGCCTGGTCCCGTGATCGTCATGTTTCCGCTGATATAGATGACATGGTTTGACGCACTCAAAAAAATGGTGCCAGCCAGGCCAGAAGTGAATGTGATGGTGGAACCGCTGTTGGCGTTGCCCAGGGTAATGGCATCGCGCAATGAGCAGGTATTGCCCGTGCCGCTGGTGCAGTCCGGAGTTGCATCAGTTGTGTCAACCAGCGTGGTGACCGTGTAGGTGATCGGCGTGGTAGCGTGGGCCGGAACTGACAGCAGGCACACGGCAATCAGGATCGCTGCGACCGCAACCTGCGTAACGAAGCGCGGTTTGACGCTAGAGTAAAGAAAGCGCAATTGAATTCTCCTCTTGTATCTCGAAGACGCTGAAGAAGATCGCTGAATCTGACCGCGCGGCGGCGGACGCACGCAGGTTGTCGGAGAGATGCAGCCGACAAATGCTCTGCTAAACTCGCATCAGACATCCGTTTCTCTTCTTCAGCAAGACTGCGAACCAAAGAGGAAAAGAGTCTCATTTCCTTCGATGGAATTTATGGAAATCGTCCAAATTGGCTTTGGCTGGAGACAGGGAAACGGTGCGAACGGGCGAGAGGAATTTGCTAAGCTATTGCCATAATTAGCATTAGCCGCTTTTGAGGACCTAGATGACCGTGGAATCGGACAGCGGTGAAATCACTGTACTCCTCAGAAAATGGAAGGACGGCGAGGCGTCGGCTTTTCAGATGCTGGTGCCACTCGTCTATCCTCATTTACGGCAAGTCGCCGGAGCATATTTGCATCGGGAACGTGATCCAGATGTGCTGCAGGCGACGGTCCTGGTTCATGAGCTCTATTTGCGTCTGCTGAAGCAAAAAAATGCCGATTGGCAGGACCGCCAGCACTTTTACACATTTTGCGCCCGGATGATGCGCATGATCTTGATCGACAACGCGCGTGAAAACAAAGCCAAGATGCGCGGCGGCTATAGTGTGCCTCTCAGCGACGATCTCTCCTGGGTCGGTATCGATGGCCTGGAATTGCTGGACTTGGACCGAGCGCTGGATGAGCTTGATTCAATCAATAGTGAAATGGTTAAACTGGTCGAGCTACGTTACTTCCTGGGCTGTACGACCGAAGAGACGGCGGCCTTGTTGCATCTATCCAGAGCCACTGTCTACCGCCAGTTAAAGTTCATCAAGAGCTGGCTCTATGTCCGCATCTGCCCCGTCGCGGCGGCGGATGAAGCGAGTGTGTGAGTCGTTTTGCCGGCTGTCTTCGCTATCTCTAAGGTTCCACGCAGCAGCCACTAAGGGAGCATCTTCTCAAGATGGTACAAACGGCAGAGCGTTTTCTCCAGACCGAGGCAATCTTTTCCGAAGCTCTCGAAGCTCCCCAGGAATCGCGCGACGATTTGCTTGTGGCCCGATGCGGCGGGGACCAGGCAATGATCGACGAAGTACGGTTGCTGTTGAATGGCTTTAAAGCAGAAGAGCTGCGCGCGGCGTCTGACAAATGTGATCAGGGGTGCAGCCCCGAAACCCGGATGGAGCCCAAGCGCATTGGACCCTATGAAATTGACCGCCTGCTCGGGCGCGGAGGAATGGGGAGTGTTTATCTTGCGCACCGCGCCGACGGACACTTCGAGCAAAAGGTCGCCGTCAAGGTCATTGACGCCCCCCTTACAACGGAATTGTTCCGCGAGCGATTCCGTCAGGAGCGGCAGATTCTGGCGGGTCTGCAACATCCCTATATTGCCCGTCTGCTGGATGGAGGAGTTACTGCCGAAGACGATCCATATCTGGTCATGGAATACGTTGCCGGCGTACCCATCCATCGCTTCTGCGAGGAGCATCATCTTTCCCAAGTCAAAAAAATCGAGCTGTTTTTGCGCTCTTGCGAGGCCGTGCAATTTGCCCATCAGAACTTCGTCGTTCACCGCGACTTGAAGCCGGATAACATTTTGGTGGCCGGGGATGGCACTCCGCGGCTGCTGGACTTTGGAACAGCTAAGTTGCTCTCTCCGTCCGTGGACAAGCAGGATAGCGAGCTCACTCGCATAGGCTATTTAACTTTTACTCCGCAGTATGCCAGTCCGGAACAGGTGTCAGGCAATCCGATAACGGCGGCCTCTGACACTTACTCGCTGGGCGTTCTGTTGTATCTTCTTATGACCGGAACGCTGCCCTATAAATTGAAAGACCTGACCATGGGGCAGATGATGAAAACAGTTTGCGAAGAGACGCCGCGCAAGCCCCATTGCGCCACCGGTTCTAGCAAACAACTTGATGCCGATCTGGAAGCAATTCTGTTGAAGGCCTTACGCAAGGAACCCCTGGAGCGCTATATCACCGCCGAGCGGCTGGCTGACGATCTCCGCGCCTACCTCGAAGGGCGGCCAGTTGCGGCGCGCCGCGGAACGGTGCGCTACCGCGCCGCAAAATTCATTCGGCGTCACCGATGGGCTTTGACTGCGGCAGCTGTCTTGGTGGTGACACTGGTTGCGGGTATTGTGGGCGTTGCGTGGCAGTCCCGAGTGGCCAACGAAGAGCGGCGCAAGGCCGAGGCCCGCTCGACTGATCTACGCCAGTTGAGCAACAGTTTCCAGTTGGAACTGGATGAAGCCATCAAGCAAGTTCCCGGTACAACCGGCGCACAAAAGTTGCTAGTCACGCGGGTGATCGAGCATTTGGATCACATGGCCAGCGACGCGCACGGCGACCGCCAGACTCAACTTGATCTCGTCGAGGCCTATACCCGGCTCGGGAATCTGCAGGGAAATGCCTACGATCAGAATCTTGGCGATGCGACTGGAGCGCTCGTCAGCATCGATAAGGCCGTCGCGCTGGGTAGACGCTGGGTTAACCATGATTCCAAAGATCAGGTTGCGCTTCACGATCTAGCCAATGCAGAGTTGTCCCGCGGCCAGGTTCTCTTCGGAACCGCGCCAATTCAGCAGGCAATCGCCTCCACCCAATCGGCAATTGCAAGCTACGAGCGATTGATTGATCTTCCCGGCGCAACTCCCGATGAAATGTGCGAAGCGGCTTCCGCTTATTCAACTCTAGGCGACGAATTGGGTCTGGTGATTACAGAAAGCCTTAACGACCTGGCGGGCGCAAACTCGGCATACCGGAAGGAGCAGGACCTTTACGACCGGGCCTTGATTATCAATCCCAATCTGATGAGTGCCAAACGGGGGCAAGCAAGTAGCCTGTTGGATATCATTCCGACGGAAAAGGAATCGGATCCGGAGCAGGGACTCAAGGACCTTCAACTCGGCTTGCAACGCATCGCCGCTTTGCCCAAGGAGGAACAACAATCCCTGCGAATGATTCGAATTCGAGAATCCTTTCTGGTCGACCAAGCTTTTGTGCTGACACAGATGGGAAGATACTCCGATGCCGACGCAATTGCCGCTGGCCCTGTGCAATCGGCGTTACGCCGCGCAGCGGTGGACCCGCAGGATTCGCGCGCCCTCGGCGATGTGTTGTTTTCCTTGGATCGTCAGGCCGGCAATCTCGATATAGCGGCAGATCCCGCTTTGGGCGCGTCGATCGGCGACCGGCGGCGCAATCTGGTTGCGGAAGAAAAGTCGTTGATTCAGGAGCGAGCCGGATTGGAACGTATGGTGATATTGAATCCGTCTCAGAAAGAGTGGAAGCCTGTCCTCGGAGACGTCGAAGTTCGTCTCGGAACGGTTCTGTTCATTCTGCACAGTAAACAAGACGCGGCGGATCTGGTGAGAAAAGGCCTTGCCGCCTTGAAGGGAGCGATCAAGGAAGATGGAGGGTCTCCGGAGATCCTCGATACGACAGCAAAGGATCTTTTGATCGCAGAACCGGTCTTGCTTCGAGATCCGCGGGTGGCGGTTTCCTGTGCCGAGCGGGCGGTATCACTAAGCCATCGAAAGATGCCGTCCAGGCTTCTGACTCTGGCTCAGGCCTACCGCGCTGCGGGCCAAACGGAGAGGAGCCGCACGGCGGCAAAGGAGGGCCTGGCGCTGCTTCCCGCTCCACAACCAGGTGCGCCGAAGCCGAGGCTCCGCAAGTTGCTCGAGATCCAGGCGCAATCTGGCTTCTGACGAGCTGCACGTTCGAGGCATTTCAGAACTTCAAGACACCAGCATTGTCCGTGGTCGTTGAACCTCCGACAGTCAATGTTACTTGTATGTTGCCTCCGGCGGTTGACTTTACGATAGTGTATCCAGAATTCGGAGTTAATCCAGCGACATAATTCACCGACACTGCGAAGGGCTCGGTATAACCGGTGGTGGCGAAGCGGGCAGTCTGGGAGTCGTCATGGATAAACATCAAGGCAGTCGTTCCAACTGCAACGCCGTCAAAAGCGGTCCCACTCGTTGAAGTGATGCTGCTGACCGCCAGAGGCGTTTCATTCGCATCGACGCCTTCCAGAACATGCAGGAAGCGCGCATCCATAGGATTGCTGGTGTCCTCGACTGTCATGACATATTGCGTCGGTTCCAGTTCGGAGGTTTGAATGCAAAATGGATCTCCGTCCGGGCAGGTCAGGGCAAAACTGGCCTGGGCGATGCCTGCAATGCTCGCCGTGGTCGTGGCATTCTGAGGCAACACAGTATTGATATATAACTGCTGGCCGTCGGCCATGGTTTCGATTGCAGTCTGCCCGCTAATCGCCGGATTAGTGACCAGGCTCAAGTTATAGCGTTTAAATAATCCTGGATCCGCCGAGGTTGCGCGGTCATAGGTGACGATAAAGTCGCCGTTGATGAAAAAGATGTTGCGTTGGGCGCGAGTAATCGCTTCCGCATTGTATGCAGCCACCCATATTTCAGGGGCGTTGTAGAGATCGGTCATATCAGTAAAGGCATAAACGTAGCTGCTGCCGTCGGCGGGGGCGTGGCTAACAACCGTGGTGGGATCTCCGACTTCGACATATTCGAATTGGCTGCCAAGAGGCCACTCCGGCCATTCGAAATTGGCATAGGGAGCAAAAAGCGGCGGATATATTCCTCGGAGATCGCATATATTCTCCGATTGTTCTATCCAGATTCAGGCAAACCCCCAAGCGCTTTTGGAGGTCCCTTGAAAGAAAGTAAACTGGCCGATTTTCTTCGGGCTGGTCCCACACAGCCAGCCCGTTTGCCCGTTGTTGAAAAGTTTGTCGCATTTTTGTCGCAAATACCGCCCAGAGGGCCGTTTTTGCCGGTTGTGCCGGTTTATAACTACTGCACCGTCAACAACATGCGATTCATGGCATTTCTTGACACGGAAGAGGTCGCTGGTTCGAATCCAGTCGTGCCTACCAAGATTAGATTCAGAGACATCCAAAGACATCCAGTAAGGAACAATAAACCGCTGATAAATAAGCGGTTTATTGTGTTTTTACGTCCAGAGGTGTATCGTGGAAGCCATGCTCCCGTGGGGGTATTAATGGGGGTAGATTTTCCGCGAGTGGGGGTATTTCCACTTTCAGGAATTTGGGAGGGATTCCCGATGGCGCTCACCGATACCGAAATCCGGCGCTCCAAGCCCGGAGACAAGCCCTACAAGCTGTCAGACGGCGGCGGACTTCACTTGATGGTCACTCCGTCAGGCGGCAAGCTCTGGCGCTGGAAGTACCGCTTCGAAGGCGCGGAAAAGCTGATGGCGCTGGGGCGCTATCCCGAAATCTTGCTGGGCGAGGCCCGCGAACGCCGAGACACAGCCCGAAAGCGGCTGGCCAACAGCATCGATCCGATGGCCGAGCGCAAAGCCGAAAAGACCGCTGTCATGGTCGCCACGGAGTACACCTTCGAGAAGATTGCCGAGCAATGGCTGGAGCATTGGCGGGGAAACAAGAGCGCCCGTCACGCAGCGACGACCAGGAACCGGCTTCGGGTAAACGTCTACCCCATTCTTGGGTCGCACCCCATTGCCGAGATTGAGCCGACGGAGCTGGTCGAGCTGGCGAAGGGAATTGAAACCCGAGGAGCCTCCGACATGGCAAAACGGATTCTCCAAATTGTCGGCATGGTACTGCGCTACGCGGTCGCGCACGGTTACAGCAAACGGAACCCAGCATCAGAAATTCGTCCCTCGGACATTCTTAAGCCGACCCGCAAAAAGAACATGGCCCGCATCGACGCCAAGGAGTTGCCTACCCTTTTGCGGTCAATTGAACTGTACCAAGGGACGCATCTGACCCGGCTGGCCATGAAAATGATGGCGCAGACCTTCGTTCGGACAAGCGAACTGATTTGCGCGCGATGGGATGAGTTTGACCTGGAGGCTAATCGCTGGACGATTCCGGCGGAGCGGATGAAGATGAAGACGCCGCACATCGTTGCGCTTTCCCGGCAGACGATGGAGGTTCTTGAGCTTTTGCACGACCTGTCCGGTTCCGAAGAACTGCTTTTTCCCGGCGAGCAAGACCGGAAAAAGCCCATGTCAAACATGACGATCTTGAAGGCGCTGGAGCGGATGGGTTACAAGGGCCGGATGACCGGCCACGGCTTCCGTGGTCTGGCTTCCACTATTCTTCACGAGCAGGGATACAACCATGACCATATCGAGTTGCAGCTTGCACACGCTCCCCGGAATGCCGTCAGCGCCGCCTACAACCACGCCCTCTATCTTGAGCCACGGGCCAAGATGATGCAGGACTGGGCAGATTTTCTGGAACGCACCCAGCGCGGCGGCAAGGTGTTGCCGTTTTGCGGAACAGCGGCATAGGCATCAGTCAATTCGGCCGACAGAAAACCAGGGACGCGCTGCAATCCAATCCCGGATGGGGGCCAATCTCAAATCCCGCGCCGGACGTCATCTCGCCGACGAACGATTCACTCCAGCTCTCTGGCCGCAGAGTTCCCGGCTGGCCTCTATCTGGCCTGCAATCCACTCCTCGACCTCGGTTTCAATCCAGCCGACAGCCCTGGCTCCAAGCGACACCGGCCTTGGGAACTTCCCTTCGGTGACTCGCTGATAGACCGTGCTGCGTGAAAGGCCAGTGCGATCCAATACAATCGGCAGTCTCAAAATCTTTCTCGGCAT
>Ga0255348_1000628_pt1 | contig 13273 bp, 14 predicted proteins | sample CBST25v5metaG_FD_189945 | JGI IMG/M metagenome (GOLD analysis project Ga0255348, IMG submission 189945) | Peat soil microbial communities from Stordalen Mire, Sweden - C.B.S.T-25.v5 | ecosystem: Environmental > Terrestrial > Soil > Wetlands > Peat | place: Sweden: Norrbotten County, Stordalen... | reverse complement strand
ATATTAATACTGAGACCCTGGCGTCGCACTTTATTTTTGCTCCTCGCTAGCGAGATGGGCCGCGTTACAGGCTGGGGATACCGCCATGCCAATCCTTAAATGGGTTTACTGTTCCATCGCTCCCCAGACCCTAAGTACATCAAAACTGGCCGGAGCGGGCATTCAGTGCACATAAATACCACGTTACCGAAATACCGAATTCGGCAAATACCGCGAAACGTAAAGCAGTAATTGCCGAAATAAGTCTTGCGGTATATGCCGAAATGCTGCTATGCTGCTCTACAGCAGTACCGCGTTACCGCGTGACGTATTAACCGCGATACGGCGATACTGCAATACTTCTTACGGGACGGCGCATGATTATCACGCTTGCCAGTTTTAAGGGCGGAGTAGCCAAATCAACTACGGCAATCCATCTCGCCGCGCTACTCCAAGAGTCCGCTCCTACTCTCCTCGTGGATCACGACCAGGAGAATCGATCGGTCACAAAGTGGTATCAACGCGGCAACGGGGAAGGTCTCAAATTCCGCGTCATTGACCATTTTCTTCTTGGCCGTGAGGGCCGGAACTACACTCACATCGTCATCGACACAAAAGCCGCTCCGGGCAAAGAGGACCTCGAAAATCTCGTCAGAGGTTCCGACCTCTTGATTATCCCGTGCTTCCCGGAAATCATGGCTCTCGACACAATGGTCGATGCGGCGCAGATCCTCAACGGTTTAGGTGCCAATTCCTATCGCGTCCTGCTTACCAACGTGCCGCCCGCTCCACAGAAAGACGGCCTCTATGCTCGGCAGGCGTTGCAGGAGTTGAATCTGCCGCTTTTCAAGTGTCAGATCAGGTCTGCGAAGGCATTCAAGAAAGCCTCAGAACGAGGCGTGACGGTTGACCAGGTGCGGGACTACGACAACAATGTGGTTGCATGGGGAGATTACGAAGCACTCGCCCAAGAAGTAAAAGACATCGTTCTCGCGCAGACCACCACAACCAAAGAACAGGTGACCGATCATGAGTAAAGCCAGTCCTTTCGCGTCACTCGCCACAATGCCGGCCAGAGCAAATCGGCCCGATCCAGAGCCGGAACGATATTCCTCTCCAGAACCCAAACCAACCAGTTCTACAGAATCGCGCATCTCGCCGCCGAGCCAGACGATTTCGGAACGCGAGCAGGAACTTTTTTCTGCGCGTCCGGTCGCGGCAGTCTTGCCGAAACCAGCAACGGATAAATCAATGCGTGAGAAGCGCACCACACGTATCGATCCAGGCGTCTACGATGCAGTCGAAAGGGAACTGAAGAGGCAAAAGCGTTCACGCAAGCGGGCCTCAAGCACACTCAGCGATTTGCTGGATGAATTGCTGCGAAACTGGTTACGAACGCACAAAGTCGAGATCGAGTAGTTTGCAGGCAGTACCGGTTGATAACAGCCGCCAAGCTCAACACAGCCATCGTCCAGTTCACGGCATACTTGAGAATATGGAGCAGTGAAACAACTATGGGTAAGCGTAGAACAATTGTGCGCCCGCTATCATCCGCCACACATCCACTCGTGCGCAACGCACATATTGTGCCTCGGTTCTATCTCAACAAGTTTGCCGATAAATCCAAGTTCATCTTTGTATACGCTTCGGGGCGTGATCCACAACTGAGATCAACAAAGAGCGTGTCATCTGAAGAAGACTATTTCGAATACACGGTGAATGGGGAAGCAACTGTAAATCGGTACGAATCCTGGTTTCAGAGATTCGAGACTGACGCGGCAGCGATTTATTCCACAATTCACGATGGCCAGCAGATTACGCACAAGGATCAGATCGTATGGGCTTCATTCGTCGCGACGGCGTTTCTGCGATCCCGCAAGGTGCGTGAGCAGTTTGGTCCGGCTCTTACTAGGGCGATGGACGCAGAGAATTACGACAGCGAAGAGAAAATCAGAGAAATGCAATACGAGTATCTGCGTCAAGGAATCTTTGTTGATTCAGAGGAAATCCGCGCAAAGGTTAGGCAGACTTTAGATGAGATGCGCGCCCCTGCATTCGGTCAGCTTGCCGGTATTGAAGACAGCGCAAAGATGATTACCAAGAACATCATCGAGAAGAAAACATGGTGGATATTGGAAGCCGCGCCAGGCTGCGAATTTGTGACATCGGATTGTCCCGTTCAAACTTGGGCCTTGAATGGCCCCACAGTCCCTATAACGATGGGTAATGGGTTCGGCCATCAAAACACAGCCGTGGTGTTTCCGCTCTCGCCCCAAAAGCTGTTTTTCGCCAGTAATGATATTCGCTGGAGCAGTAAGGTGCTCAGTGGGGGAGACACAGACAAAGTAAACACAGCAACCGTGCAATTTGCTCATAGAGCCGTCTACGCGCTGACCAGAAGCCAAGAGACTCAATCTCTGGTAGATCGTGAGCTGAATAAGTACACTTTTGGAGAGAATTGCTTTATCCCTGCGAAACTGGCGGTGGCTAACATCTGAAAAAATAGTGAGTTCCATCACTGAGGCCCTTGCATCTCTTTACCGGCGGGACTTGAAAAAACATATCCCGTCGTAGTCGAGGCGGTGGGAATGTGTGAAATAGCCGCAGCTATTTCCAAGGGCGGTGGGAAGGGAAGGGAAGGGAAGCAGTTTCATCGCTTTCCCATGCTTTCCACAGACCGGCATTTCCACGGTCTCTTTGGTTTTCAGCCGATACCCAGGCGGCGGTACACTTGACCATGATGAAGCTCCCAAAAGAAACAAGCGCCGACGCACTACAGATCGCGCTCCGGGCTGCCCGCGAGAACGAGGCAAGATGGATGGAAATGTCTCCAGAACTCTCTGACGACGGCGAACGGATGGAGCAGTGGGCCAGTACAGCGAAACTCCGGCGGCTTGAAGTCGAGCGGCTCGAAACACTCCTGGCCGAGGTGGAGAATCCAAGCCCAGGCCCAACGCTGCGCTAGGGCCGCGCAAGAACCAGATTATCCGACCGATTCCATAGAGCCTCAAAATCGGCGGAAAACGCCGTTACCGCATCGGGCGACTGAATGTAGAATACATCGTTATCCTGATCTTCCAGCCCAGCCCGCGACCAATTGGCCGACCCGGTACGGATAAAGCTACTGTCCACCGCATAGCTCTTCAAGTGCATCAATGCCCCGCGGGCCTTGACTTTCACATCCACCCCAGCCGCTCTCAGAACCGCGCTCGTCGTCTCATGGCCGTAGGCTCTCGATTCCTCTTGCGCGTACTGCTCAGCATCGCGGTACACGCGGACCCGCACCCCTTGCCGCGCCTTGCTTGCAAGCAACTCCGCAATCTCTTTATCTGTGAAGGCGTACATCGCAACGTCTATATTGCGCCGAGCCTTGCCGAGCACAGCGAGATCCTCAGCCTCAAGATTCGCCCCAGGCGCGTAATCGACATGCTCCGGCGTCCTACCCGCCGCCGAGGACTCCGCAGCCGCTACAGCGGCCCGTCCGGCGCCCCCCGGCGCAGCCGCAGAGGAGTGCTGCAATGTCCGAGCCATTATTGCCAGCGTCAGCACCCCCATACCGAGCATTACTGCCCGCATGACGCGCTTGTTTCGTACCCGCCGTTTCTGCTGCTCCGCAACGGTCATAGAGGCGTCCGGCGTGGCGCTAGAGCCACGCCGAAACGCATAATCCCCAGCTTTCACTACCATCTGCGCCAGGTCCATACAGCCCTCTTTCTGATGCTCCTACTTGCGCCGCCTTTTGCGGTCAACCCCATCCAGCAATTCCGACAGGCTCATATCGTACATCTTTGCAACCTTTAGCAGCGTTTGCAGTGAGCAGGTCTTTCCGGCTTCGATCTTTCTCCAGTGGGATTCAAAGAAGTCGAAATTACGTGCCACGTACAACTGTGTCCAGTTGCGCTCAAGCCGGAGTTCCTTAATCCTCTTTCCGATCTCCAAACACAACGCCTCGTACTCATCCAAATGGCCCTTGCGCGATCCCTTTATTGAAGAAAGTCTCGGCATACTTTACCGCCATTTATTCGTCCTTGAAACCGCTCATGAATCATAATACATAAAAAAATCATATTGAACGCGACCCCGCTCCCGTCTCTTCAACTTTTCCTGCCACAATCAGGTTACCTTCTGGTTACCATACATTCAGGTTACTTTCCGGTTACCCTCACAACGCGAACACCCGCTCAATACGGCATTTCTACAACACCGAGCGCCAATGTACCGCATATTTTCGTATGCGGTAACGAGTTTGCTCTTTTTTAACACATCAGGCACTTGACAGAGGTACTAAAGATCAAATAGTTTTGATTCAAGCCTCCGTTTGGCGAAACAAAAATACCACAGCTACAGAAAGGCAATATGAAGACCTCTTCATTGCTCCCTTCCTGGGATGCTTCGACCCCCCGTGTCTTCTTACGGCGTCCCTCACCGTCACTCGTTCGCTCCGCTCTCATGATCGGCGGGGTCCTCATCCTTTACTCAGTCGCAGCCCATGCCACCCCCGTAACATCCTCTGGCGACAACGGCTCTCCGTTCGGTCAGGCGATGGACAACGTACTTCAATTCATGACCGGCCCAGTTGCCAAGGTTGGTTCATTTTGCGGCATCGTTCTAGCTGGCATCTTGTACGCAACTGGCGACCCGACCGCAAAGAAAGCTGCCGTTGCCGCTGGCATCGGCTCACTTATCGCCCTCTCTTCAAGCGCACTTTTAACCTGGCTGGGAGGCGGTTTCTAGGCTACCGCCCGCAACTCACTCCACCAAACACACACGTTCCCGAATGGTTGCAGAGGTGTAAGATGGCAAGCAATTTGCAGCGTCGTAATCGAGTATTCAAGGCTCTCCACAAACCTCTGCTACTGTTCGGGATCGAGCGTAAGCTATTCGGCGGGGCGATCATTATTGCCCTCATGATGAATACGGTCACGAGCAGCCTACCGTTCACCGTCATAACCTTTCTTCTCGCTGCAATCTGTGCCTATATCATCACCGTCAAAGACCCCATCTACCTTACAGCACTTATTAAGTCGCTGAGCGCCCGTCCCAGTTACGACGCCGCGAAACAAGACCCCCAAAGGATGACAATCGAATAATGCTAAACCTTGCGAAAATCATCAAGCCTTGGCAGGAATCCGGCGCTCTGAACGCGCAAATCAATCTCTATGGATTCTGGAATGAGAACACGTTTCTGACGAAATCCGGCGACATGGGAACTGTCCTGAAAATCGAAGGCATCGACTACGAGTCACTCGACAAGGATAGCCAGGTCGTAGCCGTCAACCACCTTGAAGCCGCCTTGAAGACTTTCACGACGGAGTTTCGCATTTATCAGTACCTACACAAGACCAGCCGCCCGCATATCCCATTCGAGGAATACGGCGATCCACTTGTAGACGCTGCCATTGACCAGCGCAAACGGTACTTCGAGGCGAAAGCCGACTCCCTGTACCAAATCGACATCTACTATGTCATTGTCTACGAGAAGAAGAGGGCCAAGCGCGGCATTCGCCCCGCATTGTCGCACTTGTCCAGCGATCCAGGCCGCGCCTTCAAAGACATCCGCGCGCTCTTGAGCGGCCAGCAAATGACCATGCTGCTCAAGGAAGAGCTAAACCTTGACGCGTCGATATTGCATCAGCGTGTATCAGGTTTCCGCCGCCACATCGAGCAGGACTGCGCTCTTGAGGTTCTCGATTCCAACCGGCAGTTCACATTCTTCCGGTCCCTACTCAATTACGACCAATACCGTATCGCCGGAAAGCCGAAGGCGAGCTCGTACCTCGATTATCAAGTCGTCAATTCAAACATCGAGGTTGAGCGCGATCACCTGAGAGTGGGCGACCATTTTGTAAGGGCACTCACGATGAAGGAGGCCATTTCAGAAACCAGGCCAATGGTTCTTGACAGCCTTATGAAGCTAAACGCGGCCTTTCTAGTTTGCCTAGAATGGCACGTCTTGCCACCCGGCAAGGCCAAGAGCATGACAGAGGGCCGACGCCGCCACGCCAATGTGGCGAAGGGCAGCTTATCAATGCCGAAGGCTGGCACAGCAAGCGACAGAGACACCCTTGTAGATGAAGGCAGTCAGGCCGTAGTGGAACAACTTGGAGCCGTCCTACGGCACATCGGAGACGGCGAACCGATGGGCGACTTGAGCCTCACCGTCATTCTGTCTTCAAAGTCACTCGATGAACTTATAGACGAGACAGCGAAAATCGCGTCCATCTTCGCCAACGCGGACGGCGTACTGTTCCCCGAAACGTACAACCAATTGAACGCCTACCTTGCCATCGTTCCAGGGAACACAGTACACAACTTGCGCCGCTTGCTCATGCGCTCTTCAAACTACGCCGATCTCTCTTTTTTTTTCACTATTCATACCGGCGACAAGAGAAACAACCATCTCAACTCCGAATATCTTGCTGTTCTCGAAACTGACAACAAGACCCCTTATTATCTCAACCTGCATAACGGCGAGATTGCCCATACCTTGATTCTCGGAATGACGGGCAGCGGTAAATCGTTCCTGTGCAACTTTCTTCTCAACAACACACAGAAGCTAAAGCCCCAAACGTACATCTTCGACATTGGCGGCTCTTTCAAGTCGCTCACGGAGATGTACCACGGAGCTTACGTCAATGTCGGCCAGGAGTCGAAGGACTTCCACATCAACCCGTTTTGCCTTGACCCGACGCCGCAAAACCTAGAGTTTCTCTACTCGTTTTTCCGCGTAATCATTGAGGCAAACCAGAAGTACGAACTTACCTTAGAGGACGAAAAGAGTCTCTGGTTTGCCATCACCAGCCTCTATAGAGTCGAGCCTCAGAATCGCACCATGACCACATTCAAGAACCTCATCGGCCAGCTAAAGCCGCGCTTAGACCGCTGGACACAGGGAGGGCAATACGGATGGCTTTTCGACAACGTGGACGACTCCCTTACCTTTGCATCCTTTCAGACATTCAACTTCCAAGGCTGGGGCGATGCTACCGACGTTCTATCCGCACTCTTGTTTTATGTGCTCCACAGAGCTAACAACGAGATTGTTGATGTAGACAAGACCGGCACATTCAAGACGTTCCTACTTGACGAAGCATGGCTTTTTCTTGGCAACGAAACCATCCGCAATTACGTCACCAAGGCTCAGAAGACATGGCGTAAACACAATGCAGCCATGATAATGGCGACCCAGAACGTCGAAGACCTCCAGAAGTCAGGAATGCTCGGCCTGGTTGCGACGGCCTGCCCAACAAAGATATTCCTAGCAAATCCAGATATGGACCGCGAACTATACGCGGAGTCATTCCATCTTAATGACACGGAGATTGAACTTATTGCCGGTTTAATCCCTCCAGGCGAAATGGTTATCAGAAGAGCCAGATCGTCGAAGAAGGTACGGCTTGAGGTGGACTCTGTGAGTTATTGGATGGCCACCAACAACGCCAAAGATAACGTCAAGAAGCAAGACTACTTCGCCCGATTCGGAATCGCCGAGGGAATCAAGCGACTGGCGAAAGACTTTCCATTCCGTGCCAGATAGGCACCCCAACCAGCTACCACACACACAGGAGAAAGCATGAAAGTACGCGGGGCATTATCGTTCATTTTGTTCGCTGCGTTCGCAACGAGCTACATCATCGGCCAGGATGCACCAAAGCAGGAAACCGCCCGGACGGTCCATTACCACGCCCAGGACATCGTACCGATTCACGCCAAATTGAATTTCACCACTCTGTTAGTCCTGCCAACGTCCGAGGAGGTCATTGACGCGGCAGTCGGCGACAAGGAGTTTTGGATCGTTGAACCAGTTCAGAACTTTGTGTTTCTCCATCCGGCCAAGGAACACATCGAGTCGAACCTTAACCTCATCACGAACAAGGGCAACGTCTATTCATTCACCTTGTCTGACGTGTCCGGCACCGCTACGCCGGTTGACCTCAAGGTGATTATTCAGACGACCGACCTTTCGTCAATCATCCCCATGTCTACCCAGGAGCGTTTTGTTCCTGCCGAGCAGCTTCAAGCGGCCCTACAGAACGCCGACAAAGTCAAACTCCAGACCGCCGCATACTTGGATTCCTTCAAATCCTCTTATCCGGCCAAAATGGTTTTCGACTTCCATTTCAAGAGCGAGACCAACCCGTTTTACGTGCAGCAAATCTACCACGATGACAAATTCACCTACATCAAAGTAGATCCCCGCAACCAAGAGAAGTTCGCCGTCTACGAGGTAAAAGACGGCAAACCCGACCTCATCACTTGCGACCTGCAAGAAAACGGCGTCTACGTCATCACGCACATTGTAGACGCGGGCTACCTGAGAATCGGCAAAAAGCAGCTTGACTTTGACCGGAAAGGAATCTAAGCAGCCATGATTGAACCCCCCGAGTCTCCACTCCCTCCACACCAAGCCCCAGGCTCCATCGGCCAGCCAGGGTTAACGACCAACACGGTCAAACCCAAAGGCCCATTCGGCGGCAACCTCAAGGCGGTTATCGCTATCGGATTGGCTGTATTCCTTGGTCTCGGTCTGCTGCTCATGCCATCCCCGAAGAAGAGGAGCACCACAGGCACGACGCCGGCCGCGCCCATCGTCGGCGGCGATCCAACGCAGAAGGCCGCGCAAATGAGGAACGGGGCCAGAGACGAGAGCGCCCGCCAGAAGCGCGACGAAGACGCCGCCCAGGAAGCCCTTGGCATCGCACAAGGCGCGGACACCACGCCGCTCTATGACGCCCACGGGCAGCTAATACCACCAGCCCAGCGGTCTAAGGTCTACAAGCAGCCCTACGAGGGTGGCAACGGCGCACCCCTGCATTCCAACCAACCAGCCCCGCCAGTGGCCAAGACGCCTCTACAAGAACAGCAAGAAGACCTCGAAAAGAAAGAGCGCGAGATGGAGTTCCAATCTCGCTTTCAGTCCAATCTCGCTTACCACGCTGTGCCCGTCGCCAACGAGCACGGCCAGGACCAGGGCCAGGGCGCGACCGCCCAGCGTTCGCCGGCAGTACCGGCCAACGCCAGCCCCGGCGCCGTTCCAAGATCGGCGTCAATGATGACCCAAACGGAGAAGGACAGGGAAGAGGAGGAATACAGCCAGGAGAAGAGCACAAAGAAACGCGCCCTTGAAGTCAACATAGACCGCGCAGTAGGCAAGCCGTATGTCATCTACGAGGGCAATTTCCTTGATACAGTGCTCCTCAATCAGCTTGACGGCGATTCATCCGGCCCCGTCATCGTCATGGTTACACAACCGTTCTACTCGCACGACCGTCAACACGTCCTTGTACCGGAAGGTTCCAAGATCGTCGGAGACACCAAGAAGATCGGGCGCGAGGGTTTCGGCCAGCAGCGCCGGATGACCCTCACTTTTCATCGCCTCATCATGCCCGACGGCTACACCGTTGACCTGGACAAGTTCACGGGCCTAAACCAGATCGGGGAGCAAGGCGTCAAGGACAAGGTAAACAACCACTACATCGAGATTTTCGGAACATCCATAGCTCTCGGCATCATCGCTGGAGCCGGCCAGATCGAGGAGGGCGGCTCTTCAATTGGCGCAAGTGGAAGCCAAACGCTCATGAACGGCATGTCTCAGTCTCTATCCCAAACATCCGGCACCATTTTAAGCCAGTTCATGCAAATTCCACCCACTATAACCATTCGGCCAGGAAACCGGGTCAAGGTGTTTCTCACCCAGGATTTGCTTCTACCCGCGTATTCCAACCACACCATCTCCCCCAATTTCTGAGTCCTCACGGCTCACCAGCGGGAGGTGAGCCAGGAGGTCACACAACGTCCACTTTTTCACCAACAGAACAGGAGTAAATGAATGCGTAAGAGGCTTTTCCTTTTCGCCATTGGCGCTGTGCTCTTGACCACATGCAGCGTCGCTCACGCCCAATGGACTGTTTTCGACCCCGTTGCAGACGGCTATTACCTGCCCGAGCAGCAGTTGGCAACACTCGATGTTGTAGGGCAGAACGTCGAACAGAACGTCAACTGGATTTCCCAGTTGCAACACAACATTTCCGAGGAAGCGCACAACGTCCAACAGGACATCACAGAGAACGCAACCTATCTGGAAGCCGCTCAGATATACACAACCGCGCAATCGACATTCAAAACAGCAGTCCAGGCGTACAACCTTGCCAACACGATGTATTCAGCGCCGCAACTGCTCTACAACAAAATGAAGACCATCCCAACCACGTACAAGTCAGCGTTCACACCACACGCTGACACCTACCAACTAGCCCAACCACTGTTACAGATCATCAATCTAGGCTCTGCAAACGCCTTGTCAGCGTATGGCGCGATGAGCGCACAGCCCGTCAGCTATACGCCGCACAATCTCAGTAACATGAGCGGCCCAGGTCTATCGGTTATCCAGGCCCACGCCTCGAATATGTCTGCAAACGATTCTTTGATTGCTACATCGTTGCAGCGCGTGTCCGATGTTCAGGCCAGCACTATAACCGACCAGCAGACATTGGCCACACTCGAAACCAACACGCTCACCACGGACAGCACCCAGGCAACGGAGTTGGCCACCTTGCAGCGCATCAATGCAACGCTGCTTATCATGACCCGCGCCCTAGAAGACCAAAACGCAATGGCAACTGTGAACCAGATGCAGCACTTGATGGAGTCGAAAGATGCACTCGACTCCCAAAAGGGCGACGTGGCCACTTGGTCCAATTGGCAACACGGAGTCGCGGCACTCAGCAACGAACACCAGAACAACCAAGCCAGCACTGCGCTGCTTTACGTCCCACAATAACCACGAAAGGCATAGGCAATGGACATTCTCTCGACCATCTCGCAATCCTGCGATTCCTTAACAGCATCTCCCGCATCGGCGGCGATTGCAACATCCGGTCATGGTCTTGCACTTGGACTCGGCCTATGCGTCATCGTCTACGAAGGTGTCAACGTCTCGCTCAACGCGCATAGAGGCCATCACATCGATCTCATGCGCCTTGGGCGCTCTCTATTAGGCATCCTTGTTGTAATCGCGCTCGTGCAGTTTTACGACACGCCAAACTGGATTCTCGGAGGCTACTCCTTCAAGAACCTCATAGGCGCAGAGACAACCTACCTTACCAATGCGTTCGGGAGTACGGCTGTAGACAATGTAATGACAACCGTCGATCAAGACCTCACACTCTTTGACACCGGCAGCGGCATCAGCCTCCTCACGCAGCCCATCGTGTTTTTTGCGCTGATGATCTACGTGGGAATGTTCACGCTGCTCGAAATCGCCTTGACATGGGTGATCGCTTATGGAGCGATCGCGACAACCGTTGTCGGCCTGTTCGGCCCGCTCTTCATTCCTTTTCTTCTTGTACCGAAACTGGAATGGCTGTTTTGGGGATGGTTCCGCGCGTATCTAGGGTTTGCCTTTTACAAGGTAGTAGCGGCTGCTGTCGCAAGCGTAGTTGCTTCCGTTCTAGTCAATTACCTTTCGCCAGGTTCGCAATTCTACCAACAGATGCAAGACCCGACGCAGCTTTGGGCGGCGCTCCCAATCGTAGCTGTCGTTCTCGTTACGTGCATCTTCGCGATATTCAAGGTTCCCGCAATCACAGCATCCATCTTTAGCGGAACAGTAGGCTCGGATGCGAACGTGATGGGCGCGGCAACGTCCGCCGCGACCGCTGTAGCCAGTGCTCTTTAACCGTATCCCGCATTGGAGAGGACATTCAGATGGAAACGAAGACCGAACATCCCGAAATTGCGGACGCTGGCAGACGCTACCTTGAGCAGTACGGCGATCCGCTCGTTACAAACACCTACCTCAAGATCGCTGTACTCGTCATGGCTCTTGTCGTCGCAGTGATGGCCGGAGCCATGCTCAAGGAGTTCAAGCAGCTTGCGAACATCCGCCCTCTCATCATCCGCGTTGACCAGGTAGGACACGCCGAGGCAATCGACTACAAGAACTTCAACTACAAGCCCCAGGAGTCCGAGGCCAAGTATTACCTAGCGCGCTGGGTGCAGTTGGCGTATCAGCGCAACAAGTACACCATCCTTAACGATCTGACGCAATCGACGTACTTTCTCGACAACAACACAGCGGATATGTTCATCAAGAACGAACACACAGGGAAACTCATCACCGCGTACCAAAAGGAGACTCTCCCTTATGTCGAAATTGAGGTTACCAATGTCGTGCTCGGCGACCTCTCCACAGCGCCGTACACAGCACAGATCGAATACCTCAAACACATCAAAGACCCACTCAACGGAGCGGACACAAGCACCGAGAGGTGGACAGCCACCGTCAACTACACGTTCCGCGACACAGTACCCAACAACATGATTGCAGTCAACCCGCTTGGATTCGTAATCATTCACTACCACACTGACCAGGCATTCTCTACGCAAACGCAACAGCAAGCGACACAGACCCAACCGGACACCGCCGCTTCCACGAAGCCCAGCGCCGGAAACACAACGAGCACGCGCTAACGACTTGGAGCGTACATGACGACCGCAACCTTAGAGTTCCCCTCAGTCAAGCCAGCGCCGACGCAAGTAGCACCGACGCAGCGCGGCGCTGGCTTGACTGACATATCGGTGATTGCATCGTTCCTGAAACCGATAGCGCATCTACTCGCAGACGAAGAAGTGACGGAGATCATGGGCAACCAGGATGGCCGATGGTTCTACGAGTCAAAACGCTTCAAGACAATCCAGCCCGCAAACATTCTTTACGACCAGCAAGACCTCTTGACTGCAATGACCGTGATAGCCAACATGCTCAGTAAGCCTTTCACGGCAGAGTGTCCAATTCTTAACGCCCAGCTTCCAGACGGGAGCCGCCTTGCAGCGACACGCCCGCCAATCACAAAACCAGGCTTAACAGTGACCATCCGAAAATTCCCGACGCATCGTTACACAATGGATGACCTTATTGAATACGGCACTCTTACGAGCGAACTAGCCGACACAATCAAAGAGCAGGTTATCGAGGGCGGCACGTTTCTAATCAGCGGTTCGACAGGATCAGGAAAGACGACACTGCTAAACGCAATGACCGACTTTATCCCCGACACCGAACGCATCCTGATTATCGAAGACACGCGCGAACTCCAGATTGACAAACCGAACATTGTCAACATGGAGTGCCAGAACGACACGTACACCGAGGAATCGCGTGTCACGTTCGACGATCTTCTCAAACACGCTCTGAGAATGCGGCCAGATCGAATCGTACTTGGCGAGGTTCGCAGCAAGGAAGCGCGTACACTCCTCGACAGTTTCAACACCGGACACGGCGGCAGCATTGCAA
>Ga0255348_1000624_pt1 | contig 13406 bp, 8 predicted proteins | sample CBST25v5metaG_FD_189945 | JGI IMG/M metagenome (GOLD analysis project Ga0255348, IMG submission 189945) | Peat soil microbial communities from Stordalen Mire, Sweden - C.B.S.T-25.v5 | ecosystem: Environmental > Terrestrial > Soil > Wetlands > Peat | place: Sweden: Norrbotten County, Stordalen... | reverse complement strand
AGGTATAAGCGCCAATACATTCATCAACATACGGGACATTTGCGCAGGGAGGTGATAGCTGGCAGTTATCACCCGATAAATAAAACGTATTGGACAGGACAATTTATTCGCCGCAGGCTAGGAAAAACGCTGGGCATCGCCCAGCGCCGGTGATTGCAGACCCGACAGACACCACCGGAAAAAGCGAGTCCCGCACGCTCCCCGTGAGGTGAAATATATCCATCGCAGCAATCGGGAACGAAGGTTTATCCCACAAACAGCCTGTAAGCCATAGCGCCAGCAATCTTTCGGTGGTTGAATCCGCAGCTCAGCCACAAGCCAAATTCGCGGTCCAAGGCGTGAGGAGTGACCCTTACCAGTCGAACGAGGTCACCGCCCACCAGAGCCACCACGATGACCGTCTTTTGAACGCGCGGCAAGTCGCCGACAAACTCGGCGTCTCCGAGCGCTGGGTCCGGGACCACACAACCCGTCGCTCCCCAAGAATCCGCGGCATCAAGCTGGGGCTGCTAATGCGCTACCGGCGCGAAGATGTCGATGCCTTCATGGCAGAACTGGATACTTTGCCCCTTTCCCGTCGCTCCCCGTTTGGTGTATGAAGGAATTGTTCTCCACGATCAGGGATTGACGCCGGGCTATAGGAGAACAGCCATGGCAATGAAATATCAGAAGGGCACCGTCTACCTGCGAGGGCAGAAGGTGAAGATGTGGTACGGCAAGTACACCGTGTACTTGCGCAACGAAGAGGGAAAGGAGGTCGGAAAGCGGCGCAACACTCCGCTCTGCCCAAAGGCTGGTACTCCGAAGTGGAAGGCCGAGCAGATGTTGCACGCCCTCATTCTCAACGAGACTGGCGTCCCCGCCAAAACATCCAACGCCATCGCAGATGAATCCGTTACGTTCCGTTGGTTTGTGGAGGAACGCTACATTCCGATGCGGGAGGGCCCCTGGAGTCCGGCCTACCGGAAGATCAACTCTTACGAGATCAAGCACTATCTCGTGGAGCACTTCGGCCGGATCGCACTGGGGCAACTGGGGGCGTTTGAGATTCAGGTGTGGCTCAACAAGCTGGCCACGCAATACTCCCAATCGGTGATTCGTCACTGCTACGCCAACATTCGCGCGATCACCCACATGGCCAAGAAACAGAAATACTTGGCCGAAGATCCAGCAGAGGATGTCACCATGCCGCAGACCAAACCAGTTGAGAAGCCGTTGCTGGTGCCAGAGCAGATTCTCGCGCTCATCGGCGGCATTCAAGACTTGCACGATCTGTGCCTGATGTACATCGGCATATTCTGTGGACCGCGTGCCAGCGAGATCATGGGGCTGCAATGGAAGTCCTGGACGGGGACTGCACTGGTTCCGCACGGGACGGCATTTGAGGGACAGTTTTATCCTGGCCGTCTCAAGACGCGTGCGAGCCAGAAACCGATTGGCGTACCGGAACAGGTTCGTCCGATCATTCAGGCATGGCAGCAGGCTTGCCCGGACCCATCGCCCGAGGCGCTGATGTTTCCGACCATCGGACGCTGGGAGCGGAAGGGGCAGGCGGTGCCACGCTGTGGACAGAACTTCCTCAAGTGGCGCATTCGTCCCATTGCGCGGAAGCTCGGCATCCCGGATCGCCTCATTACCTTCCAGGTGATGCGGCGGACGCTGGGAACGGACTTGCAAAGGCACGGGACGCTCAAGGATGCACAAGGGGCGTTGCGCCACGCGAGCATCCAAACCACGGGCAATGTCTACGTTCAGACCATCGAGGCCAGCGTCCTGAATGCGATGAATTCCAGGACCACGGAGATTCTTTCCACCAAGAAACCGGCGATTCTGTCAAAAGCAAAAGCGATGCTGGAGGAATCTGGAATTCCGAAAAGGAGGAGAAGATCTGAGGGGGTCGTGCAGCAACTGGACCAACTTGGACCAAGTTTTGAAGGAAGCGTGCTGTAAGTTATTGATTTATTGGCTCCTCAGGTAGGACTCGAACCTACAACCCTTCGGTTAACAGCCGATGTGTACACCTCGGAGTACGTTTGTTTTCAACGGAGTACAGAGGACAACAGAAGACGTTTTGGAGCCCTTTCGGCGCGCAATTCGGCGAAGAATTCGGCGAAGTTTGCGCGTGAGTTGAGCATTCGGCCTAGCCGAATACTCTGCTGGAAAAATCGCTGTTAAGCATTCGGGCGGTTACCGAATGCTCATACGGCACAGCCGCTTCTGGAAACCTGGTCGTGGACAGAACGGCTGTCAGATTCACTTCAACCTCTCCGACACACTTCGGGTCATGCCTGTCACGGTGCTGACGGGCGCACGGCAGACCGGCAGACCGGCAAGGCCACGCTCACGCATGCGATTGAACCGGCACGAATGTATTTTACCCTCGACGATGTTGGTGTCCTCGATCAGGCCGACGAGGTGTCATGTTGTATAGCGGCAAAGCACGTCCGCTGGACGCCGACATTGTCTCGCTGCCTTGGGGATGGATGGTCCCAAAATCGTGAGCGAGTAGAGATGGTCCTCCATAAAGGCGTAGTGCATGATCAAGGTCAGTAACAGCGGCTGATTTGTGCCAAGGTCGTTCGCGTCAGTTGGCTACAGTCAACCAAGAAATCGATGACCATTTGGCGACTTCAGGGGTGCAATCCGCCCTCAGCAAGTGATATGGCGATTTGGCATCAACAGAGGAAAAACTGGCGGCATCTGTCAGGGCTGACGTGTGGGTGTTAGTGATTCGAGGGATACTGAATGGAAGAGGACTCTCTCAAGGATACTGGCAAGGGTGTAGTCTCTCCTCGAACGTCAAGAGGCTTCCGTTGGACGAGCGGGTCAGAAGGAAAAGAATGAGCGAGAGCGTCAGAAAACTGGAGTGTATGGATGTGCCAGCTTGGCGCGTCTTTACCAAACTGGAAATGCGCCGCCACCTCGAAAGAATTCAAAACCAGAGCAAAGAGAAAACTGGCAGTCCTGTGTTCAAGTCAATTCTAGCTGTTCGCAAGAACCTATCGCCCATAGATATTTACTGCTATTTTAAAGCGAGGTTTGGCGAGCCGAATGGCTTTCAGAATTTCCTGCGTCGTAACACGAGCGATAATCTATACCACTGGGACTTCAATCTGAAAGCAGCAAACGAAGACGTGTACATTGTCGGAACCTTCCGCGAAGTCCACTTCATGCTCTCGGAAGAACTCACTGATGACGATTGGCCAGACCTTATCTGCAGAATCAAATCAGATTATGTGCGCGTAGGAACGGAGAAGAGTAAGGTTTTCAGCTCACTTGAAAAGTGGGTCATATTCCCAAACAAATTCGTTGCGGTGGCGGAGATCTGTGCCGACCTACATAATTCGATTCTACAGAGCATCGGGGGGTCTCCCGCGTATAAAATATCACCTCTATTCTCATCGAAGAGTGATTTCGGAGCGACCGACGACAAGGAGGCGAAACTGCTCAAAGAGTCTGTAAATCGTTCAACAAAGCTATACCGCGATTGCCTCGAATTATCTTTGATCACTCCAATCCTTGCGGAGGCCTTTATAAACATGGTTATATTGATACTCTGCAAGAAAGAAATTAGTAAAAACAAGCGTCAATTCGACGCATTCATTCGATCTAACATTGATGTTAAGATGGCTCTGCGCAAGAATCTGTAAGAAGCGTTGTTTTGCGGGCTTTTTGAGATGTTGCGTATTTGGCCACACTCGTAGTCATGAGGGAGAACGACTGGACGCGCTTGTTGGGCTGGCCCGGCTACAAGGTATACCGCAGTGAAATCGAAGAACCTGCTAAACAACTAACGCTTTGGGTGCGACGCAAACGCGGCAACAAGCAATTGGTCTGTTCCGGTTGCGGACGATTGGTCAGCGCCATCGTCCAGACCTACGAACGTGAGGTGCGCGATCTTCCCTGGTCTGTGTATCGCACCACGGTGGTCGTCGAGCTGTACCGAGTGCGCTGTCCGGACTGCGGCGTGAAGACCAAAAAAGTACCGCTTCTGCCGAACAAAGCTCCCTTCAGCGAGCGCTTCGAAGATGCCGTGGGCCAGGCCTGCGAGAGCGCCGCGGCCAGCCGTGTAGGCAAGCAGTATGGCCTGTCAGCGAGCACGGTGCGCGCCATCGAAGCGCTATCTGGCACGTTGGGCGCAGTCGCGGCGCAAGCCGGCCCTGCGGCAGATGGGCGTGGACGAGATCTATCTGGGCAAGAAGCAGAAGTTCATTACCGTGGTGAGCAATCTTCAAACCTCCGAGCCGCTCTGGTTCGGCGCGGAACGCAGGAAGGAGACGCTCAATGAGTTTTTTGAGAAGCAACTGAGCCCCTTTCAACGCGGCGCAGTACAGGCCGCCTGCGTCGACATGTGGGAGCCGTTCAAGCAGAGCATCACCGAGTGGCTGCCCAACTGCCGCATCATCTATGACAAATTTCATATCATGAAGCACGCCAATGCGGCAGTCGATGAGATCCGCAGGGCCGAATTCTTCCGCAAGGGCGGACCGGCGCGGGAACTGGTAAAGAGCAAACGCTGGCTGCTGCTGACCCGTTGGCTACATCTGAGAACCGCAGAGTGATGAAGGCTTACCTGCTGAAAGAGAGCCTGGACAGGCTGTGGGCCTATCGCTATGAAGGCGCGATGTTGCGCTATCTGCAGAGATGGATCGATCAACTGCGCTGGCAACGGCTCAAGCCCATGGAAAAACTGGCCGACATGCTGTTCCGTCATCTGGAAGGAATCCTGAACTACTGTAGAACCAAGGTTCCCTTAGGAGTGGTCGAGGCGGTCAACGGCAATATCAAAGCACTGCTACGGCGAGGACGCGGCTACCCAACCTCACCTACTACTTGCTGCTGAAAGCGCAACGACTGGCCGCTACAAGAACCCAACTCGTCGCTTTTCAGAAAGCCGCATAAAATGACCGCTTTTACAGTTCCTCGTCAAGAGCCGATAAATCTGCATGTATTCTGAAAATGCTCTAACGCATAGACCCATTGTTTAAGGCTGCCAGTCGCACAATAAAATCAAGGTAGACAAGTGCAGCTGGCGAATAACCACTAGGATCAACGCGTGTAAAATCACCCGTTAGCGGGTCCATCTGTTGACGGAACTCCGTATAGCGACTAATCGCCTCACACCATTGCCGCATCATTTGTACCTGTTCTGTTTGCTTTCCATAGTAAGTCATCCAACGCGGCGCACGAAGAGCAGTAAGTGCCTGTGTGGCTCCGCCCCAGCTATTGCGTGGAATTGGCCGGACAAAGGCCGGATCATCCTGCGCAATGGAAGTAAGCGGATAGGGTGCCCAGAATGCATTTTGATTATGTATCTGGCGTTCCCAAATAGAATTAAAAATATCGTTATCTCTCAACCGTGTGGCGTCAAGGACATGTTCGCCTAGCACGCGACTAATTACGTCCGAGCGAACACGAACAAAATGGTTTTGCGCATCCAGATCATAGAATGCAGCATCGACAGGATCATAGAGCTTTTCGACGATAAGACGGCGAATGGTCCTGGCCTCTTCTTCCCAGCGTTCGGCTTCCTCTTTTTTCCCTAGCGCCGCAGCCATCGCAGCAAGAGCAACTCGGCCGCCATAAACAGATGCGGATAAGTCCGGGCAAAGGCGCGGTAGGGATTCAACAGTATGATCGTACTGGCGCGCATCAGCGTTTGGACATTGCTTAGGAACGCCGGCCCACCGTGGGCTATTGTCATGACCGGTATCGTAAACGCAGAACCCCTCCACAAGCCCGGTCTTGCGCGTATCTCGATATTTCCGCAGCCATAAGTCCCACATAGAGCAAGATTGGTACGCAGTAGTAAGGAACTCTTCATCATGAATCATCTGCGAAAGTTCCCAAGCTGTCGCAGCAATAGGAACAACCATCTGAAGCTGGCCATAGCCGGTCGCGCTCATCTTAACCGAGGCTGGAAGTTGACCATCCGGGCGCTGCAATGAAAAGAACGCCATATGGTTGTCACGCGCGATTTGTAGTGGAGTCGGGATACCGCCTTGAGCTGGGATATAACGGCGCAGATTCGCATAGACAAGACCTTCTTGCGGCGCACATTCCTGCCAAACACCGGGATAAACGCTTCCTTCGACGAGGACAGGATGGTTATAGCGTGGAACTGTCTTGATATTACCGAGAAGTACAGCAATAGCTGCATCCCAAGTACGCTGCCACCGCTGATCGCCATTAGGAAAAGCAGGCTTTGGCTCGATAGCCAATGCCGAATAGCCATTCGCCAGAACGGTTAGGCCAAGAATAACGGAACTTCTCTTTAGAAATTTGCGGCGATTCATCATTCTCTCCCGTATGCCTTCATCCAGTAAAGTGAACCCCGATCTTACCGACAATCCTTAGATCTACTAAGCATTTCCAGCGCTTTTGTGCTGCGCTCATCGGCAATACCGTTGATGTATTCCTCCAAATAGCTATAGCCGGTCGCTAAATCAGTCTTACTGGCATCATTGGGATCGTTGGGGTTAAGGTGATGCGCTCTTTCCCATATGTCTGGAATACCATCTTGATCAGTATCCTTCGGAGCCTTACCCGTACGTAGAGTTGGAGCGCCGTTTACCTGCTTTTCGCTGTCAATGATCTTGCCGTCAACGCCTAACGAGAGAACCTGATGAATTAGACGCGCATCTACAGTATCCCTGCAAAGTGTATCACCTGCATTTGTAACCACCTGTTTAAAGGCACTTTCGGGCGTGTCAATCTTAACCGGAGTTGAGTTATCAAGCACCGATTTCTCCGACATTGTGGCCTTCATTAACGCAAAGTCTTTGTCGGTGATAAATCGGCCATCAAGTTTCCCGTTTTTATTCAGATCTGCCATGTTGTTTGCTTGGTACACATGATCGGAAGGCCAGAACATGGCAAAAAAGGCATCACCTTTGGAACTAGGTCCCTTAATAAAATAGTTTCCGAGAAGATCCGCATATCTGTCTTTTTCCGAGTGCCCCCCAACGTAGCCACTCCCGCCCCAGTTATAGATAATATTGTTAACGTATTGAATATGTCCTTTCCCTTTGGGATTTCTACTCTCATTATCAATCCAAAGGTTGTGGCTTAGGGTCATATAATCACTCTCGCACAAGCAGCCAAAGCGCTGTGGAGCAAGACTTTCTCCAATCAATGAATTCTGAATCGTGATATAAGAGGAACGCGCCGCCTGGATATCATCCCAGCGGCCCCATTGAATGGATGCATGATCAACAATAATTTGGTGCGCATCGCTGATGTTGAGCGAACTGGCATGAGGAGACTCTGCAATGCCGCCACGCAGACGCAAATAACGGAGAATCACATTATTCCCTGGAATAGAGACCTTGGCGCCATAGAACATAATGCCGTCACCAGGAGCCGTTTGACCAGCCACAGTAATGTTGTTGGCAATCTCCAGATTGGATTTGAGCTCAACAATCCCATTAACATCAAAGACCACGATCGCATTGGGCTTCGAAACCGCTTCCCGGAACGATCCATAGCCAGAATCATTCAGATTTGTCACATGAATAACTCGAAATCCCCGACCGCCTGAAGCGGAAGCGCCATAACCGGCCGCCCCGGGAAATGCCGGAAGTATCGCTTTTGCGTTTTGTGACCAAACACGATCCGCAATCAGCAGCATCAACACTGCTACAAAAACGCTGCACATCGGACGGATAAGGCATAGAAGATCCTTCATCTTGATATTCCAACACCTATTCATCGATTTCTCCTTCTGTTCATTGCCTCGCATACTTCTATCTCCAGTATGAATGTCGAGTCTTGAAATGTAATATTTTCTGCGAGTTTCTTGGTGGTCATCGTGCTATCAAACACGGCATCGAAACCATCGTTGCAGGATCTTTAACTACCTGACGAAAGCACATACCGCGCACAATGATGTTGTTGGATTTGCTGAAAGAGGTTTCGCGGACGCGAATGCCAATTCGCCACTTGGCTCAATCTGGTCAAGAATTCTGTTGCAATGTATTTATGCTGATACAGCGAAAGGGGATTATCCCTTTCGCTGCATCAGCAGCAAATTAAAAATTGACGTTACTAGAAGTCAATTTTTCCAGCAAACTGCCAATCGCGGGCAGCGTTCGCTTGGCCTGAAACTCTGCCAAAGCTGTCACTATTACTATCCAAAGTAAATGCGCCACCCCCCTGGCCAAAGTCAACATCGTTTTTGGTATAGGCGCTTGGAAGGCTCACACCTATTCCCTTGAACTCTGTATGGTTGGTCAGGTTGAAGGCCTCTGCACGGAAGGTAAACTTCACATTCTTGTACAGGTTGAAGGAACGCATGATCGCCATGTCGATATCCGAGCTATGCGGATACCGCAGATTGTACGGAGCATTTTCCTTCAAATTGCCGATCATGTACTTCGGAACTTGAAGAAACGCATCAGAGTTGATGTAGCGCGGTGCGTTGCTCATGCCGGGATGATATCCGTGTCCGTACTTGCCGTTAATGCGAACCGAGCCCTTGAAGTTCGGGTTGTAGTACAAGGAGCCTGGGCTAAATTGTAACGGACGCCCCGAAGCAATCGAATAGATTCCGGACAACTGCCATCCGCTTCCAATCTGACGCGTATAGCGGTTGCTGCCACCAATCATGTCTTTGCCGAAAGGCAGACGATACTGGCCAAAGATTTTCATGACAAACGGCTGATCATACAGCGAAAACGTATGTTCAAGCGCATCGAGTTTCATATCTTTCTTGTCAATGTAGACCGATGCCGGAATGACGTCGCCATTGGCGCGGTAGCCGTCGGTGTTGCCCATCGTTTTGCTGTAGGTAAAGTTGGCCGTGTATGAGAGCCCGTGCCAAGTTTTCTGCGTCAAAGTTGCCTGCAGTGCATGGTAGTCGGCGTTGGCATACACACCCCAAGTCTGCGAAACCGAACCATATTGCGGGTACTTAGTCAGCATCTGGCCAATGTTGGCATTCGCGCCGCCATAGCCGCTATACGGAAGCGCAATACCAGGAAAACGAGCCTGCGCCAGAGCTAGATACGTCTGGCCCGTTGTGCCATCCATGTCTGCCGGAAGCAGGCTCAGATACTGGCCAATCACGTTGTACTTGATATCCGTACCCGTGTTGTTTTTTGAGCTGGTCAAAAAGTGCGAAGCCGATCCGGCATAGTTGACCGACAGCACAAGCGAACGCATCAGCGAATGTTCAATGCCGAAATTCCAGTTATAGACCGTCGGTGGCCGCACCGAGGTTCCAGGGGTCGCCATTGTCATCTTCAGAGGGTTGTTGTTATAAGCTCCGAGTGAAGAATCCCAGTAGTATCCTGTGCCGTCTGTAGCCGCCATTGTCGGCGTACTCGACCAAGCCGGGAAGTTTGCATTGCTGTTATCAAGATAAAAATACGGCTTTTCACCGTTCAGGGTTGTCGGGTAGGTGTTATTCTTGTTGATCCCCGTTGTACCCGTCGTTGCATTGGCGCTGCCATTCCGGCTGTAGTTAATTCCGAAGCCGGCGCGCACGACCCAATTTTGAACTGGCGTATAGGCAAGGCCAAGACGCGGAGCAAAGTTACCCAGATAGGTATCACCAGCCGAGCGACGGTTAATTTTGCCGCTGCCGTTGCCAAGATAAGACATGGCTCCATAGGTTCCCGTAATCGGGTTTTTGATCGTGGGATTCATGAAAGAACCACGATCCTGATCTTCGACAACTACCGGGAAGACATCCCAACGCAGACCAATATTCAGAGTCAGATTGGGCATTATCTTCCAGTCGTCCTGCCCATAGAAGGAGAACGGCTTTACGCGCGTACCCAGAGTGGAATACGGAGCCAGAGTCAGGCTCGGCCCCGATACACCACCGAGCATATATGTCGCCATCGGATCGCCGGAAGCTGGAGCTAGATTCATGCCTTTTCCGGTAAAGCCTTTGGTTACGCTACCGTCATAGGTCAGACTTAGTGGCGCGGATGTGCCGATCCAGCTCGCAGCATTCTTTTCGATTGCAGCAAAATCGAAACCGGCTGAGATTAGGTGCTTGCCGTGTGACCAGGAGATGTCATCGTGCAACACGACCTGATTGCTGGCATTCTTTTGGCCGGTCGGACTATACCAATTGTCATATGCATACTTGCCATTATTACTGAATGCCACTGCAGGAAAATCGTCCGAGGCTCCACCGGCTGGAAGATTACCGATCCCCATAACTGTTGCGGCATACTTGGCGGAATTTTGTTCGCTGGGGTTCTTCATCGGACCATCCATCCGAACATAACCCAGCTTGAACTGGTTGACTGAATTCGGCGTAAGGATAAACGTGTGCTCGATGATTCCCGAATCCATGAACTGGGTAACCAATGTACCGTTCACATAGGGCATAGGTAGCGTCTTATCCTTGTTGTAGTCGTATCCGATAAACCCGCGCTTGCCCATATTGCCGAGCAGTGAAATTCTTTGCCGCGGCGTAACCACATAGTCAAACCGCTCAGTTACCTCATAGTTATCATTGCCGGTTTGGTGAGATGACAGGTAGTTATTCTTCAGCTGGTTCTCCATGCCAGGAGATGGCATCGGGAGAAACTGCATCATGTTCTTTGAGATCTGTGAAATTCTTTGCGACGGAATCACGTTGCCGGGAAAGGCCGAAACCTTATAGTTCCCCTTGCTGTCAACTGTGAGTGTAGATGGATCGTAAATCACATAATTCTTGCTCGGATTGTTCGGATCGAGCAGCGCGCTGAAATCGCCATCGCGCATAGCTTTGGTCGGCACCGTCATCAGAGACGGATTGACATAAGCCGTGTAGCGATATAGCTCGCCTGACAAGAAGTTGAACATCTTATCCTTCTTGATCGGCGCGCCAAAGGTGAAGCCCAACTCGGTCTGATGCTCGGCCGGTTTAGGCTGCTGTACAGAGGTTCCATTAGCCGTGGGCACCAGTCCGGCCTTGGAAAAATAGTTCCAGCTATCGAAAACCGTGTTCCGCATATAGTCAAATGCACTGCCGTGGAAGGCATTGGTACCGTGCTTGACGTTGTAATTCTGCGAACCCATGCCTGTCTGGCTAGCATTTGCGCCACTGCCTGTTACCTGAAATTGGTCGATGGCATCCACTGAAATAGAGAGAGAAACTTGGCGATTGTCGCCCTGAGAAATCGGCAAACCATCGAGATATGTAACCGTGCCAGAATCGGAACTGCTGTTTTTATCACCACCAGCGCCATTGTATGTTCCAGAACGTCCACCACCAGAATAGCCCGGCGTTAACGACGCAAAGCTAGTAGGATCACGCTGCGCACCACTCATATTCAACGGCAATGCTGTATATGTTTCATTTTCTATATTGACCGTCATCGATGCATTCTCTGTTTCGAGGGCGGGAGGAGCTGCCGTAACTGTGATTGATTCCGAGGTTTCACCCACGCTTAGCTTGATATTAAGACCAACAACTTGCAAAGCATTAACACTGATGTTTTGTTGAACGTAGCTTCTGAATCCACTTTTTTCGACCTGCACCGAATACACGCCCGGAATCAAAGCCGGAGCGACATAGTAGCCTGCAGAGGTGGAATGCACCTTTGTTACTACGCCGGTGTCTATATTTGTGACCGACACATCCGCATTTCCAATAACGGCATTGGTCGAATCAGTAATTGTTCCTTGTACTGTGCCTCCTGATCCTGTTTGCGCAACAAGAGTCGTTGCAAAACAACCAAGGATGCCCAATGCTGTAAGCGCAAAATATATCCAGCCATTCTGCACTTTCTTTCTGCTGCTCCACTGGCAAAATCTTAAAGGCCAAAACATTTGTTTTCCTTCTTTCATATGAGAAACCATCTTCCTATTGGAAGATTACCGACCTTAGTCTTTTAGTCCTTTTAGTATTCGACTGTCAAGAGAAAAACGTGATCATGCTGGAGGCGCGCAACAACTCATTTGCTTTATATAATTTACAGATGCGAAAGAAATGCGTTTTAGACGCTATTTTCCATGATTTTTATGCTTAGCGCCAGCGCGCATTCGCTATCGTTTGCAAACGCAGAGATGTATCGACTACCCTTCTTCACTATGATTTCTATTCGTAATAAATTTTCCGCGTTGGCCCTCGGTTTCTCAATTTGTGCGTTTTCTTCAGCGTGGGCGCAACAGATGCCGAAACCCGCGCCGATTCCAGATGTCCCGGCGTTGCAGCCTCCAGACACAGTCGCCATGCAGGACCCCGCCAGTTTTGCTGAAGTTAAGATGGACTTTCCCATTGCTGGCGGCCCTTTTGAGCCCACATGGGATTCCATTAACAAAAACTATCCCGCTGGTCCTAGCTGGTTACGAGACGCAAAGTTTGGCATTTGGATACACTTTGGACCGCAAGCAGCAGGCCAGAGCGGCGACTGGTACGCGCGAAAGATGTATCAACAAGGAACCACTGCTTACGCCAACCATCTGCACGACTTCGGCCCCCCATCAGAGGTTGGCTACAAAGATATTCTTCATACTTGGAATCCCGCCCAACTCAACCCAGCCAAGCTCGTGCAAATCTATAAGGATGCCGGAGCCAGGTTTTTGATTGTTCAAGGCGTGCATCACGACAATTTTGACAATTGGGATTCTGCCTATCAGCCCTGGAATTCCGTCAACATGGGCCCGAAACGCGATTTGATCGGCGAGTGGTCCAAGGCTTCGCACGCAGCAGGAATACGCTTCGGTGTGGCGTTTCATCACGAGTACACGTGGTGGTGGTATCAACCAGCCTTTGGTAGCGATTCCACCGGTCCCAAGGCTGGCGTACCCTATGACGCCAACCAGACACTCGCGGACGGCAAAGGAAAGTGGTGGGAAGGATATGACCCACGCCTTCTTTATGGCATCAATCTGCGAGCCTACAAGGACATTGCCAATGTGCAATACCGGCCAGAGAAGGGCATCTTCAATGAGCATCTCGACTATGCGCACTGGTACACGACGCGCTGGGCGCTACGCATCATGGATGTAATCAACAAATACGACCCAGACTTCATCTATACCGATGGCGACTCGACGCAGCCGTTTAGCGGCGAAAAGACCGGAACCGGTTATAAGTGCGATGCCATGCAGCGCGTCATTGCTGACTACTACAACCACACCCTGGCAACTCACGGAAAAGTGGATACAATCAGCATCATAAAGTTTCATTCAGGCACAAATGGCGTTGTAAATACGGTTGAGAGCCATTTTCCAAAGAGCATTAAAACCGATCAGGAATGGATCGGAGAAAATGCGCTAGGAGATTGGTTTTATAAGCCGGATCTCACCTACAGCGCACGCTCGCTTGTCCTTTACATGCTGGAGGTTGTCTCCCGCGACGGGAATTATGCTGTAAATATTCCGCTGCGGCCTGACGGCTCGTTGGACGATGGCTGCATCCATCTGCTGCATGAAGTCGGCGCATGGATGAAGGTTAATGG
>Ga0255348_1000616_pt1 | contig 13464 bp, 15 predicted proteins | sample CBST25v5metaG_FD_189945 | JGI IMG/M metagenome (GOLD analysis project Ga0255348, IMG submission 189945) | Peat soil microbial communities from Stordalen Mire, Sweden - C.B.S.T-25.v5 | ecosystem: Environmental > Terrestrial > Soil > Wetlands > Peat | place: Sweden: Norrbotten County, Stordalen... | reverse complement strand
CTATACAATCTGATGAGTAGCAAGCCGAAGTAGCTCAGTTGGTAGAGCAGCTGATTCGTAATCAGCAGGTCGTCGGTTCGACTCCGATCTTCGGCTCCATTCTAAATATTAGAAACTAAATACTTTATAGACAAAACTGCCTCTTATTGTCGAGAGACAGTTTTCATCTAGTGGCTGTTGTGATGGCTGTTGGCTCAGACAGTGCTTGGGGTTGCGGGAAGGACGAGACGCTCTGATGCCGAAGCCGCGACATCAGGTGATAGATGCGCATAGCGAGCGGCCATTGCAATTGTTTTGTGGCCGGCCAAAACCTGAATCTCTTTGATACTGACCCCCGCTATGGCAAGCCAAGAGCAAAACGTATGTCGGTTGGAATGCCATGTGTATCCCACGATGCCCGCTTCTCTGAGCGCGGGCTTGAACCACCACCTGTAATCTGATGCCGGGCCAGGACGGGGGAAGACCATATCTCCCGGCTTGTGAGGCACATGGTTGCGCTGTGACTGCAGAGCATTCAGCGTGGCGCTATTGAGGGGCACATTGCGGGCCGAGCCATTCTTCGTCCTGGTCAAGCGGATTATGCGCCGCTCGAAGTCCACCTGACCCCAAGTGAGACTGAACTGTTCCGACAAGCGCATTCCGGTGAAGACTGATATAACAAATGACGGGAAATGCTCAGGATGATCGCGCTGGATGATTGCGGCCAACTTTGCATATTCGTCCCTGCCCAAGAATCGAAGCCTGGCGTTTTCCTCGTGCCGGAGCCGGACCAGTCGCGCCGGGTTCCCATCGACCTTGCCGTTCCGCTGGCCCTCACGAAAGCACAGTGAGAAAAATGACCTGTAGCGGTTCGCTGTGGCTGCTGTGTGGCAGTGTTTGGCGATCCAGCGATCCAATTCCAGAGGGGTAACCTCAAAGGCAAGACGGAAGCCAAGATCGGGCTGAATGATCTTTGCTCGGCTAACATAATCACGTGAAGTCCGGAGATGGGTCCGCGCGTACTCGACTGCATCCGCCGCCAGCTCAGCTACAGTGACTACATCACCGCGTCTCAGGTCCGGCAACTTGCGGCCGGCGCGTGCATCAGACTTGCGCCGTTGATACAGTGCGATTGCATCTGACTTGCGGCCAACCTTTTCCCGATGACGAACACCGTTGACATAATACAAAATCCACCAAACTCCCGACCCCGGCGGGTTCTCCCAGACACCGCGGGATGCCTTCGCTGTCTTTACCATGGCCGCTCTCCTGATGGCTGATCCATCTGATTTAGAATAAACTATAATCAGCAGATACAGCCATCTTGTCACGATGACCTGTATCCGCCGCCACATTGGCATGAGCGCCGGAGCAAGGATTGGCAATAGTACGCCGTGATCGCGGGGTGTTACGGTGGGGCAAAAGTAGGCCACCAACGGATCTTGGTTTCATGAACTGTTGCCGTGACAGCAGCGTTTGTTTTTCTCGTTGAGTTCAACGAAGAGGGTGGAGGCCTGTGGACCGAGTGTCTTGGCAGTGTAATTCGTCATGTGCGAGATGTTCCTTTGCAGGGAACCTAACATACATGGAATAGCATGATTCTTCGATGCCGGATTGTTTCTTAAAAGGGAACTTTTTGTGCGCACAATAGAACTCTGGGAGCAGGGAAGCCGACGTGGGCACAATCCAGACGCAATCTGGGCACACTTTTGGCAATTTACACAAAAGTTGACAAACCTCTGCTGTTCTGCGGAAGAAGTCGCGAAAAAGTCGAGGGAGGAAAGCTGTCCCAAACCTCTGCTGTCCTGCGGAACAGGTAGGAAAAATCGCTGACCTCTGCCTCGTACGGGCAAAGGTTGCAGTCAAATCAGGTAAAAACCGCAGGCACGTTAAGGTCACAATAACGATTACCAAGGGTCTCAGAGCGCTAAGAGTGGCCATCCATTGCCCCTGCTTTCTATGAGTTACGAGTTATCGACTCACTGTCACGGCAGTCTAGTCGGAATCATTCCACTGCTGCTCGCAGCTTTCGTGCGGCCGGTTCATCCGGATGCCGGATGAACCCGGAAAATGGGCACGATCAGTAGATCTTAGAGTGTCCATATCATTCCATAATGGAACTATATTGAGATGGCGGCGTTGCGACTGCATACTCTATCTATGCCCCGCACTCGAATGGACGAGCTGTATGCACTTGCCGAAGAGCATAATGGCTTGCTCACGTCAAAAGATGCACGCAATGGTGTGGGCGAGGGTTGTTAAGGGAGAGTAGTGCGGATGCTTAGGGATTCGGCGACTTTGCCGAGTTTTCCGTCTAGAGTCCATATTTGGGTACCCGGAGTTGCCAGGCAGGAGGCAATCAAATGTGCGTCCGTCAAGCCGATCCCCTTCGAGGCAAATCCCCGAGCTTCGATCATGTGCCGAACATCCTCCAACCGCACCGGGCGGATTGAAATCAGGTGGTCGAGATACGCTAGTGTTTTTCGGCGTTCCGGCAACGCGCCGAGCGCCAACTCCGCAATCAAAAATGGGTGAATGCAGAGTTGGTCATTGGCAATCAATGTGTCCAACTCTGCCTTGTAAGCGCCAGTACGAAACATGGCGATCCAGATTGAAGTGTCCACGAGAATCACTGTTCGTCTACTCGCAATCTCCGCACGTCTTCAATGTTGGGAGCGGTCCCAGCCAACGCCAGAAGCCTGCGACCGGCTTCCCGCGCAATCAACGACTTTAGCGCGGCACGAATCAACGCCGCTCTTTCAGTCAAGCCGCTGTACTCTTCCGCCGTTCGTAACAGATCGTCGTCGAGCGATACGGTTGCTCTCATATTTCCTCCATACACCAATTATAGCACCGATCCGAGCACTAAAGTGGTGTCTATTGGGCAAGATTGAGGCGTTCCCGAAATACCGCCGCCCCAATCGCGACGCTCCACAACTCGTGCTTTTGGCGGATTTAGATTTACCCGTTCTCGTGAATCAGTTAATCCGTCACTCATCTTTCACCCTTCTTTCCTTGGCACCGTAGTGCGTGCGGCGACTATCCTCGGTTTCACGGGGTTAATACTTCTCGTACCACAACCTATTGTGGTAACTGTACTAAGGCAGCCACCCCACTTCTTCAATTTATCGACGAAGGAGAAATAGGCCACCATCAGGCAAAATGCCTTGGACCGATTCACCCCGCCGAGAACCTCTCCGCCAACTCTCTCCAGTTCATCGGCGATCTCGAAGGTCAAAGGGAATACGAAAGCGGTGTCGATACTCTAAAATGGAATGTTCAACCACTGGTTGTTGTAGAACGCAACAAGCTGCGCTTGAGCGGCCTTGCTCTTGAAACTCATGATGATGTGCTCAGCGAGGGCGTTCTTTCGCCGGATTTTGAGCACGGCAAAAAGTTGGTTGAAATGGCTCTTGGTAAATTTGGAATCGACGGTCAACCGGAGTTGAGTGCGCTTCTCTGCGGGAGAGATGACCCTGCGCTTCGGTCGGGATGTGGCCTTCTTCGCGGCAGGCATATGGTTTCCTTGTTGTGATGTATCTTACAGCACTCGTGTATGAGTGTAGAAGACTATGCGCTAACCGATAGTAACCAAAGGAATTCGCATGAAGGAAGCGGCGGGGAAGTAGTGGATTCATTGCAGGAAGTCGAGGGATTCAAAACCGAATGAACCACAACAAGTCAAACCGTGGGGGGGATGGAGAAAAGAGAACCGGCCAGAGACCGCGAAGCGCACGACTTTGTTTCAATCCACGCGCCCCGCGCGGGGCGCGACGTCAAAACCCCGACGCCCGTACTGCCTTGGCGTTTCAGTCTCTGGCCAGATTCAGCGCATAGCGAGCGTGCTTGCGTTCACCCGTACGGACGAGCGCGCCCTTTTCTGTGAGGTCGGATAAATCGCGGGTTGTTGTGGCTGGGGAAGCGCCGGTGATCGTGCTGTAGTTGCCCGCACTCAGTCCCCCCTTGAACCCGTCGGGACCTTCCCGGAAGATCCGCAGGAGCGCCTTCTGCTGCCTGTCATTGATGCGGTCGCGCAGCCGGTCCAGTAGCTTTGTTTTGGCAATCAGGAACTCCACCTGCGTGATGGTCCGGCGCTGCGCTTCCAAGGCGATGTCAGCGAACCATGTGAGCCACTCATTCACATCAACCCGCTTGTTGGCCCGTTCAAGGGCCTCGTAATAGCTTTTCTGGTGAGCAAGAATCGTCGTGGCTAAAGCGACGAGCAGGGGTTGACCGAAGCTCTGCGCCATCGCCTTTTCTGCGACGGCGCGGCCGATCCGACCGTTGCCATCTTCAAACGGATGGATGGACTCGAAATACAGATGGGCAATGCCCGCCCTTGTAATGGCGGACAGGGGTTCCGCACCCTGCGGCATCGTTTGATTGAACCATGCGATGAACCGCTTCATCTCTGACGGAACCCGCTTCGATGGAGGAGCTTCAAAATGCACTTCCTGTGCGCCAATCCGGCCAGAAATAACCTGCATTGGCTCCTTGCCGGTGCGATAACTCCCGATATTGCCGAGGTCATTTCGGCCAGCGACCACCATCCGGTGCCAGCGAAACAGCAGCTCGTTTGAAACAGGCTCAGCGGATGATCGGAAAAGATCGACCATCATTTCGGCAATCCCCTGTTCTGCTGGCGTGGCGCGCCGCTTGTCAGCAACCAGCCCAAGCTGGCGCTGGACGGAAGACTGAACACTGGCCCGATTGAGAATTTCACCTTCAATCTCGGAGGTCGTCAGCGCTTCTCCACTCATCGCTTCTACGAGAAGTTGATTGCGCTCGTTTTCGCCCAAGTGCTTGGCCGTGCCGATGACAACGCCCGCACCAACGAGAAACTGTTCCTCGGCAGCAGCCATCCGAGAACGGTCCCACTTGAAATTCGGCCAATCCGGGTTTTGCCAGTTCCATGCCATGAGCGATTACGGACCTTTCTATCGCTCATCATACCCCATAAACATGAGCGATACAATCAGATTATATCGCTCAATTTGGGCGTTACCGCGCATCTCAACGGGAATTTGCAGGGTAGAGCGCCGGGAACCAACGCTCCACAACGCTGATCGGAAAGCCCAGGCGAACAGGTGCTCGTGAACCGGCAGAAACAAGCAGACCAGTTTCGAGAAGCTGTGCAAGAACCATGCGAGCCATGCGTTCCTTGTAGCGGGTGACCTTGCCAGCAAACTTGTTCAGCAAGGTTCCTTGCCCTCCCAGGTTTCAAGTTCGGGAACCGTGCGGCATGACGCGAATCACGAATCAAGCCGTTAGCTGAGTCGAGTGTATGTGGCTGATTGATGCGGCTGTCGGCGGATATAGTTGCACCACTGTGTCGATCACATGGTAGAGCCGAATAGCCTGTAGTTGCCGTTTGGAGGAACCTGTAGACCGTGCATGATGACCGAGCCAACTGCTTCCAAAATGGAAAACAGTTCAAATCGAGGGCGACCTACCAGTTGTTCGGAAACTCCGAACAACTGCCGAAGAAGAAAATGAGATTCGGCACACGCTACGTGCCGAATTGGATTGAGATTCAGGAGTATGCATGGCGACGAAAAAGCAGGCGAAGATCACTCAGCAGCCCAACCCGGCGACGAGCGAAGGTTTCTCTGTTGGTCTGGGCAGCTTGATGGATCGTGTGGTCTCGATTCTGGAGCAGGCTCGCGGCAACGTGGTGCGCGCCGTCAACAGCAATATGGTGATCGGCTACTGGCTGATCGGACGCGAGATCGTTGAGGCGTTGCAGAGCGGCGAGCGCCGGGCCGAGTATGGTCAAGGCGTTCTGGATGAGCTTTCGGAGCAACTGACCGAACGTTACGGTCAGGGGTTTTCGATAGTGAATTTGCGCCATATGCGCCTGTTTTATCAGTCATTTAGCGATAGGTCTCCAATTCAGCAGACACTGTCTGCTGAATTCAGTTCGATCACTCAGGCGGATGTCGTATCTGAAATGCAGACGGCCCTGGTTGCGAAGAATGAGCTGCATGGATTTTCTCCCAACCTGAGTTGGTCCCACTACCTCACTCTCTCCAGGGTGGAGAATCCGGTTGAGCGGCGGTTCTATGAGATAGAGGCGGAAAAGTGTGGATGGAGTATTCGCATCTTGGAACGGCAGATTCACAGCTTGCTCTTTGCCCGCCTGCTCAAGAGCCGCGATAAGGCCGGAGTGCTGGCTCTGGCCGCGCAGGGGCAAGTGGTCAGTCAGCCCATCGACGTCATCAAGCAGCCCTACGTCCTGGATTTTCTTGACCTGCCAGATAGAGCGCAACTTCGCGAATCGGATCTGGAAACGGCGATCATCGAGAACCTGCAACCGTTTCTATTGGAGTTGGGCAAGGGCCTTGCTTTCGTTGGCCGCCAATATCGCGTGACGACCGAGTCGCAGCCTTACTTCATCGACCTGGTGTTTTACAACTACCTGCTGAAATGCTTCGTATTGATTGAACTCTTATGTGGCCGACCACATAAGAGTTCTTCTGTGGCGCAGCCCGTTATGTGGCGTTCAGCAAAACAAGCAGCCATATTCGCTCCGTTTCAGTATTTGAACGCCACATAACCAGACTACAGCGATTGAAGGAACCGGAGCAATCCGGGGTCCGCCCTCCAGTGTTTGTGCTCCTTCTCGGTCTTGATTTCACAGGTGGCAAGCGCTTTGGCCTTCATTTCCAGATCGACCTCGGCATAGACGTTCGTGGTGTTGAGAGAGACGTGGCCGAGCCATGCGCGGATCGTATTGATGTCAACCCCGGCACGGAGTAGATGGGTTGCCGTTGTATGCCGAATCGTATGTGGGCTCACGCGCTTATTCTTGAGAGATAGCATGTGAGCTGAGATCTTCTGAGCGTATCTCTCGACCATGGCGTGGATTCCAAACCGGGTGATAGGTTCGCCGCGTCGATTGAGGAACACGTGGCCGGTATCGTTTCGGCTGCGTATCAGAGGCGCGAGTTCCATCACCGTCTGCGGCCAGAGTGGACAGCGTCTCAGCTTGTCGCCCTTTCCATGTATCTGAACCAAGGAGTGCTCCTTGCTGCTGGCTTTCGTCAGAGTCAGATCGCCGACCGTCGTATGTGCTGCTTCGTCGGCCCGTGCACCCGTGTTGTAGAGAAACAGCAGCAACGCATGGTCCCGGCGGCCTTGCTCGGTGAATTTGTCCGGGGCATCCAACAGAGCGTCCATCTCAGATTTCTCAAGATAGGTGATACACGACCGGGGCGCTCGCTTGGGCGGGATAACACGGATTTGTCCGCACCAAGCGACGTGTTCGGGGCTGTGCAGCCCTATATAACGAGACAGCGAGTGGATGGCGGCCAGTCGCTGATTCCGCGTTGCCGTTCCGCACCTGCGAACTTGCTCCAGATTTTGCAAGAACAATCGAACCAAGTCCGCAGACACATCAATCACGGTGAGCTGGTCGATCTCTTTCCGCGTACTCCTGGCCGCGAACGGAAGTAGCAAACAAAGCGTATCTCGGTAACTCCGTTGCGTATTGCGTGCCAGATTGCGTTCAGTCACCAGATACTCAAGAAGAAAGCGCCGGACCCACGGTCCAAGAAGGGCTGCGTCAGTCATGATGGTCCTCCCGCTTGGCATAGAGTTCAAATCGCAGGCTTGCCTCGTGCAGGAGTTCCGGCGTCATGGTGAGATACACCTGGGTCGCAGCCAAATGTGCGTGCCCCATGTACACGGACAGTTGCGGCAACAGCAGTTGCACATCTTTACCTTCGCGGTACCACGCTGTCAGTCGATGAACTGCCGAGGTATGGCGCAGGTCATGGAGGCGCGGTTGGCAGCGCGGTCCTCCTTCTCGATGCAGGCCAGCGTGCTGGCGCAGTTGTTGAAAAGCCCCTTCGAGTGTGTTGAGAGGGATTTGTTTGCCCTTTCTTCCAACAAAGAATGGAGATTCTGCCTCATGAGAATCGCCACATGAGGCACGGCCGTTTGCGTACTCGGTGAGAATCTTGATCGTCATAGGAGCAATCGGCACGAGACGGCTCTTGAAGAATTTCGAATTGCGAACCGTAATGACGGCGTTGAGCAAATCGACATCTGCATTCGTAAGCGACAGAACCTCCGACGCACGTAACGCAGCGCCGTACATCAGGAGTAGAAGCGTCTTGACCGTCAATGGTTCCAGGCTGCCTCTGTTGCGTTGATACAATGATGTGGCATCCATCAGATGGCGAAGTTCCGCCTGGGAGTAGATGTAAGGTTGGAATGCAGGCGGTCGTTTTGGAATAACCACCGGCAACGGAGAATGGGCGACAAATTCGCGGCTGATCGCATACCGGTAGAAGCCCAGCAGCGCGTTGTGTTTGACATGCCATGAGGCCGTCAGCGGCCCGGTTCCTCTAAGAAATGCACTCACTCGTTCAGGCGCGACATCCTGGAGGGAAGCGTCTTTTCCCATTGCCTTGCAGAAAGCCCTCAGCACCTGCCCGTTGACGCCAAATTTTTCCCCGAGAGTTCTTCGAAACGCTGCATACTCTTCGACGACATGCAGAAGGGTCATAGCAGACCTCCAAGATCGAAGCCGGCAACCTGGCGAAGCCGGACAAGATCTACCTTGGCGTAAATTCGAGTGGTCTCAAGGCTGCGGTGTCCAAGATGATCGCCGACTTCCTTCAGCGATAGACCTTCGTTGATTAATCGAGTGGCACAGGCATGGCGCAGAGCATGGGGGCCATGATGCTTGATGGAGGTAGAGACGGCTCTCAGCCGTCTGCCAACGATCGGCCATAGCGTCCCAGATCTCAGCGGGCGAAAGGGAGCTCGCACCGTAAGGAAGATCTCTCGATGAGATGATGGTGGCCTCATTTCCTTCAGATATCGGATGATTGCGTCGCCTACAGACTGAACAAGCGGGAAGCTATGACTGCCGAGCCGCTTGGAACAAGTGAAAACAATCGATTCTTCTTCCCAGTTGATGTCTCCAAGTTGCAGCCGGGCTACTTCGCCCGCGCGAACACCGTATACCGCAAGCAGCATCAGAATCGCGCGATCGCGAATCGAGGCAGCCGTGCGCCCGTCTATGCTGCTGAGAAGCTTCTGGACTTCAGACCATGAAGGAGCCGACGGCAAAGACTCCTGCTGGAAGACGCGAGGAGCCATGATAGATGCCGCTATGCCTTTCTTGCACCATTTGCGCGTTTCAGCAAATCGGAAAAATGAACGGAGAGAAGATGCGCAGGTCTGAACCGACGCTCTTACGTAATGCGCCTCGTTGACTCTGGCCGCAAGTATCGAGTCGATTTCGGAAACTGTCACATCGTTGAGTGACCGGCCTCCGTCGCAGAGCTGATCGAGAAACTGGCATACTGTTTGGCAGCGTAGCGCAATCGTCGCTGGCGAGAGGCCACGCTCGCGAAGCATGAAGTCGGCGAATTCGACCACCTTCTCTTCGTGCGGCTTCGCCGGAGCGCAGGTCGGCTGGAGTCGCCCCATAAAGGTTAACCACCGAACTGCATGACAAATGAATCGCTGTTTCGATAGGTCCGGACGAAGCCTTATAGGCGGTATGGCCCTTCGACTGGCCCAGCGTGTGCCAGCTTCTTCAACCTCCTGTAAACTGATGATCGCGTTGGGGCGTTCTGCTAACCTTAGCCTGTCCTCGACAGCCACCAAGAGTTCAGCCGTGAGACGCACGGTGCTCCTGGCCATACCCTGGGAAGCGCAATGAATCAGATAGAGACGGCGCTCATCTGCCAACGGCGCAGAGCGCTGGCGGTTCAACGCATGAGATCGTTCAAAGAGCTGCTCAAACATTTTCGGAACCTCTTTCTGGTAGAAGTGAAAGAACGATCCGAATATAGTTGAGCGGTCCGAGTAGGCGGATCGGCACTATCTGTCAGCGGCGACTGCGGATTATGTGGCGTTCAAATACTGAAACGGAGCGAATATGGCTGCTTGCTTTGCTGAATGCCACATAACGGGCTGCGCCACAGAAGACCTCAAGATCGGCCGCCTGGAGCATCAGGATGTGGGTTATGGAAAGCCGGACGTTATGAAAAGTGCAGCATAGATTCGCCGGACAATCGAGGCTTGCCCATACTTTTTCTTCACATAACGTCCTGCCACACCCACGGTAAGGATTCGTGTTGGATTGTCACACTCGTGTTATGACCGAGGGTAGAAGGTGGCATTTTGGCATCAATCATTCATGCCTAAAAATGTGGGATGTTGCTCAACTGGTAACTGCCGCTTAGCCGGGTTCGAGCTGAACCGGCGGTTGAGTCAGCCGTCAAATCGGCAGCGGCTCTTATTGTTGTGTTCGCCCTTAGTTCGCAGGATGAAGCTTGCGGATGTCTTTGGCTCCAGTCGCCGCATCCACGAGCTTGATCGCTCCCCTCGGGAGGAAACGGACCATCTTATGTAGTAGGTTTTTCCGGATTCTACATCAATTGAAATACGGGTTGGCGTACTGACGGGCTGCGAGGTCGTGTTCAACATTACTATGGCCCCGTCGATTGCTCGACCGCAGGAAGCGACATCTCCCCGATCATATCCAGAGGTCCAAGACATCCGGCCAGCGCTTCCTGCCCTCGAAAAGCCGAGACTGCAAAGATTTATGACCTCTTCCGAAGGGCCGGGACTTCCCAGATCAACCGATATCCTCGCCCGAGCAGCGCGCAGTGAGTCGCCGCAGCGCTTCGAGTCCACACGCTGAACCGCGCTGTAGTCCCCCAGAACCCACATCCGCACAAAGTCTAGGCCTTCGCATCCGGGAAGGGTAGAAACGTTGCTCTTGGGGCCGGGCAACCTGAAACGATTGCCTCTGCTGTCAAGGAAATCACCTTCAGGGATCTGTGTCGCCGCCACAGCCGCCATGCCCGCTGGCACCCTGGCTAGGGCATAGTTGGAATTGTGCAGTTCGGCCAGACGATCGCCATTGACAAAGATCGAAGGGAGCGCGATCGCACCCACCATGCTCCCTTTGCGGTAGACGTATATCGTTGCCTTACCGATCGACGGAGCAGATGTTGCTGAAGACCGGCATTCTGCGCTGCTCGCCGGCTGTGACTTGCTAACGAGAACGGGCGTGAGCACTAGCGCAGCTGAGAGCCAGACCAGAGTACATGAACTCACACATGGTCGTCCGAGGCGCATCATATTGGATCTCCTTTGCCAACTTGTGGATTATTAGCAATTTATTCTACTCGCGAATACCGGGAGCGTGGGCTTGAGTGCTGCAGCTGTCCCCTCCGTTCCCAATTGGGTACCCGCCGCCATTCGCGAGATCCCAATGTGCAACACTCGGCCCAAACGGATCAAATGCCCTGAATTTCGGAGATTGTTGTCTGTCTGCTCCGCCTGGACAGCATTACATTCTCATGCGAGCGCAACATTGCCATTCGGACGGCCCTCCACCTAAGCAATATCGTTGGACGGCGACAAATCTACCAATCGGTACGCCGCGCACAGGCGGACACCGGCGAATCGGGACCAAAGGGCACGACGAATCGGCTTACGGAGATATGCACAGCGTATCGTCCGCTGAAGTCAGGATCTTCGCTACGTGCGTCCGGCTCCAAGAAGATTGCTGCGCTCAAGACGCCATCGACTGCCTAGAGCTTCCAGTGAAGAGTGCGCACGGAGATGCGTCCAAAACGCCTCCCCGTGCAATAAACCCACTGCCACCCCAACTATTCGCTATCCAAAACCCGCTTTAATTGCTGTATTTTAGCGTTATTGTCTTTCCAAACTCGTACAGATAGGCTCTATAATACATCACAGAAAGGAAACGGCATGACCCCACCCAAGAGGACCGCACCCCGAACGAAGCGTAGAGTTGTTGCTCCCGCAGAGAAGCGCACCCAACTCCGGCTCACCGTCGATTCCAGATTCACTTTGAGCCATTTCAACCAACTTTTTGCTGTGCTGAAAATCCGGAGAAAGAACGCCCTCGCAGAGCACATCATCATGAACTTCAAAACCAAGGCCGCCCAGGCGCAACTTGTTGGGTTCTACAACGGCCCGTGGCTGAACATTCCGTTTCAAGCTATCGACACCGCCTTCGTCTTCCCGTTGACCTACGAGATCGCGGATGAACTGGAGAGAGTCGGAGGCGAGATTCTTGGGGGAGTGAATCGCTCTAAGACATTTCGCGTGATGGTGGCCTACTTTGCCTCCATCTACAAGTTGAAGAGTCCAACACATCCCACCGTTGCATAATCCTGCCGGAACATCGCTGCGCAAGAGGCAACCGCATGAACCTGATGATCGTGGAGAGCCCAAACAAGATAAAGAAGATCAAGGCAATTTTGGGCAGCGGTTGGGATGTTGCCGCAAGCGTTGGGCATATTCGGGATCTCCCGGTGAAGAGCTTGGGTGTCGAGCCGAACACTTACCGGCTTGAATACCAGATCCTCGAACGGAGCGAATCTGTCGTTTTACAACTGCGGCAGCGCGCCGCCCGCTCCGAACAGGTTTATCTAGCTACGGACCCCGACCGCGAGGGAGAAGCCATTGCATGGCACCTTCAGCAGGTTTTGAACCTTCGCCGATATGTGCGCGTCACCTTCGACGCAATCACTGAAAGCGTGATTCGTGCTGCGCTCAAAGCGCCGCGGCAACTCAACACCAACCTCGTTCATGCGCAGGAGGCCATCCAATGAACTGAAAGATATTCTGCAAGTCCCCGCCCAGATCAGCCATGCCTAATCCTCCCACCGGGCACTTGGTTACGTCAGTCCCGTTACTTTGTAAGCATGAGAAAAGTAGGAGAAGTGGCACCAACGACGGGGCTAAGGCGGCCACAGGGTGGGCCGCTGGCGTGTTGGCAGGGGTGAGGCTATCGGAATCGTTCTGGGACCAAATCAAGCCCGGTACACCTAAAGGAGCAAGTGGTTCCCAAATTGGCTACCTGACTTAAAAACTGGCCTATACCCCCAGCGGGTATAGCAAGCTAAGTTATTGATTTTATGGTGCCGGGAGGGGGGGTCGAACCCCCATGACCTTGCGGTCGGCGGATTTTGAGTCCGCTGCGTCTGCCAGTTCCACCATCCCGGCTCGGGGTGGGAATATCCATAAAAAGTATCGCACAGCCTTTGCCCCATCCGCCACCGCGTTCGCGCACGGACCGAATCAACTGATCTGCCACCACAGTTGCTTTCTTCAAGAACCCGCCCGCATTTTTTCCACGCGTGTCCTGGCCGAAGGCGCCTGCCCCACCGCAGGCGCCGTGCGACAATGAAGGCAATCGTGATGACCACAGCCTCCTCTGTAGTTGTTCCCGAACCGGTTGCGGTGACCCCGCAGTTGCTCGCCTCACACAGCATCACCGCGGATGAGTACACTCGCATCCTGGCGGCGCTGGGCCGCGTCCCATCCCTCACTGAGCTTGGCATTTACAGCGTGATGTGGAGCGAACACTGCTCCTACAAGTCCAGCCGAGTGCACCTCAAGCGGCTGCCCACCAAGAGCGACCGCGTTGTCCAGGGTCCCGGAGAGAACGCCGGCATCATCGACGTGGGCGATGGCTGGGCC
>Ga0255348_1000608_pt1 | contig 13514 bp, 13 predicted proteins | sample CBST25v5metaG_FD_189945 | JGI IMG/M metagenome (GOLD analysis project Ga0255348, IMG submission 189945) | Peat soil microbial communities from Stordalen Mire, Sweden - C.B.S.T-25.v5 | ecosystem: Environmental > Terrestrial > Soil > Wetlands > Peat | place: Sweden: Norrbotten County, Stordalen... | reverse complement strand
CAGCTAACAGTCTCAAGACCTAACTGTTAGCTGTCTGCTGTTAGCTGTCAGCTACTACTTGATAATCTCCGAGATGGTGCCCGCGCCTACCGTGTGGCCGCCTTCGCGAATTGCAAACCGCAGGCCCTTTTCCATGGCCACCGGCGTAATCAGTTCGATCGTCAACTGCACGTTGTCGCCCGGCATCACCATCTCCGTGCCTTCGGGCAGCTCCGCCACTCCCGTCACATCCGTCGTGCGGAAGTAGAACTGCGGACGATAGCCCTTGAAGAACGGCGTGTGACGGCCGCCTTCTTCCTTGCTCAGAATGTAGACTTCGCCCTTGAAGTTCGTGTGCGGCGTGATCGATCCGGGCTTCGCCATCACCATCCCGCGCTCCACGTCTTCTTTCGCAATGCCGCGCAAAAGCAGTCCCGCGTTGTCTCCGGCCATGCCCTCGTCCAACTGCTTCTTGAACATTTCCACGCCCGTCACAACCGTCTTGCGCGTCTCGCGCAAGCCCACGATCTCCGCTTCCTCGCCCACCTTGATCTTGCCGCGCTCGATCCTGCCCGTCACCACCGTGCCGCGACCGGAAATCGAGAAAATATCTTCAATCGGCATCAGGAAAGGCTTGTCGATCGCGCGATCCGGCAGCGGCACGTACTTGTCCACCGCTTCCATCAGCTCGTCGATATTCGCTTCCCACTTCGGATCGCCGTTCAGCGCCAGAAGCGCCGAGCCGCGAATCACAGGAAGATCGTCGCCCGGATACTGATACTTGGTCAGCAGCTCGCGGACTTCCATCTCCACCAGGTCGATCAGCTCCGGGTCCTCGACCGCGTCGCACTTGTTCAGGAAAACCACGATGCACGGCACGCCCACCTGGCGAGCCAGAAGAACGTGTTCCTTGGTCTGCGGCATCGGGCCGTCGGTCGCCGCCACCACCAGGATGGCGCCGTCCATCTGCGCCGCGCCGGTGATCATGTTCTTGATGTAGTCGGCGTGACCAGGGCAATCCACGTGCGCGTAGTGCCGGTTCGCCGTTTCGTACTCCACGTGCGCCGTCGCGATTGTGATGCCGCGCTCACGCTCTTCCGGCGCGTTGTCGATCGAGTCGAACGAACGGAATACATTCTTCGGGTTATGCTTGCCCAGAACCTTCGTGATTGCCGCCGTCAACGTCGTCTTGCCGTGATCGATGTGCCCAATGGTCCCCACGTTTACATGCGGCTTCGAGCGGTCAAACTTTTCCTTGCCCATAGTCTGCTCCAAATCCTCTTCGTAGCTTTTACTGCCCGTTTCAACCTGGGGCGCCGGCCATCCGGCTCCAGCCCCAAAAACTCAGCTTGCAGTTGTCAGCTAACAGCTAACAGCTTTATCCCACTCCTGCGGGCCGAATCGGCTCGACCCACCATCGCCTCAACTGTCAACTGTTTGCTGTCAGCTGATAGCTTGCTTCATTTGCCCTGCGAACGGCCGATGATCTCGTCGGCAATCATGCGCGGAGCCTCTTCATAGTGCGCGAACTGCATCGAATAAGAGGCGCGGCCCTGGGTGGACGAACGAATGTCGTTCACATAACCGAACATCTCCTTGAGCGGCACGATTGCCCGGATCACCTGCGACCCGGCAACGCGGCCCATGCCTTCAATGCGCCCGCGGCGGCTGTTGATGTCGCCAATGATGGTCCCCATGAACTCCTCGGGAACGGTGACCTCGACGGCCATCACCGGTTCGAGCAGCACAGGGCTGGCCTTGCGCGCGGCTTCCTTGAAGGCCATCGATCCTGCAATCTTGAAAGCATTTTCGTTCGAGTCCACTTCGTGATAGCTGCCGTCGAAGAGGATCACCTTCACGTCCACCATCGGGAAGCCGGCCAGAATGCCCATTTCCATTGCGCCCCGAACGCCTTGATCGATAGGCTTGATGTACTCCTTGGGAATGGTTCCGCCCTTGATTTCGTTCAGGAACTCGTAGCCCTTGCCGGGCGCGTTCGGCTCCAGGCGAATCCAGCAATCGCCGTAGTTGCCCGAGCCGCCGGTCTGGCGGATGTACCTGCCCTCGGCCTCGGCCTTCTTGCGAATCGTCTCGCGGAAAGCCACCTTGGGCTCGCCCACATTGGCCTCGACCTTGTACTCGCGCCGCATGCGGTCCACCAGAATCTCCAGGTGCAACTCGCCCATGCCGCTGATAATCGTCTGCCCGGAATCCTCGTCAGTGCGCACCTTGAAGGTGGGATCCTCGTCGGCGAGGCGCGAAAGAGCAAGACCCATCTTTTCCTGGTCGGCCTTGGTCTTCGGCTCGATAGCCACCGAGATCACCGTATCCGGGAATGTGATGGCGCCCAGAGCGATCGGATCATGCGCCGAGCACAGCGTATCGCCCGTTTTCAGTTCCTTCATGCCCACGCAGGCACAGATGTCGCCAGCCAGAATCTCGCTGACATCCTCGCGCTTGTCGGCGTGCATTTTCACCAGCCGACCGATGCGTTCGGTCCTTCCGGTCCGGGGATTGAGCACCATTTCGCCGGTCGTGAGCGACCCCGAATAGACACGCACAAAAGCCAGTTTGCCGAAGGGGTCGTTAATGATCTTGAAAACCAGAGCCGCAAGCGGCGCATCGTCTTCCGGCTTGCGCGTGAGGATCTCGGTTGGGTCGTCCGGATTCACGCCCTCGATCGGAGGCTTGTCCAGCGGGCTGGGCAGGTAGGCAATCGCCGCGTCCAGCAGCGGCTGAATCCCCTTATTCTTGAATGCGCTTCCGCAGAGCACCGGAAAAACCTGCATTTCGATGGTGGCCTTGCGGATGCCCGCCTTCAACTCATCGATCGACGGAGTTTCGCCCTCGAGATACTTTTCGAGCAGCGCATCGTCGGTCTCGGCGATCATCTCGATCAACTGCGCGCGGAAGGCCTCGGCCTTCTTCTGCAGATTGGCGGGAATCGGCTCGATTACAAACTCGGAGCCCAGGGTCTCGTCATGCCAGAAGATAGCTTTCATCTCGATCAGGTCGATGACGCCCTTGAAGCTGGCTTCGGCGCCGATAGGAAGCTGCAACGCAGCCGGACGAGCGCCCAAGCGCTTGCGGATCGTGTCCAGAACGTGCTCGAAATCGGCTCCCGCCTTGTCCATCTTATTGACGAAACAGATGCGCGGAACCTTGTACTTGTCGCCCTGACGCCACACGGTTTCCGACTGCGGCTGCACGCCGGAGACTGAGTCAAACACCGCCACCGCGCCGTCCAGCACGCGCAGGCTGCGCTCCACCTCGGCCGTAAAGTCCACGTGGCCGGGGGTGTCGATGATATTGATGAGTTCGTCGTGCCACATGCAGGTGGTGGCGGCCGAAGTAATCGTGATGCCGCGCTCCTGCTCCTGCTCCATGTAGTCCATGGTCGCCGTGCCATCATGCACCTCGCCAATGCGGTGGGTGATGCCGGTGTAATACAGGATGCGCTCTGTCGCTGTCGTCTTCCCGGCGTCGATGTGCGCCATGATCCCGATGTTCCGGCAACGATTCAGAGGTATGGAACGAGCCACGATGATTCTTCCTTGCGGGCGCTTATGGCCCGCGGTTTTCTCAGTTAAGCGGGTCCGGAGCTCCGGACCCTGTTCAGCTGGCGCGCTTGTGCTCGCCAGCCCTCAAATCTCTCAGCTTGCGCGCCGCCCGCTTACCAGCGGTAGTGAGCAAAGGCCTTGTTGGCCTCGGCCATGCGGTGCACGTCTTCCTTCTTCTTCATCGCCGCTCCGCGCCCGTTGGCCGCGTCCAGCAACTCGTTCGATAGCTTGTCGGTCATGCCCTTTTCGCCACGGCTGCGGCCGTAGGTGATCAGCCAGCGGATGGCCAGCGAGGTGCGCCGGTCGGGATTGACCTCGATTGGCACCTGATAGTTGGCGCCGCCCACGCGGCGGGTCTTCACTTCAAGCAGCGGCTTGCAGTTCTCCACGGCCTTCTTGAAGAGCTTCAGAGCGTCGTCGCCGCCGCCCTTCTCCTCCAGGTTCTTCATCGCCTGGTAGAAGATGCCCTGGGCCGTAGACTTCTTGCCGCCCCACATCATCGAGTTGACAAACTTGGTGACCAGCGTCGATCCGTAAACCGGATCGGGCGCTACTTCCCGCTTCGCAATGTGCCCTTTTCTCGGCATAATCCTCTGAATCCTCGCGCTTGCGCGCTTAAGTGCCTACCCCAGTCCGGGTCCCAACCGCGCCCCGGAACCGTGCTACTTCTTCGCCTTGGCCGCCGCGCCGCCCTTGCCGCGCTTGGTGCCATACTTCGACCGGCTTTGCTTGCGGTCAGCCACGCCCACTGAATCCAGCGTGCCGCGCACCACGTGATAACGCACGCCGGGCAAATCCTTCACGCGCCCGCCGCGAATCAGCACGATCGAGTGCTCCTGCAGGTTGTGGCCAATGCCGGGAATATAGGTCGTAACCTCAATTCCGTTGGTCAACCGCACGCGAGCTACCTTGCGCAGCGCCGAGTTCGGCTTTTTGGGCGTCTGCGTGTAAACGCGGGTGCAAACACCGCGCCGCTGCGGCGAGGCCTGCAGAGCCGGTGACGCCGTCTTGTACCGCGGGGCCGTACGCCCCTTGCGAACCAACTGATTAAATGTAGGCAAACCAAAACTCCTTGTGCCAAAAACCTGAACAACACCGTTCGACCGCCGCGCACAGACTCATGAGGCCTCCCGCTATGAGAGCGAACGACTTGAAAACCGTCGCGCGCACACACGGAAGCCCTGTTTTACTGCTTCGCGTCTGCCTTCGTTCCAATCTCAGACGAGAACCGCGACGGTGGCCGGGCGTTTTCCCGCTTCTGACGGGCAAAGCCAACTCCGTTTCGCTGATTCCGGCCCGCATAGCCCTCCTAGGCGGAGAACGCGCGGACGCCGATGCGATTTATCCCTGCCCTGCAAGAAAAGAGCAATTTCTGGGATCTGTCTGGCCGGCCAACTGCGCCTGACCATGGGAATCAGCACCGCCAAATTCAGCCTGGCCGGGCCTTCCCTCCGCTTCCGGCCGTTAGGACACACGGCGAGTCGCGTTCTTGCGGAACCTTTTAACAATAACAAGAAATCCGGGTGGGGTCAACGATTTCTGCCCCACCCAGATGAAAATTCCCCACTTTACTCGATCGATTGCAGCTTCCAGGCCCCATTTTCGAAGGCAAAATCGGCATGGCGCTTGGTGCTCAGCTTGTTGCCAGGGTTGTGGGCAATGTTCACGACCGGAGCCGGCACGCCGTCCAGGTTCACGCCTTCGGTGAACTGGACACCCTTGGCAGTCGCAACGCCGGGCAGCGTTTCGTCCTGAATCTCCTTTAGATCGTGCGCTCTGAGGTGATTGGCGGCCGCCGTAGCCACAATCACCGAAAAGCTCTTGTCCGTCTCGCTCAACGGCCGCCACTTGATCACATCGCTTCCGTCCGGCAGCTTGACGGCCTTCTTGCCCTCGGGGGTCAGGGTGAAGTCGGCCCAGAATTTGTTGGGATAAAGTTTTGTCCGGTCCCAATACTTGGCCGTCACTCCCTGCCCCAGCCCCAGTTCGTTCACCGTGATGTTGGCGCCCACCGCCGGAGTCGCATCATATTTGGCCTGAATCATGGCCTGCGCATCGGCTTGCGACAGATCCGGCGCCGACTTGCAGCCGCTCAGCACCAATCCCGCGCCCAGAAGACTCAACGTCCCCAAAACAAATAATTTCGCAGTGTTTCTCACTTTCCCTCCATGCACCGTACAAAAACGGTCAAGATTTCCTCGCTCCGCCATTTTTCTCCTACTACCCTTTAGTGTCAATGGAATTGCAAAGGATATCATTCGCATTCGGCGGATTTGTGCCTGAATAGCGCCAACCAATCGCCGAATTCTGCTGACCTCTCATCCCTTAATCCTCGCCTCCCGCTCTCGTGGTTACTAAAGATTTTGACTATCGTAACGCGAAGCCGTCTCGGCTGCGTTAGAATCCCCGCAATCCGATTTTTCGACTCAACTCGTTTTGAAACTCACGAAAGGATCGCGCCCATGCGCAAGCTCCTGGGTAAATTGGGGGGGGGCAATCTTAAGGCCATTCCTCCACGCCGCCACGCTGTTCTTGCTCTTTTCTCTCACAGTCTGCCACGCAGGCGCTCAGGAGGGGGCTTGCTTCGAAAATCTCACCTCCGTCACCCCCAGCACCTGGATAGCGGGACAACCTACTAACGTCACCTATACGGGCTCCGGCTTTACCGATACCGGGATGGAGGGCTGCTGGTTCGGCAACGCCACGTTTTTTGTGACCTTTGAAACCGGAAGCATGCCGACCGTCGCTGCGAATATCATCAGCGACTCGGAGGCCACCTCCACCGTCACAATTAGTGCCGACGCCCCCACACAGACGGCGTGCGTCACCGTCGCGGATACAGCGATCGGGGGTGTCATTCTACCCCCAGATACAACAGCGATGACACCCGACATCTGCCTCCTGTTCGGCGGCATCCCGGTGCAGATTATTGGTGCCTGCTCCACTCCGAAAATCACGTCCATATCCCCAAAAACATGGTTCGCGGGAACGAGCTACCCAGTCACCATCACGGGGACCGGCTTCACCACCTCAGCCAATGCCACTGCATCTTGTCCCGTGACCCCGGTTGCTGCAAAGGTGGCGAGCGGCAGCAGCGCGTCGCTCACCAATGTGACAGTCGTCAGCCCAACGCAGATCACATTCACCGTCGAGCCGGGGGCCAGCGATCCGACTGGAAATGCCGCGATCACTGTGGGAAGCAGTTCAAATGGCGGCGCGGTTTCGGTGAGAACGCAGATTCTCGGCAACCAAATCCAGTGGAATGGCCAGACAATCAGTACAACTGACGGATCAACACCACCAGCCCAAGAGGCTGTTGTCGGCCAGCAGATTGCCTTGACCACGACAACACCGGCAACAACTGCATATGATGGCAGCCCCATCTCTCAACTCTGGACCGTGGGCGGGACGAGAATTGCAAACTATGCACCGACCACAGCCTCAGCAAGCGTAACGGAGCTGACGGATGCGGACATGCAGAAGAGTAATGTCACCTTCTACTGGGTCTATCCGGGAAGCCCCATTCCTGTGACCTACCAATACTGCGTCATCATTAAAGGCGCAAACCCCATACTCCAATGCAGCCTTCCGACGGATGCAAACTTCAACATTAGCGGAGGCGGAACGATAGCCATCAATCCGTATAACGGGTTGACCATTGATCAACTCATACCCTGCGTGAACGGCACAACTCCAGCCACCGGCACACAGGCGCCTTTCGTCGTTTACGGGAATATAACCGGATGGAATTGTTCGGCGTTATACCCCGGAAGCGCCTTTGGCATGACCTTTACGCCGTCAGGCGCGCCATCTGGTGGAACTTACTCCTATGTGCAACTGATCAACAGTGACAATCCAACGTCGACTCAAGGAAACGCTTCATCGGGTTGTACGTTTTCCCAAGGACTAGATGGGAATTATCCGTACGCCGGAATCATACCCGGTACAAATCCACCACAAGCCGAGGATGCTCCAGGTGACGGATTGATCAATGGTTGGGTCGAAACTCGGACTTTCAATGCGACGATGTTCCTGATGTGGACTTCTAATCTACCGAATTCGATCACCGTACCGATCGGGTACCAGAATTGGGGGTTCTCAGGTGGGGCTCAACAGGACATCACTGGAGCCTGGCTTGCAACAACGAATGGAACGCCTGGACCGATTGGGGGATTTGTGACCAGTAGCGGAGATCAGAAGACTGACGGATACACAACCCTCCAGTATGGATACCCCATTTGGAGCGACGTGGCAATGTGCAACTAGCAAATGAAGACGAGGATACCATGAGAAATCTGATTGCGTTAGTAATACTCGGAATTGCCTGCGCTGCGTACTCGCAGTCATCGCAACAGCCATTCACAATTACCATCAGCACGGAAAAGCCAGAATTGAAAGTCGGTGATCATGTGTACCTCAAGGTCGTAATGAAGAACACATCCGATCATGATATATCCTGCGACAGTTATTGGTATGACACGCTAGATAGGAACTATATCTATGATGTCGTTTTCGAAGACGGTAAGCCTGCGCAGAAAATACAAAGAAAGACCCCTTCTAGCTCTCACCCTTGCATTATCAGCCCAACGGAATCTAAAGCTTCAGGCGGGGTGATCAGCCGCGCATATGATTTCAGTCGTCCAGGTAAATACACGATTCAGGTTTCACGTCCGGTATGGGATGATGACCAACGTCCGGGGAAAGCCGGTAATGTTCAGAACAACCAAGCAGAAGTCAAGTCCAACAGCATCACCATCACGGTTGTGGGGCCAGAGGCTCCTGCTGCTGGGCCGAGGTAGCTACAGAGCCAGCAAATGTCGTATTCGAAACCATTTGAACGGAGAAATCGATGAATCAGAAAGTACGTGCTGGAGTTGTCGCTTTGGTCCTTGCGGCGGCATCCGTGGGAACGGCACACGCGGATGCCATCCTGACTTTCACTCCCGATACCCTCGTAATCACTCCCGGCGGAACGGTAGAGTTCGATGGCACGCTGACCAATACAGGGACGACCGACCTCTATCTGTACGGCGATTCATTTGATCTTGAGTATTCCGACCTGACCGTCGACGATTCGCCTTTTCTCTTTGGCGGTCCCTTGTTTTTATCAGCCGGAGACTCCTATACGGGAGCGTTCTTTGATGCAACAGCCGATGACGCAACGCTCGCCGGAAGTTATAGCGGCACGTTTACGATTCAAGGCGGAGCTGACTCAGACACTTTCGACGATCTGGCAACAGCGGATTTTACCATTGACGTTGGCTCACCCGTTCCCGAGCCGAAGAGTTTCCTGCTTTTAGCCACAGGACTATCGATGATCGCAGTTGTGCTTCTGCGACGAGAACTGCTGGTGTGCAAATAGCCTTAGCTTTTTCCATCCCCGCCCCGGAGACGCCAGCCGCCTCCGGGGCGTTTTTCTGCTTATCGCGCCGGTCGTGCGGCATAGAAACTCAGCGCCGCATCGCCCTGTTTAAGTATCCGGGTGCGTTCCAGCGCGCCATAGCGCTCCTCCAGCGCTTCCTTGCGCCGGTGTTCGGCAATCACCACCGCCCCATCGGCCAGCAACCCGGCCGCGGAGCCGCCCAGCAGCCCCAGCGTGGCCGCGTACTCCTCGGCTGCGTCATAGGGCGGATCGAGAAAGAGTACTTCGTACCGTTCTGGTTTTGGAGTTAAACTCGCGGCGCGGCGCATCCAAGTCGCCACGGCGGCGGCATGGATGTGAAATCCCGCCGTGAGCCCCAGCTTTTCCAGGTTGCCGCGCAAAACCTTGAGCGCCGCCGGGGCGCGCTCGACAAACTCCACCTGCGCTGCGCCGCGGCTGAGCGCCTCCATGCCCACCGCGCCCGAGCCGGCATACAAGTCCAGAAAGACCGTGCCTTCGATCCGGGGCGCGAGCACATTGAAGAGGGTTTCGCGCAGACGGTCGCTGGTGGGCCGGGTATTGAGGCCCGGCGGGGCTTCCAGCGAACGGGAACGGAGCGATCCGGCAATAATGCGCATTGCCAACCAGCATAACCCAGCCGCTTCAGGCCCTGACCCTCTACAATCATTCTGTATGCGTGGCTGGTCAATTCCGTTGGGCCGTTGGATGGGCGTCGAGATGCGCGTCCACGTCTTTTTTCCGCTTCTGGCGATTGTGTGCCTGGGGTTGAGCGGCTCGGACGGGATTTGGCGCGGTCTGGGGCTGTTCCTGGTGGTGGTGGCGGCGGTCGCGGTGCGCGACACCGTGCGGCTGATGGTAGCTGCCTGGCTTGGATTGCAACTGCGCGCCATTCTGCTTCTGCCCATCGGCGGCCTGTTTGCCTATGCCAATCCGGAAAGCCAGGATAGATCCAATCAGGGCAACGGACAGTTTGCCATGGCGCTGGCCGGACCGCTGGCAAACCTGGCCACGGCGCTGGCGCTGGCCGCGGCGTTTCTAGGCGCCAGCGGAGGCCTCAAGCTCTTTGACCAGCCCTGGATTTCCGCTGGCTGGCTGGTGCGCAGCATGGTATGGATGCAGGCAGGATTGGGTCTCTTGCACCTGCTGCCGGCCTCTCCCCTTGACGGCGGACGGCTGCTCAAGGGCAGCTTTGCCCGCAAGCACGGTTTGGCCCCGACCGCCCGCGCGGCCGCCACCTTCGGGCAGGTGCTGGCGCTGGCCGCCATGCTGGGCGGCATGTGGCTGCATAGTCCCTGGCTGATCGTCGCAGGCTTTTTCATCATGATTGGCGCGCAGATCGAGGATCAAGGCGTCTTCTTCCAGACGGTGGTGGACACGGTGCACATGCGCGAAGTGATGCTCACCGACTTCGCCACGCTCTCTTCCTCTGACACGCTGGCCGACGCGCTGGTTCGCTGCGTCCACTCGCTGCAGGAGGATTTCCCCGTAGTGCGCGGCGCCAATCTGGTGGGCATCATCAGCCGACAGCGCATTGTGGACGCCCTGCGCAACGACGGCAACGGCTACGTCCAGGGCGTCATGTCCAAAGCCTTCCAGGTGGCTCAGCCCGAGGACACGCTGGGAACAACCATTCGCCGCCTCCAGACCGGCCACGGGCTTTCGCTGATTCCGGTTACCGACAGCGGGCGCGTCGTGGGCATCGTAAGCGTGCAGAACCTGATGAGCTCCATGTCTCTGCTGGCTGAGCAGCGCCGCCTGGAACGCGACCAGGCACGGAGCTGACAGCGCACATGGCAGCCGACTCCGAATCGCAGCTCGCTCCCGGCCTGTATCTTGTGGCCACCCCCATCGGCAACCTGGGCGACATCACGCTGCGCGCCCTGGATGTGCTGCGCCGCGCCGACCGCATCGCCTGCGAAGACACCCGCCAGACGCAGAAACTGCTCAACCACTTTGAAATCGCAACCCCCACCGTCAGCTGCCACCAGCACAACGAGCGCCAGCGCGCCACCGAGCTGATCGAGGCGCTCCAGGCAGGCGGCCGCATCGCCCTGGTTTCCGACGCCGGAATGCCCGGCATCAGCGACCCTGGAAGTTGGCTGGTCACTGAGGCCATCCAGGCCGGCGTCGCGGTCATTCCCATTCCCGGAGCCAATGCCGCGCTCAGCGCGCTGGTAGCCTCCGGCCTCGCCACGGACGAGTTCCACTTCATCGGATTCCTGCCGGAGAAGGCCGGGGCCCGGCGAACCAGGCTTGAATCTCTGGCCGCCGAGACTCAGAGAAACCAGTCGCCGCGCACGCTGATTTTCTACGAAGCGCCGCACCGGATTCTGGAGACTCTGGCGGATCTGGAGGCCGTCTTCGGATCGGAGCTGCGGGTCGTCCTGGCCCGCGAGCTGACCAAGATTCATGAGGAGTTTCTGCGCACAACAGTGGCCGAAGCGCGCCGGGAGCTGGCTGGCCGCGACCGCGTTCGCGGCGAGTTCACCCTGCTGGTCGAAGCTCGCCCGCGAACCGTTGCCGATGGGCAGGCCGCAACGGATGCTCCCGTCAAAATTGCCGACCGCGTCACCCGCCTCCAGGCCGAGAACGGGATCGACGAAAAGGATGCCCTCAAGCAGCTAGCCCGCGAGCTGGGCCGGTCCAAAAGCGAACTCTACCGCGAACTGCAACGGGAACGCGCCCGGCTGCGGTAAAGGCTTATCTATTCCCTAGTCCCTGTTCCCTAGTCCCTCGTTCCTATTCCCTCGACTCGTGTATCTCTTCGATCAACTGCTCCACCTGCTCCCGCTTGCGGCTGCTCATGTCGAGGAAGCGTATGCCTACGTTGTTCCGGTCGTGGATGGCCTGGATGACGCCGCCGAGCCGGAAGGGCAGCCCTTCCACGCGAAATTCGGTTTCAACCCGCGTGTAGATGCCCACCGGGAACCGCTCGTCGGTGCGAATGCGGCAGCCGCCCACGCTCAGGTCGAGAATGCGGCCGGTCAGCCGGGAGGCGACATTGACAAGAAAGATGACCGCCGAAGTATCGACCGCTTCACGGGACTCCCCGCGCCGTTCGCGTTTGCCGGGCTTTGCGCGCGCCGCATCCGGCGTTTGCGCCGCGGTTGCTATTGCCAGAGATGGCCGCAGCCCTTCTTGCCTGGCCTGCTCAGCCGCTGCGGCCCTCAGTGGGACAGTCTCTTGCTCGGCGGCTTTCAGCGCGGCAGCTTTTTGCTCGATGGCCTGCTTCGCCGCGGCCCATTCTTCCGCTGCCAGATCCCCGGCGGCCTGCCTTTCGGCTTTGGCAATTTTCTCGGCCTTAACCTCGCTGAGCGCCTCGGCCAGCTCCCCTCTGCGCCGCGCGGACACATCCACAAAGCGAATGCCAACCAGATGCTGGCCATCCGTCCACTGGGTCATGCCGCTGAAGCGAAAAGGAAATCCCCGCACCTTGAATGTGACTTCCACACGCACCATCGATCCGGCCCGAAACCGCTCCCAGGTGCGTATGCGGCAACCATTCAGGCTGAGATCGGCGATGCGGCACTGAAAACTGGAATCGCTCTTCACCAGCAACAGATGCGCATCTTCGTCCACGCCAAAGCGTGGGTCGGCCCGGCGGTCCTGCCGCCCAGCCGCAAGCGCTTGCTCCTTTTCTGCCGCTTCCATCGCCGTCACCGCCTGCATATCGTAAGAGTCATTCGCCCCCAGCCGGTTTCCACGGACTTCCAGCCTCGGCCTGCACAGCTTCACGACCCTTCAGGCGGTCATACTGATGCGAATCGCTGGTCGTCCCGAGCGACTCGTTGTACAGGTCGATGGAGCCGGTGAACTGCTTCAACTCCTCCGTGAACAGGTGAATCGCCTGCAATTGGCTGGCCGTCGCGGGAACCTCAAATCGGGAAGTTCTAATGAACTTCTGGTAGCCGCGGTCCAGAAGAAGCCCCACCTCGCCTCCAACCATCGCACCCGGACGCACGGCAATGACCGCCGGCTCCTCCTGCGCGGGAGCAGCCACCAGCACCGCTCCGGCCCCGTACTTCGTCGCCAGCACACCGCCTGCAACCTCGGCTGACAGAGCCAGATCAAAGCCATGCGCGCGCAGGGTTTCCAAAGTCTGATCAAAATTCGGATTACGGGATTTCCGTTTCACGCCACCCTCCAGTCTGCGACGATATTACAGCGGGTATCGGCAGAATCCTATTGAATCTCCAATCTCGCATACCCGGAGCAAAGGCTGCAATTCCCATGAACTACTTGCAAAAATGCCTTCAGACTGAATTCTCGCCCTGACACATCTTGTAATCTCCATGGAATTTGTCGAGTGGCTCAGAAGCGGATTGAGCGGCTGCGGAAAAAGGGCGCATTTTGGGCGATATTGGTGGAAAAAGTCCTTCCGGGGCTAAACAGGTTGCGGAAAAAGGCATGGATTTGACTCGAACTCTCTAAAAGTATCCCTCAGGGGCTAAAGCCCGCCATTTATTTCCAATGACTTACGGCACGACTGAAGTCGCGCCCTGACGCTTCGTGCCTCTACGGATGGGTTTTTCCGCAGCCTGTTGATCCGCAAAACTCAGCGAATCGAGCGCAAGCTATATACCCCCGGGGGG
>Ga0255348_1000603_pt1 | contig 13624 bp, 9 predicted proteins | sample CBST25v5metaG_FD_189945 | JGI IMG/M metagenome (GOLD analysis project Ga0255348, IMG submission 189945) | Peat soil microbial communities from Stordalen Mire, Sweden - C.B.S.T-25.v5 | ecosystem: Environmental > Terrestrial > Soil > Wetlands > Peat | place: Sweden: Norrbotten County, Stordalen... | reverse complement strand
ACCAGATACAGTTCAGGAGTCGATCCCGAGCCGAGTGGAAAACCGGCTTCAAACAGAATCCTCCCGTCCGCCAGCACATCGGCCGGAAACGCGCTTGCCTGCACATAAGTCAGCGGAAGCATGCCGGGGCCTGCTGTCGGATTCTGCGGCGTATGCGCCGGCGCATGGCCGTCTTCCGCGGACTCCAATTGAAATCCCCACGGCGTGCGCTCGGCCCAGACCATCCGTCCGCCCGGCAGATAGAGCGGGCGCTCTGCATCAGTCGCGGTTGCAACCACCTTGCGCACCGCGCGATTCTCAAGCGTCAATTCCCATATCTGCCATGGATCGGCGGCTGCCTGCTTGCCCGCAAACAGCACTCTTTTGCCATCGAAAGAAACATCGGCATCGGCCGTGGCCGCGAATCCCGCAACCAGGGGCTCTGCCTTGCCGCCGCGCACCACCAGCAGTTGAGCGCCCTGAGGAAACCGCTCTCGACCGCGCAGTTCCGCCAGCGGCTCGTAAACCGGCGCCGCAGTCACAATAACGGGAACGGTTGGAATCTGCGCCGGACCAAAAGCAAACCCGCAAATCAAAATCAGCAATGCAATCGAGCCCAGGATTGCCGGGACTCTCGCCGGGAATCTCATCCAACGGCCTCCATGACCCGAGCGCCCGCCGCCTCGCGCAACCGATTTTCGTGCTCATGCTGCGCAATTTCCTGCCGCCGTAGCGCCAGATACGGATCAAGCGAAGCCATCATCTCGCTGAAACCGTCAAAGCTCAGCGACTGCTCGCCGTCGCTCCACGCCTTGTCCGGGTCGGGATGCACCTCCACGATCAGGCCATCGGCCTCGGCGGCTACGGCAATGCGCGCCAGCGCAGGCACCAGTTCGCGATGCCCCGCCGCATGGCTGGGATCGGCAATCACCGGAAGATGCGATATCTGCTTGAGCAGCGCAATGGCCGCAACGTCGAAGGTATTGCGGGTTGCCGTCTCAAAGGTGCGAATGCCGCGCTCGCAGAGGATGACATTCGGATTGCCATTGTCGAGCAACATCTGCGCCGAGCGCAGCATATCTGCCACCGTGGCCATCATCCCGCGCTTCAGTAGCACCGGACGACCGGAGCGCGCCGCCGTCTCGAGCAGCGAGTAGTTCTCCATGTTGCGCGAGCCGATCTGCAGAATGTCGGCGTACTCGGCCACCATGGGAACGTCATCTTCCGACATGACCTCAGTGACGATAGCCAGGCCAGTCTCCTGCCGCGCGCGAGCCAACAGCTTCAGCCCTTCCAGGCCAAGTCCTTGAAATGCGTAAGGAGAACTGCGCGGCTTGAAGGCGCCTCCACGCAAAATGTGCGCGCCGCCGTGGCGAACGTGGTTGGCGGTGGCCATCACCTGTGCCTCGGTCTCCACCGCGCACGGCCCCGCCATCACAATGAACTCGCCGCCGCCAATCTGCAGGTCCAGCACCGGCACACTGGTGCACTGGCGCTGCGCGCTCTTCAGGACATCCGGCGTTTCTGCAAACCGTTCGTGCCAGCTTTCGCGCACCTTTCGCGCTCCTATCCGGGGAAGCCTAAGGCTACCGCTATTGTGCGACCTGCGCCTCCACCTAAAGGTGGAGATACGGCTCAATATTCAGGAATAAGGAGTTAGGAGCCAGCGGCCAAGGAAATAAGGGTTGCAGTCTATTAAACCTTCGGGTGCCCCACCCTCGCCGCGTCTCTGTTTTTGCGGCTAGGGTGGGATATTTATATCTATTGCTCTTTACAATCTACCGTGCCATCGGCGGCGGCTTATACCCAAATGCCGCATCCACAATCGTCGCCACGCCCAGCGCCGTCTCATCCTCAAATGGCCGCGCAACAATCTGCACCCCAATCGGCAACCCCTCCGGCGAGCTGCCCACCGGAACCACCGCTGCCGGCGCCGCCAGCGCGTTGAACCACTGCGTGTGACGCACCACGTCAAGATACTCGACAGTCTGCCCCTCGATGATCCACTCCCTCTCGCCGTGGCGAAACGCCGGCGTGCTCGCCACCGGGCACAGCAGCACCGGATGCCGGCTCATCTCCTCAAGCGTCTTTGCCCGCAGCACATCTAGTTTGGCCCACGCATCCAGAAGCTCGGTGGCCGTCAAAGGAGGCACCGACTCACCAATCGAAAGAAATTCGCTGAAAATGGGGCTCAGCATATGCTCCCGTCCGCGAATCTCGGGCGCATAAAACATGGCTCCGCATTGCACAAAAAACTTCCACCACAACTTGCGCAGTTGCTCAAGCGTGCTCGGCCGGAACGGCTCCACGCGAAAACCTGCCTCGCCGAGCGCAGTCGCCGCGGCGTTCACCGCAGCGCGCGTCTCCGGCGTCACTGGAACAAGCCCATCGTCCTCAAAGACTCCAATGGTGTTCGTCCGCAGTTCATCGAGGCTCGGTGAGCGCAGCGCAACCGGCGGACTGGCCGGATCGCAAGGATCTTGCCCACTCAGCGTGCGGAACATCAGCGCGACATCCGCAATGGTGCGCGCCAACGGCCCAATCGCCCCGAGTATCTGAAACGGCCCCACGCACGGCGGCAGATGGCCGCGGCCAGGAATGCGCCCCGGCGTAGGCTTGAGCGAGCAGATGCCGGTGAAGTGCGCGGGCACGCGCACCGAGCCGCCGCTATCGCTGCCCAGCCCCGCCGCCGAAAGCCCTGCGGCGATGCCAGCCGACTCGCCTCCGCTCGACCCGCCCGGCGTGCGCTCTACGTCCCACGGATTCAGCGTACGCCCGTGCAAGAGGTTCGCCGTCTCGTAAGCCATCAGAAACTCCGGGCAATTGGTCGTGCCCAGAATCAGCGCTCCCGCCGCGCGCAGCCGCGCCACCACCACTGCATCTTCGTTGGGGATTTCGCCTTTGTGCAACAGGCTCCCAATCTCGCACTTGAATCCTCGCGTGGCGATCGATGACTTCACGGTCACTGGCAATCCGAACAACGGCCTGCGGGACCGCGTTCCACGCCACTCATCGTGTTTCCGCGCCCGCTCGCGCACGCGCTCCGCATCGAAATCCGCAAATACATTCAACCGCGGATTCAGCCGCTCAATCTGCGCGATGTGCGCCTCAGCCAACTCAACGACGGAAATCTCGCCGGAGCGCAGCAGCTCCAGTTGCCGTGAGGCGGACTCAATCGTTATGCCGTTCATGGCTCCAGCTTTCCGAATCCCGTTCCGCGATGGGGTTATAGCGTGGATTGAATTGTTTCTTCTCTTCTTCGGCACGCTTCTGCTTCTTCTTTGTGTTGGCATGGAAGGTGGACCAGACTGTATGGAGCAGAAAGTACAGGGAACCAATCGCTCCAGACGAGATGCCCAACTTCCGCGCAATCTCCTTTTGGAAATGACCATCCAGCCAGATGTTTGCCCGCATCAGCCAATCGCGTGCCAGCCAAAGAATGACCAGAATGCACACGACGCTGAAAACCAGTCGAAGATGGCTCTTTCCGCGAGATGCGCCGATCTCCCGCGGGCTTTCAGCCAGTTCTTGAATCTCGGATTCCTCCATCGGTATCATGGCCTCGTATCCTCGGCCGGCGTAGACGGCGCCACTCGATAATCAAACCGGTACGACCTCACCGGCTCGCCTGAATCCCACCGGTCATTCCAATTCAACTGATAGTCAATCGCATTCGCATCGTCGGGAAACTTCTCGTTCCCAGAATACGGATACTTGCTCATAGCGTGGAACGGCATTTGCGCCACTGTGAACGGCGACGCATCCCACCAGTCCATATCCTTCACAAATCCGTTGGCGTAGAAAAAGTAGTCGCGCTTCCAGTGTGCAGGCAGCGCGGGCAGCTTCGCCGTGTCGAACTCCGCGGCAATCTCTTCACCGCTGCCGAAAATGGCATAGCGATCGTCAATGCCGCTCACCAGCGCGGTCACGTCGCCCATGCGCGTGTAGCTTCCCCGTTGCCGCTGGAACGGCCCGGTCAAACTCACGCGGTCATAATCGTAATCGAGATCGCCGGGGCTCGCGCCCTCCGTCTGCTTCGGATATCCGCGGAAATGCAGCGTGGCCAGAGCCAGCGGCAACTCCGCTGTTTTTGCTTCCGCGCCAGTGCTTTGATCAACAAGCACCTGGTCCCAATAAATCTCCAGATTCGTCATCAGCCGAATGCGCCGCGTGCCCGCAGGCAGCTTGCCCGTCAAATCCACCACAATGGTGCGCTCCAGTCCCGCTGGAAAACCTACATCGTCCGCAATCCGCTTCCACTCGCCATTGGGCAACTCTGCCTCCACGTAAGGCGAGATGGGCTTTACGCCCGCCTGCCACGCGGCATAGAGCGAGGTCGCGCTGAAGTAGTTCACGTAGCCGGTCATCAACAATCGCAGCGGGGATTGCGCGTCCACCGGCCCGAGATCAATTGTCAGCGCGTGGAGATTGGCGAATCCGTCGTAAGGCAGCGCTGTGAATCCGCTGGCAAATCTGTGATCGCGTTTGCTCAACAGATCGAGCACGTCAATTTGGTTTTGGCCCTCTCCATCCCACGCGCCCACCGGCAACCGCGTGCCCGCCGAAGCCACCACGCGGCCCGATGCAAACGGAGGATCGTCCAGGAATCGTTCGTCGGGATTCACCTCGACATTCTCCGGGTGATCGACCGCGACCAGCCGCAACTGATCGATGTAATTCACCTCTTCCATCGGTTCCATGAAGCGCACGCTCAGTTTGCCGTTCACCGGAGCCAGCGCGCCGCCGTCAATCTTTATCCACTCGCCGGGGTTGGGCGTATTGCGCCGCGTGGGCGTGAACCAGTGGCCCACCACTGCCGCGCCAATCACATCGGTCACCAGCTTGTACTTATGCCCATTCCACGCAAACAGAACAGGGCACGAACTGCCGCGCCGGTCGGCTTCTTTCATCGCAATCACCGGCGTATGCGGCAAATCAATCTCGTCTTGCAACACGCCTGTCGGCCACAGAATGCGCAGCAAATCAATCCCCTCCGCATCGCCCAGCCCAACGAGAATCTGCGGCGGCGCCTGTGTCTGGTAGCCCACTGCGCCGGCCAGCTCCCACTTCTGCCAAAGCCCGTTTGCGAATACTTCCACCTTCGCGCCAATCGCAGTCTTGTTGTCGGCAAATCCTGTCAGATCGAGACGCACAAAATGATTCTTTTTCGCGCCCACGTTGCGCAACAGCACCGGCGGCGCATTCAACTGCGTCACAATCAAATCCGCCGCGCCGTCGCCCGCCACATCTGCGGCAATCAGCCCGCGCGGCGAGTGGAGTACCACACTGTCCAGGCCCAGCGCATGGCTCACATCCTCAAAGCTACCGTCTCCGCGATTGCGAAAGACCTTCACCCGCGGCCCCACTTTCGTTTCGATAATCGCCGCCAGATCGATCCAGCCGTCGTTGTCTATGTCGATGGGCGTAACGCCCCATCCACGCAGCGCGCCGTGCAGTGGGAGTTCCACTTTTTCAAACCGCCGGCCAACGTTTTCCGGTCCGGCAACATTGCGCCACAACGTCAATCCCGGCGCGCCCTCATGAGTCACGACAATATCCATCCAGCCGTCTTTGTTGTAATCCAGCACGGCAATGCCTACCGCTGCCGAAGGCCAGGTACCCTGCACCTTTTTCGGTGAACTCACTTGCTTGCTCGTTGACTGAAATTCGTTTTTTGTAACTAACTTGGCAAATTCTTCATTCGATAGTCCGAGTAATTGGTATCCCTCATACAGAGCCTGCGTCGGATATTTCCCTTCGCGTGGATTCACATAGATCAACGGCGCGGGTCCATCGCCAACTACCGCAAGGTCCACTGCACGATCATTATTGAAGTCGGTAAGAATCGCAGCCGCCGTCCGTCCGCTTCCGCCCAACCCCGTTGGCTCGGTCCGCTCGGCAAAAGTTCCGTTGCCATTGTTGCGCCACAAGACGTTCGATTCATCGCCCGGTTTGATCGGCGAGCCGGTCAGCAGCAAATCCAGATTGCCGTCGTGGTCGTAGTCCACAACAGTAATCCCCGAAGGCCGGTTGCGTGCCGCAAGCCCCGACTCAGCTGTTACATCCTTGAACTTGCCCTTCCCCAGATTGCGAAATAGCAGCACCGCATCGTCCAGAGCAACCGCCAGATCATTCAACCCATCGCCGTCGAAGTCGCCCACCGCGCAAGCCACCGCGCGGCCCTTGGCCTTTAGCCCCGAAGCCTCGGCGTTCCACTCTTCAAAGCTGCCGTCGCCCTTGTTGTGCAACACACGAATGGCTTGAGCGCCCTCCTGCATCAGCACCAGGTCCATCCGGCCATCTCCGGCCGCGTCCATCATGCATGCCCCACCTGTAGTCGCAAAAGGCGCGGGGGCCCCAGTTCCGGCGGGGTGGCCCAGGTCTCGATTCTGAGACCTGGGAGACTGGGAAATCATCGCTTGCGCCACCAGCCTCACCGGAATCATTTCCCTCCGGCCCGTTTCCAGCTCGACAATCGGCGTAACGGTTGAATAGTGGCCTTGCTCGCCATAAGACAGCCCTATCGGCGACGAAATCTTGGTGTTGGCCAAGTGCTGAAATCTTTGGAAGTGCACCTTCGCCTCCGGCGTGTGGCCCGAACGCTGCAAGGCCCGCGCCAGGGCAAATTCAGCAGAAGCGTGCAACGGATTCACTTCGAGCGCATGCTCCAGCGTCGCGATGGCCTTGTCGAACTGCTTCATCTCCTGGTAGCAGACGCCCTCAAAATAAATGGAGTCCACGTCCCTGGGATCGAGCTTCACGGCGCGTTGAAAGCTGGCCAGTGCAGGCTCCAGTTCGTTGCCCGCGTGCTCGGCCAGGCCCAGGTTGTACCACGCCTGCGCGCTGTCGGGGTTGAGAGCAATCCCCTCCTCCAGCGCCTCCTTGGCTTCGTCGATCCTTTGCAGCGTGAGCAGCGCTATGCCCTCATTCACCGCCGCCTGCGCCAACTTCGGGTCCTTTTTGAACGCCGCGGCAAAACTATCCGCGGCGCGCTCGGTAAACTGCTGGCCCATCTGCGCCACACCGCGATTGTTGAGCCGCACTGCCTCGGCGTCAAAGCGCGCCTGCGCCACCGCAGCGGCCACAGCAACGAAAACAAGGGCGGTTCCCGCAACTATTCGCGTCCAATTCTTTCTCAACTTTTTCTCCAGGGCGGCAGGGACTGGGCACCTTCCCTTGAATCCGCGGAACTATCCAGTGTATTCGAGCGGCCGGTGGGCTTGTAGCCGCGCCCTTTGGCCGCGGCAAAGATCGCCATAACTCCTTCTCCCATGAATGTCTCATGTGATACAAAGGCGGGAACGGAGATCACGATGAATTTCATGCAGCAAGTGAGCACGACCCGGCATGAGTATCGTTTGAAAACGTGGCAAAGAGCGTTTTTCGTGCTTCTGGGCGTAATAATGGTCGGCGGAGGCTTCGCCATCTCCATCGCCGCCGTCCATTCAGGTAGAGCCGTTGAAGTCTTCATGCCCATCTTTTTCATCGGCATCGGACTCTATCTGGCTGCCTATGTTCTGCGCTCCCGTGTGGTCATTGACGGCACGCGCATCGAGGTGCGCGACGCCTTCCGCGATCGCGCCGCAGAACTGAGCGAAATCGAAGGCTTCCGCACCATCAGTTCGCGCAACGGCAAATACACGCAGCTTTGCCTAAAGGAGGGTCGCGGGAAAATCACATTATCCCAGTCCTTCGACACCGACGACGACTACCGCGCCTGGTTCCAGCAACTCACTGACCTGGATGCGCGCGACCGCGACGTACTGCTCTCCGAAATCTCTCAGGATGCGGAGCTCGGCTCGACTTCCGAAGAACGTCTGAACGCCCTGAAGCAGGCCAAGGCCATCAGCATTGCCGCCATCGCCGCTGCTGTTGCGGCTGCGGCCGGGTTGAACTTCGGCGCCGCCAACCTTCATCTGCTCGCGGCCGTGGTTCTTGCGCTCGTCCCCTTGGCTGCGCTGTTGCTGATGCAGCGCTCGCCTCTGCTCTATGCGGTCTTCAAGAAGAAGGCTGACCCGCGTGCTGAATTGAGTATTGCGTTGATAATAGCCGGATTTGGACTGGCCCTTGGAATCCGCAATCTCCACTTCGTCTCGATGCAACCCATCTTACTGATGGCCCTGCCAGTCGCGCTTGTTTACATCGCCTCTTTCTTCAACTCCGCCCGCAAAAGCTCATCCTCGCTTGGTTCCGTCTACGGGTTGCTCATCTTCGCGGGTCTCTACAGCTACCCTTTGGTTGTCCTGGCTGACACGCTGCTGGATACCGCAAGCCCGACCTCCTACACTGTGCCAGTCACCGGCAAGCACACGGTCAACGGAAAATCCACCACCTATTACCTCGATCTCGCGCCCTGGGGTCCGCTCCAGAAGCCAAACAAGATCAGCGTCTCCTCCAGCTCTTATCGCGATGCCGTGCCGGGCGACCAGATATGTCTCGACCTTCACCCGGGCAGATTACATGCACTTTGGTATCAGCGCGTCGACTGTTCCGTCGCGCCTGTTTCGGACGCGGCACAATAAGCGCGGCGACGCAATTTATACTTCTGATGTGACTCCGTCCCTCCAAGACCTCGAATGGCGCGGTTATCCGCCGCGTCCACACCTGCCCTCGCCGCCGCTTGAAGGCCAGTGCCAACCCCAGGTCTGCGTATGAGTGAGACCGTCAGCAAGCGGCGCATCGGCGTGGTCACCACCTCGCGCGCCGACTACAGTCACCTTTACTGGCCTCTGCGCGAATTGGCCGCCGATCCCGCAGTCGATCTGGGCGTCTTTGCGCTCGGCGCGCATCTCTCGCCGGATTTTGGATCAACCGTCAACGAGATCGAGCGCGACGGCTTTCCGATCAAGGCGCGCATCGAGTGCCTGCTCAGTTCCGACACCGACACTGGCATGGCCAAGACCATCGGCATGGCGATTCTCGGTCTCGCCGACGCTCTCACCGCCTGGCGTCCTGATCTGCTGCTGCTCATCGCCGACCGCTATGAGATGCTCGCGCCGGCATCCGTCGCTCTCGCTCTTCGCATTCCCATCGCCCACATCGAAGGCGGCGAAATCTCGCAGGGCGCCATCGACGACCACGTTCGCAACGCTCTCACCAAGCTGGCCCACATCCATTTCACCTCGACTGAAACCGCGCGCCGCCGCGTGATCGCCATGGGCGAGGAGCCGTGGCGCGTGCATCATGCGGGCGCGCCCTCTCTCGACCACCTGCGCCGCTCCGCGCTGCTCGACCGCGCCGCTCTTGAATCTCGCCTATCGCTCACCCTCACGCCGTCCACGCTCCTTGCGGCGTGGCACCCGGTCACCATCCTCCAGGACACCAACGCCGAAGCGTATGCCTTTTTTTCGGCGCTCGCTGACGCGCCCGGCCAGCTTATCTTTGTCTATCCCAACTCCGATGCCGGAGGCCACGCACTCATCGAACGCACCCGCGCCCTGGCAGCCACGCGCCCGCACACACATATTTTCGTCAATCTCGATGCTGTGACCTATTGGAGCCTGCTCGGCAACGTCGCCGTCATGGTCGGCAACTCGTCGTCCGGCATCATGGAAGCAGCGTCGTTTGCACTGCCCGTGGTCAATGTCGGCATTCGCCAGCAGGGCCGCGAACGCGCACGCAACATCATCGACGCACCCGCCGAAACCTCCGCAATCCGCGCCGCCATCCACCGCGCTCTCAGTCCGGAGTTCCGTGAAACCCTGCGCGGCACGACAAACCCCTATGGCGACGGCACTGCTGCTGCCACCATTCTCCGCGTGCTCGCGACCGTCCCGCTCGACGGCCTGCTCATCAAGCAGCCAACGCCGTTGCCCGGCGAAGCCCTTTCGGAAGAAGCGTCCGGAGAAATCCAGCCGCTCGAGGGTACGCATCTTCAGCCCGTACATTGACTCGGCAGAATCAAAACGGGCTTCATGAAAGCTCTGATTAAGTCGAAGTTTTGAAAGGCAACGACTGGTAGGTCAGGGCTTTGCAGGCTGCGGAAAAACTCTATCGAATGCGATGCTTTGAAAGGGCACGACTTTAGTCGTGCCGTAAATGCAACAAAAAAATGGCGGGCTTTAGCCCCTGAGGAAAGGCTTCTTGTCGTTGCACGAGAATAGTTAACCAAAAAATCGCGCCTTAAAGAACCGTTTAATTGACCCTACTTCCCTTCCAGCCTGACCAAAAACTCCTCCAGTTCGGCAGGCAGCGGCGCCTCAAGCACCAGCAGTTTATCCGTCTTCGGGTGGATAAACTCCAACCGTGCCGAGTGCAGAAAGTTTCGTCCCAGCTTGAGCCGCTCCGGCTCCGACTTGCGCCGCGCCGCCTTCGAAGTCGCGGCCTGCGAAGCCACCTGATCGGTCAACTGCCCCGAGCCGCCATAGAGCGTGTCGCCCACCACCGGATGCCCAATCGACGCCATGTGCACACGAATCTGATGCGTCCGGCCCGTCTCAATGCGCACGTTCACCAGCGTGAACTTGCCAAAGCGATTCGCAAACCGCTTGACCACCTCATAGTGCGAAACAGCCGTGCGCGCGTCGCCCAAAGGTTTCGCGGTCATGCGCGTGCGCCGCATCGGGTCGCGCCCCAGGCTGGCGTTGATGGTGCCCTTGGCCCGCTCCACTGCACCCTGCACCAGCGCAATATAACTTTTCTTGATCTTGCGGCTGGCGAACAGCTCGGCCAGCGCCGCATGTGTGCGATCGTTCTTCGCCACTACAATCAGGCCGCTCGTATCCTTGTCCAGCCGGTGCACGATCCCCGGTCGCAGGTCGCCTCCGGTCGCCGAGAGCTTCTTGAATCGGAAGAGCAGCGCATTCACCAGAGTGCCGCGGCTGCGCGCGTCCTCATTCTGCCCCGACCCGGCATGAACCATCATCCCCGCCGGTTTGTTCACCACCGCCAGGTCCGCGTCCTCATAAATCACGTCCAGCGGAATCTCTTCCGCTGTAGCCTTGAGCGGAGCCGGATGAGGTTCGCCGGTAATATCGATTCGCTCGCCCCCGCGCAGCTTCAGCGCGGCCTTCTCGCGCAGCCCATTCACCAGCACATCGCCCTGGTCGATCAGCAATTGCACGCGCGAGCGGCTCACGCCCTCGCCTTCCGCCGTCAACGCCTGGGCAAGAAACTGATCGAGCCGCTGCCCCTTTGCCTCCGCCGTCACTTCGATGGTGCGCAGTTCAGCCATTTGCAGTCTCGCCTTTCGTCCTCAACTCACAAACTCCGGGTGCCCCATCCTCGCCGCGTTTCTGTTTTTGCGGCTAGGGTGGGAGAACAACTCCGGGTGCCCCATCCATGCGGCGTCTTTGTTTTTGCCGCATGGGTGGGATAGGCACAATCTCCGGGTGCCCCATCCTCGCCGCGCTTCTGTTTTTGCGGCTAGGGTGGGAGAACAACTCCGGGTGCCCCATCCATGCGGCGTCTTTGTTTTTGCCGCATGGGTGGGACAGGCACAATCTCCGGGTGCCCCATCCTCGCCGCGCTTCTGTTTTTGCGGCTAGGGTAGGAGAACAACTCCGGGTGCCCCATCCATGCGGCGTCTTTGTTTTTGCCGCATGGGTGGGACAGGCACAATCTCCGGGTGCCCCACCCTTTCCCGCTCTTTGCGAAAGGGTGGGAAACCTCAACTCTCAACCAATCCTGTCCGTTCCAACAACACCAACCCTCCAACCACCACCAGCGCCGCCGCCGCCAACTGCGGTCCATCCAACGCGCCGCCCAGCATCGCGCCACGCCCCTCGGAATCCCGCCAGAACTCAGTGACAAAGATAACCACGCCCGCGCCCAACAGCAACAACCCGGCCACATCGCCCGCCTGACGCCGATACGGCAGCCAAACCAGCAAAAAAATCGCGAGCGTGAGAAATCCCAGCGCCGCATAACCTTGCACCGGATGCAGTGCAACGCCCATCGGAGCACCGCTCCACTGCCCCGTCAGCGGGTCCGTGTAAGTGACGGCCCAGCGCACGGCAGTTTCAGTCCCGTAACCTGACCCGCCCAACAGCGCGCCCAACTGTTCGAAGGCCAGTCCCAAAGCCACGGGCGCGGCCAGCGCGTCAGCCGTGGCCCACAATGGCAGCCGCTGCCGCCGTCCATAGAAAGCGCCAACCACCACCGCGACCAGCGCGCCAAAACAGGCCAGCAGTGGATGATGCACCATGGCCAGCGTCAGCATCCACGCCGGGTGAAGGCGCAGGTCGCTCCAGTTAAGCGCCACCAGCAGCAATCGCGAAGTCACAAGCGCTGCAAAGAGCATCACCACGCACAGCTTCCACACCCGCTGCGCATCAAGCCCCACCAAGCGCGCCGTGCGCTCGGCCAGGAACAACGCCAGCAGCACGCCCGTGGCCGCCGAGGCGCCATACGCCGGAATAACAAAAGAGCCGATATGGAAGAGAACCGGGTGCACCTGAGTCAGAATATCCCCTCAGGCCGCGAGGAAGGTAGAATCCGACCCACTGGGCCGTGGTAGATGCGCTGGTGAACCCTTCCTAAGAAGGTGGAGCTCTCCGCGGTTCGTTAGGCATTCCGGACTGGCGGACACTGCACACAGAACCGATTGTCGAGTTGAGCCCCTGTTCATTGAATGTTGGTTCAACCAGCGTTGATCGCCCACCTGCTTTGCAGGCCGGTTTCTATTGCGGATACTATGGGTAGGCGAGGAAAATTGCAAGTCTTGTGCAAGGTAGCTGAGGTGTGCTACGTTCTTGACCCTCCGCTTTCGGGCATCACTTTCCCAAAAACAGCAAGCAGCAACTCCGGCATGGCGCCTCCGCGCAAGCGAATGTATTGAAGGGTATAGGCCTTAGCCTCTGAGGGAGCATCGGCTTCGCCATGTGGGCCTGCGCTGAGATCCCCTATTCCGAACCACTGGCCGTCTTTTCTTTCGGAACTGGTCCGTTCGCCGCAGCTTTGCGGTTGGCCGCCTCCATCGCTCCCGCAAGCAGCTTCTTCAGCTTCCCCTCCATATCCGCATCGCCCACATGCTGGTCCTCCAGCACGCCATCGGCATCGATAGTGAACGTGGCCGGAATCGCCGTCACATCGAATAACTTCGAGATTCTGCCGTCGAACCCGCCGTCGCGATACTGCATCCACGTCATCCCATTCTTCCCGACAAAGTCCTTCCACTTTGCTTCGTCTGAATCGAGACTGATGCTGAGCACCGCAAGCGGCTGCCCATCGAACTTCTTCGCTATCTGTCGAATGTGCGGCAGCGCCTCGCGGCACGGCGCGCACCACGTTGCCCAGAAATCAATCAACACCACTTTGCCCGAGAGGCTTTCCAGTGTAAGCGACCGCCCATCGAGCATTGTCAGGCGAAAGTTAGGAGCCATCTTCGCGCGGGCTAACTCCGGGCGCTCGACAAATCTCTGCGCCCGCGCATAATCCAGGTCATCCCGGCTGGCGACTTTTAAGAAATCCTGAAAGCGGCTTCTGGCGGCGTCATCGCGCTTGAGATAGGCCAGCGCCGTTGCGTCGGAATATAGGTAGTTCGCGTTCCGGGGCCGCAACTGGAGCGCCTCATTGAACGCAGTCTCGGCCAAAGCTATCGGTCCGTCGTGCTTATCGTGTATACCCTCGGCCAGATACGTCCGACCCAGAAGAAACTGCGCCGTAGCTTTGTCTACAGGACTGGTGACCTGAGCAAGCATAGCTT
>Ga0255348_1000587_pt1 | contig 13925 bp, 10 predicted proteins | sample CBST25v5metaG_FD_189945 | JGI IMG/M metagenome (GOLD analysis project Ga0255348, IMG submission 189945) | Peat soil microbial communities from Stordalen Mire, Sweden - C.B.S.T-25.v5 | ecosystem: Environmental > Terrestrial > Soil > Wetlands > Peat | place: Sweden: Norrbotten County, Stordalen... | reverse complement strand
GCCGGTCCGAAAAGAGAGGGCGGGGCAGTCGGCTTCGGTCTGAGGTTCGTTGTCTCCCCGGTCCCCAAAAGCGAGGGACCGGGGGCACCCCCATCTTTGTTGGTGATTGAGATGGGAGCCACCCGTCCACTTGCCCAACTGCTTATGCAGCTTCTTCCAGCAGACCGGCTACGGCTTTGGGGTTGCGGGCGATGACGGTCAGATACGCCCGCGCAGGGGCGTCGGGGAGCTTGCGGCGCTGTTCCCAGTCACGCAACGTGCCGATGGGGATGCGATAGACCGCCGCAAAGGCTTCCTGGGTCAGGCCGAGGCGCTCGCGGAGCTTCTTCACATTGGGTACGTGAATCAGGCCCTGCTTGGCCATCTCCTCGTCCGTGCCGAGAGGAAGCGGCTGCGCATCCGGGTCTGAGAGCGCAGCCGCATGAATTTCTTCTTCGGTCAGCACGACAACCGCATCCCAATCCGTCGCGGTCGCTATCGGCGGATCGCCGGGATTATGTTCGACTGAAACCATATTTTTTGATTTCATGCTCCTCTGCCCTTCTCACGGAAATAATCCGAATGCAGTCCTCATTCCGTACAGTTGAAACCACATAAAGAACCTGTCTCAGGCCCATGCTCAGCGAGACGATGCGCTCTTCGCCGTAATCGAAGCGGTTGTCGATCCAGTCGTCCCGCTCCGGGTCTTCAAGGGCGGGAATGCCATCGGCGAGAGACAAACCATGCTTGCGCCGGTTGAGGACATCTTTCGTAGGGTCCCAGACGTAGCACATGAGAGGATGGTACGGCTACGCCGTAGTCTTGTCAACTGGAAAAATTGCTCCGTTGGGCTGTTGGGGTTCGTCGATTCCCAGGTCCCAAAAGCGGGACCTGGGGCACCCGGCGGCGGAAACGGACTGGCGGCTAGAATCTAGGGTGTGTTGACGTTCAGACGGGAAGACGCGATAGATTTGATTCATGAGTTTGAATCGAAAGGTATTGACGGATAGTCAGTGGAAGGCGATCGAACCGTATTGCCTCGGGAAAGCCGGTGATCCGGGACAAACCGGTGGCGATGCTCGCTTGTTTCTGGAAGGAGTTTTGTGGATTGTACGAACCGGATCTCCGTGGCGGGACCTTCCGGCGCAATTCGGCCAGTGGAATTCGGTTTTCAAGCGGTTTCGACGCTGGGTGAAGCGCGGTGCCTTTGAGCGTATTTTCAAAGCGCTCTCTGAGGATGCCGATTTTGAATACGTGATGGTGGATGGAACGATGGTTCGCGTTCATCGCCACGGACAAGGAGCAAAAGGGGGACCAAAAATCAGGCCATAGGGAAGAGCCGAGGCGGTCTGACAACAAAGATATTGGCGCTGGTCGATGCGCTTGGCAATCTCGTGAGCTTTCGCCTTATGCCCGGACAACGCGGGGAAACCACGGGAGTTGCCGCGTTGATCGAAGGGCTCAAATTCGGCGCGTTTCTGGGGGATAAAGCTTACGACGCCGATTGGTTGCGCGAAGAGTTGCAACAGCGTAGCAGTGAAGCGGTGATTCCGGCAAGAGCCAAACGGCGCAACCCGGCAAGCTACGATGCCGAGAAATATAAATGGCGACATCTGGTCGAGAATTTCTTTCAAAAGCTCAAAGAGTTCAAGGGCATCGCCATGAGAGCCTGTAAAACAGACCTGAGCTTCGCCGCCATGATCTATCTCGCTGCTACCGTGATCAGAACACGATAAACATCAACACGCCCTAGGTAGTCATGACCGAATTTACGCATCCGCAATTGCACACGGAATGCTCATTGCTGGACAGGATTTGCGGCGTGGCCGGGACGATGGCACGGCAGTGAGAGCGGTTCAGGCCGCGTTGAAGATCTCTACCTCGCGTTCGATGGTCTTCTTCAATTCCAAGCGCGCTTTAGAGAGATCGTGCATCTGCTGAAGGTTCAGCCAGAATTCGGGACTGTTGCCGAAGAAGCGAGCCAGACGCAGGGCCGTATCGGGCGTGATGGCACGCTTGCCGTTGACGATCTCTCCTATGCGCGTGGCGGGGACTCGGATCTTGAGCGCCAGAGCGTTTTGCGAGAGGCCTAGCGGGATAAGGAACTCCTGGCGTAACATTTCGCCTGGATGCGTCGTAACGCGCTGAAGATTCCATCCGGCAGCCGGTCTTTCAATGGTCATGATTGCCACTCCTTTCATGCGTCCATCTCAGCATCGAGTAAAAGTACAAGTGTCGGAAAAACATTCCTCAGGGGCTAAAGCCCCGTTGATTTTGCGACACTTACGGCACGACTAAGGTCGTGCCCTTTCAAAGCCATGGTTTCACCCCGGCTGTTAATGGTAGTCTGCAATCTCCACCTCGTAAGCTCCATCCAACTTCCACACGAAGCAGATACGATATTGATCGTTCACGCGAATGCTGTGCTGACCGGCCCGGTCTCTCTTCAAAGCCTCCAGCCGGTTTCCGGGCGGAAAGCGTAGATCGCTCAGATCGACGGCGGCTTCGAGCTGATCGAGCTTCCGGCAGGCAACTTCGCGAATCGACGCCCAGCGTTTGCAAGTCCCCGTTTCAAAGAGCTTCCTTGTTTCGCCGTCCTTGAAGCTCTGGATCATTCATTGTCAGAGTATAACGGAGCGCGTACGACGTCAAGCAGCACACGCGTTATCGCACAAATTTGTGCCGTGTTTTCCTCAAGCGACGACGTTGAAGCAAGGATTTCGGTGCAACGCACAGTCTGGCTGAAGGCTAGAATCTAGGTAGCCATGACCGAATTTACGCATCTGCATTTGCACACGGAATACTCGCTGCTGGACGGCGCCAACGAACTGAAAAAGCTGATGAAGCGGGTTGCCGCGATGGGCCAGACCTCCGTCGCGATGACCGACCACGGGAACATCTACGGGGCAGTTCACCTTTTCGACGCGGCCAAGGCGGCGGGAATCAAGCCGATTCTGGGCTGCGAACTCTACGTGTGCAAGGCGGAGGACCATCGCGTCCCGGCGCCGGGGGACCGCTACAACCACCTGATTGTGCTGGCGGAAAACGAAGAGGGCTACCGGAATTTGGTTCGGATCACCTCGGAGGCCTCGCTACACGGCTTCTATCGCAAGCCGCGCATCAGCAAAAACTTTCTGTCGCAACACACCAAGGGGCTGATCTGCATGTCGGCGTGCCTGGCGGGCGAGGTGGCCGAGAACCTGATGGCGGACAAGTACGACGCGGCCAAGGCAACAGCCTTGCAGTATCAGGAGATGTTCGGCAAGGGCAATTATTATCTCGAAATTCAGGATCAGGGCCTCGCGCAGGAACGGAAGATCAACAACGACCTGTTCCGGCTGGAGAGTGAACTGGGAATTCCGATGGTGGCGGCCAACGACGCGCACTATCTGGGCGCGGAGGACTCGCGCGCGCACGACGTGATGTTGTGCATCCAGACAGGCGCGAAGATTCACGACGCCGAGCGCTTCCGCTTCGACTCCGACCAATTCTATGTGAAGAGCGGCGATGAGATGGCGCGGCTGTTTCCGGACAACCCAAGCGTGCTGTCGCGGACGATGGAGATTGCCGAGCGCTGCAACTTCAAACTGCACAAGGTGGAGAGCCCGTGGCCGAAGTTCGCCGTGCCCGAGGGAGACACGATTGACAGCTACTTCGAGAAGATCTGCCGCGAGGGCTACAAAAAGCGCATGGCGACGGCAGTCAAGTACCTGGAGGACAAGGGACAACTGCGAACGCCGATCGCGGAGTATCAGGCGCGGCTGGAGTACGAGATCGGCATCATCAAGCAGATGAAGTACTCGGGCTATTTCCTGATTGTGTGGGACTACATCAAATACGCGAAGGACCACGGGATTCCGGTGGGGCCGGGGCGTGGATCGGGCGCTGGATCGCTGGTGGCCTACTCGATGGAAATCACCAATATCGACCCAATGCAGAACGCGCTGCTGTTCGAACGATTCTTGAACCCGGAGCGCGTGTCGATGCCCGATATCGACGTGGACTTCTGCCAGAACCGGCGGAGCGAGGTGATCGAGTACGTGACGCGCAAATATGGGCGCGATCAGGTGGCGCAGATCATCACCTTCAACAGCATGGCGGCCAAGGGCTCGATCAAGGATTGCGGACGAGCGATGGACCAGCCGTACGGCGAGGTGGACCGCGTTGCCAAGCTGATTCCGGCGACGGTGGGAATGACCATCGACCAGGCGCTGGAGGATGTGCCGGAGCTGAAAAAAGCCTATGACAGCGAAGATCAGGTGCGGGAGCTGATCGACACGGCCAAGAAGCTGGAGGGGCTGACGCGCGGGCAGGGCGTGCATGCCTGCGCGGTGGTGATTGCGCCGCGTCCGCTGACCGAACTGGTGCCGGTGGTCAAGAGCAAGAACGACGAAATTGTGACGGCCTACGACATGAAGTCGGTCGAAAAAATGGGCCTGTTGAAGATGGACTTTCTGGGGCTGGCCACGCTGACGGTGATTGATGATTGCCTGAAGCTGATCGAGAAGAACCGGGGAGAAAAAGTAGACATCGAGACGATTCCGCTGGACGATCAGGAGACCTACGTAAAGGTTTTTCAGAATGCGCTGACCTCGGGCGTTTTTCAGTTTGAATCGAACGGAATGCGGGACATGCTGCGGCGGTACAAGCCGGACAAGCTGGAGGATTTGACCGCATTGACGGCGCTGTTCCGGCCGGGGCCAATCCAGGGCGGAATGACGGACGACTTCATCGAGCGCAAGTGGGGACGGCGCAAGGTCGAGTACATGCTGCCCGAGATGGAGAAGGTGCTGAAGGAGACGCTGGGCGTCGTCGTCTACCAGGAACAGGTGATGCAACTGGCCAACGTGCTGGCCAGCTACTCGCTGGGCGAAGCCGACTTGCTGCGCCGAGCGATGGGCAAGAAGAAACCAGAGGAGATGGCCAAGCAGCGGGACCGCTTCATGAGCGGCGCGGCGGCGTTGGGGCATCCGAAGCAGATCGCCGGAGAAGTTTTCGACCAGATGGAGAAGTTCGCCGGATACGGCTTCAATAAGTCGCACTCGGCGGCCTATGGGCTGGTGAGCTATCAGACGGCCTATTTGAAGACGCATTATTCGGTGGAGTTCATGGCGGCGCTGCTGACTTCGGAAACTTCGAAGCCGGAGAACGTGGTGAAGTATATTGCCGAGTGCAAGGAGATGGGCATCAGCGTGGAGCCGCCCGACGTGCAGGTTTCAGGCGCGAACTTTACGCCGAACGGCGATGCGATCCGCTTCGGACTGGCGGCGGTGAAGAACGTCGGCGGCAATGCGATTGAGTCCATCACGAAGGCGCGCGAGGAGGCTGGCGGAAAGTTCAAGGACTTCTGGGAGTTCTGCGAAAAGATCGACCTGCGGCTGATGAACAAGCGAGTGATCGAGTCGCTGATCAAGGCCGGTGCGCTGGACTCGCTGGGCAAACGCGGACCGCTGATGGCCGCCGTGGACAAGGCGATGGAGCGCGCGCAGAAGGCGCAGAAAGACGCGGCGCAAGGGCAGGCGGGGCTTTTCGGGCTCTTCGACGAAGGCCCGAAAGCAGCCCAAAGCGGCGACGATCTGCCTCACGTTCCCGACTGGGAAGAAACCGAGCGGCTGGCCAATGAAAAAGAGGTTCTGGGGTTCTTTGTGTCGGGGCATCCGCTGGACAAGTACGCGGAAAAACTGCATAACTTGACGGGCGTGATCCCGGTGGCCGAGGCGCTGGAACGCAAGCCGCCGGAGAGACGCTGGGGCTCACAGACGGACCCGGCGGACGAGCTTCTGGTTGCAGGAATGATTCAGGGACTGCGGGTGCAGAGGAGCAAGCGCGACCAGAAAGAGTATGCACAGGCGACACTGGAAGATGCAACGGGCAAGATCAACCTGATCTGTTTTTCGCGGGACTATACGCGGCTTTCCGAGCAGTTGAAGATTGCGGCGCCGGTGCTGGTGCGCGGTGTGCTGATGGGCGAAGAGGGCGCGGCTCCAAAGATTTCCGTCAGCTCCGTGCAGTCACTGGAAGAGGTGCAGGTGAAGCTGCCGACGGGAGTGCGGATTCGCATCAATCTGGACCTGGCGACCGAAGAGCTGCTGGCCGCGCTGAAGAGCGCAGCCGACGCTGCTCCGGGGCCGGGCAAGGTGATGCTGCAACTGGAAAAGAAGGACGAATACTCAGTGATTCTGGAGCCGGAAGGAATGAGCGTGGCGGCGGATCGCGGATGGGTGGAGCGAGCCGAGGATCTGGTCGGCAGAGGAGCCGTGCTCGTGCTGGGATAGAAGAGCGGTCACTTTTTCTGTTCTGCCCGAGTCGCGGCTTCTCACCCTGGTACTACAGTTGTATTTGCTTCGGATCGTCTCGTTCCGGGCCTAAAGGCCACGATTTTGGCGCATTTTTCAGGGGCCTGAAGGCCCCTGCTCCCTCCGAATTGCTGTTTTATAACTGTAGTACTAGGAGCAAGAACATAAGCACGCCGAGGGTCGGGCACACAGCGAGCGTTTTCTCAGGAGTACAGCGGGCTTTCGATGGAAAAATAGAATGCAGCAAGTTAGCCCCGCTACGCGGGGTTGGCGAGTTAGCCGGGTTTGCACGGGTTATTGATCCGGCACCGTTGGATTGCGATACGAGGGAAGGAACAAACAGCCGCAGGTCCTTCGACTTCCTTCGCTGCGCTCCTGTCGCTCAGGATGACAAATCGTTGGTGATGCAATCGTTTTGTGCCAGAGTTGGGCTGGAGGCGGGAAAGCAGGCGGCCAGTCCGGCTGGGTCTTCGACGGAGAGGCGGCCGGCCAGAACGATCAGAGCCAGAAGCAGCCATGTGGTGCGGCTCGTCTCGACGGTGGCGACCAGCGAAGTCACCATCCAGACCGCAAGGGCCGTGGCCATTGCCCAGCGCAGAGGACCGCGGGTTTGCACGACGGACCAAAGGGCCGCCGCTACGATGGAAACGGCCAGGAATAGCGCACAGAGGCCACCGCCGACGGCAATGGAAAGCGCCGTGTTGTGGGCCGTGTCGATGGGCGCGAGGCCCGCCGCCGTGACAAAGGCACCCGCGCCCGTGCCGAACAAAGGCGCCCGGACAAAGGCGTGCCAGCCGGCTTCCCAGATGTTCAAGCGCTGGTTCAAGTCGCCGCCCCTGAGCTGCTCGGAGATGGTAGCCAGCCGCTCAAAGCTCTCGCGCGGGATCATCAGCCAAACGAGCACGGCAAGAGGCGGCAGCGCCACAACGCCAGCCAGCAGCTTGCGCGGATGCCCGTAGACCAGCAGAAAAAGGCTACCGGCAAGAGCCACGACAGCCGCCAGAAATCCTCCACGCGAGGCCGTCAGCAAGACGGAGATGAGTCCCAGCGGCAAATAGCCCGCAGCCAGCAAGCGCCAACGCCAGCGAGGCTCGCTATTCAGCAGCAGCGCCGCCAGAGGAAAACCGAGGTCGAGAAACCGGGCCACGTCATTTGGATCCTGCCCTGCGGCGGCAAAGCGAAATTGGCCGGTGGCCATCGCATCTGCGGAGGCAAAATTGAGCACGGTAAGCACGGCCAGCACCCAGGAGCCGGCGATGAAGGCCCGCAAAAGGGAGCGCAAGTCCTCGGCGCTCGCGGCGAACTCCCAGACAAGCCAGACGACCATCATGGTCTGGAAAATGCCGCGCAGAGAATCGAAGGTCGCCTCCCGGTCAATGGTCCAAAAACCTGTGCAGCAAAGCCAGAGGAAGAAAGCCAGCGACAGAATCTGCATCGGACCGGGGACGCGCAGACGGCCGGATTGCAGAACGGCGGGAATGGCGACCAACAGCAGCGCCAAGCCGACGATACGGGCAATGTTGCCCAGCGGCGCGCCCAAATCCAGGGAGTATTCCCACGGAATCGCGAAGGCAAACAGCAGCAACAAGACCCAGACTAGGCGACACAAAAGAGAATTTTCACTGTTATTGACCTGGCAGAGTCGTGGTTTCCCACCCATTTCCGCAAAAAGACGCGGAAATGGATGGGGCACCCGAACAGTATTTAGTTGCCGGATCAATAGGCGGCGCACGGTAAAAGACCTTTCAATTTGCATCGGCAAGAAATAACCTTGCCAGGATGGATTCCTTCCGCACAAGCACGACGGGAATTTGAAGAACGACAAACAAGACGAGCGCCTGCGGAAAACTCGCGCCCGCAACTACAAGAGCAAGCAGGCACGCGATAAGCACAAGGGCGCAGAGATCCGGATAGGAACGCGTGCGGCCAAGTTGTTTGAGCCGCCCCTTCACGCTGACGGCCCACAAGACACAAACAACCGCCGAAGCCGCGTCCAGGGAGGCCTCCAAGACCCAGGCGATATGCCCGAAGCCTGTATCGCCCCTGAGCAGATGCAGAACCCACAAGAGACCCGCGAGAATCAGGATGCGCGATGCGAACTCGACGCCTCCAACAGGATCAAGCTGCCCGGCCGACGTTCCCGGCTGCAAGGCGGACGATGAGACGGCTTGCTGGTTCGGGTTCTGGGAGGAAGGCTCCGCGACAAGCAGCGTCTTTCCACGCAAGAAGATCGTGGAAATTTGCAGAACGACAAACAAGGCCAGCGCCAGCGGATAGGCATCCTTCGCAACCTTGAAGTAGATCGGCAGCAGGCTCAGCACGGGCACAAGCAGGCAGTACGGGATCGAGGCCCAATGCGGCAAGCCAGCATCCAGCACACGGCCTTCAACGTTGTAAATCCAGATAAAGGCTATCAGGGCAAGGCCAAAGCGCATTTCCAAAAGCGCCGGTCCCCAGGTTGCCGTCGCCTGCATATGAAACAACGCAACCCAGAGTGCGACAAGGAGCAGAACCCGCAGCAGGAACAGAAAACGCCCGACCGGTTGGTTGCGAACCTGAGCTTCTGGCGCATTCTCTTCCCTGCCCCTTCCGGAGGCTGGTTTGCTTTCGAGAAAGACCGTGGGAATCTGAAGCGCGAGAAAAAGCATGAGCGTCTGCGGATTATCAAGCAGCCTAAGCACATGAACCGCGGCGCACGCGGCGAAGATCAGGAGGAAGTAGGGCCAGAAAACCCAGCGCGGCAGGCCGGCATCCATCAGGCGGCGCTCGGTGCTCCTGATCCAGAAGACGCCCAGAAGAACAAGGCCGCCAGCCACGGCGTAGGTGACGCGCCTGTTCTCCGGATAGGTTAGCAAGAGCCGGAGAGCGCCAGCACAAGCAACCGCAACCACCAGGCAGGACAGCAGGAAGGTGATGCGTCCCATCTGCTTCAACAGGGCTGAGTCAGACATGCGCCCCCTTTCTCTCCAATCAATTCTTTCGCCTTCAATCTCTTTTCACAAGCGCTCCGGAACTGCTGAATAGAAACCATCGACCTAGAGCGTTTTTGGAAATGGTGTAGACCTGAATTTTATTGGCATCCCACCCTTTCCGCAGAAAAAAGCGGAAAGGATGGGGCACGGAAGTCTACAGTAAAAGCAAAAATGGTCTAATGCGTTGTGGTGGTCGTTGTCGTGGTTGTCGTGCCGGTACTCGTGCCAGAATTGGTCCCTGTACTGCTGCTCGTCCCAGAGCTTGTTCCGCTGCTGCTCGTCCCGGTCGTGGCGCCTGTACTGCTGCTCGATCCAGAGCTTGCTGTAGACGAGTTGGCCACGGATGTGGAAATGGTCTTGATCGCGTGCCACTGAGAGTAGACCAACCCGCCATAAATGCTGTCAACAACCACCGATTGAATGGCCGCATCCAGCGCCTTGTTCCACAGATTCTTGGCCGTTGAGTTGGGAACGTAGAGGATGTCGCGATCGAGAACCGCCAGATCCGGCTCCTTGCCGTGTAGCATTTTATCCAGGTTCAGAGTGGTCAGGGTACGACCGCCCTTTTGTTCGCGAATCAGGATACCCTTGGAGGTCGCGGCGTTCTGCGTCGGCCCCCAGGCGAGCGAGAGGGCCTGCACAACGGTCATGCCCTGGGCCGGATCAACGGCAAAACCGCCAGGCCGCAGCACATCGCCAACCACGTAAACCAGGCCGGAACGACTGACCTGGACGGTATCACCGGGAGCAAGCTCCGGATTGTGGTCCACAGTCGAATCGGCACCGCCGGGATCCAGCACCACTGGATGCGGCGTCTGGGCGTCATCGCGATGGAAGACGTTGACGAGGCGACCGGCGTTGGACGACAAACCAGACGCCGCCGAAATCAGATCCAGCAGCCGATGGTGCAGAGTGTAGGGATAAACGCCAGGGTGCATGACCTCGCCAAGCACGCTCACGTCCTGACCGGCAAAAGAGGTCACGAGCACGGAAACCTGCGGATGGAGGAGCATGCCCTGTGCGATCAGCGCAGCCTCAATGGCGTGAGCGGCGGCCTGCTCGTTCATGCCGCCAATTTGCACGGCATGGATCATCGGCAAATCGACCGAGCCCGAAGGGGAAACACGCACGGCGGAATGAAACTCCGGAGTGTGAACTTCACTGACATCGAGAAAATCGCCGGGGGCGATGGGCGCGGGCATGGGAGAGCCTGACTGCGTGGTGGCCAGCGGCGGGAGACCGGCCTGACCAGCGTCATTCCAGACGGCGGGCGACTGCCTCGGATTGGGCGGATTCTGGACTTGTTGTGCGGCGGGAAGACGAAGCACCCCCATGGGCAAGGTGACGCTGGGCGCAGGCGACTGAGCGTGCCCCAGCGTGCCCGCCAAGATTACGGCAGCCACAGCCGCCGCGCGCAGAAGCGAAGGATGAATCGACTCCATCAAGAACGCACCTCCGACCGCCAGCCAGAGGCCGGCAAACAACGTAATGGCCATGTAGAGCGGCAGATCGGGCGCGACCGGCTTGACCGGCTGGCGAGCGTAATCGACCACGGAGATGTCGGTTCCCTCACTGCCGGCAGTCAGTCCCGCCTCCTCGGACTTTTCCAGCACGCGCACATAAAGCTCATGATTGGCGTCGGCTTCCTGGCGCATGGCGGCATACTGGGTGGCAGCCGCATTGGCCTTCATGCCTTCGCCGGTCAGCTCATCGAGATTCTGACGAAGCAGCTTTTCGCGGTCGCTGGCCGTCAGCCAGGCGCTGCGGAAGCGCTCCAGCAACTTGGCATCCTCGGCCTGTTTCTGCCGATCCAGATCCTGCAACAGCCGACGCACCTCGACCACGCGGGGGAAATTCGGGCCATGCTCGATGGTGAGCTGAGCCTGCTCCTGCTCGAGTTCGCTGCGGCGGGCGTGAATCTGCTGGAGCAGAGCGGTGGCAAAACTGCCGCTCTCGGCCTGCAAGCGCGCGTCGGAGGCCATGACCATCTCCGGATCGCCCTTGGAAGCCGCGCGATACTGGGCTTCGCGCAGAATGCGGTCCGAAGTGGCGACCACCAACTGGCGGCTCAGGTCGTCGATCTCGACCAGCGACGAGGTGTGCTGGCTCTCGCCGGATTGGCCGTTGGCGAGAGTATCGGGGGTGGTCAGCAGGTTATGCGCCTGCTGGAAAGCGGCGAGCCGCTGTTGATCCTGATCGCCACGGGCCTTCAGATCCTTCAACTGGCTTTGCAGCCAATCGGAAGCCTGCTGCGTGGCCAGCACCCGTGCATCGCTGTTCTGCTCGCCATAGGCGCGAATCAAGGCATTCACCACGCTGGCCGAGAGAGCCGCATCGCCTGAGCGAAAGCGAATCTGAACCAGCAGGGTACGCGGCAGGGCTGTCACGTGAAGCCGCCTCTGGAATCGCTCCAGCAGCCAGGCCTGGGCGTCGACCGAGGGCGCTTCCGGCTTGAAATCGGGAAAGCGGCTCTGAAAACGGCCACTAAAGCCCGGCGTCTGGTAAAGCTTGAGGCCGGTAATTACCTTCCAGGCCAGTTGATCGCTGCGAAAGACATTGGCCAGGGTCTCCTGCTGCACCGGCGAGGAAAGCACCGAGGCCGAGGCGAAGGACTCCGCCGCGCCCAGGCTGAGCGTGGAAGCCGGCGAAGCGCGCAAGGCCACTCTGGCGCTGGCTTCGTATTGGTTGGGAGCAAGGAGGCAATAGACGAGGCACAGCAGCAGCAAGCCACCCAGCACGGAGCCGACAAAGCTCCGGCGGCGAACCAGAACCTGCCAAAGTTCGCGCAGCGAGCGGAAAGAGTTGGAAGAGCCCGAAGCGGACGGCGCATCGGGCTTTTGGAACGAATCGGGGGCAGCGGCGTTTGCTTCCTGCACGGGGAGGGAACCTCAATTCCATAGATCTCCGACAGGGCTCTGCCTGGGAACAAAAAACGAGACGCGGCTGCGGAGGAATTCTCCGTCAGTTTGAGGGATCAAAATGAATCCGTCAATAGACAGCCTCACAGGAGAGCCATTCCGAGCGGAAAAATAGCGAGGCTTGCAGCGCAGTTTCTCCCGCAGGGATGAGATAAAAATAGCCTCGGACGAGATTCCACGGACAGGTTTTCGTCTGTCGGGCGCAGGTTGAAACCGGGAAAGCGTCCGATCCGCCCCTCCGGGGCGAAACAGAATGCGGAAAAAAGCCTGAATTCGTTCCAAGCCCCAGATGAACATCCCCCAGGGCCTAAAGGCCCGTTGATTTTGCGGCAGTTACGGCACGACTAAAGTCGTGCCCTGACACAAAATCTGCCCACATTGGAGTTTTTCCGCAGCCTGTAAAGCCCGTACCCTTCAAAAAACGCTAACTTATTCAGAGCTTACCTACGGGAGCAAACTAACGAGGATTAGTCGGCTCCACCGCCACTGCGATACCACTCGACGGTGCGGCGCAAACCTTCGCGGAAATCGACGATAGGCGCATAGCCGAGCAGCTCCCCGGCCAGGCGAATATCGGCCAGCGAATCGTGGACATCGCCGGCGCGCGACGGGCCGTAGGCGGGCTGGCCGCTGTAACCAGTCAGATCCTGCAAGATCCTGAAGGTATCATTCAGCGTGATGCGCTTGCTGGTGGCCACGTTCATTGTGCGGCCGGAGACCTTCTCCGCCGGAGCAGCCGCAGCCAGCAGATTGGCGCGGACTACGTTGTCGATGTAGGTAAAGTCGCGGCTCTGCTCGCCATCACCATTGATGGTGGGCTGTTCGCCAGCCAGCATTTTGCGGCAGAAGACGGCCAGCACACCGGAGTAGGGCGAGAGCGGATCCTGATGGGGACCAAAAACGTTGAAGTAGCGCAGCACGACCGTTTCCAGTCCGTAGACGTGCGCAAAGCAGGTCATATAGTGCTCACAGGCCAGCTTGGCCACGGCATAGGGGGAGATGGGCTTGGGCAGCATCTGTTCGTGCTTGGGCAGGGTGGGCGTATCGCCATACGCGGAAGAGGATCCGGCATAAACCACGCGCCGGACGCCAGCGGCATGTGCCGCCACCAGCAGGTTCAGCGTGGCATCGACGCAATTCCGGTTGGTGGCCACCGGATCGGCGACCGAGCGCGGCACCGAGGCCAGCGCCGCCTCATGGAAGATATACTCGATTCCGGCGCAGGCCTTCTCGCAGGCTGCCGGATCGGCCAGATCGCCCTCGATAAACTCCATCGCTTCCAGACCAACCAGGTTGGAGCGTTTGCCGGTAATGAAGCTGTCAATGCCGCGCACGGTTTCGCCGCGTTCGAGCAAGGCCGCAGCGATCGAACGTCCGATAAAGCCTGCCACTCCGGTTACAAGATAATTTGACAAGAAAAACCTCCCCTAAGACCCGTCGTTCTGCGGTCAAGGACCGGGCTTGCAGTCCCAAAGAGAAGGATACTACGGCGAGGATCAACAACTGGGATGAACCATTTGTTGGTTGACGTCCGCGTGGTTTGCGCGGTCTTTGGCTCTACAATCAAAGACATGATTACTGTGCCTGATGGCCGGCTGACCGGCCTCAAACAAAAAATAGAGTCCCGGGAAGCCCGCATCGGCATCGTCGGGATGGGATATGTGGGCCTGCCGCTGGCGCTGCTCTACAGTGGCGAGCGCTTTCGTGTAACCGGCTTCGATATCGAGCCGCGAAAAGTGGCGACACTCAACTCCGGCGGA
>Ga0255348_1000582_pt1 | contig 14009 bp, 12 predicted proteins | sample CBST25v5metaG_FD_189945 | JGI IMG/M metagenome (GOLD analysis project Ga0255348, IMG submission 189945) | Peat soil microbial communities from Stordalen Mire, Sweden - C.B.S.T-25.v5 | ecosystem: Environmental > Terrestrial > Soil > Wetlands > Peat | place: Sweden: Norrbotten County, Stordalen... | reverse complement strand
CTGACGAACATTGCCGTGACCGCCGAGCCCGGAAAAAATCTGCTTCCTTCCATGGTTCCACCCCATCGGCTGCTGGTGGGCGAGCCTGTGCCGGACATCCCCATGGTGAATCAGGACGGCAGGACGATTCATCTTCAGGATGATCGCGGCAAAGCAATTCTGATCACGTTTATCGACACAGAATGCACCGACGATTGTCCCGTCATCACGGCACGCTTTGCCAAGGTGAACGCGCTGCTGTCGAAAGACCCCCGGGCTTACGCAGCGAGCCGTCTGATCAGCATCAGCCTCGATCCCCGGCACGATACGCCGCCGGTGCTACGCCGCTACGGGCTGAAATACATCCACGGATACTCCGCGACTTTCTCGCACTGGGAGTTTGCCGTTCCCTCCGCCCCTCGTCTCAAGCGGCTGGCGACGGCCTTCGGTGTGGCTTATCTGCCCACGCAGGGCGACATCCTCCACACCATGGAAACCGTTCTGATTGGGCCGGAGAACACGGTCGTTCAGTCCTGGGGAGGAGACGACTGGAACCCGGCCGAAGTGGCGGCCGCGGTCAAGGCCGCCGCGGAGGGAAAGGCGCAGTAATCCGAGCCCGCCGGGGCAACGGATTGCCGCGCAAAATCCACCGTGCGGAAATTCTGCGGCTGCGGACGCAGACTGGCTTCCCGGGGCGCCCGATGGAGAACGAGGAGTGAAGGCGTTACGATGAACCAGGAGGTTTCCATGAATCGTAGAGAAGTCAAAATTTGCGGCAGTCGTATGTTCGGAGGAATGTTTCTTTTGGCGTTGGCGGCTCTGCTTGCGGCCGTCGCGCCAGCCCAGACCATCAGCCAGACGGCGAAGGTGGGCGCCTCGACCGTCACGCTGAAAGTGCTCCCGGCCGAGTCCTTCAGTGGGCCCATGGCCATGATGGTCCGGGACAGCGGCGCCGAGCCCGTTTCGCTGAACACCTCCGCCAATCCCAACCACCACATGGTCGTCTTCGTGACAAAGAACGGCGAACCGGTGGAAGATGCTCAGGTGGCCATTCGCTACCGTCAGGTTGCTGCGCGGATGGGCGCGTGGACAAAGCTCCCGGTCGTGCGCATGCACATGACCGGAAAGGGTCTCAAGAGCACACACTACGGCAACAACTTGAAGCTCGATGCGGGCGGCTATGAGGTTCGTGTGACGGTGGACGGCAGCGGGCCGGCAATCTTTCGCATCTCGCTGACGCGCTGAGGCCCGGCGTGGACGGGCGGATCGTGTACGTGCTGTGCTGCGGGCTCAAGTGGATACTTGCATTTCTTCTGCTGTCCAACTCATGGCTACCACAGCAGCGGCATGGGTAACTGCTCGGTCAGTTGCCTTGCGGCGGGCGGTCCCTCCAGCGGATTGTTGAGCCATGCCCACAAGTCCCTGAAGATGAACAGTTACTGGCGCACGGGGGCCGCAAGATTGGAGAGCGACCATCCAAAGCCGGACTATATCTGCAGGTACTTCAAGATCGGCATGGCGATCAAAGCGGTTCAGATATGCGTCTTGACCTCCCATCGGGGACCGCAGACCATCTGTTCAATTGGATACATTCGACTTCATGCCTCAAGCTGCAAAATCGCACTGTGCGTCGGAAGCGCTTTACTCAAAAGGGGCCGGGCGTGCCATCAACTGCCCGTAACGTGGGAAGAAAGCATAGACATTGAGGGCACGCATGACGCAAACGCTCGTGAAGATTTTCTGCTGCAAGGGCATCGAGACGTTAGCCGGCTTTTGTAAACAGATGCACCCATACCGGTCTTAATACCAGCGAAGGTTTCGTAAAACGATAGCGGTGATTAACGTGTACGGCCGTAAGGCGAAGCGATCACTCTGAGGCGAGTATCGGCGCGACCATCACGAGAATGGAAACCTCTTCATTGTTTCGATTGTCGAAGAGTGCTGACCTCGGACCGGACCTGGCGCTTTCAAGTAACGCATGCATGTAAGCAGAGCCTATACCACCACGTTGCTCGGGATAAGAATGCGGATCATGTTCTAAACAACAGAGCCCTCAAAAGGTCGAGGGCATGTTCGGTTAAAAGGAGTGTTTATGACAACCACGCAAAAATGCGAACATCCTGGCTGCAACTGTCAGCCCGCCATCGGCAAGAAGCATTGCAGCACTGCATGTGCAGACGCAAAGAAGAGTCCAGAGACACCGTGCCAGTGCAAGCACCCGGAATGCAGCGGTACAGGACTCAAGATGTAGCTGGCTTGAACCTGACTCAGGTGTGAGTCGAGAGTTCATGTCCTATATACATTTCATTCCAACCGTGAAAGGTAAAAACGCGCCATGGCATCTTCTGCAACATTCGCAACAATAACTGTTCCTCTTGCATTGGATGAATTGTGCATCAACACGCTCCGTTTTCTGGCGGTGGACATGGTGCAGAAGGCCAACTCGGGCCATCCTGGGCTGCCGATGGGATCGGCGGCCATGGCGTATGCGCTTTGGGACAGATCGCTCAAGTTCAACCCGCGGGATCCCGACTGGCCAGACCGCGACCGTTTTATCTTGTCGGCAGGGCACGGGTGCGCGTTGCTCTACGCACTTCTCCACGTAACCGGATTCGACCTGCCTATTGAAGAACTGAAGAGGTTTCGCCAGTGGGGCAGTCGTACGCCGGGGCATCCGGAGTATGGCAAAACTCCGGGCGTCGAGGCTACCACGGGGCCTTTGGGACAAGGCCTTGCGAACGGCGTGGGCATGGCCATTGCCGAGGCGGCGCTTGGGGCGCGCTTCAATCGGCCAGGCCACCAGATCGTGGACCACTTCACCTACGTCCTTGTCAGCGATGGCGATCTTGAGGAAGGCATCTCATCGGAGTCTGGATCGATTGCAGGCCACCAACATCTTGGAAAGCTCATCGTTCTTTACGCAGATAACCACATTACGATCGAGGGGAGCACGGAACTGACGTTCACAGAAGATCGTATGGCTCGTTTCGCCGCTTTCGGCTGGCACGTGCAGCGAGTGGAACAGAGCAATGACGTGGAAGCAGTAGCCCTTGCACTGGAGAATGCACGTGCGGAGAGCGGGTGTCCATCGTTGATTGCAGTGCGTACACACATTGGCTTTGGAAGCCCCCATAAACAGGACACTGCTGCGGCCCACGGTGAAGCACTTGGCGTGGAAGAGGTGCGCCTTACCAAGGAGGCAATGGGCTGGCCTGTTTCGCCTTCCTTCCATATCCCTGAGGAGGCGCTAAAGAATTTCCAGAGAGCAGTCGCTCGCGGAAGCGTTGCGCAAGTGGAATGGGAGTCGCGATTTAAAGCTTTCGAGCATGAATTCCCGGATCTTGCCGCTGAGTTTCAGAGAGTCATCGACAGCCGGCTACCGAATGATTGGGGCGCTGAACTGCCAACCTATGCGCCAACCGATGGACCGATGGCCACCCGCGTCGCTTCAGGAAAAGTACTTGAGATTCTTGGCTCTCGTCTGCCGGAGATGATGGGAGGCTCGGCAGACCTTGGTCCAAGCACCCATACGAATATGGACGGGGCGGGAAACTTCGAGCCGGAGAACTGGGCTGGACGCAATATGCACTTCGGCATTCGCGAGAATGCGATGGGCGCCATCTTGAATGGAATGGCCTTGCACCGCGGCCTTATTCCATATGGCGGCACCTTCTTCGTCTTCTGCGACTACATGCGTCCTCCCATGCGCCTCGCGGCCATGAATGCGCTGCCGGTGATCTATATCTTCACTCACGATAGCATTGGCATGGGCGAAGATGGTCCGACTCACCAACCTGTGGAACAACTCATAGGATTGCGATCGATTCCGGGCATGGTTGTCCTTCGCCCTGCGGATGCCAACGAGACCGTAGCTGCATGGCGAGTTGCGATCGGCAGAAAGCAAGGGCCCGTTGCATTGGTGCTCACCCGACAAGGCCTTCCCGTGCTAGACCTGAAATCCTATCCAGCGATTCCCGATGGAGTTCCGCTAGGCGGTTATATCCTTGCGGATTCCCGGGCAACGCAGCGTCCGGACATCATCCTTATCGCTACAGGATCCGAAGTGCATCTTGCACTCGAAGGCCGTGATCAGCTGCTGACAGAGGGCGTGCAGGCGAGAGTGGTGAGTATGCCGAGCACAAACCTGTTCGCATCCCAATCGGACAATTACCGGGAAAGGATTCTGCCCGCGGATGTGCCGCTTCTGGTCATCGAGGCCGGTTCTCCGCTAGGATGGCAGTCCTTTGTCGGTCCCAGGATTCCTGTTATTGGGATTGACACCTTCGGTTCATCGGCTCCCGGACAGATCGTGATGGAGCACTACGGCTTCACCGTGGAGAACGTCTGCGGACAAGCTCATCATGTACTCGACCAGCTCAAGGAGAAGGCGTCATGCGCGTAGGAATCGCTTCAGACCACGGAGGGTTCACCCTGAAAGAGCAGATCGCGAGTTTGCTGCGCGATGCTGCCTATGAGGTCGTCGACTTCGGTGCGGATCAATCGAACCCCGGAGATGATTACCCGGATTACGTGATCCCACTGGCCAGAGCCGTTGCCGCCGGCAAAGTGGATCGCGGGATAGCGCTTTGCGGCAGTGGAGTGGGGGCATCCATCTGCGCCAACAAAGTTGCCGGTGTGCGTGCAGGGCTCATCCATGACGTGTTCTCCGCTCATCAGGGCGTTGAAGACGACGACATGAATGTCTTCTCACTGGGCGGACAGGTTATCGGACCGGCACTGGCATGGGAATTGATTCAGATGTTTTTGAAGGCTAGTTTCAGCGGCGCGATTCGTCATCAGCGTAGGGTCGACAAAGTGAAAGCGCTTGAATTGCACGAGGCAGCGCGTTGACTGCATGCATTTGGGAGTCAGCATTCTGATGAGAATGTGGAACGGTCGGCAGTGCTGTCTGTGAGGATCGAGTTTCCGCAGGCCGCGGTGGCTAGAGCCGATCGTGTCGGCATCGGCCCGGAATTGGAACTTACTAACCATGCAACGGAAGATCTTCGATGATCGGGCTTCTAAGTAATTTTCCCGACAATGTTATAGCGCTTTCTTGCGAGGGACAGGTCATAAAAAGAGGATTACGAGGGGATTCTTGTTCCGGCAATACTCAAAGCGCTCAAGCGGCACGACAATATCCGGATTATATAAGACTTCGGCGGATTTCACTGGCTACGACCAAGGCGCTATCTGGAAGGATCTGAAGATTAAAGGGGAACATCCCTCGCGCTAGGAGCGAGTAGCGGTGGTCACCGACGTTGACTGGATTGTGCAAATGATGCGTATCTTCAGCTTTCTAATGCCATGCCCGGTGAAGTTGTTTCAGCCTTTGGAGGGGGCCGCAGCGAAAGCCTGGATCACCGCCGCCAGTTGAGCGCATGAGGGCACAAACAGCCGTGTTTCATGGAAAGTGTTGGAAGGGGAATGAAATGAATCGAACGGCCGAGAAACTGCGCGATATCGGCCAGAGTCTATAGCTCCATAACATCACCCATCGTCTGCATGCAAGCGGAACCCTGTTGAGCTACATTCGAGAGCTTTCGGTGACGGGTCTCCCTTCGGATCTCACCGCTGCATACTCCCCCATATTCCGCTGTCGTCGGCGCTGCACCAAAACACCCCTTTCTGCACGGTACTACAAAAAAACCGGAGAAGCGAATATCCGCGCAACTACACGTCGGAACTGAATCCAGATGAATTGCTTAACGCCGACCTGAAGCAACGCGTCACCATGACCGCACCAGCCAGAACAAAACTGACTCTGACGCGGTACTGCCATCGGCGCCCTGCGCAGCATCCAGAAACAATCCGAAAGGGTCGAAAGCTACTTCGAGCACAAGGATGTGTGCTATGCCGCCGCGTAGCATTGACTCCGGGCCGGATCAATTGTATTGAGGTTCGATCAATCCCAGGTCCAAGAATCGGATCCTTCACACCACGGACGAAGACCTGTCAGCGGGGCTCCGAGACCTGAGGCACCCGCAGTGCCGTCTCCGCGCTGGCGGGTGCATCGTCGCCATACGTGGAATACGGCAGCGGCTCCGTGCTGGTGGGCATGACTGCGAGGATTGCGAGATCGGCCTGCACCTGCGCCCACTGCGCCGGGTTCTGCTTTGTTGTGATGGGCGCGTTCGGGTCAGCGTAGTAAGCCTGGATGTCCTGCTTGATGCCGGGCGGGATGGTCTGCGTGGGCCGCCGCGTGAGGCGGTGGAGGAGATTGGCGTAGGTTGAGTCGGTGAGCGAATAGCCGCCGGGTTCGACCACTCGACCTGTGTCGAGGTCGCGATTGGGCAGCGGATGACGCGGGTCGCGCGATAGCAGAAGCGTGTTCGGGCCGGCGGTCATGACTGCCGAAATCGCCTGCGGAGATTGATTTGTGGAAACAGGATCGCCTGCCCGGGAAGTGGACGTGGGCGCAGTCGCGGGAGGCGTAAACCGCGCGAACATCCGATGCATAATCACCGTGGACACCACCACGCTGTGCAGGTATGCGGTCTCTGTTGCCGGGGTTGGGCCTTTCACGTCGATCAGCTTCAATGGGCCGATCTTGGGCAGGATAAACAGAAAGCCAGCCAGCATGTAGGTTCCGATTCCCGCATGGCGGCCATACTTCTGCCAGTCGTTTTCCGCGGCCACCACGGCAACTTCTCTGTCGATCTCCGCCGCATCCGGCGTCTCCGGCTCTGACGGCTCGTGGCGGCGATGCAAGAGCGTGATGGCGTACGCCACGCGCGGGATGAAGGTATGCACCACGAATCGGTATTCACGAACATTGAAGCGCCGCTGCCTGGGTAAGAACTCGTCGCTCAGTCCATAGGTCTGGTAGTAAGCAAGCGCAAGCTGCTTCATTGGCACCTTGAGCCCGATGTGGCGAAGAAAGCGGACCGGCGCCATGCGGTGATGCGCGATCTGGTCAATGTCAAAGGCGAACTCGGTTTGCACATGCTGGTGCTCGCCCTCGGCGTAACTCACCTCGCGACCGTATTTTGCGCGCAGCCTGGGGAACTCCACAGGGACGGAGAGATTTGTAGCTTCGGAGTGGCCGATGGAGTCGCCCACATAATGAGACAGCGCGCCCACGGCGAAGGCTAGCTCATCGGCGTTGTGCGCATTGCGAAAGAGATTCACCACAAAGTCGCCCGAGCGCACGTAGTGGGTCAGGTTTGAGAAAGATCTGTCGCCAAACGGATAGTAACCCATGTCCTGGATCACGCAGCCGCCGTAAGCATAAGCCCGCGCCTCTTCGAGTTGCGCCGGCGTCAGGTTAGGATAGCGACTGAGCAGGAGCGGGACAATGGAATTCTGCCAGCTGAGATCGATGAGTTCTTCGTGCGTAAGGAGAGTATACGCGTTCGCACGTCCGCCGAAGAGAACAGCCAGAAGCAACACAAGTGCCAGCAGGATGCGCATCTCCGATCGGCCTCGTTTCATCTCGCGTCGAGCCTCGTTGAATCGCGGGCGTATTCGCAGGTTGCTTGCGGCCGCCCGTTGCTGAACGGTTTGTTGCGCGCGGACTTCATCTGGACTCTGTCCCATTACCTCTGATTTTAGACAATGGACGAGATTGGACTCTGTTCACAATTGACCGGATTTACTGCCGCCTTTTCATAGAAAGTATTTGTGTAGTCCAGCATTCGCTGGCCGCGTCCGAATCGGCCAATTCCGGATTGGCAAAGGAACAGGTCATGAATGCAACTGCGGTTGAGAAGATCACGCCACTGAAAACTGAGCTATCCGTTCGCGTGCGCAGGGTTCTTCCGCCATCCATCGGGTTTCTGGTGAGGTGGGGACTGTTTGCGCTGATCGGAATTGGCATCGTACTTTCTGTTGTCCTGGGCTTTGTCCAAAAATGGCTCTGGATGCGGCAGTTCGACTACGTTGGCATATTCTGGACAATTCTTTCGGTCAAGTGGGGAATCTTCGCCGTCACATTGATCGTATCAGTACTTTATCTATGGCTTAATCTTCGCTTTGCGGCGAGGAACATTGACCTGGATGATGGAGAAAGTTTCTTCAACAAGGCATTCAAGCACCAGGCTGATGCAAGTCGGACGATCAATATAGACATCAGGCCCAGGCAACTGGTATTTACTATCGATTTTGCCATTGTGGTTCTCTCGCTGATGTTCGCACTAAGCGTTTCAGGCCAATGGGATACTTTTCTCCGCTTTCGCTATGGCGGTCCATTCGGAATTGCCGACCCACTTTTTGGTATTGACCTCGGCTTCTATGTCTTCCGTCTTCCATTCTATGAACTGCTACAGGGAAGCTTTACTGTTTTGACGGTGGCGGCGCTTACGATCCTCAGCTTTTGTGCGCTGTTTGGAATCCGGCAGTCCAAGTCCAGCGGAAAGATCACACTGCGCGACGGCATCCCTCGACGAAGCACTCGCCTCGTTGTTTGGGATAGCGCCGGGGCAATCCGTGCCATTGCCGGGGCAACAAACCGGAGCGGGGGCGCCGCTCTCGAAGGCGACGCGGGTTCAAGCTGAGGCTCAGCTTGCAGAGGCGCAGAAAGCAATCAACGCGCTTAAGCGGATTCTTGCTTCCCCGGATCAATAGCCTTCCAAGCTGAATTACTCGTAAGCGGACAGACTCAGATATCCAGAACAGGAAGTGAGAAGGCCTAATGAATTCGCAAATGTTGAGAGACACCGCAAACTTGCTTTTCGCCGATCACAAGGGCCTGCTTGCGATGGATGAGAGCAACGGGACCTGTAACAAGCGATTCGAGAAACTAGGAATTCCGCAGACTGTCGAAGCTCGAAGAGCTTATCGCGAATTGATTGTGACCACCCCGGGGTTGGGTGAGTCAATAGGCGGCGCAATCCTCTACGACGAGACGATCCGTCAGAAGACGGAAGATGGCACTCCGTTTGTCAAGATCCTCACCGAGGCGGGTATCACTCCCGGCATTAAAGTGGACACAGGCGCCAGGGACTTAGCCGCGCATCCCAGTGAAAAAGTCACCGAAGGCCTGGACGGATTGCGTGATCGCCTTGACGAATATTTTCAAATGGGCGCGCGCTTCGCCAAATGGCGCGCGGTGATTGCGATCGGCGATGGGCTTCCGAGTTGGGGTTGCATTGAAGCCAATGCCCATGCTCTGGCTCGTTATGCGGCGCTGTGCCAGGAGGCAGGCCTCGTTCCTGTTGTCGAACCTGAGATTATCATGGATGGCGAGCATACGTTGGAGCAGTGTCGCGAGGTCACCGACGAAGTGCTGCGCACGGTGTTCAGCGAACTTTTCGCGCAAAGGGTGGTCCTGGAAAGCATGGTCCTGAAGCCTAACATGGTGCTTCCCGGAATATCCTGCACGATTCAGCCGACATTGGACGAGGTAGCCGACGCCACCGTTAATTGCTTCTTGCGGGCCGTCCCCGCAGCCGTGCCGGCGATTGCGTTTCTGTCGGGCGGCCAACCGGCGGAATTGGCCTCGGCCCGTTTGAATGCGATGAGCGTGAGATTCAAGTCGCGGTTGCCCTGGGCATTGGCATTCTCGTTTGCGCGCGCCATTCAGCAGCCGGCCTTGGAGCTTTGGAAGGGGCAGGAGAGCAAGGTGTTGGCGGCACAGAAGGCTTTGTATCATCGTGCCCGCTGCAATCAGGCAGCGCGGCGCGGCGAATACTCACAGGCGATGGAGACGAAATGACAGGAAGCAAGCACAACCTGGAAGGAAATAGCGGCGACAGGGGTGAGTCAGATCCCGGTCCTTATTGGAGGCGGATGCATCGTGATTGGCGCTTCTGGTTAGGCGTACTCTTCATGGCTGCCGCGCTTGCTATTTATGTTCTGAGTGGCGATCTGGCGTGGATTCCAAATGGTCATCGGCAACCTGCGATGCCTGCAAGTGCTGCGAATTAAATCTTCATAGCCACCTGCTGGATCCCATCCAGGAAGCTGTTGTTCACAGTCGTTGCAATCACAGGGAGGCCTCATCGAACGAAGGTCTCCGATGATGAAAGGCGGGTAACGAACAGTGAGTGAAATGCCTTTATATCCCTTGCGCCTCAATCCGATTTATCAATATCGGTTGTGGGGTGGCCGGCGCTTGTCTGGCTTGCTCTCCGCGCCGCTTCCGGGCGAAGGACCTATCGGCGAAGCTTGGGTGCTGAGCGACCGCACCGACCACCAAAGCCTGATCGCGAATGGACCGCTTAAAGGGCAGACGCTTGGCCAAGTGATGGCGCAGTTCCGAGAACAGCTGATGGGAAAACTGCATTCGCGCTTCCTCCGCTTTCCGTTGCTACTTAAGTTTCTGGATGCGCACGAGATGCTTTCTGTACAGGTACATCCCAGCGATGACCCCTCTGAGCTAATTCCAGCGGGCGTCAAGGCGAAAACCGAAGCGTGGGTTGTGATCGATGCTGAGAAAGGGAGCCAAATCTATGCCGGACTGAAATCAGGCACAACTGCCGGCGGCCTGAGGAAGTCTCTCGATGACGGGACGATTGCGGATCACCTCGTCGGCATAGCCCCGAAGCCGGGTGATGCTGTGTTCATTCCTGCGGGAACGGTTCACACTCTGGGGAACGATGTTGTGGTTTTCGAGGTTCAGCAGAATAGCGACGTGACATTCCGACTTTACGATTGGGGCCATATCGACCCGGAGACCAAAGAGCCGCGACCGCTGCAAGTTGATCAGGCTTTTTCCTGCATCGAGTTCGGAGCGAGCGATAGTGGTTTGGTCGCACCCCGCGTCGAAACTACTACACCGGTTAAGCGCGAGAGACTCTTTGATTGCCATGCCTTCCTGTTGTGGCGAGTCCTCGGGCAAGACCAGTTCATCGTTGGAGCGACAGCAGAGCCGCGCGTGTTGGTTGGCATTGATGGATCAGGCGAGATTATGCACGATGGCACTCCCTATGCGTTCGGCAAGGGAGATGTTTTCCTCTTGCCAGCGGAGGCCGGAGAGTGCGCATTTCAACCCAGCGGCGAAGTAACTATGCTGGAGATAGCGATTCCTTGATTGCGTCATAAATCGTGAATGGGACAGGTTAAACAGCGCAAATACAACGGGATTTCGTGGAACCCTGGATGGGGAGATCAATGAAAAAGCTCATCGTGTTCGATTTGGACGGTACCCTCGCACTTAGCAAGTCGTCTCTCGCTCCAGAGACCGCGGCGCTGCTGCACGACCTTTTAGGCATCATCAAAGTGGCAGTCATCTCCGGAGGCGCTTGGACGCAATTCGAACAGCAGCTTCTCACCGATCTTCCCCAAGACGATCGCCTCGGGAATTTGTCTCTGCTTCCAACCTGTGGAACAAAATTCTTTAAATACAAAGGGAAGTGGGCGGAGCTTTATTCACAGGATCTTACGGCGGAACAAAGAGAGAAGATCATCGACTCCCTGGATAAGGCGGCGGAAGAGGCGGGCTATCGTGCCAAGAAGGTGTGGGGCAAGGTGATTGAGGACCGGGGAAGCCAGGTGACTTTCTCCGCATTGGGTCAGCAAGCGCCTCTGGCAGAAAAGGAGAAGTGGGATTCCGATTTTGCCAAGCGGAAGAAGATCACAGCGATCCTCAAGACTCTTATCCCGGAGTTTTCCATCCGTATGGGCGGTGCAACCTCAATTGATGTGACCAAGCCCGGCATTGACAAAGCCTATGGCATAGGAAAGCTGCGGGACACTCTTCACCTTTCAACGAAAGAAATGGTCTACATTGGAGATGCGTTGTTTCCAGGCGGGAACGATTACCCAGCAGAACAGGCGGGTGTCGTGTCGATTCCTGTAAAAGGGCCCGACGAAACTAATCTGGTCATCAAGACAATCCTTGCTTGCCTTGGCGACAAGTAAGTCTGGCAGATCCAGTGAGCATGCGAGGAGATTCGATGAGCGAATTCAAGCTTCACCGCCTGGGGATGCTGATGGAACCTGAGGCGGGCAATCCTCAGGAAGTAGAAGGAGTCTTGAATCCAGCTGCGGCTCGCGGCCCCGATGGCAAACTTTATCTCTTTCCGCGGTTGGTCGCGAAGGGAAACTACTCGCGCATAGGGATAGCGCGTGTGCGGTTCAATGAAGCCGGCGATCCGATGGGCGTGGAAAGGCTTGGCATCGCACTGGAACCGGAAGCCGATTATGAACGGCGGCCTGATGGCAGCGGTGGGTGCGAGGATGCGCGCGTTACGTATGTGGAGCCGTTGCAACGCTACATCATGTCCTACACGGCATTCTCGCCCCAAGGCCCAAGAATCGCATTGGCCATATCGGAGGACCTGTTCCACTGGGAGCGTCTCGGTCTTGCAACCTACGCTCATTGGCACGGCATTGATTTGAGCAGCGTGGACGACAAGGACGCGAGCCTCTTCCCGGTCGCGATCCCTAATTCGTCCGGGCACCGCGAACTGGGAATGCTCCACCGTCCGCTCTTTCCAGGTACTCGTCCAGAGGAAATTGCAATCCAACGTGCGGCCCGTGATGTGGACCTCGATCACGAGAGTATCTGGATTTCCTATTGCCCTCCCGCGTTGAATGGCTCTGAACCTGAGCGTCTGGGCCGGTTCACATCTCATCACCGGTTGGCGACTCCGGTGTCGCCCTGGGAGCGGCTCAAAATCGGCGCAGGCACTCCGCCCATTCTCACCAGGCACGGTTGGCTGATCGTTTATCACGGCGTTAGCGAAGTGACTGGTGCGGGTGGCGATGGCCATCATCTTTGTTACTCGGCCGGTGTGATGTTGCTCTCACGGCAGCATCCGCGCGTGGTTCGCTATCGATCGACGGAGCCGGTACTAAGGCCCGAGATGCCGCAAGAACGCGATGGGACGGTTGCTAATGTCGTCTTCCCCACGGGCATCGACCGGCGTGACGACCTTGGTATACCTGACCGCTTCGACGTCTATTACGGGATGGCCGACAATCGCATTGGTGTGGCGCGTCTCGACTTGCCGGAGCAGATACCGGCGGAAGCAGCAGCCGATGCGCTTGAGGCAAAGGTATAAATCGCTGGTTGTTGCGAAATGACGGTCTCGATGGATTCCCCTTCGAGTAAGCTGAAAAAAGGAAAGCTGATGAAGACAGCAACTGAGATCACATGTGCATTTCTGGATATAGGTGGCGTCCTTCTGACCGATGGATGGGATCATCTGGCCCGCAAGCGGGCGGCGAGAAACTTTAAACTGGAGTGGGCCGAAATGGAAGATCGCCATCACCTCACATTTGAAATCTTCGAGCAAGGCAAGATCACGCTCGAAGAGTATTTAAGCCTGGTTGTGTTCCACCAAAAGCGAAGCTTCACCCGCAATCAGTTTCGGCGCTTTATGTTTGCTCAGTCAAAGGCTTTCCCGGAAATGATCGAACTCGTCGCTCAGCTTAAACTGAATCTGGGGTTAAAAATAGCGATCGTTAGTAATGAAGCCCGTGAGTTGAATGCATATCGGATCGAACGGTTCAAGCTGGACAGGTTGGCTGACTGCTTCATTTCCTCCTGCTTCGTCCACATTCGCAAGCCAGACGCGGACATATTCAGACTTGCTTTAGATATAGCTCAGGTACGACCGGAGCAGGTTGTCTTCATCGACAATACTCCGATGTTCGTTCAGATCGCCAAGAGCCTGGGAATTCAAGGCATTGTTCATACGGATTGCAATTCCACGCGTATCAAGCTATCCGATCTCGGACTGAATGCCGAATGAACCATGGGATGTAAGGCGGTTGTACGATACCCGATCCCAGTTAATTTCATTGCAGGTTGGAAACCGCAGCCGCACTGGTAATTTCGTAGTTCAGATATTGAATTGTCAATACGGCACGTCCTCCAAACCGAACATTGGTCACGCTCATTGCTGTCCAAAACAGCCTGATAACTCTTGCGGCTTGAGACGTATCGAAGGCGGCTGATCCCCGCTACTCTGGAGTGGGTTCCTGCGCAGGACCACAGACAGAGAAGAGAGGATCAGCCATGACTCCAGTATGCAGTGTCTACTCGCAGCTTTTACAACTTATCCCACGCGGGCAATTCGCACAGGCCGTCAAGCAACATCAAACCGAATTCACCGCCAAGGGGTTCACTTGCTGGGAGCAGT
>Ga0255348_1000579_pt1 | contig 14098 bp, 14 predicted proteins | sample CBST25v5metaG_FD_189945 | JGI IMG/M metagenome (GOLD analysis project Ga0255348, IMG submission 189945) | Peat soil microbial communities from Stordalen Mire, Sweden - C.B.S.T-25.v5 | ecosystem: Environmental > Terrestrial > Soil > Wetlands > Peat | place: Sweden: Norrbotten County, Stordalen... | reverse complement strand
GAAAGCTCGCCGCCTCGTCCGGAAAAGCTCTCATTGTGCTCGATGGCGGCCATCGAGCTCGCCGCCGTTTCCAGCGCCTCATCGCGCCGCTCGCGCCACACCTGGGCCAGCGTCGTCAGCACCCGCCCAAAGCCCGGCCGCCCGTAGCGGTCGTCGGGCGGAATATAGGTGCCGCCAAAGTAAGGCCTGCCGTCGGGCGTAAGAAAGACCGTCAGCGGCCAGCCGCCCTGGCCGGTGATGGCCGAAACCGCGGCCTGATAGCGCGCATCCACGTCGGGGCGCTCGTCGCGGTCCACCTTCACGGCCACATAACATTCATTGATAATCGCGGCGATCCGCGGGTTTTCGTACGACTCCCGATCCATCACGTGGCACCAGTGGCACCAGACCGCGCCAATATCCAGCAGGATGGGCTTGTCTTCCGCCTGGGCGCGGGCAAAGGCCGCCTCACCCCAGGGATGCCATCGGACCGGCTGATGGCGCGCCGAGCGCAGGTAAGAAGAGGCGGAGTCTTCGAGCAGGTTGGCGGAGCCGGATTCGGCGGGCGTGGGGAAAACGTCCTTGTCCATGCGCTGAGGATACATGGATTGCGCCCATGGTGGCCAGAAGCGCAGCAAAGCCTTGAAGCAAAAAAGGGGACAGGCCTCAGCCCGTCCCCCTATGCATTCCACAGCGGCACATCCCTAGAAGTGATAGGCCACGCCAACTACCGGGTTGTAAATGTTGTACCACTTGTTGGTGGTGAAAGTGGCTATGCCAAAGGTCGGCACCTTGGTGACCATGCCGCGGTACTCGGCGCGGATGTCAAAGCTGGGGCTGATCTCGTAGGCAATACCGGCGCCGTAGATGCCGCCGATTTCGGTCTGTCGATTGGCGTCGATATTCTTTGTGCCGGAGTTGCGAATGGGCTGGAAGATGAATCCGGCCGCCCCAGCCTCGACAAAGGGATTGAATTTGCGGAAGTTGAAGGTGCGCACGTAGGCGGCCGAAACCTCCTGATTGCGGGTCAGAATGGCCTCGACGAGAGGATTGGTATGGTAGGTAATCTTGTTTTGGTATGTCATGCCATAGTTGGCTTCGAGGGCGCTGGAGGGCGTGAGCATGAATCGGTAGCTGGCCAGCGCGCCATAGGAGGGCGTCGAGTGAACATATACATCCGTTGGCGATCCGATAAACGGTTCGATGAGCCCCATTCCGCTAAGGCTGATGTCCTGGCGGCTTTCCTGGGCGCGGCCTGCTGCCACGCACACGGCCAGCAGAAATGCTATTAAGGCGATCTTCTTCATTCGGTCCTAAACCTCACGACTGCTCAACCGTCCGGCTGGCAACGAACTCTTCGATTCCGGCGCTCCGGTTCGAGCCGGGCCCCACTCTCAGCATTGTAACTGGCCGGAGCGGTCCTTGGCATCCGCGGAATCCCCGAAATGATCTGAGGCATTAGACGCATGAGGATGCAAACGGGCTTCCGCGAGGTTTTCCGGGCAAAAGGCCCTTTTCATGGAGGGTACGGGTTTGACCGCGGAGCCCTGCGCAAAGGGCAGCATATCGCGCATGAACTCCGCGTAGACCGTGGCGAGTTCTTGGGTTTGCCTCGGAGCAGGAGTGCGAAAGCGGGCCCGCACCTCGGCGGGAATCGGCTGCCAGACAGGCCGCTCGCGAATCTTTTCAATGTAGCCGAGCATATCGTCCAGCATGAGGTGCGCCTGAGCGCGAAAGCCGGCCCAATCCGTGGGATCGAGGCTTTCGTTGGCTTGCACGTCAGGGTCGATGATGGGGGGCGCCTCAGACATTCGTTCTCCCTGAAGGCTATTTTGTGTGGTGAACGGCTCCGGGTGCTTCACCTTCGCTGCGCGCTATGCAGTTACAGTGGGGTCGAGACCTGAGCCGCCCGGCCCCTGGCAAGAGTATGCTAGGATTCCTATCGAAACTGAATTGTCATTGCGACTGAATTGTCATTGCGGCGGTATCGTATGAAATTATCTCAGCGACGAGTTTCTGTATTGTTGTTTGTGGTTGCGCTCGTCCTGAACCTTCGAGCCCAACTGCCGCCGCCGGACGCTCAGATCGCTGGGCGTGTCGTTCGAGCGGATAATGGCGCGCCAATCGAAGGTGCAATCATTGGATTGGCGCCGAACTCTGCCGCAGATTTCGGCGTGGCTGGAAATTTCCATAGCCAAACCACAAAGTCCGATGGCAACGGAGAGTACTACTTTCAGGGTTTGAAGAATGGCGCTTACACGATCGGGGCTACGTCGGCAGGATTCGTTCGGGCGGAATATAGAAGAAATGCATCGCCGGGTGGCGAGATTTTAACGGTGGACGCTTCCACACGGTTGCGAGGAGTTGATTTTCGTCTGACACGGGAAGCGGTAATTCGTGGTGTAGTGATCGATGTTGAAGGCAGACATATTGGGCCGGGCGTTTTTGTCGCGGCGGTTCGTTGGGAGACACGGGGTGACGGATTGAAGAGATTGTCACTCGTGTCGGACACCTATACGGACGGAGCAGGCCATTTCGCTCTGAAAGGACTACTCCCCGGCAGCTATTTTGTTTGCGTGGATGGGCCTTCAGGATACGAAGTTCATCCAGATCCCGGTGGCTGGTATAAGGAAAGCTGGTACGGCGACAAGCCCTCAGAGAAAGGCGCGTTACAGATAACTCTGAAAGAGGGGAGTGAACGAGACGGCATACAAATCAAGGTCAAGCGGGAAACGCGATACAGAGTCATCATTTGTGCCAAAGGTCCGCGAAGCGAATCAACCACGGATAGCTACGACTTTGACCTTCTGCAGAGAGAAGCTTGGGAAGTGAAGCATATCGACGGAAACTACGTGATTCCGAATATACCTCCAGGACACTACACACTCGTCATTCACGCGCCGTCGGGTGGCCACTATATTGCGCAGGCAGAAAGGCACTTCGATGTCGTGGATCGGGACGTGACACTGCGCATCCATTTCGATGGAGCCGTTGATAAGTAGAGTGAAAAGAAACATTGAGCGTGCGTCCGCTGAGGCGATCATTGAATCGTTTCAACTCGGGCTTCGGACGCCGCGGCTGGAAGTATGCATATCTATGAATCCCATTTGTGGTACACTGTACTTGCGCTCAGTGATTTGGCCGTGAGCGGCAGCGAGCCTTCCGAGGCAAGTTTGCCTGGCACAGATTTCCCCAAGCCCCTACAGCGTGACCACAAGAGTCTCCAACCCGGTGACTCTGCTCTGGACCATGAATGAGTCTGAGAGCCAGACGCCTTTGTATCCTTGATTGCGATCAGGCGCATGAACCGGGAGCGCGAAAGTTGACAGCGCGGGAGCGTGGTGCCGTTCGGCAATGTGCCGTCTGGCGATGATGTAGCGTGTGGCAGCTCCGGGTCCCCTTTTCACAGTTGGCGGCCAGTCTTAGCTCGACTCTTCGGTTCTCCCTTACGCAAAATTGAATGGTAGGCCTGCGCTCTCGCATGGGTGCGCGCGCCACTCTGTCCGGTTCCGTTTGCAGGCCGCATTGGCGGCTCCGGAACCCCAAGGAAATGACTTTATTTTGACGACACAGTTTTCGCAGTTCTCTCTTTCGCCCGCCCTGATGGCGCGGCTTGACGCCAACAAATTTGAAATCCCCACCCCGGTGCAGATCGGCTGCATTCCTCCGGCTCTGGAAGGCCGCGACGTGCTGGCCACCGCGCAGACCGGAACCGGCAAGACGCTCGGCTACCTCATTCCGATTGTCGAAATGATGCAGAAGGCCGAAGGCCGGGGCGCATTGGCGCTGATCGTTCTGCCCACGCGCGAACTGGCCATGCAGGTGGAGCAGGCCTTTCTCAGCATCCGTTCCAACCCATCACAGACCGTGGCGCTGGTGGTCGGCGGCTTGGCCGAGCGCTCGCAGCTCGATGCGATTCGCCGCGGCGCGCGTCTGATTGTGGCCACGCCCGGACGCCTCGAAGACTACCTCAAGCGGAAGCTGGTGCGGCTGGACGGCGTGAAGATTCTGGTGCTGGACGAGGTGGACCGGATGCTCGATATGGGCTTCCAGCCGGCCATCGCCCGCATCGCAGCCACGCTGCCCGCCGTGCGCCAGACCTTGTGCTACTCAGCCACGCTCGAAGGTTCTGTCAAGGAAGTGGCGCGCAAGTACCTGAACGACCCGGTGCGCGTCGAGATCGGCTCTGTGCTCAAGCCTGCCGAGAACGTCGAGCTACGGACCTTTGAAGTTGAACAGGACAAGAAGCAGGAGCTGCTCGAACACCTGCTGGGCGCGGAGACGGGCAGCTTCCTGGTCTTTGTGCGCACCAAGCACGGCGCGGATCGCGTGGCGCGCAGACTGGTTCGCAGCGGCCATTCGGCGACGCAGATTCACGGCGATCGCTCTCAGGCCCAGCGCAACCAGGCCCTGCGCAGCTTCAGCGAGGGGCGTCATCGCGTGCTGGTGGCTACGGACGTGGCCGCTCGCGGCATCGACGTGGCCAACGTGGCGCACGTGATCAACTTCGATATGCCCAAGATGGCCGAGGACTTTGTCCATCGCGTAGGCCGCACCGGGCGCGCTTCGGCCCATGGCGTAGCTTCCACCTTTGCCGGACCGGCGGAGCGCGGCGATCTGCGTAAAATTGAGCGCGCACTGTCGCTTCACATGAAGCACTTCCGCGTGCGCTCGGCTGATACCGCAAAAGCGGCGTAAAGCAGCTACTAGCTTTTAGCTCCGAAAAAGCGGGTGCAACATCCCATGCAAAGTTACTTATGCATGGGGTGCGGTATCCGCTTTTTTGCGTTAGGCGGGTGGCGCGGGTCCGGGGGTAAGGAAACTGGGTGCCCCAGGCCCCGACTTTGGGACCTGGGAACGACCAACTTCTCCCGCCCGCTCTCAATTCACTCAAAAACTGCCCGCGGCCTCTCCAGAGCATTTTCGCTTTTGTAGACTTCCGTGCCCCATCCTTTCCGCTTTTTTCTGCGGAAAGGGTGGGATGCCAACATACTTTCTGTCTACATAATTGCCGAAAAAGCTCTATGTTTGGCCAAAAATTTGCAAAACTATCTCTATTTTGACGCACTGGTATTTTTGCGCGTTTGGTACTCAAATTGCGCCTTGCTACGCGGTTGAGATTGCGGGCGCCCAATGTCAGGAGAATGGGCCTTATTTCTCTTTCATCTCAAAGGCCAGCGGCAGCAGCTCGCGGAAGGGCAGGATGGACTCGCCGTCGGCGATGGGGAAGATGACTGGCGCATCGGGCAAGATGAACTCGGCCAGCACCTGGCGGCAGGCGCCGCAGGGCGGGCTGGGGGCGTCGTTCAAATTAGCGACAGCGGCGGCCTCGATGCGAATCTCTGGTCCGAATTTGGCAACGGCTCGTACCAAAGCGGAACGCTCGGCGCAGAGGGTCAGACCGTAGCTCACGTTCTCGACGTTTGCGCCGGTGACGACTTCGCCGTTGGTGAGCCGCAGCGCCGCGCCGACACGGAAGCCGGAGTAGGGGGCGTAGGCGTTCTGTGCGGCCTGGCGCGCCTGGTCAAGCAGGCTCAGCAACGTGGCGTCCGTCTGGGAAGGGTTGTTCATTGGCTTTCACCTCTTACGGCGTGAGTTGAGGCTATCGCATCTTTGCGGCCTGCACAACGGGGAGCAAGACGCCGGCAGCTCCCCATTCCCTATTTCCTGCTTTCCTGTTTTTCCCGCTCCGTGCAGAATTGCTCCTGTCTTTTCCGGATGTGCCCACCATCACCCCCAAGCCTCAATTCCATCTTCTAGAATTGACAGGAGGAGATTTGAAATCATGCCGCGTAAAGCCCTGATTGCCGCCAATTGGAAGATGTACAAGACGCCCGCCGAAGCCAAGGCCTTTGTTGATGCCTTTTTGCCCCTCGTTGTTGGTCACACGCGCGACGAGATTGCGCTGTTTCCCTCGCCGGTGCTGCTGCCGACCGTGATCGCAGCCGCCAAGGGAAGCAACGTCGCCATCGGCGCACAGAACATCCACTTTGCCGAGGAGGGCGCTTACACCGGCGAGACCTCGCTGAACCAGCTCCAGGCCGTGGGCGGAACGCACACGCTGATCGGCCACTCCGAGCGCCGGCAGTACTTTGCCGAGACCGACGAAATCGTCAACAAGAAGCTGCACGCCGCGCTCAAGCACGGCGTTGTGCCCGTCGTCTGCATCGGCGAAGTGCTGGCCGAGCGCGAGGCTGGCAAGACCGCCGAGGTGCTCCAGACGCAAATCACCGGCGCACTGGCCGGCATCACAGCCGAAGCCGCCGCGCCGATCGTCATTGCCTATGAGCCGGTTTGGGCGATTGGCACCGGCAAGACCGCGACGCCGGAGATGGCCGTCGATGCACACAAGATCATTCGCGCCGAGGTGGCCAAGCTGCTAGGCGCGGATGTCGCCGCCAAGATGCGCATTCTCTACGGCGGCAGCGTCAAGCCGGACAACGCGACGGCTTTGATTGGTCAGGAAGAGATTGACGGCGCATTGGTGGGCGGCGCCAGCCTCAAGCCGGATTCGTTTACGGCCATCGTGAAGTACTGATTGCTAGTTGGTTTGGACTCCCAGGTCCCAAAAACGGGACCTGGTGCACCCGCCATATCTATGCACCGGCTGTGCCGGTTCTCAGAGACCTTCCGTCCTCGACGCAGCTTGCATGCAGCCGTCCTCAGATCTCCAGAATCACCGGCATAATCATCGGCCGTCTTCCGGTGGTTTTCTGGATGAGGCGCTTCAGCTCGGCGCGGACTTTTTCCTTGACCATGCCATAGTCGGATTTCTGCTCGGTATTGAGGCTGTCGAGGGTTTTGATGACGACTTCGCGAGCTTCTTCGGTGATGTCCGCGCCGCCAAAGCCGCGCATCACCACCTCGGGCTGCTGCTCCACCTTGCCGGTGCGCTTGTTAATGGCCAGGACCACCAGCACGACACCATCTTCGGAGAGGATGCGGCGGTCGCGGAGGACCAGGTCTTCCACCACGTCTGTCGATGAGCCGGAGTCGATCAGGATGCGGCCGGTGGTGACCTTGTCCTTCTTGTGGACGCTGGTCTTGTCCAGCTCCAGCACGTCGCCGTCTTCAATGACAATCGTATGTTCCACAGCGCCGGTATCCATGGCCAACTGGGCGTGCTTGCGCAGGTTGCCGTAGTTGCCGTGAACGGGGATGAAGAACTTGGGGCGCAGCAGGTTGATGAGCAGGCGCAGCTCCTCCTGCGAGCCGTGGCCGCTGACGTGGATCAGGCCGTTGGAGCCGTTGTCGTAGATGACGTTGGCCTCGCGGCGATAGAGGTGGTCGATGACGCGGAAGATGCTCTTCTCGTTGCCGGGAATGATGCGCGAACTGAGGACGACCGTGTCGCCGGCGTCGATGTGGGCGTGCTTGTGGTTGTCCACGGCGGCGCGGCTCAGGGCGCTCATCGGCTCGCCCTGGGTGCCGCTGATCAGGATCATCAACTGCTCGGGCGCGTAGTCGCGCATCTGGCTGGGATTGATGATCAGCCCCTGGGGCACGTCGATATAGCCCAGATCCTGCGCGATCTCGGTGCTCTCCATCATCGAACGGCCGATGAGGGCGACCTTGCGTCCGTGGGCGCGGGCCAGATCGAGGGCGATGCGGATGCGGAAAACGGACGAGGAGAAGCAACTGAAGAAGAGCTTCTTTTTGGTGCGCGAGACAATCTCGTCCAGCCGCGGAATGACCGCCGACTCGCTGGGCGTGTAGCCGGTGCGATCGACATTGGTGGAATCCTGCAAGAGAGCCAGCACGCCGCGCTTGCCGTAGTCGGCAAAGGTGTGCAGGTCGAAGGATTTGCCGTCGAGCGGGGCGAGGTCGATCTTGAAGTCGCCGGAGTGGATGACGACGCCGACCGGGGTCTCGATGGCCAGCGAAACGGCATCGACAATCGAGTGGGTGACGTGAATCGGCTCGATGGTGAAGGGGCCGATGGTGAATTTTTCCTTGGGGACGATCTCGACCAGCTCAGTCTCGTCCAGCAGGCCATGCTCTTCGAGGTTGCCCTCGACATAGGCCAGCGTGAACTCGGTGGCGTAGACCGGAACCTTGATCTCGCTCAGAATCCAAGGCAGGCCGCCGATGTGGTCCATGTGCCCGTGGGTGAGGATGATGGCGCGGACATGCGCTTTGTTTTCAACCAGGTAGGTGATATCGGGGACAACGATATCCACGCCCAGCAACTCCGACTCCGGGAACATCAGCCCGGCGTCGATCACGATAATGTCGTCTTCCCAGCGGATGGCGAGGCAGTTCATACCGAACTCGCCAAGACCGCCCAGGGGAATGATTTTCAGCTTTTTTGTCTGCATCTGTCAGATTCGATGGTAACACCCCTTGGCTTCTGGGATTGGTCTATCCGGCACAGTGGGACGCGCTCTCGGCCCCAAAGGCGAAACCCGGGTGATGCTGCTTCAAAATGGGAAGCCATCGACGGCGCGCCGAGGCAGGTTTGGGGCAGAAGCCGGCAGAGTGCGGCCGGCAATTGCTACCAGACTCCTTGCAGGATTCTGGGTCCACCAGCCTTTTTCCTCGGCGCAATTCCCATCAGCGTTTCCCGCGCGGCCAGCATCGATGATTGCAACGCCCGATGCCTCTACCGCACTGATTTGCGATGCGGCGAGCGCATACAGCGTATTGGGCGATGAGCTGCGCGAGAGTGGAACGGCCAGCCTCGCCGACACCTCCGCGGTTCTGGCGGCTTATCGCAAAGCCATCGATCTGGATGAACGTGCGCTGATGATCGATCCTCACTTTCTGCGCGCCCTGCGCAGCCTCTCGATCAACCGGGGAAAGATCGGCGGCGTGGAGTTGGAGACCGATCCGGCCCTGGCTCTGAAAGACTTTCAAGCGGCCTTGCAGCACATCGATACTCTGCCCCAGGCCGAACGGGAGAACCTATCGGTGCGTCGCATGCGCGCCATCCTGCAGCGCAAGGAGGCTAGCGCCCTGGTGCAGTTGGGAGAATATGCGAAAGCCACGGATCTGTTTACCGAGGTTGCGCAGATCTTCCAGAAGAATGTTGCCGCGGACGCGCAGGATTCGCGCGCGCTTGCCGACCTGAGAGTGGTTCTGAACTTCGAAGCGCTGGGCTACGAAACCGCGGCCGATCCTGCCCTGGCTGTTACCGGCAGCGACCGGCGGTGTAACCTCGTCGCGGCGGAGAAACTATGGATGCAGGTGCTGGAGATTATCGATCAAGCGATCAAGCATGATCCCGTGAATGAGGATATGCAGATATCCAAGGCAGACGCACTGCTGCGTCTGGGAACTATTCATTCGATTCTGCATACCGCTGCGGACTCTGCTGCGATGGCGAAAAAGGGCATTGCGGGGCTGAAGGAGCTGGCCCTCAAGGAGGAGGCCTCTTCATTGATTCTTGATATGGCCGCCAGCGACCTGTTGATGGTAGAGCCTGCTTCTCTGCGCGACCCGCAGTTTGCCGTCTCTTGCGCCGAGCGCGCGGTCGCTCTGAACCATCGCAAGACGCCTTCGCTGCTGCTGACACTCGCCCAGGCCTACCGCGCCTCCGGCCAGACGGAGAAGAGCCGCGCCACAGCCAGCGAAGCATTGGCGCTTCTGCCCGCGCCGCAGCCGGGAAGCGCGAAGCCGCGCATTCGCAAGCTGCTGGAACTCCAGCTAGAGCCGGGAAAATCTTGAGAACGCCGGCAAGTTAGCCCCGCTTCGCCGGGATTGAGCGCGCTGATACAATCAAGAAGGCCGAAAACCGGCCATTTTCCATTGCTTTTCACAGCATGAATGGCAGGAAGTTCGAACGATGACTCTGCGGCTTTTCAATACTCTTACCGGAGAAGTGGACCTGCTGGCGCCCGCCGATGGCGTGGCGCTGCGTATGTACGCCTGCGGGCCTACCGTCTACGACTACGGGCACATCGGCAACTTCCGCACATTTTTACAAGTGGACGTGCTGCGGCGCTTCCTCCGGCTGACCGGGATCAAGGTGCGCCACGTGATGAACATTACCGACGTGGACGACAAGATCATCCGCAACGCGGCAGCGGCGGGAGTGAGCATCGGCGAGTACACGGCGGGCTTTGAGCAGGCATTCTTCGAGGATTTGGAAGCGCTGCGCGTGGAGCGGCCGGAGGTGATGGCGCGGGCCACGGAGCATATTCCGCGCATGGTGGAGCTGATTCAGAAGCTGGCCGCGGCAGGAGCGGCTTATCAGACGGAGGATGGGAGCTGGTACTTTCGCCTGGCGGCCTTTCCAGAGTACGGCAAGCTGAGCAAAAAAGATTTGTCCGGGATGGAAGACGGCGCGCGCGTGGACCTGGACGAGTATGAGAAGGACTCGGCGCGGGACTTTGCGCTGTGGAAGGCGGCCAAACCCGGCGAGACGAGCTGGGATACGGCGATTGGGCGCGGCCGGCCCGGCTGGCACATCGAGTGCTCGACGATGGCGATGGAGTACCTGGGCGAGAGCTTCGATCTGCACGCCGGCGGCGAGGATCTGATCTTCCCGCACCACGAAAATGAGATTGCGCAGAGCGAGAGCGTAACCCATAAAACATTTGCGCGGCACTGGATGCACGTGCGCTTCCTGCTGGTGGACGGGCGCAAGATGTCCAAGAGCGAGGGCAACTTTTATACGCTGCGCGACCTGCTGCTGAAGGGCTACAAGGCGTCCGCGATACGGCTGGCGCTGATATCGGTGCCTTACCGGCATCAGTTCAACTTTACCTTCGACGGGCTGGTTGAAGCGACGAACGCGATTGAGAGGCTGCGCACCTTCAAGCAGCGACTGATAGCGGGGAGCTTCGCGGCGGGAGAGAATCCCGCGCTGCAAGAAGCGGCGAATAAAGCGCAGGCGGAGTATTTGGCCGCGCTGGCGAACGACTTGAATACCGCCGAAGCCCGCGCGCCGATCTTCGACCTGCTGCGCGCGGCGAATACCGCGATGGATCAAGGGCTGCTGATGGCCGGCGACCGGGATGCGATTTTGGCTGTGCTTGCGAGCTTCGACGCGGTCTTCGACGTGCTGGAGAATCGCGACGCCGAGGCCACGCGCCGAGCGCTGGAGTGGGCCGAACTGGCGGGACGGCTGAGTGATGTGGCTCCAGAGTTGCTGGCGCGTCAAGGGCTGACGGACGAGGACATTGACGCGCTGGTGGCCGAGCGAACGCTGGCCAAGCGGCAGCGCAACTTTGCCCGCGCCGATGCGATTCGCAACGAGCTGGCGGAAAAAGGCGTCGTCATCGAAGACTCCAAGGACGGCGTGCGCTGGAAGCGGAAGTAGGCTGTGATGGAATTCGAAATTAATTTCGAGTTAGAAGAAGATGGCCGCTGGATTGCGGCGGTCGAGCGGCTGCCGGGAGTGCTGGCTTATGGCGCAACCCGTGAAGAGGCGCAAGCCAAGGTCGAGGCGCTGGCAAGAGCGGTCATTTTGAAAGCAACAAGTTAGCCACCGCTTCGCGGTGTTAGCGAGTTAGCAAGTTAGCGGTTCAATACTCTGTAACTGGAGGTTTTCGATGGAAGCCAACGAATCGCAGGAGTTGCAGGAGCACGCGGAACACGCCGAGCATGATCAGTCGTTGCGGCCGGTTGCCTTGACCATGACCGTGCTGGCCGTGCTGGTGGCGGTGGTGACGGTGCTGGGCCATCGCACGCACACTGAGGCGATTCTGAACCAAACGAGAGCCGCTGTGGAGCAAAACCGAGTCTCCGATGATTGGGCCTACTACCAAGCCCACAAGATCCGTTTCAATGACACTGCACTGACTGCCGATCTGATGAGTGTGCTGGCTATTTCGGATAAGAACAAGGCGCAGAAGATCGAGAAGAGTTACGCGGATCATCAGGAGAAATGGACCGCCGAGCTAAAGGACGAGGAAGAAAAGGCCCGCGAAGAGGAAAAAAAGGTCAGTGAATTCGAGAAGAAAGTGGAAGAAGCCGAGGCACGCGCCAAGCGCTTTGACCTGGGCGAGGTGCTGCTGGAGATCGGCCTGGTGATTACCTCGATCACGCTGCTGACTCGCAAGCGCGCCTACTGGTACCTTGGGCTAGGATTCTCGGTTGTTGGGATCGTGGCGTCTGTTTTAGGGCTGCTGGTCAAGTAAGTTGTGCGTGTTTTACCAGCCGCGAAAAACGGGAGCTGAGAAACTCTGCTGGTTGAAGTTATTCGTTCCCACCCTTCCCGCAAAAGACGCGGGAAGGATGGGGCACCCAAATTCCATTCACAGGGAAAATACCATCGACGGCCGCTTAGACCTTGATGGTCTCATCGCCCTTGTGCCAGCCGCAGGGGGTGAGGCCGCCGTTTTGCAGGGCATCGAGGACGCGCAGAACCTCCTTCGGGTCGCGGCCTACCGAGAGATCCGTTACATAGACGAAGCGAATCACGTTCTCCGGGTCCACGATGAAGGTGGCGCGCTGCGCGACGCCGGCTTTGGGGTCAAGAATGCCCAGCGCCCCAGTCAGTTCGCGTTTGATGTCGCTGAGCATGGGGAAGGGCAGATCCTGCAGGGAGGGCTGCTCGTTGCGCCAGGCCCAGTGGACGAACTCCGAGTCGATGCTGCCGCCCAGCACCTGCGCGTTGCGCGTTGCGAACTCCGCGTTCAGTTGCCCAAAGGCGGCAATCTCGGTGGGACAGACAAAGGTGAAATCCTTGGGCCAGAAGAAGTAAACCTTCCACTTGCCCGCATAGCTCTGATCGGTGATGGTGGGGAACTTCATCTCGCTATTGACGACGGCGGAGAGCTCAAAGCTGGGAAAACTTGCGCCTACGGAAAGCATATTCACTCCTTACAGGTTGATGGGGTTGACGTGCGTGCGCGGATGGTGGGCAGTTGCCGGTGAAGCGCACGGATCATTTGTCATCTTAAGAGATGATGGAACGCGGAGAAAGGATTCCGGGTGATGCAGGGTTCGTGGTTTCCCACCCTTTCACCAGAAAAGCAAGAAACATATCCTTCGACTACCCCTTCGCTACACTCAGGGTCCGCTCAGGATGACAAGGGCACGGAAATTTATGGCCGGGGAGAGTGAGAGATACAGGAGTCCTCCTATTCCCTGCTTTTTCAATTCGGCCGGTTGCCGGAGGCGGAGCGGCGGCGGAAGCGCTCGTCGACGGGCTGACGGTCCCTGAAGCCGGAGTCGGTCGGGTGCCAGTGTTCGATGGCCGGCTCGCCCATGCGCCAGCAGAGCAGCACGACCTCGTCCTCAAGGCGGCAGGGGAAATCGAGCAGGCCGGCATCGATGTCCTTCACCTGGACGCCGATCGAGTCGATCTCTGCGATACTCTCGCGAACTCGCTGCACATGGCCTTCCATCTCCGCGCGCATCTGGGCCACCTTGGTCACATCCACCCTCATGCCGCCGGAGATATATATGCGGCGAGCCATTTCAGCGAGGCCGGACTCGACCTGCTGGGCCAATTGCTTGCCTTCAATGGCGCGCTTGAGCAGCGACTCCAGCACCGGGAGCAGCGATTGCGCTTCGTCGAGAGTGAAGGTCTTCATGGGCGCCTCCGATTACAGGATACGACGAAAGAGCATCTAGCCGTCAGCTTTCAGCTTTCAGCTCTCAGTTTTTTAGCTCTTATCATGCCTGGGATGCTGGTATTTCAGGCTCGTAGCTGAAAGCTGAGAGCTGAAAGCTAGTAGCTGTTTTACCCCACTTCCAGCATCCGGTCCAGCGCCACTTTGGCCCAGCGCTTGACGCTCGGCTTCACCTGGATGCGGTTGACGACGCGGCCCTCCACCAGATTCTCCATCACCCAGGCCAGGTGCTGCGGCGTGATGCGGTACATGGTGGTGCAGAGGCAGCCGGTGTCGTCCAGGGTGATTACCTTCTTGCCCTCGGCGGCGAAGCGGCGGGCCATGCGGTTAACCAGATGAATCTCCGTGCCGACGGCAAAGATCGAGCCAGTCGGGGCTTGCTCGACGAGCGCGATCAGGCGCTCCGTGGAGCCGAGGGCGTCGGCCTTCTGGCAGACCTCGAAGCGGCACTCGGGGTGGACGATGACCTGAATGCCGGGGTACTTGGCGCGCACCGCATCGACGTGGCTGGGCAGGAAGCGCTGATGGACGGCGCAGTGGCCCTTCCAGAGCAGGATGCGGCTGGCGGCTAGGCTCTGCTTCGTCTGGCCGCCCTG
>Ga0255348_1000576_pt1 | contig 14129 bp, 9 predicted proteins | sample CBST25v5metaG_FD_189945 | JGI IMG/M metagenome (GOLD analysis project Ga0255348, IMG submission 189945) | Peat soil microbial communities from Stordalen Mire, Sweden - C.B.S.T-25.v5 | ecosystem: Environmental > Terrestrial > Soil > Wetlands > Peat | place: Sweden: Norrbotten County, Stordalen... | reverse complement strand
GGAACCGCAACTACGTCGTCGAGGGCACGCCATCGACAACGACGGAAACCAAATAAGAAACCAATCTGGGTTCCCATGTCTCGATCTTGAGACATGGGAAAGCACGACATTCAATTGGCGGGAAAAGGAGTCACCTGTGTCGCATGAAATTTTGTGGACAGACGCCGAAGAGATCGGCATTCAACTGACTGAGAAGTTTCCAGACCTGGACCCGCTGACGGTGCGCTTCACGGACCTGCACCGCTATGTGACCGAGTTGGAAGGCTTCGCCGACGACCCGGCAAAATCGACCGAGGGACATCTTGAGGCCATTCAGATGGCCTGGCACGAAGAGTGGCAGGATGCGCAGGAATAGATGTTATACCAATTTGCTATCAACCATAGAGTAATCAGTCGATCCTGAAAAATTTACCTCAGGCATTTTGGGACTGCATTTGGAGGAACTCAAGGCTTTGTAGGAACGGAACCTCGCAGCAGAAGCTCAGCAGGCGGCACAGAAAAAAGCGCCAAAAAGCGCCGAGGAGCTTCTGGAAGTTCATGGCCGCGACCGCCAGCACGGCATTGATCGCGTCACCGGCAGCGCCCTTCATGGAGCGGAGTTCTTCTGGCGCTTCATGCAAATGGCGCAGGCTTGTCTCGGCTGTATCCATGACCTCGTCCAGAGTGTCGAAGATTTGATTGCGAATATCGTTTTCGCGAATGTACTCCCATAGGTGTTCGGCTGGGTTCAACTTCGGTGAGTAGGGCGGCAGAGCAATTCAATACGTAGTTTTTGGACAGATTCTAAGACTACAGTTGTACTTACTGAAGCTCGCATAATGTTGTACTTACTGAAGCTCGCATAATATAGAGACAGCATTAGTCATAAAGCAGTAAGCTATAAGGCATGAAACGATCCGGTGCGCCGTGCCGGGACTTCGCAATTATGCGAGACTAAGTAAGGGCGACAGGTAAGTTGAAATTCGGCGTCGACAGGCTATGCGAGTCTGAGACGGATGGCTTCGGTTTCAGCCCCAAGAGCGTTCGCCCGCGCATACTTCAGCGCCACACATAATTCAACATGACACATGCGGCGAGCAACAAGAACGCAAGCAGCCACCAGACGGCTGAGACCTGCGCCGGATCGTCGGGGTGTCGACCCCAATAGACAAGCCTCTCCAACTGCAGGTCACTCTTGCGCTCGGTTTTTCTACTGAACAAAAGTCCCATACCGAGAGAGGCGAGAAACGAATATACGGCAACATAGAAGTTCGCACTCATCAGCGAACCATAAACCAGCCATCGCACGGCAACCATGGCATGATGGACCAAAGCCAAGAAAATCCCGCTGCATAAGCCGATTGCGGCGCCGCGCGATGTCGCTCTTCGGGTGAAGATGCCGATCAGGAAGACAGCGAAGAATGGAGCGCCGACAAGTGAGACAATCATCTGGACATATTCCATCAGGGAGTGAAAATAGAAAGGCATGTAGGAGGTTGTGAGGCTCAGCGCAACAGCCGCAACGACCGATACGCGGCCGATATGAATGTAGTGTTCCTCTACTTCTCCGGGTCGAATGTTTCTTCGGTAGATCTCTTCGGTCCAGATTGCCGAAAAGGCAGAGACGTTTGCGGCCAGGCCCGCCATGAGACTCGCCAGAAGGCCCGTCATGCCAAGCCCGAGCAGGGCCGGTCCATAGGAAGCGGCCATCAGCGCCGGCAGGGTCTGGTCGAAGGAAGCGGGCATGCGGCGTCCCAGGAACGTAGCGGCACCGAGCGCAGGAACGGTCAGGAGCAGGGAAAAACCAAGCTTTCCAAATCCAGCTAGCAAGGGAACAAGGCGCCCCATCCTGATTGTCCTTGCCGTGAGAACTCGCTGGATCATCACGAAATCAGTGCACCAGTAGCCGAAACCGAGAACGAATCCCAAGCCGGCAATTACACCAAACCGGTCCAGGATTGCTGTGTGAGATACAGCCGGCAGACTTGCCCAAAGTCGCCAATACGATCCGGAGAGGTTGGAAGAACCGTGAAACGCCGTTGTTGTGAACAGCAAGAGAGGCAGCAGGCTCAGGATAATTACGAGAAGCTGAAAGACCTCATTGTAGATCGTCGCGCGCAGCCCGCCGAGCAATACATAGATGAGCACAATAGTTGCCGCGAGCAGGGTGCTGCTGAAAAAGGGCCAGCCAAACACAACATAGAGAGCCTGTGCCATTGCATAGAGACCGATTCCAGAAAAAGTGGTGACCATGCCGAGAATGAGCCACGAATTAATCAGGCGCATGCGAGCGTCAAAGCGCTTTTCAAGGTACTCCGGGAGGCTCCGCACTCCGCTGCGCATGTAAATCGGAATCATGACACCGGCAAGAAACACCATCCCGGGAATCGAGCCAATCCAATAAAAATGGAAGGCCTGCACTCCATACTGAGCAGCCAAAGCGCTGAGGCCGATAATGTCGACCGCTCCACAATTTGCGGAAAGAAAAGAGGCGACGACAACCCATAGCGGCAATGACCGGCTGGCATTCAAGAAGTCATTTGCCTTCGGGCGGCGCCGATTGCAAGCCCGACCGATCAAGATGGTTGCAATCAGATAGGCGGGAAGAATCAAAATCCCTAGAAACTCAGAAAGTAGCTTATTCACCAGCCCTGCTCTCGATCCGGACCTGCGGGAATTTTACGCTGCCGCCTGGAGAGGACATCCTTGCGGGGATAGCGCTGCCTTAAACATATTCCGCGCTACCGGAACCGCTCACGTCGTTTGCCGCAGTTTCCCCCGGGGCATCTCCCACGGGTCAATGGAAAACAGTTTGCATTTCGCCAGGCCACGGGGAGACCGTTGGCCGGCTGGTCTGGTATAACAAACTGGATCGCATTCGATACTAAATTACGCCGCCAAATGGAGTGCGAACACGACTGGGCGCATCAGGGACAGCAGTCGCAACCCGGCGGCGGTTCATCTGATTCCACAGCCACGGGAAATACTACAAACCCTACCCCGTTACGGATGTGGATTCCGAGGGGAACGTCAGTAGCATGGCCAAAGGAACAAAATCAGCGAATGGGGCGCCACCAGACGCCCCCCCCAGCCTGCGCACGCTGGGGGAATACCTAAACCTAGCTCCGTCCACCATCTCTATGGTGCTGAACAACGCTCGCGGCGTGGATTCGATTCCTCAGCGAACGCGGGAGCGAGTGTTGAAGGCGGCCGCAAAGTTCGACTATTATCCCAGCTTCTACGCCCGGTCGCTTCGCCAGCGACAGACTTATTCGATCGGGGTGTTGGTTCCAGACCTGAGTGACCACTATGCCACCGAGGTAATGGCCGGCTTCGAGGAGTTTTTGCTGGATAATGGTTATTTTTATTTGACCGCCTGCCATCACGAGAAATCGAAGCTGATCGAAGAATATCGTCGGATGCTGATGGACCGCTCCGTGGACGGATTCATACTGATCGATACCCTGCTGGAGCACAGCATGAAGGTGCCGGTGGTGGCGGTGGCTGGCCACCGCGCGATTGAAGGAGTGACGAATGTAGTGCTGGATCAAAATCGAGCTGCGGAGTTGGCACTGCGCTACCTTTATCGTCTGGGGCACCGGAAGATCGCCTTCATACGCGGCGAGAGCCACAGTTCCGACGCCGATGAACGATGGGAATGCTACATGCAGGTCGCCAAGGAGCTGAAACTGGCGGTTCCGCCTGAATTGATCGTACAGGTTCGGCTGCGAGTTCCAAGACCGGAGATAGGTTTTGGTCCGACTAACGAACTGCTCCATCGCGGCACAGATTTCACCGCTTTGGTCTGCTACAACGATGTTTCTGCTATCGGAGCGATTCGTGCCATTAGCGAGTACGGACTGCGTGTTCCAGAGGACATTTCCGTGATCGGTTTCGACGATATCTGGAACGCGGCTTCCCATACTCCTAGTTTGACCACAATTCGCCAACCGCTCCGGCAGATGGGGCTGACTGCGGCGCGAATCCTTTTGCAGCGGATACGCGGGGAGGTGATATTTCCCGCAGCGGCGCCGCTTTTGCCTGCGCTGGTAATCCGCGAGTCGACGTGTCCATCTGGACTGCGGCACGCGCGAATGAAACGAAGTTGAAGACAGGAAAGAGATCGCGCACGGAGTTAAGCGCTAAAACGTCATCGGCCCGATGCAGGAATGCACCGGGCCGATGACGTTTTGTCTCCAGACGAACTCGGGTTTACCGAGCCATCGTGAGGTCTGCGCTAAGCGGAGTGTTTTCGCTCGAGTTGCCAACGCGCAGGACGAACTTGCCGGGATCAATGGTCCAGTTATGGATTGTTACATCCCAATAGCTGAAGGCGCGTGCGTCCAGGTTGAGAGTAACGTGCCTGGTTTCGCCAGGCGCAAGGCGGACCTTTTCAAAGCCCTTCAATTCACGCTCCGGCCGCGGAACCTTGGCGGAGGGGTTGGAGACATAAAGTTGGACTACTTCCGCACCGGCCACGTCGCCGGTGTTGGTCACATCGAAACTTACCGGAACGGTTGAACCACGCTTGGCCGTCGCGGGTACGTTCAGGTTGGAGAAGCTGAAGGTCGTATAGCTCAGCCCGAAGCCGAAGGGGAAGAGCGGATGCTTGCCGGTGGTGGTCCAGTACCGATAGCCGACCATCAGGCCGTCCAGGTATTTGACGTGGGGGATGACGTAGTTGAAGATTTTGCCGTTGGTCCTGACGACGTGCAGACTGGTATCCGCGCCCTTGATGGGATAGTAATACGGAGCGGAGGGGTTTTCCTCCCAACTGCGATCAAAGCTGACCGGCAACTTGCCCTCCGGGTTATGCTTGCCGAAGAGAACCTCGGCGATGGCCGTTCCACCCTCTTGGCCAGGATAATACGTGTCAAGGAGCGCCGGAACCTTATCCACCCAGTGATGGAGGTCCGCGCCGCCACCGGCAGTGAGGGTGACAACGGTGCGGTGATTCGCGGCCGCTACGGTTTCGATCAGTTCGTCCTGTCCCCAGGGCAGCGCAAAGGCGCGGTCGTAGGCCTCGGCTTCGGTAACGGGCTCGAAGCCTACGGCGACCACAGCTACGTCAGCGGCTGAGGCAAACTTCTTTGCATCCTCTGAGACCAGCTTCGCTCGATCGACGATGCCAAGTCCGAAGCGAATACCGGGCGAGTAAGGCAGATATTCGACCACGACCTTCGCGTTCTGGCCGGCGGTCAAATCCAGCGGGACGGCATGTGGAAACTGCCCCTCGAAGTGGAGTTGCTCCAGCACGAGTTTGCCATCGACAAACACCTTGTAAGTGTCTTCGCTGGAGGCCGCTGCAACCAGAAGGTATTTCCCGCTCCTGGCAGGCTTGTAAGTGGCCGTGTAGCGAATGCTACGCGGAGTCTTGTCCTGAGGATTCCACATCTCCTTCTTCCAGCGGTCGATGGCCAGGGGAGTGTCATCCACAGAAGTTCCAGTGAAGTCCCTGCTCATGTATGTGGTCTCCTGGATGTCGCCCTTCCACACGGTCTGGTCGAAGACGTCGGTAACGCTCGGCAGGCCGCGTGTATAAAGAATGCGCACATTGGGACCAAGCAGGTTGGAGATGCCGGTGAGGAGGCTGACCGGCTCGAAAGGCTCGGGCAGCGAGGAGCCGCCGCCGGCTGAAACCGCGGGCCACGCGTCTGGGCCGATGATGGCGATAGTCTTCACCTTGGCAGCATCGAGCGGCAGAAGATGGCCCTCGTTCTTGAGCAGCGTCAGGCTCTCACGGGCACCATCCAGTGCGACGGCACGGTTAGTTAGCGAATAGGTCGAATAAGCCGGATCCCACTGTGGGCGGTCCATGAAACCGTAGCGCAGTGCCACGCGAAAGTAGCGCACCAGCTTGTCGTCGATCGTGGACTCCTTTACCGAGCCGTTCTTGACCGCGGGCACCAAACAGGCGGCGTTCATAAAGTCCGGGCGGGGCATCTCAAGATCCACACCGTTGTTGGCAGCCGCCACGCAATCATAGATGGCTTCCCAGTCAGTCATTAGAATTCCCTGGAAGTTCCACTCGCCCTTGAGCAACTTCAGGTTAAGGAACTCACTCTGGGTGGAGTGAACACCGTTGAGCAGGTTGTAGGAATCCATTACCGAGTCCACGTGGGCGTCTTTGACTGCGGCTTCGAACGACGGCAGATATATCTCGCGAAGTGTCCGCTCGTCCACATCGGCGCTGACGTTGTGCCGGTTGTACTCCGAATTATTCGCCGCAAGGTGTTTCACCACCGCAACCACTCCCTGAGATTGAACGCCTTCGATGTATGGAACCACTAGGCGGCTGTTCAGGAAAGGATCTTCGGAGAAGAATTCGAAGTTGCGGCCGTCCAAAGGCGAACGGGCGATGTTGACGCCGGGACCAAGCAGAAAGTGGACATCCTGTGCTCGTGCATCCTTGCCCAACCCCGCACCTACCTTGCGGGTCAACTCCGGATCCCAGGAGGCGGCCATCGAAACTCCGCTGGGATAAGCCGTACTTGGCCCCCAGGTGCGCACGCCGACCGTTCCGTCGGACATCTTGAAGCGGGGAACGCCGATCGCGGGTTCCGATTGCGTGAAGAATTCATCGACGCCGGCCAGCAGGTGAATCTTCTGTTCGAGGGTGAGTTTAGCCACCAGTGAGCGAGCTTGGGCCTCGATGGCCGGTGAGTCCGGCGCCGGAACCTGCCCGAAAGACGTTGCGGCAACGGCCAGCATGTATCCCAGCATAAATTGAAACAGGAATGCATGTCCGAAATAGTGAAACGCTTCAGTAATGGTATTTCTTACGTTTGTCATGACGCGAAACATCGTATCGCATTTGCTCGCGCCTGTACACACGGTCCAACCAGAAAGCGGACGGAATTGACGCGGCCCGGAATGCCATCTTGTTGATCGTAAACATGATAATGAGCGAATCGTTTCACTTAATAACTATTCCGGATTGGCAAGAAGTACGCAAGTTCGTCATTTGCAGTCACTCACGCGACTACACCACGATGCTTAGATTGCCGTCCAAGCGACAAGACCGGCGATGTATGAGTCAGGTTGACTCAGAGCATCTTACTGTGCAAGTTCGATCAATTCATGTAAATCTCAAATCACACGCACCACGGCTCTTTCAGAAACTGTAGCTTGGCCGTCTCTGAGGAGTCACAGCCTTGAACAAGGAATCGGATTTTGCAATGATGTGCGGCAGAGGTATATTTATAAGCTATTTATTTTAAGCCACATATGTAGGATCGCTGTGCCTGATATGCTCGTCTGGTCCAAAAATTCCTCATGGACGTTTGAAAATTTTATTGACATCACTTCTCATGTGTGTCTATAGTTTCTGCCAATCCAGTATCGGTCCGTCGCGTGTAATGAAACGCTTCAGTAGAATCAGCAAGGCTCGTGTGGAACCGGCACAAGGAGCTAAGAAAATGGCTCCAAGTGCGGGCAGAACTCTACAAAGGGCTGAAGAGATCGATGCGATGCGGCACATTCGCAACGCTTGAAACGGAGCGGGAGCGGATTTTCTTCCGCTTGCAGAGACGTGGCCCGGTCGAAGTGCTCGGTGTTGATGTGCGAGCGTTTTTCACAGAGGACATACAGAGCAGCGAGTTCGGACTCAAATGTTCACCAGCGATTCAGAAACACAATTTGGAGGCAATATGCAAGATCATCGCACTACGACAAGAGCAGGACTGCTCTTTGCGTTGATGCTGCTTGCTGGCAGCATTGGACTGTGGGCGCAGAACACCACAGCAGATATTCTCGGCACAGTAGCCGATACTACCGGTGCCGTTGTCGTCAACGCCAAAATCCAGGTAACCTCTCTGAGCACCAACAAAGTTCATACAACAGGAACTGACTCCAACGGAAATTATCTATTAAATTCTCTGATGCCAGGGCACTATCGCATTGAAATTTCGGCTTCAGGATTCAAGACTTTTGCCATAATGGATCAATTGGTAGCCGCCGGTGATCGCGCTCGGATCGATGCCCAAATGACTGCTGGAGATGTCACAATGACAGTGGAAGTGGGATCCGCTACGCCACTGCTGCAAACCGACAGTTCGACGGTGGCTACCACTCTGGTGGAGAAAACTGTACAGGATCTACCTCTCAATGGCCGCAACTTCGTACAATTAGCGCAGTTGACGGCTGGAGCCAATGAAGGTCCTGCAGGAGGCTTGACCTCCGGTTCGCGTCCTGACGACCGTCGGCAGAGCGCTTCAATCTCAGTTAACGGTCAGTCAGATGTGATGAACAATGAAATGATTGATGGTGCCGACAACAACGAGCGTATCATCGGCACCATTGGCATCCGTCCCTCGGTCGATGCCATCAGCGAATTTCGTGTACAGACTAACGACTACACTGCCGAAGCAGGCCGCACTGCAGGTGGTGTTATCAACATTATTACAAAGTCCGGTAGTAACCAATTCCACGGCACCGTCTACGAATACTTTCGCAATGATGTGCTGGATGCCACGAACAATGTGGTGCAGCCAGAGCAGGGTCAAACCGTGAAGAAATCAGAACTGCGTCAGAATCAATTTGGCGGCAGCGTGGGTGGTCCCCTACGCAAAGACAAAACCTTCTTCTTTGGCGACTATGAAGGTCTGCGCCAAGTCCAGGGCGTGGCTACCGACAACTCAGCGAACACTCCGTCGTATCAGGAGTTGACCGATCCAGTCCATAGCGACTTGGCCAATTACGGACTGACTGCAGCGAACTTGAGCAGTATTGCCATGAACTGGTTCAACTTGTTCCCAAAGCCGGATTCTACCTCGACATGTGAAGTCTGCTCCTACACCACGTCACAGAACAGAGTGCAAAACAGCAATGTCTTCGACATCCGCCTGGATCAAATCCTCAATTCAAAAAACAGCTTTTATGCTCGCTACAGTTACAACAGTGTGAAGACCGATACACCGGGCATCTTTCCCATAGTGAACGACGCAAATGGCACGGGACTAACCATTGCTCCAGGAGGCGACTACACTGCCTATGCAGGAGAAGCAATAGACTTGGCCTTCAACTTCCAGTTGAACTATATGCATATGTTTTCGGATAAGCTGCTCATCAACTTGGTAGCTAGTTATCTCCGTATTGACAATCAGGCCAATCCGCTCAATTATGGTACGGATGCCGACGCAAAGTTTGGCTATGACATCGGAACCGCACCCCAGGCATCGGCGTTGACGCCGATGAGAGTCACTGGTTACGGCTCAATAGGTGACGGCATCTACCTGCCCATAGACGACGTGGACAATACCTTCCAATACAGCGGGACGGTAACTTGGACTCGCACCCGGCAGGATATCAAAATGGGAACTTCCATCATTCGCCGACAGGCTCTGAATGCCCAGAACAACTACGGAATTGGAAGAGGCAAAGAACTCTACGGCACCACTCCGCAAGCCCGCATGGCAAACTTCCTAATGGGTAACATCGATTTTATGACGCGCGGCAACGAATTCGACGCGCCGCATTATCGTATGTGGGAATCTGGTTTCTTCGTGCAGGACGATATCAGGATGAGCCCGAAGCTGACGATCAATGCTGGTCTTCGCTATGACATCATGACGCCCTTCAGCGAAATCGGAAACCGCATCTCCAATTTCGATCCCTCCAAGGATGAACTTGTTATCGCTTCAAGCAGCAACCGCACGGCAGGTGTTGTCACTCGCTACACGAATTTCGCTCCGCGTTTAGGTTTCGCCTATGACCTCAGTCACGGTCTTGTGGCGCGCGGCGGATACGGCATCAGCTTTTTCCCCAGCAACTATACATCCCAAGCCAGCTTGAAGAATCAGCCGTTTGTCTCCAATTACACAGGCAACTACATTACTCTGGCGGCTGGATTGCCGAGCCCCATCGTTCCAACCCTGGACACCAACAATGTCCCGATGGACAACTCGGGCATTGCCGACAACCTTTCGCCCTCCTTTCACATAAGTTACCTGCAACAATACAACTTGCTCCTGCAAAAACAACTTGGAGTGAACGTCCTCACCCTCGGCTACGTTGGCATGATGGGTCGCCATCTGGGCCAGGTGTGGAACGATATCAATGCCATTACTCCCTCACAGGCGCAAGCGGCAGCCGCAGCAGGCATTTCGTCTGAGGTTTATGAACCATTCAAGCCCGCCTCCTATTCGGTAACAAACCAGGTCTATATCGGACCCATCGGCCTGATCGACACCGAGGGTTTTTCCATTTACAACTCTCTGCAAGCTCTTCTCCAACGCCGTTTCTCGAACGGATTGGCCATTGACATGAACTACACCCTGGCGCACGGGCTGGATAACATCACTGGCCTTAGCAATGAAGGTGCGGACGGTATCGGCGCAGCTTATGCCCTGGGCCTCCCTCGATTCGAATATGGTAACAGCGATGTGGACCTGCGTCATCGCATCGCCGCCAACATCATCTACGAACTGCCCTGGGGCAAACATCTGAACGGAGCCAAGGCGCTGCTCGGAAAAGGCTGGCAAGTCAATACCCTAACCGCTTGGGAAACTGGAATGCCCTTTACGGTTATCAACTCTTCAACCATCAGCGGAACACAGCCTGACGCGGGCAATAGCGATCGTCCTAATCAGATTAGCGGCGTTAGCCTTAAGCCAGCTAACCAGAACAAGAATCAATGGATCAATTTCAACGCTTTCCAGCAGCAGACCGCTAATACTCTGGGCAATGCGCGCCGCAACCAGATTTACGGCCCACACTTCACTCACATCGACTTCTCGGCTTTGAAGGACACTAATATCTTCAAGGATTGGACGCTCCAATTCCGTGCTGAATGCTTCAACGTAGCGAATCACCCTTCGTTGGGTACCCCTGATACAACACTTCAGGATGGTTCAGTTGCGAACGGCGGCACCTTTGGCCAGATCACTTTAAATAGCCAGAATTATGCTCCTCGCGAAATCCAATTTGCGTTAAAGTTGCTGTTCTAAATCGAAACCATTGAGCATGACGTTGGAAATAGCGATCTGCAGTCGTTAAGGTTAACGTCATGCTCCTGTTCAAGTGGGGATAGAAGAACAGAACCCGGCCTCTGAATTGGGGCACTTGCCCTGTCTGGACAGTCCTGGTCTTTGGTTTTTAGACAAAAGCCAATTGCGTGCAAACAAAGATATGGTTGCTCAAGTACAATTCTGTTCGTTGCTGCACAGCAGATCTGGAAAGTGACTAATGACAAATAAGGTTCTCCTTTGTCGTCCTACGTACTTTAAGGTTGTCGATTCAAAGAATGTTTACATGATCCAACATGTCTCCGTGAATTTAGCAGCGGCGCAAGCTCAATGGGAAGCACTTTGCGCAGTTCTGAAGGGATGCGGAGTCTCAATTGAGTTGATCGATCCGGTTCCTGATCTGGAAGATATGGTGTTTGCCGCAAATCAGGTATTCGTTGGCTTTCATGAGGAACTGGGAAAGTTCATTGTTCCTAGCCGCATGGTGCACAAATCGCGCCAAAGAGAAGTTCCATTCTATGTGAGTTGGTTTGCGAAAAATGGCTATAGAGTGCTAAACCTCGATTTAGGTGACGAATACCTCGAAGGTCACGGGGATTTGCTTTGGCACCTGGGTCGGTCTTGTATCTACGCTGGATATGGTTTCCGGACAACTCAACGCGGGCTCGAATTGTTTCGCATAGCGATGGATAAACTAGGATTCGGTGTAGTGCCTTTGCAACTTGTGAGTAGCCACTTTTATCACTTGGATACCTGTCTAGCGCCATTGAACGGCGAGGCTGCGCTTATCTACCCAGGTGCATTTTCCAGTGAATCACTGGATCGTTTATACAGCTCATGGAAACGGATGTATGAATTGACCGAGGAAGAAGCACTTCGATTTACAGCCAATGGAATTGTCACTAGCGGGCATTACATTACCCCGCACATGACGCGTCATTTAGAGGACATCCTTGGCGCGGAAATGTTGATCCCTGTTCTTGTTGACACATCGGAGTTCGAGAAATCGGGCGGAAGCGCGTTCTGCATGAAGACCTTCATATACTAAGACCTCTGTGCAGGTTGGGATTGTGAAGGTTGCTGGATTTAGCTCGCACATAATGATCGACGTTGGTCCGCGAGGAAATACATCTACTTCCTGCTACTTCTCACACGCTGTAGTACGCTCGCACAGCGCGGTAATCGTAAGCGTCTACGGAGGGCCGTATTGACGCATATCGATGGTTCCTGCAATTGTGGGAGGTCGTGTCCACAGATTTACAAGTGGGACACGACCTATGCGAAGAGTTGGCTCTATGTTGTGGAAGGGTTGTTGATTTCGTCCGAGTAGGTTTCATCGTGAAGGGTTTTGCCAACCGCCAGCGCATAGCGAATCGCGCCCGCAGTGACAGATTTGGGAGATAGCTTTTCCAAAGACTCTTCCAGTCAGGTGTGTATTGCATCCAGCAGTGGCCGTGCTTTTTCGGTGCGCACTTTTTGCCGTGCTTCTGGAGGCCGTCTGCGAATCTCCTTTTCAATCGCACACAACGCGGCGATGTGTTCCACCGCTTCGATGGCGATCGGCGACCTATGCGCCTCAATCAGGTCATAGAACTCGCGGTGAATATGCGCCAAACAAGGAGCTTCCTGAATGGTCCCGTTTTTATAAAGCTTGTCAAACCCTGCATTATGTGCTGCAGTACATAATGCAGAGCATTTTTAGCGCACCGACACGGCGCCGCAAGCTGCTCGGGGACATCGCAGATGCCGAGCGCCGGGCCGGTGCGTTAAAAATGGATTGGACTGAATCGCCCCACGATGCTCGCCCTATGTGCATTGAATGGTTGGCTGTGGGTTGAAGAAAGGGAAATCGGTTTGCGGAAGAGGATGACCTTGCAGCAGATATGCATTGATGATGTCCGTTCGCCCGTTTGGAGTGGCTTTGACAAGAGTCGCACTTGACCTCATGGATGCGTTCACAGCACAATCATTTCAGCCAGCCGTTTCGCGTGAAGTGATCAGGATAGCATCTTGAATTTCACGCGCAATCGGTATCAAAAAGGAAGTCTGCGAAAAGTACGGCGCAAATCTGGAGCTGAGATTTGGGAATACAGGTTCCGCGAACATTCGGAGCCGGGAAGTCCCATGTGCCAGATAACGCTCAGTGCATTGGAGTATCCAACCGAAACTAAAGCCCGGGTCCGTCTGCAAGAGGGCGTACTACGAATCAACGATCCGAAAGCCTTCAAGGCGCACAACAAGCCTACCTTGGGATTGGTCATCGACCGATTCATAAAGGAGGAGCGTTTGGAGGAAATCGCCACGCAGCCGCCGGGAAAAACCTCCATCACCGACGGTTTTTCCTGGAGCACTGCTGCCAGCTATCGAAGCAACCTAAAAACGCACATCTGGCCTAAGTGGGGGAACACGTCAATCCATGAAATCAAGGCACTCGAAATCTCTGAGTGGCTGAAATCCCTACCGTTGTCGCCAAAGACGCACGGGCACGTGGGAGCACTTTTGCATTTGCTTTTCAAACGGGCCATGCTGTGGAATTTGATGGGCGTACAGAGTAACCCTTCGGAGCTTGTGAAACTGAAGGGAGCCAGCAAGCGGATGAAGAAACCGTAGAAACCAACTCCTGAGAAATGAGGTGAGCGCTATCTGAAGTCCATGTACTATGCCGTTTGCTATGCGGGATTCTGCAGTGGGTTCAGTTGCGGGCATGGTCGATCTTCCACTGGTCGGGCAGCCAGAGGGGCAGTTGGCTGATGGAAACCAGCGGCAGATTGATCAGCAACTGCGTGATGTAGCGCTGCGGATCGATGTCGTGCCGGCGGCAGGTGCTGGTCAGGCTGGCAAGGATAGCTGCCGTTCTTCCGCCACGCGGATTGCCGACGAACAAGCTGTTCTTCCGATTGAGCACAACGCGCTTCATCTCTCGCTCACTAACATTGTTGTCGATCGGCACAGCACCATCAGTTGAGAAGACGTTCAGCTCGCGCCATTGGCCAAAGCATAGTTGATCGCCTCGGCCATGGGATGCTTTGGCAGTGACTTCTCCTTCCGTACAAGCAGCCGCTCGTGTAACTCAGTCAGCAACGGCGCAGACTTCTCCGGTCAGCGCGCGGGCCGTAATACCACTTCTTGTAGCGTTCCAACTCCAGCTTAACGCGAACCAACTCAACTTGCAGTTGCTGCATCATC